>OGMN01001416.1_pt1 | contig 17877 bp, 19 predicted proteins | sample 1573211 | NCBI WGS metagenome assembly OGMN01 (sample SAMEA2581876, study PRJEB24529) | metagenome | biome: Human gut stool | place: China | collected 2011
GCGGGAGGAGGACTTGAACCTCCGACCTCCGGGTTATGAGCCCGACGAGCTACCAACTGCTCTATCCCGCGATATTTGGTGCCGGAGACCGGGATCGAACCGGCACGGGATCACTCCCACGGAATTTTAAGTCCCGGGCGTCTGCCAATTCCGCCACTCCGGCATCTGGTGTGGCTCCAGTCTCTCAAGTGCTTACTTAGAATACCACAAACCCAGGTGTCTGTCAAGAGAAAATTTTGAAGCCGGAGCAAAATTCAAAAACAGGCCCCGGACCGCTGAAAGTGGACTGGGGCCTAAGCTCGGATATGGGGCCAGAGATCGGCCAGCAGCCCCCGCAATCGGATGGGAAGGACCGCGTGGGATCAAAGCATTTGCCGATCTGCCTGGATGCGCCTTTTCAGGTCCAGCACCTTTTCTTCGATCTGGGCCATGACGGAGAGAAAAGCGCGGTCCTCTTGACCGCTGGGATCCTCCAGGCCCCAGTCCTCACGGTGGGAACAGGGCAGGGCTGGGCACTGGACCTGACAGCCCATAGTGACCACAAGATCCACCGCAGGCAGCTGTGAGAGGGGTTTGCTGTACTGGTCCTCCTCCATGTCGATGCCATAGACCTGCTTCATCAGACGCACCGCATCTGGGTTGATCCGGCCGCTGGGCTGAGTTCCGGCGGAGACGCTGCGGAACACCTCGCCGGCCAGTCGTCTGCCCAGAGCCTCCGCCATCTGGCTGCGGCAGGAGTTATGGACGCAGAGGAAGGCCACGGTGGGCTTTTTGCGATTCACCGCCCAGAAGGGGCAGCGGCTCCCAATGCACTGGCTGTTGTGCCTGCTGTAAGGACAGACAGGAACGGTCCGCTCCATCTCCACCCTGAGCCGCTCCCGGACGAAGTCCACGGCGGCCAGAATGACCAGCCAGGAATCCCGCTTGCAGCACCGGGGGCCGCCCACCCTGCCGATGCTGTCCAGGGCCCGGGCGGTCATCTGATTGCTCAGCCCCCACGGCTCCTGGGCCAGAGGGGTGGACTCTGTGGCGATGGCCAGAAACTGACCTGCACTAATCCCCGCCCCGCAGGCCCCCCAAAAGCCGCAGGCCCCGCCCGGGACCTCTTTTCCGCGGCGGTACATCTCCTGAAGGGCCCGCTCCAGTTCCAGCCGGCCCCCGGCGTTGCGGTAGGCGGTGAGCAGCGCCGCCCCCACCATCACATGGTGCTCCGGGCCGTGGGTGTGGCAGAAGGGCAGCTCCATCATCCGGCGGACGATGGCCACCGGGTCGGCGGAAGTTTCAGCGAGACACAGCCCGAAGATGCTGTCCATCCCTTGCGTATGGCAGTCACTGCATACATAGTGGCCCTGAGCGCAGCGGGTCTTGCTGGGCTCCCACCTGTGGCAGATGGCGCACTCCATGTCCTCATCCCGGGTCAGGTACTCCAGCGGTGCGCCGCAGATCAAGCATTCCTCGGTATTCATGGCTCTCTCTCCTCCCATTTCCGCAGGGCGGCAAGCTGTTCCGGGGTGTGGAACCAGTGCTCCCCGCCCTCTGTCACAGTGAGCTCTGCATGGTGCCTCCGGGCGTATGCCTCTGCGGTCCGGCGGGGCGTCATGCTGTCCCCACTCCCATAGAGGATGCGGGTGGGACAGCGCCATGTGTGGGCCGGGTGCTCCCGCACCCAGACCAGGTAGTCCCAGGACAGGGTCTGGCCGAAAGAAGTGGGGATCTCGCCCTGTGCCCGAAGTTTCTCCTCCGTCACGCCAGCCCAACCCATCATAGTCAGGATCAGTCCCTCCATGTCCAGGACGGGTGAGACCAGGAGCGCGCGGGCCGGGTCCTCCCAGGCCAGCATGGCGAGGTAGGCCCCGATGCTGTTGGCCCGCAGAGAGACTGAATCCCAGCGGCGGGCGGCCCAGTCCAGCGCCGTCTGGATCTCCGGCACTGCGGTCCAGGGGAGCAGTTCCCCACCCTGGCCCCGGCGCGCCCCATGGCCGGGCAGGTCAATGGACAGCACCTGCCGCCCTTTAGGGCAGACCACCTGGGCGAACGCCTCCGCCTCCTCCTTGCAGCCCATCTGGCCGTGGAGAAATAAGTATCCCTGCGCCGCTTGGGACCCATATAACACCGCGGGGACGCCGCCGATGAGAAGGTGTTCTGTCTTGAAGTCCATCTCTTCCCCTCCTGCGGGTTCAGGCCCCGCCATGATCCGCTGTCCCGTGGGGGATGGCGACCTTTTCCACAAAAATCTGCCCATTGGAGACCTCCGCCAGCATCATGGTGATCTCCTGATGGAACCGCCGGGGGCCGCAGGAGCCGGGATTGAGCCAGAGGACGCCGTCCCGCTCCTCCTGCACATACCGGTGGGAGTGGCCGAACACCACCACGTCCACACCGGAAAGCTCCGCCGGGACCTCCTTCCTGTTGTGGACCAGGAAGAAGGTGACGCCCTCCAGAGTCACTGTGCGGTCGTGGGGAAGCTGCTCCGCCCACTCCTTGTCATTGTTGCCCCGGACGACATAGAGGGGGGCGTATTCCTCCAGCTGATCCAGAATACTCTGCCGGTTGATGTCCCCGCCGTGGAGAATGGCGCCGGCGTCCTTCAGACACTCCATCACCTCAGGCCGCAGGAGGCCGTGGGTGTCGGATAGAATGGCAAGCTTCATCGCGTCTCCTTCTCAGATGATGATGCCTTCACAGTGGTCGATCTCATGCTGGATGATCTGGGCCGTCCAGCCGGTGAAGGTTTTCAGCCGCTCCTGGAACTTCTCGTTCTGCCAGCGCACCTTGATGGACGTCCACCGCCGGGCCGGGCGGATCCCGGAGAGGGAGAGGCAGCCCTCCTCCGCATCGTAGGGGCCGGACCGCTTGACGATCTCCGGGTTGAACATGACCATATAGGTCCCCTCGTTGTCAAAGGCGATGATCCGCTTGTTCACACCGATCATGTTGGCCGCCATGCCCACACAGCCCGCCTTGTGATACGCCAGCGTCTCCAGCAGGTCGGCGGCGGTGGTCAGATCGTCCGGCGTGGCCGGCTCCGCCTTCTGCGCCAGAAAGGCCTCATCTTTACAGATCTCTCGAATCATAGTTGGTTCTCCTTACACAGCGGGCAAAGCGCCTTCCGGTCATGGTCTGTTCCAGATCCCCACGCCCGTCCGGCGTATGGGAAAGGTCCCCTTTGTGGGCAGCACCGCAGAGGGGACCTTACATCTGTTTCAGTATAGCGCTGCTTGCCAAACACGTCAACCGGAATTTCAAATTTGCGGAAGGTGCGGAGCATCATGGCTCATTGGTCAGCGCCGCTTTTTTTCCGCTCCAGGAACTCATTCAGCTCTGTGTTCAGCACGTCGGTGATGAACATATGTCCGGGGGCGTGGGTGATGACGATGGGGGGCTTGGCGTTCTCAATGGCGGCCTGGGGCGTGACGCCGCAGGGCCAGAACCCGGGGATCTCCCCCTCATAGATGTCCACCGCCTCACCATAGTCGGGCTTCATCACATCGGCTACCCCCACCTGGGCCGGGTCACCCATGTGGACGGGTGCGCCGTGGACGTTGGGCATCTTGACTGTGATGTCATAGGCCTTTTGAGCGTTCTCCGGGGTCATGGGGCGCATGGAGCACACCATGGGGCCTTCAAAGGGCCCGGCCTTGACGGTCTGGATATTGGTCTTGTGCATGGGGACGTTGCGGCCCTGGGCGATGTGTCGGACCTCGATGCCCTCCCGCATCAGCGCCTCCTCAAAGGAGAAGGAGCAGCCGATGAGAAAGCCCACATAGCCCTCCTTCCAGTATTCCGAGGCGTCGGTCAGCTCCTTGGTGAATACACCGTGCTCATACACGCGGTACCGGGGGATGTCCGAGCAGATGCTGCCCCCCTCGCCCATATCGTGGGTCAGGGGCTGCTCCCCCCGGATGATCTCCAGAATGGGGCAGGGAAAGGGGTTCCTCCTGGCATACTCCTCGAAGTCGGCGGCGTACTCAGGGGGCAGGATGACCAGGTTGGCCTGGGCATAGCCCCGGCACATCCCGGCGGTGGGAAAGTCGATCCTGCCCTCCCGGATCAGCTGGCGGACCTCCGCAGGCTTTTTGTCGATATAGGGGGTAATGTCAAATGCCATACTGATATTCCTCCTGACCGTTTATGAATTGATGGCCTCCAGCGCTCTCAGGGCTGCCCGCTGGGCCAGCAGTGTGTACTGGGCAAATTCCACGGACACCTTGACGAACCGGACCTTGTCGCCCGCCTTGAGCTGGGCCAGATAGCGGAAATCCGCCGTGATCACGTTGGCGATCTTCGTATCCCCGCCGGTGGTCTGCCGGTCGGCCAGCATGATGATGGGCTGACCAGCGGACGGGACCTGGATGGCGCCGAAGGCGATGCCGTCCGAGATGATGTCGCCGCTCTCTCTGTGGGCAATGACCTCGCCCTCCAGGCGGCAGCCCATGCGGTCAAATTCCTTGGTGACGGTATAGGTCCCGGACAGGAAGGTGCGGATGCCCTCGTAGGAGAAGGCCTCGTCCTGGGGACCCATCACCCCCCGCAGGGGGTAGATGGGCTGGGGCTTGAACTCAGGGGGGAGGGGGCGCTGCTCTATGTTCTTCAGGCGCTCCACAGGGGCGCGGAGCCTTCATGTAGGTGGAGCGGCTGCCCATGGTCTCCGGGATGTCCAGGCCGCCGGCGAAGGCGAGAAAGGCCCGGCACCCGGTCTTGGGGGCGGTGAAGCGCAGGACCTGGCCGGCCTTGACGGACACGGCCTGATAGCTGGGGATGGGTTTTCCGTCCAGAGTGGGGCCCAGGTCGCCTCCGGCGATGGCGATGCAGTTTGCCCGGTCGAATTGGAGCTGAGGCCCCATCATGGTACACTCCAGGACCGCCTCCCCCTGGGGGTTGCCCGCCAGGATATTGGCGATCCCGGCGGAGCGGGGATCCATAACGCCGGACACAGAGACGCCGAACTGCTGATAGCCGATGCGCCCCAGATCCTGGACCGTGGTGAGCAGGCCGGGGTTCAAAACAGTGATGCTCATTGTTCCGCCTCCTTTCTGGGGCAGCGGCGGCAGGTATATCCGCCGGCGGCCTCCTGGGCGGCGATGCGGTCAAATTCCGCCCGGTCGATGGCGCAGAATTTGATGTACTGTCCGGCCTCAGGCAGGATGGGCTTGGCGCGGCCGGCGTCATACATCCGCACCGGAGTGCGGCCGATCAGCTGCCAGCCGCCGGGCGAGTCGATGGGATAGACGCCGGTCTGACTGCCGGCGATGCCCACGGAGCCGGCGGGGATCTTCACCCGCGGGGTCTTCAGGCGGGGGGTGGCGATGGCCTCGTCCATGCCGCCCAGATAGGTGAAGCCGGGGGTGAAGCCCAGCATATAGATGAGGTACTCGGTGGAGGTGTGGATCTGAATGACCTCCTCCTGCGTCTTGCCCGCGTGCTCGGCAACGAAGGCCAGGTCGGGCCCCATCTCCTCCCCGCCGTAGAGGACGGGGATCTCGATCACCTCGCTGGGCGGGATCCGGATCTGATCCAGCTTGCCCAGCAGGCCCCTCAGTTCCTCCATCAGGGGCGCGCAGAGGATGACCTCCGGGTCATAGTGGATCATCAGAGAGCGGTAGGTGGGCACCGTCTCTACGATGCCGGGGATCTTGCTGTCCTGAAGGGCGATGTTATAGGCGCGGATCTTGGCGTTGATGGCCTCGCTGATCTCATTGCCGAATTCCACGCACACCGAGGTATCGCCCGTCAGCAGGAATCTGACGTCAGCCATGGCTGGCTCCTTTCTGAACGGCCCGGCGGCCTGGGATCCAGGTCGGCCGGGCCATTCGGCTTTCATTTTACTGGAAGAGCTGCATAATGCCGGGGACGGCCTTGATCCCAGCGTAGAGGGCGACCAGGGTCACCACGGCGCCAAGAACGGTCATCCACAGGGGGTGGTGATAGCTCTCGCCCACGATGCGCTTGTTGTGGCCGGCAATGAGCATCACGCCCAGGGTCACGGGGAGGATCAGGCCGTTGAACGCGCCGGCGATGATGAGCAGCGCGGCAGCGTTGCCCAGGACCACCATCATCACGGTGGAGAAGGTGATGAAGCCGATGACAAACTGACGCTCATACTTGGCGATAAAGGGGTGCAGGGTCTTGAGGAAGGACACGGAGGTGTAGGCGGCGCCTACCACGGAGGAGACCCCGGCGGAGAACAGGCACAGGCCGAACAGGCGGTAGCCGATGTTTCCGGCGGCCAGGCGGAAGGCCTCGGCGGCGGGGTTTCCGGCGGCGATGATGGTGGCGGCGTTGCCGGAGGCCATGGCACAGGTGCCCAGCACTGCCAGGAACAGCAGGATACGGACCAGGCCGGAGGTGCCGCAGCCCTGCAGGACGCTCCTGCGCACATGGCTGATATTCTCGGGGCCGGAGATTCCGGCGTCCAGCAGGCGGTGCGCGCCGGAGAAAGCGATGTAGCCGCCGCAGGAGCCGCCCAGCAGGGTGGTCAGGGCCAGCAGCAGATCCTTGTTGCCCAGGTTGCCCAGCTGGGCCAGGCTGGAGACAGCCTCACCCACCGGGGGCTTGGAGATGACCGCAACAGTCGCCACCGTGAGCAGGATCACAGCGGCCAGGACGGTGGCCACCTTGTCCATGATGGTCTTGGCGTTCTTGTTCACAAAGATGATGATGCCCAGACAGCCGGCGATGACGGCGCCGATCTTTTCGTTCAATCCGAACATGGCGTTGAAGCCCAGGGCCACGCCGCCCACGTTGCCCACGTTGAAGGCCAGGCCGCCGATGGCCACCAGAATGGCGATGACGACGCCCAATCCGGGCAGCAGCTTATTGGCCACATCCTGGGCGCGCATCCCGGAGACGGAGACCACGGACCAGATGTTCATCTGGGCAGTGATGTCCATGATGATGGCCAGCACGATGACCAGAGAGAGCGCGGTGCCGAACTGAGCGGTGAACTTGGACGTCTGGGTCAGGAAGCCGGGCCCAATGGCGGACGTGGCCATCAGGAACGCAGCGCCGAACAGGACCGAGCGGCTGGGCTTTGCAGCCTGCTGGTTCAGAGTGTTGGATCCCTTGCTCATGATATACCTCCCACATTTTGTTTCGATGGGCTGGAACAGCCCGCTTTGGATCGCTTCTCTTCCGAATCAGACGATCTGTGCGATGGGAGCGATGGCGACGCCATCGCCCTCCAGCTTGGCCCGGATGTTCTTGACAAACTCCACTGCGGAGGGGTTATCTCCGTGGACACAGATGGAGTGGGCCTCGATGGAGACCTCTTCGCCAGTGATGGCGGTCACCTTGCCCTCGGTGACCATGCGGATGGTGCGGGAGATGGCCTCGTCCTTGTCGTGGATCACCGCGCCCGGCTTGCTGCGGGGCACCAGGGAGCCGTCCGCCTGATAGGCGCGGTCGGCAAAGACCTCGCTGGCTACCCGCAGACCCACCTGCCTGCCGGCCTCCAGCATCTTGCTGCCCGCCAGCCCCAGCAGGATCACATCCCTGTCCACGCTGTAAATGCCCTCCGCAATGGCCATGGCCAGGTCCATGTCCTTGCCGGCCATGTTGTACAGCGCTCCGTGGGGCTTGCAGTGCTGAAGCTTCACGCCGTGGGCGGCAGTGAAGGCCAGCAGGGCCCCCATCTGATACTGAATGTACGCTTTGACTTCCTTGGGAGAGCACGCCATGTTCCGCCGTCCAAAGCCCATCAGGTCGGGATAGCCGGGGTGAGCGCCTACCGCCACGCGGCGGCCTTGCAGGCGGCCACAGTCCGATCCATCACCAGCGGATCGCCTGCATGATACCCACAGGCAATATTGGCGGAGGAGACATGGGCAATGACGTCCTGGTCCAAACCGATGGTATAGGCGCCAAAGCTCTCACCCAGGTCACTGTTCAGGTCAACTTGATACATAAAAACCTCTCCTTTTCTTTTTTGATGGTTTCTGGTTCTGCAGGCCTCTGCTCCGTCCGGCGGCGAGGTGCACGGCATGTTCTTGTCGAAAACGCCAAATTTTTTGCATTTCCAATTTGATTTTAATTCATTTTGCTCCTCAAGTCAAGGGAATAAGCTCCTCGGTTCTGGGTATTATTGTGCTGCTATGAACCAAATAATCTGCTCGATCCAGCTGTCAGCGTCCCAATCCATGCGGCGGGCAGAAAAAGGCGGAAATTCAATTGACATCCCCCAGGGAAGTGGGTACAATAACCCAAAAGAAGGGACGATGACGGTCGGAACGGACGCCGCGGGGGGCGGCAGGGAGGGACAAGGGCTTGAAGCTTTCACATCGACTGGGTGGACAGTTTGAGGGCAGGCTGCTTTGGAGCCGCTGGCGGCGGCTGGCGGCTCCTTCTCTGTTTTTCCTGGGCGTCATTTACTATGAGGAGCTGTTTCTGAAGCTGTACTGCTTCCACGGGCTGTCCCTCGCAGGGGCAGTGTTCACCCTCCTCTTCTCCATCCCCATCGCCATGCTGCTGGGGGCCCTGTGCGGGGGGGTGGAGGATCGTCTGGGACGGCGGCTGTTGGTCCTGTGCACCGCCCTGGTTTCCCTTTGGATGGGTGCACAGACGGTGTACTATCACCTCTTTAAGACCTTTTTGACCATCTTTTCCCTGACCAAGATGATGATGGTGGCGGGGGCGTTCGGCAATATGGCGGTGGGCGAGATCCTGCTGAACTGGTTCCCCATTCTGATGATGGCGGTGCCGGTGGTGCTTGCGGCCATGCTCGGGAATCGGCTGCTTCCCGACCGCCCCATGGGGCGGCGGAACAATCTGCGCTGGCTGGCTCTGGGCCTCGGGGTGCAGCTGGCTGGGATCGTCCTGGTTCTGTTCTGCGGCGGCGGGGTGCTCTCTCTGCGGTATATCTATTTCCAGGCGGCAGTGCCGGAGCTGGAGGTGCAGAACTTCGGGATGTTCACCCAGACCGAGCTGGAGATCCGCCGGGTGCTGTTCGGCATCGACCCGGACGACCAGATCCTCCCCAAGCACCAGGGGCGGCAGACCCGCCGCTGGATCCAGGCGGAGCAGTCCCCCGCCGGGGAGGAGCCGAAGCTTCACACCATGGATATTGACTTCCAGGCTCTGATGGAGCGGGACCGCGAGGACCTGGAGCTGTCTGAGATGCACGGCTATTTTTCTAAGGTAAAGCCCACAGCGGAAAATGAGTGGACCGGCCGGTTCCAGGGGAAAAACCTGGTTTGGATCGTAGCCGAAGGGTTTTCTGACCGGCTGCTGGACCCGGTGCGCACCCCCACCTTGTGGAAGCTGGCCCACGAGGGCATCATCTGCGACAACTTCTATACCCCGCTGTGGGGGGTGTCCACCTCCGACGGGGAGTATGTGACCACCACCGGCCTGATCCCCAAGTCCGGGGTGTGGAGCTACTCTGAATCGTCGGACAACGCCATGCCTTTCGCCTTCGGTCATCAGTTCCGGGCCCTGGGCTATCGGACCATGGCCTTCCACGACTATCTGTACACCTACTATGACCGGAATCTCTCCCACCCAAACATGGGGTATGAATACTACGGAATCGGCAATGGGCTGGAGCTGGAGGAGGTATTTCCCCCCTCCGACCTGGAGATGATGGAAGAGATTGTCCCCCGATTCGTAGACGAGGATCACTTCATGGTCTACTGCCTGACGGTGAGCGGCCATCTGAACTACAACCGCGAGGGAAACGTCATGTCTGACCGGCACTATGACGAGGTGGCCGGCCTGCCGTACAGCGAGGGGGTCAAATGCTACCTGGCCTGCCAGCAGGAGCTGGAGCTGGCCATGGAGAGTCTGGTCCGCCAGCTGGAGGAGGCCGGCAGGCTGGAGGACACGGTGATCGTTCTGTCCGCCGACCACTATCCCTACGGCCTGACGGACGAGGAGTACAGCGAGCTGTTCGGCCACCCGGTGGACCCGGTCTTCGAGATCTATGAGAACAGCCTGATCCTCTGGAGCGCCGACCTGGAGGAGCCTGTCCATGTGGACAAATACTGCTCCAGCCTGGACGTGATGCCCACGCTGGCCAACCTCTTTGGACTGGAGTACGACTCCCGCCTGATGGCGGGGCGGGACATCCTCTCCGACACGCCCGGCTTGGTGATCTTCTCCAATTACAGCTTCCTCACCGATCTGGGGGCTTATAACTCCACTACCGACGTCTTTACGATGTGGGACGGGAGCGAGCCGGATCCGGACTATGTGGCGGAGCGGGTGGCAGAGGTCCAAAACCGGGTAGCCTACTCCGCATCCATTCTGGACAATGACTACTACCGTGTGGTGTTTGGCGATCCGGAGGACTGAGTCCCCGATCCAGGCGCTGAGCCGTACAGGCAGGGTAAAATAATCTGTAACCAATCTATAGAACATCCCCTATTCTATTATTCTAACTTCTGCCACTTCCTACGGTTTAACAGCATACAATCTGGAACGCATTCCTTTAAACGATTGCTTATAGGCCTTTTACAGTAGTATTTTTAGGATAATTTTCGTAGACTATTTAGAGCAATTCGGAAAAATAACCTACAAACAAGCAAGCCCCAGCATGTCGCGGTACACTGGGGCTTACTTGTCTACTTGAAACACATTCAAAAGAAACTTCTCATAAACATGCGTATATTTTTCATTGCCACCTGTAAATTCTGAGTACATTAGAGCTATTTTAGCCGCTGTGAACGGTATCCTCTTCAACAGGTCTGTCAAGTTATGTCTTTTGTATTCCTACCATTCCCCGGATCATCTCATACCACTTTGCCACCGTATGTCGGTTCACCCCGGCCCCTCTGGCGATGACACTCAGGTTCGTTTCATCGGGATGGAACCGCAGATACTGCCAGATCTGCTTCTGCTTCTTGGTAAGCTTATCCGGCGGCGTGATCCTACGCATCTGATCCAGGAGCAGCTTTCGCTCCGCCTGCATTTCCCGGATGAGCGTTTTCAGCTTCGCCTCGCACTCCTCCCGGGTGTGGGCGTAGACGCATTTGGAATGCTTGGTGCCGTCCGGCCAAGTGGGGGAGTAACGGCCCTCAAACAGGTGGTCGTTGATCTGGGTGATGCACCCGGTGCCGGGCTTCCGGGTCTTTCTCAGCACTGGCCGGAAATCTCCGGCTGAGCTCTGTTCTGTCTGAGACGGGCTCTCCTGTACCTTGTTGCCCAGTCCCCGGTCGATCTTGGCCGCCGCCTCGGTCTGCATATCCCCGGTGACATGGGTATAGATGTCCAGGGTGGTGGCCGCTGACACATGGCCCAGCATGGCGGAGAGGGTCTTCACATCCATGCCGCTCTCCAAGGACAGGGTGGCAAAGGTGTGGCGTAAATCGTGAAATCTGATTCTCTTACACCCGGCCCGCTCCAGAATAATCTGGAGCCGCCGTCGCACCGCGCCCGGCGTCAGGGGTACATCCTCTTTGACCGGCGAGGGGAACATCCACCGGGAGTCCACCGTCTCCCGATACTGCCGCAGCACCTCCACCACGCCGGGCGGCAGGACCAGTCTGCGGATGGAGGCCCGTGTCTTGGGGACGCTCACCTGGAGCCGCCCCTTCACCTCGTAGACCTGCTTGTTCACGGTCAGGGTCCCGGTCTTGAAGTCCAGATCGTCCCACTGGAGGGCCAGCAGTTCGCCCCGCCGCAGGCCGGTGCATAAGTCCAGAAGAAACAGTTCGAAATAACCTTCTGCCTGGGCCTGGATGAGGAACCGCTGGAGCTCCTCCCGACCCAGCACCTGCATCTCCCGGCCTCGCTTAGGCGGTAGCTTGCAGCCTACCGCCGGGTTGGTGCGGATCAGCTCCTCCTGCACTGCCTTCTCCAGAGCGGACCGGCAGGCGGCGTGGAGGCCGCGGACCATGGAGTCGGAGAGGCCCTTGCCGAACTGCTCCGTGCGGATGAGCCCCCCGCCCGTTTTCATCCGGGCATAGAACTGCTGGAGGTCCTTCTGGGCCAGCTGGTTCAGGGGGATCTTCCCCAGTTCCGGGATGATGTGCTGATAGATTTTCGCCTCGTAGTTGGCCTGGGTGGTGGGGCGGATCTGGGGCTTTACATAGGTCTGATACCAGAAGTCCAGCCACTCCCCAAAGGGCATCTCCGACCGGACCTTCTCCGTCCTGGGACCGGTCACCGTCTCCCGGAGCTGTTTCAGCTTTTCCTGGCACTCCCGTTTCGTCTTGGCCAGGACATTCTTTGTCTTGGGCAGGCCCTTCTCGTCATAGCCGATGACCACCCGCCCCTCCCAGCGGCCGTCTTTCCGCTGGCGGACGGAGCCTTCGCCCTTTTTCCGGCGCTTAGCCATGGCGGGCACCTCCTTCCGGCCTGTTTCTCTGCCACGGTTTCAGGTCCTTTCCCAGGAGATTTTCCAGAAAGCCGCCCACGATGTGGCTGGCCTCCTGCTGCATGTCCGGCGTCACATGGGTGTAGGTGTCCAGGGTGAAGCTGGCGTTGGTGTGGCCCAGGATGCCGGACAGGGTCTTGGCGTCCACGCCGCTGGTGAGGGCGTGGGTGGCGAAAGTATGCCTTAAATCGTGGAACCTGATCTCAGGCAGGCCGGCCTCTCTCAAAATTCGCTTCATCCAGTAGTAGGCGGCGCTGGGGCGCACCGGCTTCTCCGGAGCCAGAGGTTCCGGGAAGATCCACTGACTGACGGCGTGCTTTCTCCGCTCCTTCAGACGCTGGACGGTGCTGGGCGGCAGGCGGATGGTCCGCCGGCCCTGGCTGGTCTTTGTTTCGCCGATCTCCAGCTCCCCGGCCTTGGGAACGTTCACCGACCGGAGGATCTTCAGCGTCCCGGCCTTCTCGTCGAAGTCCTGCCACATGAGGCCGCAGATCTCGCCCCGCCGCAGGCCGGTGGTCAGCTCCGTGTAGAAGAAGTCCCGCCAGATCTCATTGCGGTCCACTGCCGCCAGGAAGGTGTCCATCTGCTCCTTTGTGAGAATTTGTTTTGGCTTATAGCTGGCCTTGGGCACCACGGCCCCGTCGGTGGGATTCCGGGCGACCACATGGGCCGCCTCCGCATCCTTCAGACACTGGTGGAGCATGGCGTGGATGCGGAGCACCATGGTGTCCGACAATTCGTGCCCGTGCTCCGGGTGGTCGTGGACACGGCCCTCGTGTTTCAGCTTTCGGTACAGCTTCTGGATGTCCATGCGGGTCACCCGGGAGACGATCTTATCCCCCAGGTAGGGCTTGATGTAGCACCGGATGAACTGCTCATAACTCCGCAGGGTGTTGGGCCGCAGGGTAGCCGCACCGTAGTCCTCCATCCACCGGCCCAGCCACTCGCCAGGGTCATGCGGCTGTCCTCGGTGAGCTCCATATCCTGAAAGCCCTCCATGTCCCGGTGGAGCTTGTCCAGCAGTTCCTTCTGGGTTTTCGCCAGGACATACCCGAAGATGGGCTCTCCGTTTTGCTTGTGGCCCACTACGATGCGGCCCTCCCAGCGGCCGTCCTCCCGTTTTCGCACCATGCCGTCGCCGGACGGCCTGCGTTTTGCCATAGGCTATCCCTCCTTATTTGGGCTATCGCATATTAAAAACTGCTATGCCCGATCCCTCTTGCCAGCAGGGGCTTTCCCCGGTACAATAGCAGCAAGAAAGGCGGCCTGCCCTATCTCACCGGCAGGCCGAAGTGCAAGCAGCCGAGGAGGACGAAACGATGCAGCACGAATGCAGAATCACAGTACTGGAGACAAAGGTATTTGAGGACTATCAGGAGCACTACCTGGCCAACCCCAAGTCGGGCCCCTGCCCCTGCTTTCGGAAGGGAGACACCTTTTTGCTCAAGCGCACCCCGGAGCGGGATGATTTTTACCGCCTGATGGACGGAAAATTCTGCGGGGAGGCGTGGGACGCCATCAGCCGGTATGTCTACACCGCCCTGCAGGGTGGGGCCATCATGCACAACTGGACCAATGACGAGCGGATGATGATCGCCTGCTGCAACGACGGGACCCGGCCGGTGATCTTCAAGATCGAACGGATCGACATCCCGGAAACCGAAGAGGAAAAACAGTGGCTTGCTAAGCAGAATTTCAAGAATACGGCAGAGGACGCCTATACAGGCTGAGCAGAGGGCCGGCTTCCCATTTCGCTTTCCCCGGCAAGCTCCACCTCCAGCTGCTCTTCGGGCTTATCCGTATACTGCCTGGACTCCTGGAGCCGCCGCTCCATTTCTGCGACTTCCTTTTGGAGCTGTCGGCGGCTTTTCGCCCGGTTCATTTGCAGGAAGAGCTGATATCGCTCCTGCAGGGTTTCTGCCTTGGGCGGAAACGTGATGACTTCCCCTCCAATTTGGTTGCCCTCCAGCTCGTTCCGGCAGATCTCATCATCCAGAGCCGCCATGTAGAGGGCGTACCGGGTGAACTCTTTGAGGGGCATTCGGATCATCCATTTCCAGCAGGCGGCGGCACCGGCCACTGCTGTCAGACTGCCCAAGGCTGCAATTTTATGACTGGTTTTCACCTTGCGCTACCCTCCGATATTTTGAATGTTTTGGCCGGACTGCTCCTCCAGAAAGAGTCGGAATCCCGGGAGGCTGCCGCCTGCCAGCGTAGCTTTCTCCACAGCCAGGGCGTGGTTCTTTCCCATCACCAGAACAAGGTATTCCACGGTCTCCGCCAGCGCAAGAATTTTATCATACTGCCACTTGGATTCCGCCGCAGCAGTCTTGACGAGAAAGCAGTCGGGGAAGAATGTGGTATCGGCGCAGTCCGTGCCCGGCAGGGCCTTACGCTTTGCAAAAAAGGCATTGAGGGCGTCCTCCTTCCAGTTGATCAGCAGCAGCGCCGCAATGACCGCGCAGTTTGCCGCCGTCTGCCAGATGTTCCCCCAGGAGAGCCAGAGGGATACTGCAAGAAGCCCGATGATGACCCAGGCCCAGACACGGATCATGCGGCTCCGTTTCGCCCGTACAGTCTTGCGGACCACCCGGGCCATGGCGGTCAGTGCTTTTTGATCGTATGTGGTGTGACAGGTGAATTCCATACATACCTCCCGTGCCATCGCGGCAGAGCGTTCCAAAATACTGAGCATCATAATAGCAGATAAATGCGTGTTTCTTATGAATTTTTTCTTAATTCTTCTTAATGTTTCAACCATCCCGTGAAATGTGAAAAACGGATCAGGGGGGGGCAACCGCCGGTTGCTTTCCTTTCTGCTTCCGTTGTGATATGATCTACCCAAGGTGGTGATCAACATGGATACCAAAGAAATCCTCCTGGAACTGCGCACCAAGCACGGACTCTCCCAGGAGCAGTTAGCGGAACAGGTGCATGTGACCCGGCAGGCGGTCTCCCGCTGGGAGACTGGCGAAACGGTACCCAATACGGAGACGTTGCAACTGCTCTCCAGCCTGTTTGATGTCTCCATCAATACTCTGCTGGGCTCGCCCCGGCAGCTGATCTGCCAGTGCTGCGGTATGCCCCTGGAGGACGCCAGCATCAGCCGGGAGCCGGATGGAACCTTTAATGAGGAGTACTGCAAATGGTGCTATGCCGATGGAAAAATCGTCTACACAAGCCTTGAGGAACTGCTGGGTTTTCTGGAGAGCCATATGTCCAATGAGGCCTGGCCCCCGGAACAGGTCAGAGCCTATTTTGAAAATCAACTGCCAAAACTGGATCACTGGAAGCAGATATAAGCAAGGCTCCCACCCTCGGAATTTTAGAAGGTGGGAGCCTTGCTTCTATGCAGCGCAGATTTCTCACCGCTCTGGTATGGAATCCCGTGTGGGTTTGCAGTATAATGACCCAGTCATCCTGCTTTTTACCATTCTGGAGGAGATCCAATATGATCTTTCATGAATTCGGAGACTGTACGCTCCCCCACATCATGCTGATCCACGGCGGTGGGAACGCATGGTGGAACTACCTGCGGCAGGCCTGTGTTCTGGCCCGGCACTACCATGTCATCCTGCCCACTTTGGATGGGCATGGCGAAGAATGTCAAACGCCCTATGTCTCCACCGAGCGGACCGCCGATCAGCTCATGGACTATATCCAGCAGCATAGCGGCGGACATCTCTTTGCCCTGTGCGGGGTATCCCTGGGCGGCCAGATCGTGATGGAGCTTTTGACACGGAAGCCGGATCTTACCGAAAAGGCCATCATTGACGGCAGCCTTTGTTATCCACAGCCACCGATGGCCCGGTTTTGCATCGTCTCGGTATGGCTGTTTGGAGGCCTGATGTTCAGTAAACGGGCGTGCCGCCTTCAGCTGAAGCTTATGCCTAAGCTGCTGCCTGCAAAGATGGCTTATCCCCAGGAGATCCAGGAATACTATCTGCGGGACATGCCCCGAACGCCGCGAAAAACCCTGTACACCATGTACCGGACCTATATGGCGCAATATCGTTTGAAAGAAAGCGTGGGAAGCAGCCGCGCCCAGGTCATGTACTGGTACGGGGAAAAGGAAATGAAGTGCGTCAAGAACTCCGCCCGTATGTTCCAGCAGCTTCTCCCATCCTGCCGGATCTACGAAGCGAAAGGGTATGGGCACGGCTATCTGTCCGTCTATCTGCCGGAGGAATGGCTGGGCATCGCAATTCCTTTCTTTGAAGAAGAGGCCCAAAATGCCTCCGGTGAATAGCTGCAAATAGAAAACAGGCATTTTGGTATACTGGAGGCCGTGGGAGAAGTATTCCCAGAAGCCAAGTACCAGCGCTGTACCGTCCACTTTTACTGCAATGTGTTCTCCGTCACACCTCGTTCCAAGGTGAAGCTGGCAGCCAAAATGCTCAAGGCGATCCACGCCCAGGAGAGCAGGAAAGCTGCCCGGGAAAAGGCCAAAGCCGTTGTGGAAGGGCTTTGCTCCATGAAACTGAAGGAGGCTGCGAAGAAGGTGGAGGATGGTATTGAGGAAACACTGACTTACTGCGATTTTCCCAGTGAGCATTGGACCCGTATCCGCACCAACAATGTCATTGAGAGGTTGAACCAGGAGATCCGCCGCAGAGAGTGGCAGCAGATAGGGCAGCAGCTCCACAAGTATGAGAATCTACTCAACAGGGAGTTCCATGCGGACAGGCCCAACAGAATATTTCTTACACCCACACGAAGCAAGGCGTACTATATCTATTTTTACAACCACGAGTGCATTCAGCTAAAAAACTGGAGTGGCGCCGCTCACGCTGCGCCACTCCGCTTAAAACTTCATATTTCCCTATATAGAGACCTTTTTGTGCTGTCCGCACAAGCTGGGGCAGTTCACGACCCTGTTGGGCCCGTTCAGCCTGGCTTTTTTGCTCCTATTGATAATGTGCCGGTGCGTCAGATATGAAATTCTGCCAGAGGCTGCATCAGCACAGCTTGGCCCCGGCGGGGATCTGATCGTCGATCATCAGCAGGTTCAGCTTTTCCTCGCCCTTCTCCGTGTGGACGGCAGAAATCAGCATTCCGCAGCTCTCCTGGCCCATCATCTTCCGGGGGGGCAGGTTGACGATGGCCACCAGGGTCTTGCCCACCAGCTCCTCAGGCTGGTACCAGGCCGCGATGCCGGAGAGGATCTGCCGGTCGGTCCCGGTGCCGTCGTCCAGGGTGAAGCGCAGCAGCTTATTGGACTTCTTCACCGCCTGGCAGTCCTTTACCTTCACAGCCCGGAAGTCGCTCTTGCAGAAGGTGTCGAAGTCCACCTTCTCGGTGAGCTGAGGCTCCACCTCCAGCGCGGGAAGGGCGGCCTTGCGGGCCTCCTGAGCGGCCTGCTCCAGGGCCTCCAGTTCCTTCTCAGCGTCAATGCGGGGGAACAGGTTGTCGCCCCGGACCACAGTGACATCCCTGCGGAGAGAGCCGAACTGTCCGGCGCTCTCCCAGGTGGAGCAGTCCGCACAGGCGCCGATCTGGCGCAGGATCTCCGCGGAGGAATCCGGAATGAAGGGTGTCAGCAGGACGGCGCACACCCGCAGGGTCTC
>OGMN01001423.1_pt1 | contig 17764 bp, 11 predicted proteins | sample 1573211 | NCBI WGS metagenome assembly OGMN01 (sample SAMEA2581876, study PRJEB24529) | metagenome | biome: Human gut stool | place: China | collected 2011
GGATACTTTGATCGACATCCTCATCGATAATCCCTTCCACAGATGTCACACATCGATTTTCCATGGCCATTACGGCTGAAAGAACTGCGGTAGAAACACCGGTCGTTACTTTCAATGAACAACTGGGCTTTGCACCGTCACAAATCATTCCCGTCAAATTGGCGATCATATTTTGTACTGCATAAGCAACTTGTTCATAGTTTCCTCCCATCAGCCACGTAATGCCACAGCTCGAACCGGTAGCTGCTACTACACAACCACAGAGCGCGGATAAACGCCCCAGACTCTGTTTTATGTAAATCACCGTGAGATGGCTTAACATTAAGGCGCGGATAAGTTCCTCTTCCGATTTGCCATTCTCTTCTGCAAAAATCAGAACAGGTAAAGTTGCTGATATTCCCTGGTTACCACTACCCGAATTGCTCATTACCGGAATCATAGCTCCTGCCATACGGGCATCACAAGCTGCCGAAGTATAAGAAAGAATATGAGAAAAGACACTGTCACCCATTATCTGATGCTCATACCGTCCACGAAGTACCTTTCCCAAAGCATGCCCTTGATCTCCCTGAAAAGAGCTCTCGGCAGCAGCTTTGTTCAACCGGGCTGTCTCAAGAATAAAACGGATCTCCTCCAACGGGGCGGTTAAAGCAAAATCATAAACTTTCTTTAAGTTCAGGTCCAAGTTCTGCTCGTCCTGTTCTTCTGTTCCGACAGGTTGTTTACTAAACAATATTTCTTCACCGCGTGCTATATATATAAAGGTGGTATGCCCACCGGCAATAATTGCCGTAGCTACTTTCCCTTCTGCTTCGCAAAGCACTTCAATATAAAGTTTTTCCGCAATACCTTCTTTCAACGAAATACAGACACGCTTCTCATTTATATACTGTTTTCCCAACTTTACAGCCTCCGGTGTACTATCCTTTAATACTTCAAGCTGATACTCCGACTTTCCGATAATAGCCCCCAAGGCCACAGCGATAGGCAAACCGATCATCCCCGTTCCAGGAATACCTACCCCCATTGCATTTTTCAAAATGTTGGCACTCAAAAATACCTTTATATTCTCCGGCTTTGTTCCCAGTGTTTCTACAGCTTTTGCCACACACAACGCTACCGCAATAGGTTCTGTACAGCCAATAGCCGGAATCACCTCACGCCTCACCAAATCGATTATCTGTTTCCTTTCCGATTCAATCATGACTTTGCTATATTAATTGCTACAAATGTAATGAATATACTCTTTATATACACTAAAGTTTCAGATTTTATAAGCAGAATATGATTAAAACCACTCAACAATTTTGCCAGTTTTTCAATACAAAATATTCCATTATAAATCTCAAATTTATTCAATATTCCATAGATAATTTAACATTTAGAATATAAAAAGCTACTTCAATTATTTCATTAATAAAAACTCAATAAACTCTAATTAGTTCAGAAATACCGAGAAAAATAAAGAATTGATGAAAGTAGAATCATTCGATCAGAATCATATTACTTTAGGATTGGAACACTAAATTTTAAAAATAGACCTATTATATTGATTTTCAGTCTCCACTTTTAAAGAAATAGTATAAAAAGAACATAAAAAGACAAACCAAGATTTGATAAGTAGAATTTTAAACTTAACTTTGCACCACAGTTTTTTACGAATATTCCATCTTAATAAATTCATAACCAATAAAATATAATGAAATTAAAAACAATAATAACGAGTATATGCATTAGTTTATGCCTCGGTTCTTGTATCCAAGACGAAGCACCCAATGCAGAAGCAGATATTATATCATGTGTACTGCCCGATCCCAGCATTTTAAAATCAGATCCTACCATAACAAATAACAGTGTTATACTTATGGCTTATTCAAATATAAAAGATGGTATCAAACAGATAGCGCCTTCTTTCTCTTTAACTGAAGGAGCCACTATTTATCCACCGAATGGTACGGTACGAGACTTCTCTGAACCTCAAACTTACATTGTCACCTCTCAAGACGGACTATGGCAAAAGGAGTATAAAGTATTTGTGGATACCACTAATGTAAAACCTCAATTCAGTTTTGAGCATTGGAGAATCAAAGAAGGAACCAATGGTAAAAAATGGTATGAATTTTATGAAATAACCGATGCCGGACAGGAACAACCAATATGGGCAACAGCAAATCCCGTATATGCAATTATAGGAAGCGATGACCCTTTTACACATCCCACCGTTTCATACGATAAAGGTTATATAGGAAAAGGTGTGAAACTCGAAACTAAGACTACTGGTGCTTTTGGAGTAATGGTAGGTATGCCTATTGCCGCCGGAAATCTTTTCATAGGTTCATTCGATACACAAATAGCTATACCTAAGCCTCTGGAAGCAACTCAATTCGGTATGCCAATGGCTTTCAATCGTAAACCGATAGCATTTTCTGTATGGTATCAGTATACACCGGGAAAAGAGTTCACAGATAAAGATCAAAATGTCATTGAAAACAAAACCGATGTTTTTGATTTATATGCCATACTTTATGAGTCAGCAGATGGTAAAAAGCTGGACGGCTCTATCAATTTCAATGAAGATTGTATTATAGGTATTGCGCGAGTAAATGCTCCTGAGCCAAGTAAAGAATATAAAAATTTATATATTCCTTTTGTCTATCGCAAAGACCCTGATCGTGAAAAGTTATCAAAAGGGGAATATTATATGGCAGTAGTATTTTCATCGAGCCGGAACGGAGCTTATTTTGAAGGTGCCGTAGGTAGTACACTGATCATAGATGAAGCCAAATTAATACTTGAAGGTGATAACGAATAATACAAATATAAAATGAATAAAAAGATAATTTCCTTGTTACTTCTGCTTAGTATCGGTTGCTATACAACAATAGTACAAGCACAAGAGGAAAGAAACCAGAGTATATTAAAATCGTTGACTAAAGGATTAGAATATCGATTAAAAGCCGGATTTAACATTGGAGGCACTTCTCCCCTGCCCCTACCGGCAGAAATCAGAAAAATTAACAGTTATAATCCTACAACTGCCTTTTCTATTGAAGGAGACGTCGTAAAGACATTTAATAATAAATGGGGAATAAGTACCGGAATACGTTTAGAAACAAAAGGTATGAAAACCGATGCTACCGTAAAAAACTATCATATGAAAATGATAGCCAGTGACGGAGGGGAAATGGAAGGACAATGGACTGGTGGAGTAACTACTACCGTAAAGCAATCTTTACTGACAATTCCAGTTCTGGCTATTTATAAAGTCAGTAAACGATGGGAATTAGAGTTAGGTCCTTGGTTTTCTTATCTTACTTCCGGAGAATTCTTCGGAACTGCTTATGACGGCTATATCAGAGATGTAGATCCTACAGGTGAGAAAGTTAATGTTCTATCCGCTACCTATGATTTCAATAATGACCTACGTTCTTTCCAGTGGGGACTACAATTAGGAGCCCAATGGAGAGCATTTTCGCATTTGAACGTAACTGGGAATGTGACATGGGGAATGATGTCTATTTTTAAAAAAGATTTCGATACTATCACATTTGATATGTATCCGATATATGCGAACTTAGGATTCGCCTATGTGTTCTAAACATAAACGTTTAAAAAGAATTATTATGAAACAAAAATTACTTAAAGTAATGATTGCTTTTATTGCAATCGTAATGCCTAATCTTAGTTATGCACAAAGCCAGGAAGCTGCTGGTACGTACAATGGTACATTGGGGGTAAAAGTAGGAGGAATGCCCGCAGGGGACAGTACGGAAGACATTTATATCATAGCAGAAGATGCTAATCATATCAGATTAGAAATCAGAAATTTTAAGTTTTCTGTCGGGGGTTCAACCATAGAACTCGGAGATATCATAATCCCAAGTGTAGAATTACAGAAAGACGGAAATACAATCGTCCTTCTTCCCAAAGAAGATGTTAAAGTCAATTTACCGGACCCTATCGGTGAAGTTAGTGTAGATCTAAACAGATCCACAATAGTAGATAAAGAGATATCATTGATTCTTGTTGTAGAGACGACATACCCCGCACAATTAATAGTCGACGTTACATTTGAAGGAACCCAAACAAGTGGAAGCGGAATACAAAGCACTACTACAGAAAAACCAGTTGTGTATTACAATGCTGAAATAGATGCGCTTATCGTAGAAGGAGCAGAAAATCAAAAATATAACATTTATAACATAACCGGTGTACAAACTCTATCAGGTATCTTAAATACCAAAGAGATCAATGTAACAGCTTTACAAAGAGGTATATATCTGATCAAAATAGGAGATAACACGGTGAAATTCATAAAAAAATAAATTTCACAATCATTCCCAAATCAAGCTCCATCACAGATTATAATTACAATCTGTAGATGGAGTTTGACTTTTATAATCATCCACAATTAAGAATAGATATGTCATACAAAAGCACTCTCTTCAAGGGCCTTTTCTTTACTTTGGCCATCCTTCCTATTATTCTATCCGCCCAGTCAATATCGCTCCCACAGCTTTCTGAAAAAGCTTTTGTTTCTGTTATTACCTGTTCGGCTACTCCGGATTACGAAGGAGGTTTTGGACATAGTGCACTACGCATTCAAGATGCCACTTTAAATATAGATGTAATCTTTAATTTCGGATCATATTCAGATAAACAGTCTTTCTTCGCGTACAAAATCCTCCAAGGAACAGTTATATCATATCTAGATGGAGAACCTTTTAAGAAATTCGCCGATCGATATAAAAACGATGGAAGAGGCATTAATGAATACTATTTAAATATCAGCAAAGAACAAAAACAAAGCCTATGGGAAGAATTAAACCGAATCCTCATTAGTGGAGATCGCTTTTACAAATTCAAAGTTCCAACAAACAATTGTAGCACACAGTTAAGAGACGTGTTATTCAAACAATGTAAATGGGATAAGGATGCTTTTCAAGTGAATAACATCAATCAGACTTATCGAGACATCGAGCAATCAGATCCATTACAAAATAGCTGGTTACATCTATTATTTAACGTTGTGATCGGTCCTAAAGCAGACGATCCAATAAGTTTATACCAAGCAGCCTTCAATCCTGGCGGTCTAATAGAGCTCTTGAAAGAAGTACGTCAGAATAATGAACCAATACTCATGGCTTCGCACAAGATTTGTTCTCCTACCGTATTCAAACAAGCACCCAATACTGCCATTACACAAAGTTTTTTTTCTCTACTGCTATTGATTGCATGCATCCTTTCTTATTTACAATTAAAAAAAGGAAAGCAATAAGCAGAGTTTGTTAGTTTGGATTTTTCTATAAAAGGAATATTAGGATGTCTCTTGATCAGCCTCATCATTACTTCAGAAATAGAATTAGTAAACAGTAATTGCAACATTTTATGGGCATTACCTACTAATTTAATGTTGGCATTCGTCTTCAAAAGAAACAGTACTGCCAAATGGATAAAAATATGGCTAAGCCTCACTTGCTTGTCTCTCCTTGCATTTCCCATAAGTGTTGTTATTAGTGGTCAAATTATCCCTATCGAGATATATCTATTCGCAGCTACAATCTTTATCAGAATATTATCTGATTTAAAAACATATATTTAATATTACCAATAACTTTCATATCAGTTCTGCAGTAATGAAACTATTAGTTGCAATACGATGAAACTAATGGTTCCGTATAGTAGAAACGAATAGTTTCATCCATATGGAACGAATGGTTTCAATACATTACAACAAAAAATATCCCTCAAGTGCAAAAATGAAATGCACTTGAGGGAATTTTTCTTTTATAATATAGATTCTAAATCAGTTTTCTACTTTATTTTTTAATAAATTTAGTTTTACCTGATTCTGTTTCAATAAAATACATACCCGTCTTAAGACTACTAACATCTACTTTATTAATTAAAAGAGTTCCTTCATCAATAGCTTTACCGGATATATCATAAATTACATATTCGCTATTCTCGGTTACTCCATCAATATAAAGAGATTCAACTGCCGGATTCGGATAAACGGAAATCGCATTGTTTGCCGTCATATTTCCAATACCTACAGCTTTTAGAGTAGTCACTTCTATTGCTTCGGAAGCTAACGAAAGTTTATCATTATAAACTGCCTTGACCGTATACGTATAAGCTGTATTCGATTTCAGACCTTCAACTTTATAACTTGTTACTATTCCAACCTCTAAATCATTATATCCTTCTACGATAGCATCGTCTTCTTTCACTGTGAGCAAGTAGTTGGTAGGCTCCATAGAAGCAGGAGTTTCCCAATTAGCTACAAAAGTTGTAATATTTATTTCTGTTGCAGCCAATGCTTTTACAGCAGGCACCAAAGTGGTAACTTCAACTCTATTAGATTCTTTCGAAACCTGTTCACCATAAACAGCTTTTACTGTATAAGTATAAGCCGTATTTACTTTCAAGTTTTCTACTTTATAAGTTACTACAGTTCCAACTTCCAAGTCATTGTATCCTTCTACTGCGGCATCACCTTCTTTCACTGTAAGAAGATATTGGGTTGGTTCCATAGAATCAGGAGCTGTCCAGTTAGCAACAAATGCATTCTCTTCGATTTCAGTTGCATCCAATGCTTTCACTGCAGGTACCAATGTAGTAACAGTTATCTCATTAGAAACCTTAGATATAAGTTCACCGTAAACAGCTTTCACAGTATAAGTATAAGCCGTATTTACTTTCAAGCCTTCTACCTTATAGCTTGTTACAGCAGCAACATTTAAATCTTTATATCCCTCTACGACTTCATCACCCTCTTTCACCGTCAAAAGATAGTTTGTCGGTTCCATAGAAACGGGAACTTCCCAATTAGCAACAAAGGCATTTTCCTCAATATCTGTTGCGGCTAATGCTTTCGTTGTAGCGACTAAAGTTCTCACTTCAATCGGTTCGGAAGCTTTCGCTACATTCTTACCATAAACGGCTTTTACGGTATATGTATAAACTGTATTCTTTTTAAGACCTTCTACCTTACAATTTAGAACAGTTCCAACCTCTTTCTCCACATAAGCTTCTACCACAGCATCCCCTTCTTTCACTGTCAGTAAATAGTTAGTAGGTTGTATTGAAACAGGAGCTTCCCAATTAGCAACAAATGCATTTTCTTCAATGTCCGTAGCAACCGCTCCTTTTATAACAGGAACAGTAACCACCTCAATAGCTTGTGAAGCACCTGATGTTACCTTATCATAAACAGCCTTCACTACATAAGTATAAGTGGTATTTTCCGTCAAACCTTCTACATTGTAGCTTGTCACATTTCCTACTTCTTTATCATTGTATTCCCCAACAATAATATCGCCCTGCTTAACAGTTAACAAATATTTTGTCGGTTCTACGGAAGGTACTTCCCAGTTAGCAACAAATGCACTTCCTTCAATATCAGTAGCAGCTGCCACATTCACTGCAGGTACTCCGGTAGCAACACAAAACTCTTCAGATACCATCGGATAGTTGGTAGTAACCACACGAACTTTATAATTGCCAGCCATCAAATCCTCTTCTATATCAGCAATAAGTTGCCCGCTCTTATCTGTTACAATTTCAGTCAGAACTTTCGGATTTGCAAAGCTTCCTGTTGCATCAGACAATTCCAATGAAACGACATTAGCCTTCTTATCTATATTGGAAGGAGACATTGTACCCACCAAAGTATAATCAACAGTTATCTTTTCTCCCGGTTGATAAACACTCTTCGTTAATTTCAAGACCGGTTTATAGATAAGCAACATATCATCAATCAATACCTGATCTCCATCTGTTCCTTTACCCGGAGTTGAATTTGTGGCAAATGTAACCAACATATAATCAGCAGAAGTCGGTCTTTCAAACTTATCTACTTTCAATGAGTCTTTCCAATATTGACTATTATTCATCTTCTCATAGAAAGCATCAAAATTTTTCAATTCATAATCAAAAGGAATAGAAAGACGTTGCCAGCCACCACTCGGAGACACAGCCGGATAATTCATCTCCGCTTTTGCCACAGCGTGCAAAGAATCTAATGTTGCAGACGGATCAGCATAATTATACGCATCGTGTATCGTAGCTGCCACACGAGCCGTCCATGCAGTACTGCCGCTATAAGAGAAATTCACCCATACAGTTAACGAATCTGGGCGAGCACCATTCAATGGTTGATTAAACTCCGGTTCCTCCATTATAGTTCTGTTATGATTGGCCTGATCAGTTGCTACCATACTACCGGAATTGATTTTACCGCAAGTCAAATTACCATTAGCAGGAACTCCGAATACGGCTTTCGTCCAAATACGAACGCTCTGACTGCCATTACTTCCCGGACGCACAATCTCAGATTTCTCCATATGCACATTCTTCGTAAATCCAGCCAAACTACCACCACCACTCATAAATGAGTTCCATCCTACAGGTTCGGCTTCATCCCCTTCTTTTTCCCAAGCTTCAAAAGTACTATTTGTTAACTGAGTTCCATAATCTACTCCAGTAGTTACCGCAACCGGCAAAGAAGTAGTTATAGCATCACCTTCCTGATTGTAAGCGACAACAACAAGAGTATAAGTTACAGAAATATCCAATCCTCTAAACAAGTATTCACAATCAGTTGTTTCCACACTGCTAACCAGACCCGACTTACCGGTAATGGTAGCGCCATAATGATCAGCACCTTCAACAACTTCCCAAGCAACCAAAACTTCCCGTCCATCTACCGAAACCACTTTTGCAGACACTTCACCCGTAGTCACAACTATTTCATTTGAAGCCAAAGAAGTTGTTTCACCTTTTACAGATTGTACAGTATAAGTATAAGTCGTATTTTGTCTCAACCCTTCTACAATAACAGAAGTAACATCTCCTACAGCAAGTGCATTGTAAGCATCCAAGACAACACCTTCTTTTTTCACTGTGATCTTATAACCGGTCGCTCCATCCACCTTGTTCCATTTTGCAACGAACGAAGCACCTTTTATATCTTCAGCCGGGAAAGCTACAATACTACTGGAAGAGAATGCTTCAACTGAATATGTAACATTCACGTCGCTGGCAGGCATTACAAAAGTAGAATAATTCACTAATTTTGTACCAGTTACAGCCAAATCTTTAATAAGATAACCGTCTTCCACTGTAGATGTCAAAGTCACAGTTTCGCCTGCAGAAGCGTACTCCGGACCATTCACAACTCCATATTCCTGTTTTTCCGGATAACCTATTTTGTAAACAGCAGAAATATTTTCTCCAGCAAATACTGGCATACTCTCACCTTGTCCCCAAGTTCCTGCATTGCCATCAACTGCATTCAGTAAATAAGCCACTTCACCAGAAGCAAAGCTTGCAACCGCTTTTGCCTGCACTTGCTCTTGAATTCCTTGTTCCTGATTTGAATTTACTGCTCCCAAATAAATTTCATTTTCCAAATAATAACAATTGGAAATCGTTCCATTAGATTTTCCCGCAATATTTCCATAAATGGTATCATTGGAAGCAGGAAGAGTAGGTTCATTATTTATCACATAGCTATTGACAACCGTACCCGATTCGATAACACCGACAAGTCCGCCTACCAAACCATTTTGCTTAGCCAAATTATCAGCTCCTTTATCAAACGGAAGATGCACAGTCCCCGAAAATCCGCAATTAGATATTACACCACTCCCTTTTAAGATAGAAGCAATACCTCCTACAGAAGGGCAGCTGGTACCCGATTTTTCATTAGCAAAAGTACTTCCGGTTATTACGATATTTTTAACAGTACCTCCATCGATCGTATGAAATAACCCCCAAGCCTTAGCCTGGCTTTCATCTTTATACGACATAGCAGTAATGGTATGTCCCATACCATCAAATGTACCTTTAAAGCCTGCTGCACCGAGAGACACCCATCCATATTTCGACATGTCAAGGTCTGCTGCTAATTTCACTGTTTTACCTTCGAATGCATCAGTTGCACTTGCTACCGCAAAAGCCCCCATTTCTGCCGGAGTAGAAATCGTATATTCTGAAGCAGTAGCATCATACCATCCTGTGTCATAAGCATACTTATTTCCATAGTCCTTACCGCCATCTATCCAGTTTGTCAAGTCTTTATTCCCGGCATAAATGCTCTGGAATGCACAAAGAAAGACAGAAACAACAACAAAAAGTAATCTTCTTTTATTCATATTCTTTCATTATTGATTAAAACCGCTGCAAAGTAACAACAGTTTACATTTTTAAACAAGGTCTATTTCTACTAATTTATATCCTATTACTAAAGTATCCCTTCTTTTTTAAACTATAAATCATTAGTATATGGAAATATATCTTTCTTCTTTTATGTTCTATAACTCAAGTAATGTAGTCTATTTATAAAAATATACCTATATTTGTGCATCAATAAACCAAAAGATTATGGAACAAGAATTACCTAAAATAGACATAACAGAAGATTTTGTTATAGGTAGTAATGCCGATATTGATCTTAATATATTGAACTTATACACACGATATCCGTGTAGACTTAAGGCTGAAATATTTGTATTGTGCATGAATGGTAGCATTGAGGCAAGTATTAATTTGTCCGAGTATACCATAAAGAAGAATGATTTCGTAACCCTTTCACCAGGAAGTATCATCCAGATAAACAAAATAGAAGGAGATCTAAAACTTTATTTCATGGTATTTTCTTCTGAATTTATCAATGGGTTAAACAAAAACAAGTCTATTATCGACCTAATTTATATTACAAAGAGCCATCCGGTTTTGTCACTGCCTGAAGAGTTTGCCTCTATCTACGAAGAGTTTTTTGGGCTCATGATGAAAGTATATTATAAAAAACGGTCTCCTTACAATCCTGAAATTTTAAAATGCATGCTTCTTTCCATTCTATATAGGTTGAGTGATATGTATCATGAACAACCCATCCGAAGCGAAACAGGTTCAAGAAGTGAGGAAATATGTAAAACATTTGGTCATCTGGTTATCCAGCATTATACTCAAGAACGAAATATTACATATTACGCAAAACAAATGAATATAACGCCTACTCACTTGAGTAACACTGTAAAACATGTTACAGGCAAGACTGTTATGGATATTATCTCGGAAGTTGTCATAGTAGATGCCAAAGCACAATTGAAATCGACTAACATACCGATACACGAAATTGCAGAATCTCTGAATTTCCCGAACGTATCTTTCTTTGGAAAATATTTCAAACGCCTGACAGGTATGAGTCCGCAACAATATCGGAACAGCGATAAATAAAAGCAAAGGTAATAACTTTAGTGTCGGATAAATTGTTATATTTGCAATATACAATTTCTTAAATCACACAACATCATGTTTAATTCATTTGGAAATATATTCAGGCTAACCAGTTTTGGAGAGTCACATGGAAAAGGTATCGGTGGAGTTATAGACGGTTTTCCGGCAGGTATCAGGATCGATGAAGAGTTCGTACAGAAAGAACTCGACCGTCGTCGTCCCGGACAATCGGCTATCACTACCTCGCGTAAAGAAGCGGACAAGGTGGAATTCCTATCGGGCATCTTTGAAGGAAAATCGACCGGTTGCCCTATCGGCTTTATCGTATGGAACGAAAACCAGCATTCCAACGACTACAACAATCTGGAAAATGTATATCGCCCGTCACATGCGGACTATACTTATAAGGTGAAGTATGGCATCCGGGATCATCGCGGCGGAGGACGCTCATCGGCCCGTGAAACGATTTCACGCGTTGTAGCCGGTGCTTTGGCCAAATTAGCATTAAACCAATTAGGAATTCATATCACGGCTTATACATCACAAGTAGGCCCTATCAAGTTGGAAGGGAATTATACAGATTACGATCTGGACTTGATTGAGACCAATCCGGTACGTTGCCCGGATCCGGAAAAAGCAAAAGAGATGCAGGATCTTATCTATAAAATAAAAGGAGAAGGCGATACCATTGGCGGAGTACTGACTTGTGTTATCAAAGGATGCCCCATCGGACTGGGACAGCCGGTGTTCGGTAAGCTGCACGCGGCATTGGGTAATGCCATGCTGAGTATTAATGCAGCCAAAGCGTTTGAATATGGAGACGGTTTCAAAGGCTTAAAACAAAAAGGATCGGAACAAAACGATGTATTCTACAATCATAACGGACGCATCGAAACGCGTACTAACCACTCAGGAGGAATCCAGGGTGGTATTAGTAATGGACAAGATATTTTTTTCCGTGTCGCATTTAAACCGGTAGCTACTGTGCTTATGGAACAGGAAACCGTAAACATCGATGGTATCGACACCACTCTGAAAGCACGCGGACGGCATGATCCCTGCGTTTTACCACGTGCCGTTCCTATCGTGGAAGCAATGGCTGCCATGACAATACTCGATTATTACTTATTGGATAGAATGACACAAATTTAGGAGTTAGGAGCTGGTAGTTAGAATCTATGCAGCGTGTTGTTTGAAGACCAACTACTGACTACCAGCTACTAACCACCAACTACCAATTCCAGCTACTAACTACTAACTACTAAAAAATGGCTTATATTAAAGATTATATTGCAGTAAACGAACCGAAGATGATGGAAGATTTGTTCAGCCTCATCCGTATCCCAAGTATCAGTGCACTACCGGAGCACCATGATGATATGCTGGCATGTGCACAACGTTGGACACAATTGTTACTGGAGGCGGGGGCTGATGAAGCTATCGTAATGCCTTCTCAAGGAAACCCGATCGTATTCGGACAAAAAATTGTAGACCCGAATGCAAAAACAGTGCTTGTATATGCCCACTATGATGTGATGCCGGCCGAACCTTTAGAATTGTGGAAAAGTAAACCGTTTGAGCCTGAAATACGCGACGGACATATCTGGGCACGTGGCGCGGATGACGACAAAGGGCAGGCATTTATTCAAGTGAAAGCTTTTGAATATCTGGTCAAAAACGACTTATTAAGAAACAATGTGAAATTCATTTTCGAAGGGGAAGAAGAAATTGGTTCACCCAGTCTTGAAGCCTTCTGTGAAGAGCACAAAGAACTACTGAAAGCAGATATCATATTGGTATCGGATACCAGTATGCTGGGCGCCGACCTGCCCTCATTAACCACCGGCCTACGTGGACTGGCTTATTGGGAAATAGAGGTGACCGGACCAAACCGCGACCTTCATTCCGGACATTTCGGTGGTGCGGTAGCCAATCCTGTCAATGTGCTCTGTAGCATGATAAGCAAAGTGATAGATGCCGACGGTCGTATCACTGCCCCCGGTTTCTATGACGATGTGGAGGAAGTACCTCAAGCAGAACGGGAAATGATTGCACACATCCCATTCAATGAAGAGAAATATAAAGCTGCTATCGGGGTGAAAGAATTATTCGGTGAAAAAGGATACAGCACCCTCGAACGTAATAGCTGCCGTCCGTCATTCGATGTTTGCGGTATATGGGGAGGATATACGGGTGAAGGCTCCAAAACAGTTCTTCCTTCGAAAGCATTTGCCAAAGTATCCTGCCGGTTAGTTCCCCACCAGGATCATCATAAAATATCAGAACTGTTTGCAGATTACATCCGTTCCATTGCCCCGGAAACAGTACAAGTTAAAGTGACTCCGATGCATGGCGGACAAGGGTATGTATGTCCGATTTCCCTTCCGGCTTACCAAGCTGCTGAAAAGGGATTCGAAGTTGCATTCGGCAAGAAACCGTTAGCAGTACGCCGTGGAGGAAGCATTCCTATCATCTCTACTTTTGAACAGGTATTGGGAATCAAAACCGTATTAATGGGATTTGGTTTGGAATCAGATGCCATCCATTCTCCCAATGAAAATTTCTCATTGGATATCTTCCGAAAAGGAATCGAAGCGGTAGTAGAATTTTATAAGGAATACGGAAAATAGTGAGGAGTTGGTAGTTAGGAGTAAGGAGTTAGAAGTTCCATGCGGCATATAGCGCAGCCTACTACTAACTACTTACTACTTACTACTAACTACCAACTACTAACTATCAACTACTCCCTGTCTACGGAAGTCTGAACAGGAAATTAAAGCCTTTGCTTTCCTTAAAATCCTTATTCGCTTCACCGGCATAAATTTCGCCATTAGTCAGTGTTAACTTCTTCACACCAACTTTCGGACTAAAGTCTACCTTCTTTAAATCAATCCAAAAAAGATTGGGAGTCAATGTCGACTCAAAGTAATAGACCCGATCCTTTTGGTCGGAAACAGAACGCCAACGGGTAGACGAGATATGTGGCTTATCCGGAGTAGAAATACCGAATGGCACAGATACATTCCGCATTATGCTCAGTACACTGGGGACTGCTATTTTCGGATCGGCAGTCTGCGGTATGGCATGTACATAAAATGAAGCACGCACAAAACGGTCGCTCGGACGATTGGTACCGGGCAACATTTGCAGACCACCCACTTCCTTCCAATAATCATTCACAGCCAACTGAAGATCATAACGTGGTGAATTAGTCATCACTTGATATTGTTTACCTTCGTGAATAATCAGATTTCCGTCGATATACTCTAAAACAGCCGTATTACCCGTTTCATCGGTAATTGCCATGTGCAACGTTGAAGCCGCTCCATTGGGCAGATGAGGTGCATCGATACGGAAAGTTTCTTTTTTCAATTCTGCCACAGCCTCACTCACTGTAGCAAAATTATCAAGCACATATTGAGTCCAGATCCCGATTCCCATCACCGGACGTGTATCATTCGGACGCGTATAAATTGATTCCGGCAAGAAAAGCAGACTTGCTACGAGTCCTTTCTCATTCATTCCGTCACAAATACCGAGATCATAGGCAGAAGCAACAATACTTCCATATTTGGAAGTCCAGTTCACCACCTCTCCCTTATCATAACTGACCCGCTTTACACCACGTGGAAACAAATAAAGATTGGACATGATATCTTCTTTCCAATCCATTGTACGCCCGGTTATCACCATATTATCCGGTCCAAGATACACCGCACGTGTACATGCTTCGGACTTCTGTGCAAACATTAAAAATGCAGCAGCAAGCGCCATCAAGGCCGCCATTCCTTTTTTTGATTTCTTCATCACTTTACTATCTTTATTAAATCTTTAACCTGAGTCCGACATAACTCTTATCCCGCATGGCTTTCCCTCTTTCCGGAAAGGAGGAGAAACGATGCAGCATGATTCCTTATATCGAATTAACGTTATCTTTAATAAGAACAAATGGAAGGAAGAACAAGTTTTCGAAAAGATAGTTTTATTTATACAATCCGTAGGTGGTACGCAATACTTGGAACTCGGTACGGCGGTTAATCGCATTACATATTTCCTGCTGCTCCGGAGTAAGTGTCTTAATGAATTCCTCTGTCAGCACATTCCCCTCTTTCAAGAAAGGAGCTGTCTTCAGCACCGACTTATTCACAACTTTCGGTTTGCTCTCTCCGTATCCTTTTGCCGTAAGGCGATCTTCGGAAATACCTCCTTTAATCAAATAGCGAACAACCGATTCCGCACGTCTCTGCGAAAGACGCTCATTGTAAGCGTCATTTCCTTTATAGTCACAATGAGCAGCAAGCTCGATGGTTACATTCGGGTTATCGTTCAACAAAGCGATCAGTTCGTCAAGCGCAGTAGTCGATGCAGGGGTAAGGTCTGCCCGGTCGAATTCATAGAAAATATTCTCGATTAGCACCGGACGGGTAATGGAGGCCAATGGGAATTCAACCTCATAACTGCGGTCAACTTGGGCCGTATCCGTTACAAGTTCCTGTTTCCCGTTCAGATAACCACGGCAAGAGGCCAACATTACATAATGCTGTCCGGAATTGAGACGTTGAACGAATGACCCGTCTCTCTTCACATCTATTTTCAGATAAGTACCGTCGTCACCGACTATGGTTACCATAGCTTCCGGCAGGGCATCGCCTTCTTTATCATATACCCAGCCGGTAAGAGTATGATTCACTTCCGGCAATTCAAAGCTATAAATATGATCCCATCCGCGCGCATCTCCCCGGTTGGAAGAGAAAAAACCACGCTGCCGCCCCGGCTCATAAGTCATACCGAAATCATCTCCGGCAGAATTAATAGGCGAACGCATATTTTCCACTTTCCACCGCCCGGATACAGAGTCGAGCACTGCACAGAATATATCGAGCCCTCCCATACCGGGATGCCCGTTCGAAGAAAAGTATAACTCCCCCTTAGGGCCGAACGTAGGAAACATCTCGTCACCGGCCGTATTGATATCAGGCCCCAGATTATCCACATATCCGAAACCGTCCTTCACTACATTGATGCGCCACAAATCAAGTCCGCCGAATCCGCCGGGCATATCGGATACAAAATAAAGAAAATCTCCCGCCGGAGACATGGCAGGATGAGCCACTGAAGAAAGAGAATCATTCAGAATGGCACATTTAGTCGGTGTCCCCCAATTGGCTCCGGTACGTGCGGAAGCAAATATCTCGGCATACACAGGTGCCTCGGGCGATGTCCGGCAACGGGTAAAATACATGGTTTTACCATCCGCCGAGAAAGAACAGGCACCATCTTCAAACTCGCTGTTCCCTTCCGACTCCAACGGTTCGGGCTTTTGCCAGTTTTTCTTCTCATCACGTTTGGAAGAGAATATATCGGCACTTTTCATACCGGTGATACCGTTCAGATCATTCCCTTTTGCCTCATTCCGGGTGGAAGTAAAATAGATGATATCCGTATCGTCTCCGGCATACATCGGGGAATAATCGCTGCGCCGGGAGAAGAAAACGGCTTCCCGTTTCACTATATGTCGTGTAGGGTGCTCCTTCCATTCCTGTGCCAAAGTGCAGGATTGCAAGCCATTCAACGCCAATGTATCATTAGGACGATATTGGAGATAGGTTTTATAGGAGGCAATAGCCGGTTTATACTCGCCATTCTTCCGCAAACTCTCTGCCAGATAGAAATGGGTTACCGAATCCGGATAGTGATAACGGATGGCATTCATGTAAGCCCCTTTGGCACGCACATTATAATTGATGAGACGATAACAGCCGGCCATCTTATAAGCGATCTCTCCACGCTGTTTCCGTTGCTTCGGGGGAGTGGCCGCATAGGCTTTCCGATAATATTTGGCTGCATCAAAGTATTCGCCGCGGGCATAACTTTGCTCGGCTCTCTTCAAACTGCGTCCTGCACCACAGGAAGCCAGCAGGAAAAGTAGAAGTATATAGATAAGTTTGCGGCACATAATCTTAGTATATAAACAGAAAAAAGAGAGGTTTATTGTAAACGGTTATCATCTTTTGCTATAACGATGTGATCATTCGGTATACCTGCCGGATGTTTTCCGTATTCGCTCCTTTCTTCAAAGCGTTTCACAATTAAGAGACGCATGTTTCACAATTATGAAACGATCGTCACACAGTTGCGAGACGCACGTCTCACATCCATGAAACGTGCAAAACTCCCAAGTAATTGTAAAGCTATCTCAATCGAATGCCCTTCTAAAAGTACACCCATTCTTCCATTCAGAACAACCATAAGCCGCCTTCCCCTTGATAATAGTGCCTTTACCGCACACCGGGCAAGGCTGACCGACCAAGAGATCCGTCTCACCGGTAACTGGCACTCCCTCCTTTCCGGATCCTTCAACTGCCTTTTCCGCACTCTTCTCTTCCTGCTTCTTTTCTTTTGGAGCAGCCGGTTTGCGGGTACGTTTTTTGGGCTCTTTCTTCGGCTTTTCTTCTGCTATTTGTGCCGCAGTTTCCTGTATGGTAATGCGACGGTTGGTATTATCAGACAATAAACTTGT
>OGMN01001427.1_pt1 | contig 17734 bp, 8 predicted proteins | sample 1573211 | NCBI WGS metagenome assembly OGMN01 (sample SAMEA2581876, study PRJEB24529) | metagenome | biome: Human gut stool | place: China | collected 2011
GCGCGGCTTCCAGACCGAACAACTCGTACGCCACACCAGTGCGTCGCTGGCACTGAAACACCTCAACCCTTTGCGGCTGTTAGGCGTCATCGACGAGGAGGTCACGGCCTTGAACCACGAGAACAACCGTTTCCTGTTGGCCAAGACCCCCATCCTGCTCCACGAACTGATAGAAGAGAACGACGCTCCGTTCATTTTCGAAAAAATGGGCGCGTTTTTCCATCATGTGATGATAGACGAGTTCCAAGACACTTCCACCATGCAGTGGAAGAACTTTAAAATCCTGCTGTTGGAGAGCATGGCCTCCGGCTTCGGCAACCTGATCGTGGGCGACGTGAAACAAAGCATCTACCGTTGGCGGAACGGCGACTGGACCATCCTGAAAAACATAGAGAAGGAAATGGCCGTGCACCGCCCCGACATAAGAAACCTTGCCATCAACTACCGGAGCGAACGCCGCATCATCGCGTTCAACAACGCCCTGTTCACGGCTGCCGCCGAAGAACTGGATCGGCTCACGCCGGACGCTCCCATCCGAATGGCGGAGGCTTACGGCGACGTGGCCCAACAATGCCGTCCGGACAAAGGAAACGACGGATACGTGCAAATCCGCTTCTTCGACGAAAAAGACAAAGAAGACGACTGGGAAACCCGGATGCTGGACGAACTTTGCGAACAGGTCCGTACCCTGCACGAAGCCGGACTGCCCTACGGGGAGATGGCCATCCTGCTGCGTTACCGTCGGCATGCCGACCCCATCATCCGTCATTTTGCCGAACGCTTCGGCGACCGGGTCAAACTGGTATCGGACGAGGCTTTCCTCTTGTCCAGTTCATTGAGCGTGAACCTGCTCATCGCTGCCATGCGTTACATGGCGGACACGGAAGACCGTGTGTCATTGGCCTTTTTGGCCCTGCACAGCGGAAAGTCGACAGAAGCCGACGTCGACCTGTTGGCTTCCCGTTCCCTCGAAACGTTCCTGCCCGAAACGTATTTGAACCGCATGGAGGAACTGAAAACCCTTCCGCTCTATGAACTTCAGGAGGAGCTTTATAAAATATTCGACCTGGGACGTATCCCCGACGAAGACGCCTACCTGTTCGCTTATTTCGACCAGGTGACCGCCTACCTGCAAGACAACCCTTCCGACCTCCGTTCTTTCCTGACCTATTGGGACGAAACGCTCTCCGGTGCTTCTATCCCATCCGGTGAAGTGGACGGCATCCGGATTTTCACCGTACACCAGTCCAAGGGATTGCAGTTCCACACGGTATTCGTCCCTTATTGCGACTGGAACATCGAACAAGACACGCGGGGCTTCAACCGCCGCAACGACCTGCTGTGGTGCGAAACGCACGAACCGCCCTACGACAGTCTGCCGGTCATCCCCATCACCATCGAGGCCGCCATGCGCGACTCCGTATTCAGCCGGGAATATGAGGAGGAGCACCTGCAACGCCGGGTAGACGCGCTCAACACGCTTTACGTGACCTTCACCCGTGCGGAGAAGAACCTGTCGGCCTGGTGCCGTACGCGCTACACCATGGATGAACGCAGCACGACGGGCGACCTGCTTTACCATGCCTTACCGCGCGCGTTGGACGGCGTTGAAGAGACGGACGGGGAAAACGGAGAAACATCGCTCTTTACTTACGGCGAACCGGTCACATCCTATTCTTCCGGCCGCAAAACCTCCGACAACCGCATGGAAACCGATTACCGTCCGGTACCGGTCGTCATGCACTCCTACGAAGCCCGTATCGACTTCTGCCAATCCAACCGCGCAGAAGAATTCTTAGACGCTTTTTCGGATACGGACAAGCCCCGGCATTCCCGCAACGACAAAAGGCGCATGGGTATCCTCATGCACAAAATATTCTCTACGATCTATACCCGCGACGACGTGGAAAAGGCACTCCGTACTTTGGAAACCGAAGGCCTGATCGGTACACAACCCGAAATGGATGCACTTAAGCAGCAGGTGGAAAAAGCATTTGCCTTGCCTGAAGTGGCCCGTTGGTTCGACGGCACTATGCAGCTTTACAATGAGTGCCCCATCCTAACGCAGGAATACTATGAAGAAACGGGAAAATACGGCACTTACCGCCCCGACCGGGTCATGTTCGGCAAAGACGAAATCACTGTGGTGGACTTCAAATTCGGTCGTCCGCACGACGAATACCATGACCAGGTGGGAGGCTATATGAAGCAGCTCCGCCTGATGGAACCGGACCGCTGCGTGAAAGGTTACCTGTGGTACATTCTTAACAACCGGCTTGAAGAAGTTCAAGTCTAATCTGCCTGTTTTTATGGAAACATTCATCCGACTTATCGCCCAAGACCTCATACAACGTTTCGGCACCAACCTGCGCGACGTTACGGTGGTATTCCCCAACAAACGCGCCGGACTTTTCATGAACCAGCAACTGGCTGCCGTGTCCGGACGGCCGGTATGGGCACCACGTTACCGTACCATCAGCGAACTGTTCGATTCTTTGTCGGACTTCACCCGTTGCGACGACATACTCTCGGTGTGCGAGCTCCACCGTGTCTATGCCGCGCTCGTACCCGACCCGGAATCGCTCGACCGCTTTTACGGTTGGGGCGAAATCATGTTGTCCGACTTCGACGACATCGACAAGCATCTGGCCGACCCTCATAAACTGTTCAGCAACATACAATCCATCAAGGAACTGGACCACAGCGACTTCCTGACACCCCGCCAAGAAGAGGCCCTGAAACATTTTTTCGAGGACTTTTCCATCGAAGGCAACAGCCGGCTGAAAGAGAAGTTCCTCGCCCTATGGAACCGGATGGACGACATCTATGCCACGTTCAACGCACGGCTGAAAGAAAAAGGAATGCTGTACGAAGGGGCGTTGTACAAGGACGTGGCGGAGCATCTTGCCGAACGCGCCGACCGCATCCCTGCGGACATGACGTATGTCTTTGTGGGCTTCAACGTGCTCAACGATGTGGAAAAACGACTGTTCAGTTACTTGCAGGAACGCGGACAAGCCCTTTTTTACTGGGACTATGACGTGGTGTACGTCGGCGAGAAAAGCCGTTTCGAGGCCGGGACCTTCATCCGCCAGAACCTGAAAGAGTTCCCCAACGCCTTGGAAGAAACATGCTTCGACAACTTCAAGAACCCGCCGCGCATCGAGTTCATCGCCACGACTTCGGAGAATGCACAGGCACGCTATATTCCCCAATGGCTGGACTCGGCCCTCACGGAACCGGAACAGGACACGGCCATCGTACTTTGTAACGAATCCTTGCTCCAGCCGGTGCTCCATTCGCTGCCCGATACCACATCGCCGCATCCCGTGAAACGCACCAACATCACCATGGGATTCCCCATGACCGACACGCCGGTGTACAGTTTCATCAACGCTTTGCTTTCCTTGCAGACCGATGGTTACGACCGCGACCGCCGCTGTTTCCGGGCGGAACAGGAAAAAATCATACGCAGCCATCCCTACGCCGCCTTGTTGGAGGAACAGGATATCTTCTGTCCGCATGCGGAAAACCACGCCTTATTGGTCTATATCCGCTCCTTGCTCGAAGGCTTGGCTGCAGCATTCGGACAACAAAAAGACCGGAAAGACGACGTGTACAGCCAGTTGTACCACGAAGCGCTTTATCGTGCCCATCAGGTCATTAGCCGCTTCATCCGCCTGACGGAAGACCGTACGCTCGACGTACAGCCCTCCACCCTGCGCCGCTTGCTGCGCACCGTGCTGGGCACGACCACCATTCCCTTCCACGGCGAACCGGCTGTAGGCTTGCAGGTCATGGGCGTATTGGAGACGCGTAACCTGAATTTCAGGCATATCCTGATGCTCTCCGTCAATGAAGGGATGTTGCCCAAAGCCGTGAACGACACTTCGTTCATCCCCTACCACCTGCGGGAAGTGTTCGGACTGACCACCATACAACATAAAATAGCCGTATACGCGTTCTATTTTTACCGTCTTGTGCAGCGTACGGAACGTATCACATTCATGTACAACATCGCTACCGACGGACTGAACAAAAACGAGATGTCGCGCTTCCTGCGCCAACTGTTGGCCGAAACGGATTTCCCCGTAGAGCTGAAAATCCTGCAATCCGGCCAGGCCGTACCGGCCGACAACGGCATGGAAGCAGCCAAGACACCGGAAGTCATGGACATCCTGCGCCGTAACTATGGCAGCGGCCAACCCGGTTCGCGCCCCCTCTCCCCTTCGGCACTCAACGCTTACATCGACTGTCCGCTCAAATTTTATTACCAACAGGTGGCACGCATACGGCAACCCAAAGACCCGCAAAACGGTTTGGACAACGCACTGTTCGGCACCATCTTCCATGAGGCGGCGGAACTCGTCTACCGGAAACTGACCGAACGTAACCCCGTCATCCGTCGTCAGGATATCAAGCGACTGTTGGAGGGTGGGGAAACAACTTTACTTCCTTATATAGAAGCCTCGTTCCTGAAAAACTTCTTTGAAGGACATGAAGACACGGTGTTCTACAACGGGCAACTGCTCGTAGCACGCAAGGTCATGGCCAGTTACCTGCGCCAACTGCTCGCCCACGACAGCCGCATGGAACAATTCGTATTGGAGGAAATGGAACAGGAACACCACCGAAGTGTGGACATCATATCGGACGGCCACCCTCTGTCCATCGACATCGGGGGAAAAATAGACCGCATGGACACGGTCAGGATGCCGGACGAAACCACAGGACAGGAAGTGGAAACCCTACGTATCGTGGATTACAAAACGGGCGGCACACCGGAAAAAGCCGTTTCGATGGAACAACTGGTACAGCCCGCCGAGCACCGTCCCTCATACATCTTCCAGATATTCCTGTATGCCTGGGTCATGACAGGCGAACAAAAGCGTCCCGTATCCCCGGCCCTGTTCTTCGTACACAAATCCAATGCTGAAGATTATGATCCGACCATCGTGTTCAACCGCGAACGGGTGACGGATTTCAGCCGCTTCAAAGAGGATTTCCAAAAGATGCTACAAGGTGTGTTGGAGGAATTGTTCAATCCGGAAATTCCCTTCCGGCAGACTTCCGTACCTAAAATTTGTGCCTACTGCGACTATAAGCTACTTTGCGGACGGTAGAAAAGTTAAAAAAATCACGCATCCGGCTTGCAGAAATGAAAATAAACCTCTATCTTTGCACCCGATTTAAGGTCGGTTCCGTAGCTCAGTTGGATTAGAGCAACGCCCTTCTAAGGCGTGGGTCTTGGGTTCGAGTCCCAACGGAATCACAGGAAAATGCAATCATCTTTCGGATGGTTGCATTTTTATTTTAATCTTGCAAAAGCAGTGGCGTAAGCAAGCAAACCGTGGAGTTTAAAGGTAAAAAGGTTGACATTCAGAACTCCGGAGTCGGGACCATACATATTACCATGGAATGTACTTCTTTAAAAGCCCGCAACAGCGGAGTAGGTAAACTTATCCTATCCGGAACAGCAGACCAGACTGAAATAAACTCGAACGGAGTGAACAAAATAGATGCCATAGAATTAAACAAATTCTGATTCCCGGAACCGGGTTTCTTCTATTTCGGCATCAAACCTGAAGATTTAGAAAACGACATTAGGAGCAAAAAGCATGTGATTTCAGTTTCAATAAGACTAAAATCCGCATGATTTTCTTTTATATTTGTTACATAGAATCAAGCTAACGCTTTCATTATGAAAAATCAAAAAGCCACGAGAATCGTTCAAAAATATCCATTCGGGGGAACGCACACAAATACGGGAATCTCGTGCCTTTAGAAATACGCTCAAAAGACATTCGTCAATCGGCAGTCCAAACACGGTCGGCCAACCTGAGATAAGACGTCTCTGACCGATGACCGAAAGACACGGCATAGAGGCGCATGCCCCGTTGCTTCAATTCCTCTACATATTGTACCCACATCGGAGGAAGCGGATCCATCTCAAAATCCGAAAGCCAAAGCAAATCGGCATAACGAAAATCTTCACGCATCAAAGTTTCTACGGATTCTTTCATCGCACAAGTCATATCGGATCCTCCATGAAAGGAGTTGCACAGAAAGGTCTCCAATAAGGCCAAGTCGGAATAGAGGTTATTCAACTCGATGACTTCGATTTGGTCGGAAAAGAGTATCACGCGACAGGGGCGGCGCAATTTGTCGGCTATCAAGGCTAAACTCAACACTACCGCCTTGGACAATAACTCACGTTCCCCTTCCATCGAAGCGGACGTATCCACACAAACCACAAAAGGGCCATGTTTGGCCCGTTTCTGTAAGTCGCGTCCTCTGTACGAAGAAGCTTCGGCATATTCTATCTGCCGGGATACGGCATCGAAGACCGCCAGTTTCTTTTCGACATAACGGCGGTAGAAAATCGGTTCCAAAGCGGCATCCGACAAGAAACAATATTCCATCGGCAGCAGGGCGTTCAGATTGTTCCCTTCCGTAATGCCCACAATGTCGGAGTGCGTGGCAGAGCGTAACAAAGTAACCGGTGTCTTTCCGCTCATGGCTTGATACAAACGCTGCTCATCCGCTTTCTTACGCCCTAAAACGTGATTCAGTTCCTTAATTAATTGGCTTTTACGGATTACCTGCGAGAGCTGTCTGAGCTTCACGCGAAGTTCCGGAGACTGCGTCAACTGAAGCCAGGCTAATCGAGGGGAAGGGCCTTCACCTTTTCCTCCCACATTCTGCAACATACCGGCATTGGCCGACACCATACGGTAATAATCTTCACAGAGCCGTTCTATGTGCCGCTTCTGATACGTACGTTCCCGCCCTTCCAACAGATTCCTCCACTTCTTTATGAAATGTTGGCGGAGAGCCTGCCAGCGGCTATCCGTACGAGGATAACGCACCAACTGTTCCATATAATAAGGCGCATCCAATTCGACCGGAACATATAAACGGACAAAAGCGGAACGAGCCTGTTGCAACATGGGCAAAAAGTCGGCATCCGAAGCCGCAACGACCTGATAATAATAGTCCCACTGTTCCCCATAATAGGAATATACGTCTTGTAAACCTGATTTCTTTTTGGCGAAATAACGCTGTATTTCTTCCTCCATCTCTTCGGGACGGATGACACCGGATGACAAGACCTCTGCATAAACCTCACCGGCTATTTCATGCAAACGCCTCAGAAAAAGAGCGGACAATTGGCGCACGCGCTCATATCCCTCATGATAATTTCCTGCCGGCTGCATGGCTCAATTCCTGACTTTCGATTTCCAAAGAGGTTATGTCGGAACGTACACGGCGTAAGGCGTTTTTCAATATATCCCTTTGCCTGTCTTGTAAAAACAAATGTGTCTGTACATATTCTGCTTCTTCCCTTTGCCATTGTTCCAGACGGGCTGACACCTCGCCCAATTCGGCCACGATACGTTCGGCCATCGCTGATGAAAAAGTCATCCGAGAAGAAACTTCTGTCTGGGGCACTGCGTTTTCACCGTCCTCCCCTGCCTCACGAAGCAATTCATATTTCCGTCCATTCACCTGCAAACCGGTCATAGTACGAACCACTTGAAGCAGATCCTTTGGAAAAACATCCGGATGGCGGCTTTTCTCATACTTGCGCAGTATTTGTGCTCCGGTTTTGCGACGGTCTGTAACCAACACAAAAGGTATCGGCTGGTCCGGACTCAACGCTTCGTATTCATTCGTATAAATCAGCACTGTACGTCCGGGATACATGGATTGTATCTGATAGAAAAAAGCCTTGACCACCTTAAAAGCCACATGCGTTTCCGAAACACCCATCCCCTCTTCTTTCAATGCAGCCAAACGGTCTGATAACAGGGGAACACCGACATGCTCTTCACAGGCTGCCACAAGAGCGTCGGTCAAGAGGCGCTCCAAAACAAGCAAATCTGCCAAATGGACGACGGAACAACCGTTCAAAAAGGCAGAAGTCCGCCACAGATGTACCATCTTCTTCCAACGGCGGTCGGACACATAAAACAGGGACTCTCCTTTTTCTTCTGCCGATACATTGTAAGTCGTCAGAAGCCTGCGGAATATATGAACAAATGAAAATACAAAGACCGGTATCTCCACCGCATCTATCCCTTCGGCCCACACGCGTAACTCATCAGCAGACAAGCGTATGACATCCGGCACTTCCACCTCGGACTGAACCGTAGAAGAAATCATCAAATTAAAGAGTTCTTTATCGGCAATGCCTCCCACCACACAACGGACAAGGAAACGATCCCACAACGCACTCAGGTTTTCCCCCTCGGCCGGAAGTTCATTGGAGGCAGCGACCACCAACTTCAGCGGAAGCCTCATTTCTTCTTTGCCGTTCAGATATACTTTTTCATTCAACACCGTAAGCAAAGCATTCTGAATGCTGGGTCCGGCTTTCCATATCTCATCCAAGAAAACGACATCGGCTGTGGGCAAATACCCTTCGGTCATTCTCATATAACGGTCTTCGTCCTTCAGGGCAGAAACAGACACCGGTCCGAATATCTCATCCGGCGTACTGAAACGGGACATCAGATATTCAAAAGAACGACCGTTCCGGAAAGCCGATTTCAGTCTTCGGGCTATCATACTCTTTGCCGTTCCGGGAGGGCCGAGCAGGAAAATACTCTCACCGGCAACTGCCGCCAAAAGGGACAGGGAAAGCACATGTTCTTTCTCAAAAAGTCCCTTCCCCAAAGCCTCCAACAACTGGGCGATACGCTTCTTATCCATCATCCGGGCGGCCCTTTCTTTCTATTCTTTCAGAAAACGACGATAAAATATCATATCGAAAATACACTCAGCCACCAGAAACATCAAAAAAAGCAAAGCCGTAAACAAGGGTTGTGCAGACAAGAAAAAACTGATACATCCTCCGGCAAGCAACGATATGCCGACACGCCACAGGATACCATGGCGATAATACCGCAATATGTTCCGGCTATCTTCCAAAGCCTCCCTTGAAACTAAAAAGAATTGCAGCATCTCCCACAAAAAGAAGAATCCCACAATAAAATAAAGAGGCAAGGATTCAAGATAGCTGAGAGGATAAAGCACAAGACGCACCGCCACGGAAAGAATCAGCAAAAAACTCAACAGGGCAACTTGTATCAACGTAAAAGACAGTATTTTCCTCTTAAATAACGTATTGTTTATCTGCATATTATTTTGTTCTATCTCTTATCTGATAAACGAATCAATAAAAAAGTAAACTCCAAGGCCGGCAAGCCACCCCACCATAACCTTGCCGGATATGTGACGGAAATACCACCAAATGGAAACGTTCTCACTTTTCATCAACGCATATCCGGCAGTGGAACCGATGGAAAGCAAACAGCCGCCGATTCCTCCGCTATAAGCTACTAATTGCCAATACTGACCATTCAGCGCGAATGAACGAAGGTATTCCGGATCCATACCGGGAATGCTTTCCGCCATCCCTACCACATCATACATGGATATGCTGGTCAGCACAAGTGCCACGTTATCCAAAAAGGCGGAAATTCCTCCTAATATCAAACTGTATACGTAAATATTATGAATATATTGGTCGCACCATACGGCAACCGTATAGAGTGCCCCCGTCTCTTGAATGGCGGAAATAGCCATGCTTACGCCTATAAAAAATAAAATAGTCTGGATACTCTCTGCCTGCATGAAGCGTGGTGTAGGGCGGAAAAAAGGTTGGTCGGATTTGATCAACCGCCGATTGCACAACTCGTTTACGACACTGAAAAGTGCCAATACACACAACGCTCCGACAAAAGGAGGCAACTTGGTCAGATTGTGAAACGTTGGAATAAACCACAGCCCTCCAATCCCCACGAACAGCATCAGAATACGCTGCCAACGCGTCAAAGTCGTATCATCCCCGCGATAGCGGATACGAGGCGTATTAATATCCATCTGTTCCGGCAACTTGCGGGAAATCAAATAAGTGGGAATAGCCACGGCTACAATGGACGGCAAGAACATGGCACCCGAAAAACTGGACGGTGTGACCGCTCCCTTGACCCACAGCATCAAAGTAGACACATCGCCGATTACCGTAAGACAACCTCCGGCATTGGCCGCAATTACAATGACCGCCCCATAATACATGCGGAAACAACTCCCCGGCAACAACTGACGCACGATGGCAAACATCATCAAAGCCGTGGTCAGGTTGTCGAGATTGGCCGACAAGACATAGGTTATGAAAGCCACCATCCACAGAAGACGCTTACTATTACGGGTCGTAATCCACTCGCTGATGAAATCAAAGCAACCGTTCGTATTCAACAAATCGACAATAGACATCGTAGCCAAAAGGTAAAGCACGATCTGACAAATATCCGCTACGTGACCGATAAAAATATAATTGGCAATAAAATTCTTAAGAGAAGTGACGTTAGAGGCATTTCCGCCTAAAAAATCAGCATATTCCTCCGCGTACATCATTTCTACATACTGTTTTCCCGCCACCATGTAGAGTGTCCAAACAATAACTCCGAGAAACATCGCCACAGCGGCTTTATTGATATTGGTGATATGCTCTGTTGCAATAGCACAATATCCCAAGAGCAAAACAATGGCGATTATTACGGTCATGGAAGATAGCTGATAAGAGAGCGACAAACGGGACTCGAACCCGCGACCCTTGGCTTGGGAAGCCAATGCTCTACCAACTGAGCTATTGTCGCAAATCGGATACAAAGGTATATCTTTTCTTGAAAAAAACACTCCGTATCCGGATTTCTTATTTACGTATTAATATACTTTAACTTTACTTGCCAGGGCTTTGCATTTATTCCTTAATGCTTCCTGGTCGGCATCCAACTTGTCCCAGCAAACCACCACTCCCATACGGCGCCCTATATGAGCTTCGGGCTTCCCGAAAATACGCAGATAAGTGTTCGTTGCCGCACAGACCTCCTCCTCGCCGGAATACTTCGGTGCTCCGTGGCTTTCCACTTCCGACAGGATGACCGCACTGGCTCCCATTCGTTCTTGTGTAATTTCCGGTATCGGCAAACCTAAAACGGCACGGCAGTGCAATTCGAATTCCGAAAGATTTTGTGTGCCTGCCAAAGTCACCATTCCCGTATCGTGCGGACGAGGACTCAACTCGGAGAATATCACGCCGTCTTTATGGCTCAGGAAGAATTCAACTCCCCAAATCCCCGCACCGGTCAGGGCACGCGTGATTTTCTCTGCCATATCCTGCGCATCTTTCAGCATTTCGGGAGAAATAGCAGCCGGCTGGAAACTTTCACGGTAATCTCCTCCTTTTTGTACGTGACCGATAGGCTGACAGAACAAAGTAGGCCCGTTCTGCTGGGTCACCGTCAGCAGCGTAATTTCACTGTCGAAAGGAATAAACTGCTCTACAATGACTTCTTTCACATCGCCACGTGCCCCCGCGCATGCATACTCCCAGGCGTGTGCCAAATCCGCAGGACTGTCCACCTTGCTCTGCCCGTGTCCGGAAGAACTCATCAAAGGCTTGATAATGCAGGGGAAGCCTATCACATCGGCCGCAGCCTTCAACTCATCGAAAGTTTTGGCATAACGATAATCCGCCGTTTTCAATCCAAGTTCCGTATGAGCCAACTCTCGGATTTCTTTTCGGTTCATGGTGAAATTTACAGCCCGGGCACTCGGTACGACCTGAATGCCCATCTTCTCGCAATCATACAGTTTCTCCGTACGGATGGCTTCTATTTCGGGGACGATAATGTCCGGTTTATGCTTTTCCACCACGGCCATCAACGTATCCCCGTCAAGCATGTGGAAGACCTCGCACTCGTCTGCTACTTGCATAGCCGGTGCATGTGCATACGAATCGCAAGCAATTACATATTGCCCTTTGCGTTGGCACGCAATGACAAACTCTTTTCCTAATTCTCCGGAGCCTAACAATAAAATCTTTTTCGTCATAAGAATATCTTAATTATGTACCGACAACCTATCGTTGTTACTGGTGTTGCTCACGCAAAAGGTCGTTCACCGTTTTCACCGGATTGAACGTACTCAGGGGCACTTCCACAAACACCGTATTCCAATCGCTCATAGCCCCATTCCACAGGCCGGGCAACTCCAAAGCCTTGAGTTCTTTTCCGTTTTTACTTTTATAAGAAATGAATCCCGTATTACGGTCCACATAATCGGGCAGATTGAACTTGTTTCCTTTATAATCCTTCACTGCACAAACCAAATCTACGGGATTGAAATGCGTCCCGTTCTTGAACATGGCCACATATTCCGGATTCCGGGTATCAATCTGACTGCTTTCAAGAATTTGCAACGAAACCGTCCCGTCGCTGTTGTAAGCCAAGAAAGGACCGCCGCCAGGCTCTCCCACATTTTTCACCACGCCGCAGACACGCATCGGACGGTTCAACTTTTTACGCAAATAAATCACGAGTTCCGCATCTTCCAGTTCTTTCACATCCTCACGACGGCAGAAGAGCGTCTGTTGGACGAAGCGGATGATTCCTTCTATATCCGCATGGCTATAGTTCCCACTGTCCAACTTACGCAAATAAGCAAAGGCTTTCTGTTGCAACTCTACCAGAATACCGGCCAGCACCTGCTTGTAAGTAACCGTATCCCCTTTCAAACGATCCGGCACCACATTATCTATATTCTTCACGAAAACGACATCGGCCTGCAAGTCATTCAAATTTTCGATAAGCGCACCGTGCCCGCCGGGGCGGAACAAAAGCTTACCGTCCACACGGAACGGTTCATTGTCCATCGTGGCCGCCAAAGTATCTGTGGCCGGTTTCTGTTCGGAAAATGTGACATGGAACGTCACTCCGTATGCTTTTTCATACATCGGAAGCTTTTCTTCCACCAATGCCTTGAACAAAGCTTTGTGCTCCGCACTCACCGTAAAATGAACTTCAGCCTTTCCTTTGCTGGCAGCATACAAAGCCGCTTCTACCAAATGTTCCTCCAACGGAGTGCGCGAACCGTTCTCATACCGGTGAAACGTAAGCAATCCTTTAGGCAACTGGCCGTAATTCAAACCTTCCGGACGAAGCATGTTCGCCACAACCTTTTTATATTGGCCGGATGCCACCAAACCGTCAATCCCGCGACCTTCATTTTTCATGCAAACCGCATCCAATTCATCGTAGAATGCAAAATCACGAATCGCCGCAAAAAAAGTTTTTTCGAAATCAGTGGTCGGCACATCGTATTCCGCATCCAGAAATTCAAACATACTCTTAAACATACGGCTGGCTGCCCCCGAAGCCGGAACAAACTTGCTTATCGCTTTTCCTTCTTCCTTATAAGCCTTCCACACTTCCTCATAATGCCTGCATTCTTCTGCCGAAGGAGCCAAAATACCATGAGCCAACGAAGCGGCCGCTTTCAACTTCAAAAATGGAAATCCTTTCTTAAAAGTCTGCAACTGAGCCTCTATTTGCTCTTCCGTAATCCCCTTTCCGGCCAATAAGACCTTGTCTTCTGCTGTCAACATATTATATAATCGTTTTAAACCTTCCCTAAAAAACATTCAAATATAGGCTTTTTTAAGCAAACGGGTAAACGTTTCAGCAAAAAAGTACTACCTTTGAAGAAAAATAGCGGATTATGGAACAGAATGCTTTTTTCTCCGCACAAGAAAAAGTGCGACTTGCACAGCTATATAGGGAGCTTCTCAAACTTTCCGGCAATATACTTTATCCTGACGACTGCAAAAAGCTGAAAACTTATTTGCTTGAGGCGGCACGCCGTAACCTTATTCAAAGAAACGTGTTCGGCATGAACCCTATCCTCAATGACATGGAAACAGCCTTAATCGTAGCCTCTGAAATCGGACTGACGCGCGGAGCCATTCTTGGTATCATGGTACATACTTGCGTACGTTGCGGCTACTGCACGCCGGAAGATGTGGAAAGAGAATTCGGAGTGGATGTGGCCGGTATCATCAAGGGCCTGAACCGCATTTTGGAACTGTATGAGAAGAATCCAAGCGTAGAAAGCGAGAACTTCAGAAGCTTATTGCTGTCTTTTGCCGAAGACATGCGTGTGGTTCTCATTATGATAGCCAACCGCGTGAACATCATGCGCAAAATCAAAGACACGGAAAACGAGGAAGCCCGGCGCAAGGTGTCGGAAGAGGCTGCTTACTTATACGCTCCGTTGGCTCACAAATTAGGGTTATACCGCCTGAAAAGCGAACTGGAAGACTTGTCGCTGAAATACCTGGAACACGATGCCTACTATTTAATAAAAGAAAAACTGAACGCCACTAAAAAATCACGTGACGAATATATCGAAAAGTTCATCCGTCCTATCGACGAAAAACTGAAGAAGGCCGGTCTGAAATTCCACATGAAAGGGCGTACCAAAAGCATACACTCCATCTGGCAGAAGATGAAGAAGCAGCATTGCGGAGTGGAAGGCATTTACGACTTGTTTGCCATCCGCATCATTCTGGATTCCGCCCTCGAAAAAGAAAAGATGGAATGCTGGCAGGTTTATTCCATCATCACAGACATGTATCAGCCCAACCCCAAACGGTTGAGGGATTGGTTGTCCATCCCCAAAAGCAACGGTTACGAAAGCTTGCATATCACGGTTCTCGGGCCGGAGAACAAATGGGTGGAAGTGCAAATCCGAACCGAACGAATGGACGAAATAGCCGAACGAGGATTGGCCGCGCATTGGAGATACAAAGGTATTAAAAGCGGAGAAAGCGGAGTGGACGAATGGCTCAACAACATACGCAGCGCGTTGGAGAACAACGACGACCTCCAACTCATGGACCAGTTCAAAATGGATCTGTATGAAGATGAAGTTTTCGTGTTCACCCCGAAGGGGGACCTGTTCAAGTTTCCCAAAGGTGCCACTGTACTGGATTTTGCCTATACCATCCACACCAATGTGGGCGACCATTGTATCGGTGCCAAAATCAACGAAAAGAATGCCCCACTCCGCCAAAAACTGAACAGCGGCGACCAAGTGGAAATCCTGACCGCCAACAACCAGTCGCCCAAACAGGATTGGCTGAATTTCGTCGTAACAGGAAAGGCACGGGCCAAAATCCGTCAAGCTCTCAAAGAAATGCAAGCCAAGCAAGGGGCTTTTGCCAAAGAGTTATTGGAACGCAAATTCAAAAACCGAAAGATAGAATACGACGAGCCGACCATGATGCACGTCATCAAAAAGCTCGGATTCAAAGTCGTGACGGACTTTTATAAAAGTCTGGCCGACGAAACGACGGACATCAACGAAGTGCTCGACTTATACACTGAACAACAAAAAATAGAGGCCGGGCTGGCAGAACACACTCCGGCTCCCAGTGCAGAGAACTATAATATCCCGTCGGAAGCCGAACTCAAGGCTAAAACGAACGACGATGTGTTGGTCATAGACCAAAACTTAAAGGGACTGGATTTCTCTTTGGCCAAATGTTGCCAACCGATATACGGGGACGATGTGTTCGGCTTCGTCACAGTGAACGGTGGCATTAAAATACATCGCCAAGACTGCCCTAACGCACAGGAACTCCGTAAGCGGTTCGGATACCGTATCGTCAAAGCCCGATGGGCCGGCAAGCGGGGCAGCCAATACCCTATCACGCTCAAGGTCATCGGCAACGACGATTTGGGCATCGTAAACAACATCACGTCCATCATCAGCAAGGAGGAGAAGATTTCATTACGAAGTATCAGCATCGACTCCCACGACGGCCTGTTCTCCGGCACACTGACCGTCATGCTCGATGACACAAGTAAACTGCAACTGTTGGAAAAGAAATTGAAAACTATAAAAGGTGTGAAACAAGTGTCCCGCAACTAAAGCGGACACTTGTTTCACACCTTACCTTTACCCCTCAATCTCGGCTAACTCCAACCAACGCATGGACTTTTCGTCCAATTCGTCGTTGAGGAGGGACAGGCGCTTGGACTTATCCGTCAATTCTTCAACAGACAGTGCCCCGCTACACAAAGCTTCCTCTATGTTTTTCTTTTCCGACTCGAGTGCGGCGATATCTTGCTCCAACAGTTCCATCTCCCGACGTTCCTTAAACGTCATTTTACGCTTTTGTTCTCCATGAGCCGGACGGGAAGTCTTTTGCACCGGCGGCTCTTTTGTTTTCGAGGACAGGTCTTTTTGTTGTTCGCGCTCAAACTTTTGTTTTTCTTCCTGCCATTCCCGATACTGAGTGTAGTTGCCCGGAAAGTCACGCACATCGCCCTGCCCCTGAAATACCAAAAGATGATCCACTACCTTGTCCATAAAATAACGGTCGTGGCTCACCACAATCACGCAACCTTTGAAATTCCGCAAGTATTCCTCCAATACCTGCAACGTGACAATGTCCAAATCGTTGGTAGGCTCGTCCAACACCAGGAAGTTCGGATTCTGCATCAACACGGTGCAAAGATACAGGCGGCGGCGCTCTCCTCCGCTCAATTTATACACGTAGTTTTGCTGGTCTTTGGGCGAAAACATGAAATGCTGCAAAAATTGCATGGCCGACAGATGCCGTCCTCCCCCAAGGTCGATATATTCGGCAATGCTCCTCACCGCGTCGATGACTTTCATTTGTTCGTCGAAAACCATCCCGTCTTGCGAATAATACCCGAACTTCACCGTCTCGCCCACGACGACCCGTCCGCTGTCCGGCTTCACCAAACCCAGCAGAATCTTGATGAAGGTAGACTTGCCGGTGCCGTTATTCCCTACGATACCCATTTTCTCATACCGCGAGAAAGTATAAAAGAAATCTTTCAGGATGACTTTATCCGGTCCGTAACTTTTGCTAATGTAGTCGGCCTCGAAGATTTTGCTGCCGATATAAGACGATTTCACCTCCAACGACACGCTCTGTTCCAACGTTTTACGTTTTGCCACTTTCTCCAGTTCGTAAAACGCTTCCTCACGATAACGCGCCTTATGCCCTCGGGCGCAAGGCATGCGGCGCATCCAGTCCAATTCCGTACGATAAAGGTTGTTGGCACGCGCCACCTCGGCATTCGATGCGTCGATACGTTCCTGACGTTTCTGCAAATAATAGCTATAGTTCCCTTTGTAAGTATATACGGTACAGTCGTCCAGTTCCAATATGACGGAACAAACCCGATCCAGAAAATAACGGTCGTGTGTCACCATCAGCAGACTCAACTTGGAACGTTTCAGATAACCTTCAAGCCACTCTATCATTTCCAGGTCGAGATGGTTGGTCGGCTCGTCCAGAATCAGCAAATCCGGTTCGGTAATCAGCACATTGGCCAAGGCTACCCGTTTAAGTTGCCCGCCCGACAGCGTGGAAATCTTCTGATTGAAAGAATGGATTTTCAACTGCGACAGAATTTGCTTCGCCCGGTTCTCGTAGTCCCAGGCTTTTTCCCTCTCCATCCGGTCGAGAATCTCTTCCAAACGAGGGTTTCCGGGCGTATTCATACAATTTTCATATTCCCGTATCAAATTGGTCACGGCATTGCCATGGCTGAAACAAGCCTCGATAACCGTCAAATCGGGCGGATAAGAAGGCGCCTGTTCCAGATAGCCCACATTCAAGTCGCGGCGGAACACCACGCTTCCTTCGTCATATCCGTCTTTTCCTCCTATTATATTTAATAAAGTCGACTTACCGGTTCCGTTCTTGGCAATCAAGCCTACCCGTTGCCCTTCGGCAATGCCGAAAGAAATATGTTCGAACAACACGCGGTCACCTATACGCTTGGTCAAACCGTCTACCTGTAAATAAGGATTCACTAAAGCCATATTCCATCCATACAAATTGCCC
>OGMN01001441.1_pt1 | contig 17559 bp, 9 predicted proteins | sample 1573211 | NCBI WGS metagenome assembly OGMN01 (sample SAMEA2581876, study PRJEB24529) | metagenome | biome: Human gut stool | place: China | collected 2011
AAACCGAATGCAGAGCAAAAAAGAAAGCTTGTTTTCTTTTTTGGTATGCTGAGGTAGTTCACCATACTTCCGGATAGCGTAAAAAGAAAAAGAGCTTTCTCAAAACAATAAATCAAATAATAAAGCCCCCACCGTTTGCCACCTCATAAAAAAGTCATACCTTTGTTGGATTACCCAGCCCGCAAAAGCCAAGGCAAAATTTCAACTCCTACAAACCACGGCGCAGGGCAGGGGAGTACATCACCTTTAAGACAAATACCATGGAATATTTGCTACATTACGTTTGGCAACATCGCCTGTATCCGCCCGAAACACTTTGCACGCAAACCGGACAACTTATTGAAGTTATCGACCCCGGTGTACACAATATGCAGCAATCAGGACCCGACTTCTTCAACGCCAAACTACGCATCGAAGGAGTGATATGGGCAGGCAATGTCGAAATACACGAACGCGCCTCCGACTGGTACCGGCATCACCACGAAACCGATGCCGTCTACAACAACGTGATACTCCACGTCGTCGGACAAATAGACCGCGAAGTGCAAACCGCCGACGGAAAAACATTGCCGCAGGTCAGCGTGAAAGTGCCCGAACACATTTTGAACAATTATCACGAACTCAACAACGAAGAAACCTATCCCCCCTGTTATCGCATCGTTCCACACCTTGAGCCCCTTCATGTACATGCCTGGATGAACCGCCTCACCGTTGAACGACTCGAAGAAAAAACACAGCGCATTCAGCGTTACCTCAGCCTCACTGATGGCGACTGGGAACGCGTGTTCTTCATAACCCTTGCCCGAAACTTTGGCTTCGGAACCAACGCACAAGCCTTTGAACAATGGGCTCTGACCATCGACCCCCAAGCCATTGGCAAGCACCGCGACAATGCCTTTCAGGTTGAAGCCTTCTTCATGGGACAAGCCGGACTGCTCGACCCCCAAGCCCTTTCCCCCGACCGCATCGACGACTACTTTACCCGGTTGCAAAACGAATACGCCTTTCTGCGTCACAAGTTCAGCCTGCAGCCCCTCGTCGGCAATCCGTGGAAGTTTGGCCGTTTGCGCCCCCAGAATTTTCCCCACGTCAGGCTGTCGCAGCTTGTGCAACTCTATGTAGAACGCCGCACCGACTTTTCGCGCCTGCTTGAATGCACCGACGTCAAATCCTTTCGTCAGTTTTTCCGCGTCAGCGCCACCCCCTACTGGCAACAACATTACACCTTTGGCGAAGAAAGCACCCTTGGCGCAAAAACGCTGCAAACCGCCTCGCTCAACCTGCTCATCATCAACACCGCCGCACCGCTGCTCTTTGCCTACGGCCGACACCTGATGAACGAAGACATGGCCGAACGCGCCTTTACCCTGCTCGAAGCCCTGCCCCCCGAACGCAACTACATTACCCGCTGCTGGGAGCGCGCCGGCATTCCCGTGGAACATGCCGCCGACAGCCAGGCCCTTATCCGTCTGCGCCAGCATTACTGCGACCGCAAAGACTGCTTGCGCTGCCGCTTCGGCACAGCCTATTTGCGCGGCCGGTGAAGCAAGCGTTTTGCACAACCGGTAAACCATCCATTCATCAACCCAAGTAAACCCACCGAACCACAAAAGTAATTACACCCATGGAATATATTTTTGAACTCCCCTTTAAAGTACGCGACTACGAATGCGACCTGCAAGGCATTGTCAACAACGCCAACTACCAGCACTACACCGAACACACCCGTCATGAGTTCCTCCGCTCACGCGGTGTCAGTTTTGCCGACCTCCACGCCCGCTGCATCGACGCCGTAGTGGCCCGTATGGAAATGCAATTCAAGCTCCCCCTGCGAAGCGGCGACAGCTTTGTGTCGAAAATAGCTCTGCGCAAAGACGGACTGAAATACGTGTTCTATCACGACCTCTACCGCTTGCCCGACAACCGTTTGGTGCATAAATCCGTTGTCACCACCGTCTGTCTGGTCAACGGCCGCCTGAGCGCCTGTCCCGAACTTGATGACATCTTTTTTTAGTCCTATTCCCTTTTAAGAAGCTGTTTGTAAATCACAAGAAAGTATTTACCCAGCTTCTAAGTTCCCCCATTCTCCGAATCCGCACCATCCCTTATGACCACCGAAAACGAAATCCGCGCCTCGCTGCTCCTGTCGCGCATGCCCGGCCTCACCCAACCCCAGGCCCGTGCCCTGCTGCAATACTACGGCACCGCCGAAGCCGCCTTTGCCGACGAAGCACCCGCATCTGAACTTTGGGCCCGCGTGCGCCGCGAAGCCACAGAACTCAACAGCCCCATCGACCGCATCGACGCAGAACTGGCCTTTTGCGCCGCCCACCACATCCGCGTCATACCCCTCAGTAGCGACGAGTATCCCCGTTTGCTCCGTGCCGAAACCGTCAGCGACCCCCCGCTCAATCTTTTTTACCGCGGCACCGGAACGCTCGACCGTCGTCACATACTCAGCATCGTAGGCACCCGCCACATCACCGACTACGGCAAAGAAATCATTGAAAACCTCCTGGCCGACCTCGCCCGCCTGCTGCCCGACGTACTCATTGTCAGCGGCCTGGCCTATGGCGTCGACATCCACGCCCACCGCGCCGCTCTGGCCGGAAACCTCGACACCATCGCCGTACTCGCCCACGGCCTCGACCGCATTTATCCCACCCTGCATCGCGACACCGCCGAACAAATGACACAACACGGCGGACTGCTCACCGAATACTTCACCCACACCGTCCCCGACAAAGGCAATTTTGTGCGCCGCAACCGTATTGTAGCCGGACTATCCGCAGCCACCCTCGTCATTGAAAGTGCCGATAAAGGCGGCGCCCTGATTACCGCCAATCTTGCCGCAAGCTACGGTCGCGAAGTCATGGCCTACCCCGGACGCATCACCGACCGTTATTCCGCCGGCTGCAATCAGCTCATTCGCGACAACAAAGCCACCCTCGTCACCTCAGCCGCCGACATCCTCAGTTTGCTCCGTTGGAAAGCCCAGTCTGCCGAAGCCCCCAGGTACAAGCAAATGGAACTATTCCCCCTGCTCACCCCCGAGCAGCAAACCATCGTCGACGCCCTGACCGATGTCGACAGTCTCAGCGTCGACAACCTTTCGCTTCAGACGCATTTCTCCGTGTCGCAGCTCACCGACCTCCTGTTCGACCTCGAAGACCTCAACCTCGTCAAACTCCTGCCCGGCAACCGCTACCGTCTGGCAAAGCGTTAGCCGCCAAGCACTGAACCGTAAAACATTCAACAGCCAACCGTAAAACCGCCCACAACAAATCGTAAACAGCAAACAGCATGCTTTTTTCAAAGCTCCCGGCCGTGATTATCAGTTAGTCTCGGCTTTTTTTTGTAAATTTGCCGCGCAATAGTGCACCGCTTTGTCAAAATCATCCCGTAAGTAAGCAGCAAAGGCCTCAGAGCCCTATTCCTATGCGATGACAAAGCTTTTTTATCAAACAAACCAATTTCATTGAAAACATTTGAAGAGTTAGGTGTGGCCGAACCCATTCGCCGCGCCATCAGCGAGATGGGCTACGAACACCCGATGCCCGTACAGGAGGAAGTGATTCCCTATTTGCTCGGAATGGGCAACGACGTCATAGCTTTGGCACAAACCGGAACCGGCAAAACCGCCGCTTTCGGTCTACCCGTGTTGCAGAAAGTCGATCCGGCCAACCGCGCCACACAAGCAGTAATTCTCAGTCCCACCCGCGAACTCTGTCTGCAAATAGCCGGCGACCTCAAGGACTACTCGCGCTACATCGACGGACTCCACGTGCTTGCCGTCTATGGCGGTTCAAGCATCGAAAGCCAAATTCGTTCGCTCCGCAAAGGCGCCCAAGTCATTGTGGCCACCCCCGGTCGCCTTATCGACCTCATGCACCGCGGTGTAGCCCACCTCGATGCCGTTGAAAACGTGGTACTCGACGAAGCCGACGAAATGCTCAACATGGGCTTTACCGAAAGCATTGACGAAATTCTGGCCGGCGTGCCCGCCGAACGCAACACCCTGCTGTTCTCAGCCACCATGGGCAAGGAAATCGAACGCATTGCCAAGAGCTACCTCACCGACTACAAAGAAATCGTTGTCGGTTCGCGCAACGAAGGTGCCGAAAACGTCAACCATATTTATTACCTCGTCCATGCCAAGGACAAGTACGCCGCCCTCAAGCGCGTTGTCGACTATTTCCCCCGCATTTACGGCATCATCTTTTGCCGCACCCGTATCGAAACCCAGGAAATTGCCGACCTCCTCATTCGCGACGGCTACAATGCCGAAGCCCTTCATGGCGACCTTTCGCAAGCCCAGCGCGACCTCACGATGCAAAAGTTCCGTCAGCACCACACCCAGCTGCTCGTAGCTACCGACGTAGCTGCCCGCGGTCTTGATGTCGACGACCTTACGCACGTCATTAACTACGGACTCCCCGACGACGTCGAAAACTACACCCACCGCTCCGGCCGCACCGGACGCGCCGGTAAGCGCGGCACCAGCATCAGCATCATCCACCTGCGCGAAAAAGGCAAGGTACGCATCATCGAAAAAACCATTGGCAAGAAGTTCGAAGCCGGCATTCTGCCCGAGCCCCAGGAAATCTGCACCAAGCAGCTTTACAAGGTGATGGACGAACTTGAGCGCATCGAAGTGAACGAAACCGAAATTTCCCCCTTCCTGCCCGAAATTTTCCGCAAGCTCGAATGGCTCACCAAGGAAGACCTCATCAAGCGCATTGTCAGCCGCGAGTTCGGCCACTTCCTGCGCTACTATGCCGATGCTCCCCAGATTGAGCAGCCCACCGACCGCCGTTCGGCAGCCGATTCCGACAAACCCCGTCGTGAGCGTCGCAGCGAAAAGGGCGGTTCGCACCAGGCCGAAGAAGGCTACAAGCGCCTGTTCATCAACCTCGGCAAACGCGACAATTTCTATGCACGCGAAATCATCAACCTTGTCAATCGCTACGTACGCGACACCAAGGTCGAGATAGGACGTATTGACCTCACCACCAACTGCTCGTTCTTCGAAGTTCCCGAAGAAGATGCCGACCTCGTCATCAGCAAAATGAAGCGCGCCAAGGTAGGCGACCGCAAAGTCGTTGTCGACAGTGCCGACCGCGAAGACGGAACGCCCAACGGCCCCCGTCGCAAGGGCGAAGGCAAAGCCAAAGGCGAGCGCAAGGCCGAACGTCGCGAACGCAAGGGACGCACTTTTGCCGAAGCCGCCGATTCGCGCAGCCTCAAAGCCGCATGGAAAGCCGAACGCAAAGGCCAGAAAGGCGGACGCAAAGCCAAGGACGCCGACGACTTTGGTGTGCCCCGCAAAGCCCGCAAGGACGACTGGCGACAGTTCTTTCAGGACTAAGAAGCTGGAATAAAATTTAAAGCGCCAGCCCCTTCCAGCCGCGTGTTTCGAAACCGTGTTTAATGCAGCAACACCCATTTGCAGCAGCAACTTCATTTTCATTCATTTATGCGCAACAGAATCATCACCCTCATGCTCGGCCTGTTCATCGCAGCAGGCTGTGCCACGGCGCAGAACCTTCAGTTCAAGTTTGGCGGCGGTTTAGCCTCGCACTACGGAACGTCCGAAGCCGTCGGAGCCTTCAAGGTAGGTGTAGGTTATGAAATAGAGTTCGACCAGCACTGGACCTTCACTCCCGGCCTCGCCATTTACGGCAAAGGTTGGAAAGACCCCAACCAGTCAGTCTACGTGTTCGACGAAAAAGGCAACCAGTTGTTCGACGAAGAAACCGGCGAACCCATCATGGGCATTATGAACCGTTCCGCCACGCAGAACTACCTGCAGCTGCCCCTCCTCTTTTCCTACTACCTGCGCACCGGCGAATCGCGCTATGTCGTGTTCAGTGCCGGCCCCTACGTGGCCTACGGCATCACAGGCAAGCAAAAAACCAAGGGCGACACCGAACGCCCCGGCGCCGAACGCTTTTATTACGAAAAGAAAACCTTCAACGAACCCGGCACACACCGTTTCGACGCCGGCATTCAAGCCATGGTAGGCTATCAGTTTCCCATGGGCATGACCCTCGGCATCGAAGCCGACTTCGGTTTGGCCAAGTTCAATACCGCCGGCCGCCGCAACATCTCCGGTCTCATCTCCATAGGTTACAAATTGTAGCATTTTGCCCACAGCAGGCCTCACGAGCCATGAAGCTGGTGAATGCTAATCTACCTCTATAAAAGAGCCTGTACGCCCCTAAAAACGAGCGTCAGGCTCTTTTTTCCTATCCATAAAGCCCCACAACCCCCTCAATTACCCATTCTTGGGTATTTGCATGCCCCTCAAAAGCCCGTATCTTTGCATCGAGTTAAGTAGAATATGAAGATTGTTATGTTCTTGTCCTAAAAAGAGGTCCACAGAGCGCTGTGCGGCCTCTTTTTGTTTTTGTTAAACAGCACACCGCTATGTAGGTGAAATTATAAGTAGGTGTTCATAATTATTTTTACATTTGAATTGTGTTATTGTGCCGTAGTTGCTTGTTCTGTACTCAGGAGCATAGCGGGCTATGTGACTGAGGACAGGGCGAGCAGATGCGGTGCAAGAACACCGGTTCAAAGTAAAAATACTTCGATAGAATAATATAAAATAATTTTGAACACCTACTTATTTAAATAGTCAGTTTGTTTCTCCCCCAATTCACCGTTGCTTAAACCCCGCGATGAACCGTCGTCAAAAATTACGCCGCGATTGTCCGAATTAGTTCCGAGCTTGTTGAAATTAGTTCCGAGCTTGTTGAAATTAGTTCCGAGCTAGTTTGAATTAGTTCCGAGCTAGTTTTAAGAATCTCGGAATCGCTGATAATCAGCGCGTTCAGAAAAATACCAAAGTTGGTTCCGCAAACGCTAATTCCGCCTTGAAATGAAGATAAAGGCGAACTTTAAGTAGGTGTTCAAAATTATTTTTACATTTTCTTTTGTGGGCACCCCTTTCCACACAAAAAAAGCCTGCATGCACTCACTGCATACAGGCTTCTGTTTGATAAAATCGAAAAGTTTTATCTTCTTGAGTCAATCAGTGTTCATTAAAGCTGAATATAGAACACTGTTCATACCATGAAAAATTATTTAGAACATGTAAGCCACGTTCACCATAAAGTTAGAGTTGTGACACGAAGTATCGTCAACCACCTTGGTAAAGCCATATTCATAGCCGAAACCAATTTGGAAGCCCTTAGCTTCAACGCCCAGTTTCACGCCCCATCCGGCATCAAACACGTTAGCGCCGTTGTCACCATCGAAGAAGTCTACTTTGTCTTCCTTGCCTAAAAGTTCAACCTTCGTCTTACCGCAAACGCCAAAGGCAAAGTAAGGACCCGTAGCACCGAAAATCGACACATTGTTGCCCAAGTTAAAGCGGTAACCCACGTTCAAGGGAATTTCCAAATAGCCGGGGGTCATCTTCACCTTAGCCACGTCGTCATCCATGTACTCGTATTCGCAACCCTTCTGCGTAAACGACAAGCCGAAGTCAGCAAACACATTGTTCGTAAAATTATATTCTCCGCGTACACCTACATTGAAACCAATGCGACAGTCAGCGTTTAAATCCGTAATCTTAGGCACGTTCATACCAGCGGTTACACCAAAACGAAATTCGCCTGCACTCTGTGCTGAAGCTGTCAGGGCACTGCCTGCCAGGAGTGCTCCCAGTAATAATGCTTTTGTCTTCATATTTATTAAGGATTTGCGGGGAAACGCGTTCCCCATGTTTATTTTCTGCAACAAATGTAGGGAATTTAAATATCGGTCGCAAATAAATCCGCGAATAATGCCAATAAATAATACATAAGGAACACTTTTCCCCCTCTTTCTGTGATTTATGCTAAAAAAAGTCCGGCTTAGCTTACAAATCTCTGAGTGTAAGCCAAGCCGGACCCTGCTGCATACCTGTCAGCTATCCGCCTGTTGCGTCGGAATCGTCAGGAAAACAGCCGCTTTTCATTGAGCCTTGGCGTCAAATTCAATGCGCAGCGTGCCGCCGTTCACCAGGTCGTCGTGGTTCAGCAAATAGCCCTTCAGCTTTTTGCCCCCCAGCGTGGCCCGGCGTATGTAGGCCTGCGAGCCCGTAGCCCCCGGCGCCTCGATAACCAGCTCGCGGCGCGCATAGTAACCGGGCTGCAGGCTGATGACGATGCGGTCGAACACCGGAGCCGTCAGAATGTACGTCGGGTCGCCCGGACAATTCGGGTAAAAGCCCATCATCGAGAACAGCGCCCAGGCCGACATCGTGCCCGTATCCTCGTTGCCCGGCAGTCCGTTAGGTTTCGACGTGAAATGCTTGGCCAGGAGGCTGCGCGTCAGCTGCTGCGTACGCCACTCCTCACCCTTGAAGTACGAGAACAAGTAAGGGTAAGCAATGTCAGGCTCGTTGGCCGGGTCGTATAGCCCCTCGTCAAACACCCGTTGCAGTTTCCCAACAAAAGCCTTCTTTCCGCCCATCAGGCGCGCCAGCCCCGGAATGTCGTGCGGCACATAAAAGGTGTAGTTCCACGCCGAACCCTCATGAAAGCCCGGACAAGGCTCAAAGTTCTCACCCTGACGCGGGTTAAACGGACTCAAAAATTGCCCATTCGGCCGCAACGGCCGCAACGTGCCATATTCCGGACTGAAATAGTGGCGGTAACCCTGCGCCCGGCTCGCAAACAGCCGCGCATCCTCCGTCTTTCCCAGCGCCTGCGCCATGCGGCTCAGCGCGTAGTCTGCAATGTAATACTCCAAGGCATGGCTCACCGAGTTATCGTAAGGCGAGCGCAGCGGAATGTAGCCCAGGCGCAAGTAGTCGTCGTTGTCCGGTCGCAGTTTGTTCTCACTGCCCGGCGTTACCGCCCCCTTGCGCATAGCCTCGTAAGCCAGTTCCGCATCGAAGTGGCGCAATCCCTTCATCCACGAGTCCACAATCACCGGAATCGAAGGGTCGCCCTCCATCGTGTACGTTTCGCGCCCGTAAAGCTCCCATTTCGGCAGCCAGCCATGCTCCTCGTACATGCCCAGTATCGAGTTCAGCATGTCGCGCTGCCGTTCCGGATACACCAGCGTCAGCAGCTGATGCACGTTGCGATACGTATCCCACAGGCTGAACACCGTGTAGCGGTTACCCTTCGTCGTGCGTATTTCGCTGCTCTCCATGGCCGGATACTGTCCGTTCACATCGTTCAGCACATTCGGGTGAATCAGCAAGTGGTAAAGCGCCGTGTAGAACACCCGTCGCTGCTCCTCGCTGCCGCCCTCCACGCGGATACGTCCCAAGTCATCGTTCCAGCGTTTCCGCGCCTCAGTGCGCAGCTCGTCGAACGAACGTCCGTGCTGTTCCGCCTCCAGGTTCTCGCGGGCATTTTCGATGCTCACAAAGCTCACCCCCATTCGCACCACCACCTGTTCGCCCTCGTGCGTATCGAAGCTGAACCACGCCCCGATATCGTCGCCGCTCATTTCCTTGCGGTAGGCCGTATACAGTTTGTAGCGCGCATTATCCGGGTCCCACTGCGCCTCGATGCCCATTTTCGGCCGCTGATACTTCCAGTAGCCCGAAGTTGTGCCGGCACGTTCCACCCGCATCACAAAGTAAATCGGGAACACCGCCTGGCGCGCATCGTAGCAAAACGTGCCCAGCAGTTTGCTGCCTTCAATTTCGTTTGGCGCGCTGAACCGCACCGTAGCCCCCGTTTCGTTCGTCAGCCCCTCGCCAAGGTTCAGCAGAATGTGGCTGCGTCCCTTGCCAAAGGTAAAGCGCGCCACCGACGTGCGCGGTGTAGTCGTCACCTCCGTGCGGATGCCATATTTGGTCAGCGTGTTTGCATAGTAGCCCGGTGTAGCCACCTCGTCGGTGTAAGTCGAACCATACTGGTGAAAGTCCACACACAGCGTATCAGCCATCGTAGGCATGAGCAGCAGCGACCCCAGGTCGGGGCAGCCCACACCGCTCAGGTTCACGTGCGAATAGCCCGTAAAGTACGAATTTGTGTGTTCGTAGGGCGTACTCCACCAGCGTTTATCCTTGTCGTAAGTGTTCAGGTCCGAGCCCATCACGTTAAACGGCACAGCACTCATCATGCCGCTCGGACACATCGCCCCGGGGTTACAAGTGCCATAATTCGTAGTGCCGACAAAGGGGTTCACATAGTCGGCAGGTTCCTGTGCAGTCAGTAGCAGGCCGCATAGCCAGCTGCACAGCAAAGTCAGGCGTGTAAGGTGCATAGAAAAGAATTTTTATTTTTTTGAGGAAAAAAGGAAAATCAAAGTGGCGTTGCAAACACAAACAACCGCCTGACCCCACCCCGAAACCAATGGGCGGGAAAGTCAAGCGGTTGTTCAGTTTTTTGGTTCAGTTGTTACGCGTCGATATTGGCGTAAATAGCGTTCTTTTCGATGAATTCACGGCGCGGGCCCACATCGTCGCCCATGAGCATGCTAAACACATAGTCAGCATCGGCTGCATTTTCAAGCGACACCTGCTTCAGCATACGCGTTTCGGGGCACATCGTCGTTTCCCACAGCTGTTCGGGGTTCATTTCGCCCAAACCTTTGTAGCGCTGCGTCTTGATGCTGTCCTCCGAGCCATCGCCATATTTATCCATAAATATTTGTCGGTCGCGGTCCGTGTAGCAATACTCCTGAATTTTGCCCTTGGTGCAGCGGTAAAGCGGCGGCATGGCAATGTACAGGTAGCCATCCTGAATAATCTGCGGCATGTAGCGATAGAAGAGCGTCATGATTAGCGTAGCAATGTGCTGACCGTCGACGTCGGCATCGGCCATGATAATCACCTTGTGGTAGCGCAGTTTGTCAAGGTTAGCCTCTTTCGAATCCTCACCCATGCCAAAGCGAATGCCCAGAGCCTGGATAATGTTGTTCACCTCGTCGCTTTCGAAAGCCTTGTGCCACATAGCCTTTTCCACGTTCAGAATCTTACCTCTCAAAGGCAGAATCGCCTGCGTAGCGCGGCTACGGCCCTGTTTTGCCGAACCACCTGCCGAGTCACCCTCGACCAGGAAGAGTTCGCAAATCGACGGGTCCTTCGATGAGCAGTCCGACAGTTTACCCGGCAGACCACCGCCCGAGAACGGACTCTTGCGCTGCACGCTTTCGCGCGCCTTGCGAGCAGCCACACGTGCCGTAGCAGCCAGAATCACCTTGTCGACCACGAGTTTGGCCTCCTTCGGGTGTTCTTCGAGGTAGTAAGTCAGCGCCTCGCCCACAGCCTGATTCACCGCACCGGCCACCTCGCTGTTGCCCAGCTTCGTTTTCGTTTGTCCTTCGAACTGCGGTTCGGCCACCTTCACCGAAATCACCGCCGTCAGACCCTCGCGGAAGTCCTCACCCGCAATTTCCACCTTTGCCTTTTCCAGCTGCTTGGCAGCCGTTTCCTCAGCATACTTTTTCAGCACGCGCGTCACAGCCGAGCGGAAACCCACCAGATGCGTACCGCCCTCGATGGTGTTGATGTTGTTCACATACGAGTGGAGGTTTTCGCTATACGACGTGTTATACATGATAGCCACCTCGATAGGAATGTTGTTCTTTTCAGTGTTGATGTAAATCACATCGTCGAACAAGTGCGTACGCGACGAGTCAATGTAGCGCACGAACTCGCGAAGACCGAGGTCCGAGTGAAACACATCCTGACGCGTATTACCCTCGTCGTCCTTGCGCAAGTCAGTCAGCGTAATGGTGATACCTGCGTTCAGGAAGGCCAGTTCGCGCATACGGTTGGCCAGGATGTCATATTTGTAAGTCGTAGTGGTAAAGATGGTCGGATCGGGCCAGAAGTGCTGACGCGTACCGCGCAAGTCGGTTTCGCCCACCACTTCCACCGGAGCCTGCGGATGTCCCTTGGCATATTCCTGTCGGTAAATTTTACCATCGCGGAACACCTTCGACACCATTTTGGTCGACAAGGCATTCACACAGCTCACACCCACGCCGTGCAAACCGCCCGACACTTTGTACGAGCCTTTGTCGAACTTACCGCCGGCATGCAGCACGGTCATCACCACTTCAAGGGCAGAGCGTCCTTCTTTGGGGTGCATATCCACGGGGATACCGCGTCCGTTGTCCTGCACAATGATTGAGTTATCTTCGCAGATGGTCACTTCAATGTGGGTGCAATAGCCGGCCAGGGCTTCGTCGATAGAGTTGTCCACGGTTTCGTAAACCAAGTGGTGCAAACCCTTTTCGCTGATGTCGCCAATATACATAGCGGGGCGCTTACGCACAGCTTCAAGTCCTTCGAGCACTTGAATGTTACTGGCACTGTATTCCGTTGCGCCTTGCTTTTCTATTTCTTCCATTTTGTGGTCGTATGATAATTCTCTGTTTGTGTTGTTTTTCGAAATTTCGGCTGAGGTGCAGCCTAAATTCGCTTCCGCAAAGTTAGTGCCAACCGAATGCAGTACCGGAGCAAACGCGTTTGCACGGGTAATGCTGAGGTGCAGCCTAAATTCGCTCTTGCAAAGTTAATCATTTTTCTCCATGAAAGGGCTATTCCGGCAGGGAAAAAAGGGCTTTTATTGCCGTATTTCAAGCGGTTTTTGCTGTGCGTGGGGCAATTATACTGCCAGCAGAGAAATAAGCGCGTTTTTCGGGCTGAGAATGGGCAAAACGGCAGCGTCAAAGGACTCGACTATTACATATAGAGTGCCGGTTATATACCATGTGTTTCGCCCGATTTGTGCTCGTGTGTTTCGCCCGATAATTCACCCATGTGATTCGCGTGATAATTCGCCCGTATGTGTCGAGGGGCGTTGCCCCATTTTCGACATATTGCCCCTACAGGGCGCGAATGTAATAAAACCCAGTCGTGGGGGGACCCAGGGTGTCGTTCACTCCGTTCACTATACCCTGGGCTGAGATACCATTGCCTCCGGCGAAGTCAGGCTGCACCTCAGCATAGCTCTTGAGAGCAAGCTCTCGTCGCTCTGCATTCGGTTTGCACAGACATTGCCCTTACAGGGCGCCGCGGTCTCAAAACCATTGAAATACAGCGCATTTTGTTGCATTCCAATTAGAATGAATGCGAATAATACGCGCGTTTTCGCCCGGTTATGAAATGCACGAATGTGGTTTGTATTTGTTGAGCGAGAGAAGGGTATAGCGTACGCATGAAATATGTTGTAATTCAATGGTTTTGAAACCGCGGTGCCCTATCGAAACGCATATGACATGCGATAATTCAATGGTTTTGAATCCGCGGCGCCCTGTAAGGGCAGGGGTATCTCAGCCCAGGGTAAAGTGAACGGAGTGAACGACACCCTGGGTTCCCCCATGACCAGGGTTTAAAAGGTATCGCGCCCTGTAAGGGCAAAACGTCGGAATAGGGGCAACGCCCCCCGACATCCCACGGACGTAAATCGTTGGTTAGCATGCGTTTTGAAAACGATATATATATGGGTAAAACCGTGTGTTTCGCCCCGATTTGAGCCCGTGTGTTTCGCCCGATAATTCACCCATGTGATTCGCCCGATAATGCCTCCCCCTCCCTCAAAAAAATCCCCACTTAAACACAGAAAAGCCGCCCCACACATGAGCGCGTGGGGCGGCTTAATTATTTATAGGTTATTGAAAACCTGATTTATCAAAGAAAGATTACTTCACGAGAACCTTCTGGTTACCTACCACGTAGATGCCTGCGGGCAGACCCTGCGTAGCGTTCGTAGCCTTCACGTTCTTGCGGAGGAGCGTACCGTTCAAGCTGTAAACGTTAACCGTGGTGGGAAGAACAACAACGTCGTTCTGTTCGATGCTGTTGATAACGAGCTTGCCGAGGTCGATTGTTGCAGTACCGGCATCTTCAGTTACCTTGTCAGCCGTATCGGGAACAAAGATGTAACCGCTGTTGGCACCGATGTTCGTACCTTCAGCCGAAGTAGCCACTGCATTGCCGTTCTGGAGGTAAGCATAGCCTGCACCTATCTTCTTCGAGCCGCAGAGCTGACCAACCAAGCCGTTAGCTTCCTTAGCTTCGAAAGCGAACTTCACATTGTCGATAGCAGAAATTTCGCCGTCAGCATATTCGAATTCAGCGAACATTGAAGCGTCGAGGTTTGTAGCCAAACCGCCCTTGTAGATGAACGGCATACCAGCTTCGATGTTTTCGTCAGCGTATTCAGCAAGCACGAGCTTGTTTTCTTCCGTAACACCTACCACCTTGTAAGCCACACCGTAGTCAGCACCCATGCTGGGAGCAGCCACGCCGAACGGCAAGGTCAGAATCTGATATTTCTCGGCAGCAACAGGCCAGTAAGCGCTTGAAGTGGCAACGTCAGCATCGAGGCCCTTGAAGAACCAGTGTGAGTTAGCATCACCCTTGTCGCCCCAAGCCGTAAGGCCATCGCTCGACAAAGCGTTCAAGTACTGTTCAGCACCATTTTCGTTCTTGCCGAGGCTCAAAGCGAAGCCACCGGGCTTAACGAGTGAGAGCGAAAATTCAGCAGCTTCAACCGACTGACCGATAGCACCTGCCTTAGGAGCGAAGTACATACCCGTACCTACGTTGCGCAGCGTGAGTTTACCGGCTTCAGCCTTTTCTACGTACCAGAGGTAGCTCAAGTGCGTAGTAGCGTCGATAGTGTCAGAGAGCATAGCATCGAGTTCCTCGTTGATTTCAACCACGTTCTTATCGTTCTTCAACGATTCAACCGTGTTAGCACCGTCGGGGCGAGTCATCATCAAGCCACCTTCGAGGCTGTTGCCCGTTGAGCGAACCTGAGCCATGTACGAGGTGAGCTGCCAAGACTGGTCGCTGGTGTAGTTGTTCACCTTGTTCGAGAAACCGCGGAGCGTGTAGTACTTACCAACTTCGGGGAGCGTGAAGCCATTCTGGAATGCTACGGTAGCATCCTTCACCTTCTTCACTTCAGCGTTGATTTCAGTAGCCGTTTTGCCGTTCGTGTCGAAAGCTTCAGCAGCTTCGATGGCAGCGTCGAATGCTTCAACAGCGTCCATGCTGTAGTAACCTACGCCCTTGCTACCATCTTCGTCGATGTAGCCGGCGTTCTGAGCGTCGTTCTTAGCCTTCTTGGCAGCAGCGATAGCGTCAGTCAGGAGTGAGGGAACGGGGAGTTCTTCAACGAACTTGTCGTAAGCAGCCTGGAGGTTGTCAATCTGAGCCTGCGTAGCCTTCTTGGCATCGAGTTCAGCCTTGGCACCGGCCAGCTGAGTTTCCATGTTCTTGCGCGTTTCAGCCGAAACGAACTTGATGGTAGAGTTTTCAGCATCTTCCGTGCCGGGGTAAACCTGGAGTTCGCTCAAAGCGAAGTAACCGCGAGTGTTGGAGCGCTTGTCTTTGATGTTGTATTCGGTCTGCGTAGCAGCAAACTTGAAGTACTTGTAGCTACCTTCGAAGGTGATACCGGCAGTACCGATAGCCTTGGCAGCCTGTTCTTCGTTGGTGACATTGGGGTTCGTGATGTCCCAAGTTACGTTCGAGAAGCCAAGGAGTTCCCACTTCGTGTCAGCATCGGTTTCGGCCATTTCGTTGGTACCGTAGATGGCGAACTGCATGGGATAGTCGTTGTTGGTGAGGCGCTTAGCCATCTTCACTGAAAGACCCTTGCTCAGAGCTTCGCTGAGTTCAACGGCTACATAGTGATACTTATTCAAAGAGGGAATGAACGTACCATTGTGCCAGTCAGAGTGGAAGAACGATTCGAAGTCACCGTCGCCCAAAGCTTCGAGTGTACCTTCACTAGCATCCTTGCTTTCAGAGAAGTACTGAACAGCCAAACCGCCATTGTCGGTGAACACCTCGTCAGCGGGAGCACCGGTTACCTTGATACCGCTCCAGTAAACGCTAAGAGCCTGGCTGTAAACAGCGTTCAAGTCTTCGTTCAGCTTCTGCTGAGCCACTTCAGCCTTGATTTTGTCGATGTCGGCCTGAGGAACGGGGTTGAACACGAACTGGTTGTTTGCATTTTCTGCGTCGTCCCAAGACATCACACCATGGTTGTCGTGCTTAGCGTGGAACTGCGTGTTCCAAGCCTGGGTGTTGGCATAGAAGATGAATGCCGACTTGTTGTTATTGCTCTTGTTGGCAATACCGAGGATGGCGCTTTCGTTCTGAACCAAGAAAGCCACAGCATCGTCGCCGGGCACCTTGTAGTTCGTGCTGCGCTTGTTGCTGATGTACTGGTTGTTGTAGAAGTTCTGCACCGTGAACGAGTCCTTACCTACGGGCGTAACCTTCCAGATGTAGGCAGCAGCCGTAGCATCGATGGGGTTAGGCATTTGGAAACCGGTCTTCATCCACAGCAAGTCTTCGCTCTTACCATTGGTCACCTTGGTATTGGTGGTCATGGTGCGGTCGCTCTTCGGCATGTTGATGTAGTAGTAACCTTCGCTCAGGGGGATACGAGCAGCCAAGAGTTCTTCGTAAGCAGCCTTCAACTCTTTGCAGAGGCGTTCAGCTTCTTCGTTTGAAACCTCTTTCGTTGAAGCTTCGTTAGCAGCGTTGTAAGCAGCCAAAGCCTTGTCGTAAGCAGCCTTCTGGAAGTAACCGGGGATAGTCTTGTCGTTGGGGAAGTTTGTTGCGTCTACCTGATAACGCGTGAGGTAGTTCGAGAGCAATTCTTCACCCTGAACCTTAGCCAGTTCGTAGATTTCCCAAGCATTCGTGTCTACATAGGGGCTGTAGAAGCAAACGCCGAAGTAACCTAAGTAGCAGTATTGGTTACCACCTTCCTGAGGTTCAGAGAATTTTTGATCGCGGGTCAACACGAAAGCTGTTTGAGTCAAGCCCAAGTGCTTACCTGAGAATGAAGAGTTACGAGTTTTCGGGTCGGTGTTCTCATCATTCATTAACTCTGCAACGAGCACCGTCATTTTGAATGCTTTGCTCTTGTCAGCAGTGTAGTCCACGTGGTCGGTTTCGCCCGTGATGTTGTCATCAGCCAAATAAAGGCCGGTTGATTTCTGCTTCAAAAGGTAAAGGGGATGGCCTTCGGCTTCGCCTTCTACCGGTTCAAAGTTGTAAATACAAGATTCAGTTACAACCTGGCTTACCTTACCGGGGCCGTTCATGTAACCTGCACTACCAAAGTCGCTGCTTGTCAAAGGAATATTCAGCACTACGTCCTTGCCAACCACCTCTTCAGGGGTAGTGAGCAATTTGCCTGCCTTATAATCCTGAGCAGACGCATTGGTCATTCCTATTAACGCGAACAGGAACAATGAAAGGAATTTGTAAAACCGTTTCATTTGCTAACAGATTTAATTAAGTAATTGAGTTAATAAAAAGATTTGTTGGTTATTTCACGTTTTTGTTCTTTTGTTGCCCTTCCTTGCGTGAGGTAATGACAGACAAAATCACGCCTACACGTCTATCACTTGCTAATCAGTTAATATCCATGTAGGTGCACACCTTATCTTCACATTTTCTTCACGAGCGCAAAAGTAGTCTTTTTTTCAGAAGCACACAACCATTGAAACTCTTTTAACGCATATTTTAAAAGCATTAAGGTTTTATACTATTTTTGAAAGGGTAATCTGGCTCAGTAGATTTTTAGTGGGGATAGCCATATAAATTTGCTATGCGGAAAAGGA
>OGMN01001442.1_pt1 | contig 17559 bp, 7 predicted proteins | sample 1573211 | NCBI WGS metagenome assembly OGMN01 (sample SAMEA2581876, study PRJEB24529) | metagenome | biome: Human gut stool | place: China | collected 2011
AACGAGGTGATGCAAGCCAGTATAGCCCGTACTGTTCCAACTGATGTACTGAACCATACCTGGCCCAAAATCGTGTACACTCCAGAAGACCGTAAAAAAGGTATTCGTAATACAGCCTATTTCCGTACGGTGGAACATAAACCATCGTCTGGACGTATGCATTGGGGTGTGGTACATCCTGAAGACCATGACAAATTGTATGTAATTCCCGACGGAGCAGGCATTTTCAAGACTGATAACGGAGGGCTTACCTGGACATGCATCACGGATAATATTCCGGTGAGAGCTCACCGCAGTACGGTTCGCCACTCCTCGATCCCTGTAGACCCGGATGATTGGAATCACTTGTTTGCTTTTGGTGATAACAGTACGGTGTATGAAACAACGGACGGCGGAGATAGCTGGCGTCGTATAGAAGGGGCTACTCACAAAGGGTATAAGCGAGGTTATGCTTTCCGCGACAAAGCCGGAAATCTGAAATTCATCGGCGCACAGCAGCAAGGGGGGATTGAGCATTGGGCCAGTAAACTTTGGATTAGTGAAGACACCTGTAAAACCTGGACAGAGGTCATTGTACCGGATGAACTAAAAGACGTCCATCCCAATGGTGTGGGAAAAGGCGTGTGGTTCCAGTCAGTGGAGTTTGATCCCTCCAACCGGGATATGATTTACATACCAGGGTCTCGGTCTATCTTCTATTTTGACGATGGAGCGAAAAGCACGGTGGAAAATGGAAAGAGAAAATATAACATCAAGAAGATGAGTTTTGATGTATATAATGAAAACCGGACGGCACTGCGTAATGATCCTTCCGACCCGGATAACAAGACGATATTCCCTTTAAGAGCCACTTCGCCGGGTAATATGGTCATCAGTACCATAAATCCGAACCAAATGTGGTTTGCGGCAGCAGTTCGTAACGGAAATGCTACGGCACTCTATTATACCGAAGACAAGGGAAAGACTTGGATAACGTTTCAAGAGCCCAGTGCTGGAATCGGTGGAGGTACTGTTTTTGGCAATGAGGCTCCTTGGAATTGGTTGGGAGGTTTCGGTGTAAACCTTCGTGATCCGAATTGGGTGTACGGATGTACGATGAGTTCTGCCATTAGTTCTGACGGAGGAAAAAATTTCGATCAGTTTGCATGGTCAATCCGTTTGACGTCGTTACAGGATGACGGCAAATATTATGCGGTAACCAATTCTCGCCACAATGCGGACAATCATTTCATTCTTTCTCACAAGAGTGGTCGGGTGTTCAGAGGTTCGGATGGCGGTATGTTGATGAAAGATTTGGATGTGAACAATAACCAATGGACTAATATTGGAGGAAATATGGGACAGATGTTGTATTACAATATCCGTGTCAATGAATTCGGTGATCAGTTGATGGTGGGTAACACGCAGGATATTGATGTGCAGACCTACCGCTACGGTCGATGGGGAAATTGGCGTGGTTATGAAGGTTCCGAGTCTAGTGCCAATCCTTATACCAGCACATGTTACTTTTCCGGAGGTGGAGGTGGAGGTATTGAAAACATGCCTTTGAGTTCATGGAGTACAACCACTAATTACGCTGATGTACATACCGGTTCCTGGTATATGAGGCGTACGGGGACGGGAGCCGGAAACTCATTTTACCGTATTGATGATATTGGCCGAAGCCTGACTAATCTTTTCGATAACGTCGGGGCTGATGTCGCGGATGTCACATTTGCACGCGATAAAGGATATACTACTATTTTTGTACGTACGACTGATAATATCTTAAAGAAATCCATAGACAGTGGAAACTCTTTTCAGGATATCCTGTACAATGGTGAGCCGGCCAAATTTAGCAATACCAGATTAGCGGCAGATCCCGATAACAGTGACATCCTGTATTTGGGACAGACAGGGCAGGTCATGCGATTGTATGTCAACGAAAGTCGTTGGGAAAAAGTAGGAGAGGGGCTTCCTAATATAGCTTGCGACCACTTGTTTTTCCACGAAGGTAGTGGCGATCTTTATTTTGTGAATCGTGGTAGTGCCGGAATCTATATTCTGGAAAACGGTTCAAATACCTGGCGTTTTTGGACCAAGGGATATAATAGTGGAAAATTCAGTGATATTGTCATGAATTATACCACACAAGAGATGGTACTGGCTGATTATGGTCGCGGCGTATGGGTAGCCGATTTGGAGCATCCTTCCGACCGTTTCTTTAAAAACGGATTTGCCTTAAAAGAAATCACCCATGTGGATGGCCGTCGTACTATCGGTATTGATACGAAATGGACTATTCCGTTGTATTACTATTATGAATGGACGGTAAATGGAATGAAGGTAGATAATCCCTATCAGTATCTTACTCAGGCCTTGCGTCCCGGAGATAAAGTACAGTTGAAACTCACACTTAGAGAATCTCCCGATGTGTCTACCCTTTCGGCCGAATACATCGTGAAGGAAACACCGGATGTAAAATTGGAAAAGAAAGCTGGAAATGCGTTGTATTCAAACGGAAAGGGCAGAATAGATTTAGGATATGTAGATTATTTCTTCAATGACTTTACTGTAGACCTTTGGGTGAAACCGATGAATGATGGAGTTTTGTTGGCCAACCGTCAGAAAGAATATGATAAAGGTGCAAAAGGTTGGTTGCTTTTCGTAGAAAACGGAACTTTGAAATTCAGATATTCTCCAAGCAACCAGTTTAACAAGCCGACGTATGAACCGGCTTCCGATGAACAGAAAACCATCGAAGGGGGTAAATTGAACATGGGTGAGTGGGCTCATGTGGCGATAACCGAGAAACGTGACGGTTCGATACGTCTGTATGTAAACGGTATGTTAACTGGTGAGGGAGAGCGTTATCGCAGGGAACATACGCTGAATAATTCCACTTACCTGTCGCTGTTTGCAGATGCTTTTGAGTATGCGCCGATAGAGGCAGCCGTAGATGAATTAAAGATATGGAACTACGAATTGAATGAAGAGGAAATCCGTCGTGAAATGTATTCCGTGAATGTAGACAATCGTAACGGACTTGTGGCTTACTATGCTTTCAATGGGGATAATCTGTCCGGAGACTTGGAAACATTTGCCGGATATCAGCCACGTGTGATGACGCGTGCAGAGGTTACTCATGAAAAAATGTCGCTCCCCATCAGTGCACAACGAGCTGCTTACGGTGTATTGACCGATGGTGAGAAACTCTTTGAAGACCGGGGAGTCAATCTGTTGAAGATAGCCGTTAAAAATACAACATCGGATTATCAGATCGGTGTATATGCTTATAAAGCGGAACATTGGTTGGAAGACAAATCCAATTTGGATACCAAATATTATGAGGTAGAACCGACTGGATATATCTTCCGAAACTTTACCGTTGCCGAAGCAGACACTTTGACGTTAGATTTCTATGCTGTCGAAGGCAAACCTTTTAATCAGAACAAGCGTTATCGTCTGTATTATTCGGAAGACGGACGTAGGAATTATTGGAATTTGGTGGGAGATTTGACCTATAATGCAGATACGCAGACTTTGCAAGCGACTGATTTGCCGATGCAGGAACTGCAAGGCAAAAAAATGTTGGTAGTGTCTTTGAAGCCGGCTATCGAAATGACCGTTGAGGGAGTTTCAAATAGAGGAGAGCTTACCGTATATTCCGAGGATCAGCATACTGTCAAAGCCCACGCTTCTATTGTGGAAGGCTTGGCAGAACCGAACGGTGTGTATGATATCGTGTCGGACAATGACGTGTTGCAACCTCAAACCGGATTCTATTTTACGAAGGGTGAAGCTTCCTCCGATCTTAAAATAGGGCAGAATTTGGGAGCCTTCAATGAACGGAATCTGGTGACCCTGAAAGGCAAGACCGATGAAAAGATGATTCCGATGCCGATTGAGGTTGTCAACCGGATTACCCCGAAAGGGTTGGGTAACTCGACGTGGGTAGAGAAAGGTGGAATTTTGGTGGGTTCGGCAGATAACTATGTTGCTTTGCATGAATCCAATACCGTGACCATAATGGGGTGGGTGTATTTGGGTGATGTAGACATATTGTCCGGAACCAAACCGCTCTTATTTTTCCGCTCTTCAAATCCCTCTGTAGCAACAGGACTACACTTGCAAAACGGTAATGTACGCTGCCATTGGAATGAAGAATCCTGGAGTTGGAACCAATCTACTTCACTCAACGTGGCGAAAGATCAGGTTGGACAATGGATTCATCTGGCATTGGTGGCCCGCCCCGATGGTATGGATTATTACCTGAACGGAATGAAATATTCTATAAAACGTAATATAAACAAAGGACGCATACATTCCATGTTGATGTTGGGACAGAATCAAATGGGTAACACTTGGTTTACGGGAGCATTCGATCAGGTTGCCGTATGGAACCGCTCACTGACCCAGGAAGAAGTCTTGAGATATATGCAGGAAAGAGTGTTGCTGAATGATTCGGCATTAGTGGCTTATTTGACGATGGATGTAAGAGATGAAAACGGGGATTTGCGTGAAAGCGTACAGGACATGTCGCTGAAGCACTACGGTACTTTGACACAAAACTATCGTTCTACTGTGCCGTTTAATCCGGAAAGTCGCCTGCATCTGAACCAAATGTCCGAAACTTTGGCTGTACAGTTGATTTATCCGGAAGGAAAGAATGTACTGGGAGAATGGAATACATTCGACGGTACCTCTTACAACTATGTAGCAGCCGGAAGACAATCCGATTTGCCTTTGAGCAAAACACACTACACATTGGTTTATGCAAACGATCCACAGTTGACAGCAACCGATCGGATTACTTTACGTTACCGTCATGCTGGTATTATGGAGCAGGACCATTTGGTGATGGCCATTCGTGCTTTGGGTTCGGAAAGTCCGTTTGAACATTTTGTGGAAGCACAGACTGTTGAAAACGGCAAAGCAGAGTTTTCTATCGAGGGAGCGTTGTTGAACCGTGCTTCCGAAGTGATGTTCTTTGTCTCTCCTGAATCCGGCAAACGTCCGGTGAAGGTGGAGCTGGCTTTGGCCGACGGAATGTCCGGAAACAGCAATATCATGCTGGAGGAAACCGCCAAGGGATTGCCTCTGCAAGTGAAAGTATTGAGCGGAAATGCCGATGATGTGGTGATGCTGGAAGTGAAAGAAACGGCCTACGCCTCTTTGGATAAAGACAGTGTAGACATGCGTAATGGCGATAATCGCTTTACGATCATGATAGACCAATCGAAGTTGGATAAAATGGCTTTGAATCCGATAACCGTCCAGGCGGTCGGTGCGGAATCAGCTCCGTTGGAGTTCAAGGTTTATCTTGAGCCCAAGGTCGAACTGAAATTGAAAAACGGCACGGACGACTATACTTTTGTGGCTACTGCACCTACGGCAGACTTGGAAGTGGAAGCCGAACTGCTGCAAGGCTATCTGGAAGAAGAAGTTCAGTTGACGACGATTGCTGACGTAGATAATGCGATGAATATCGGAAACGGAACCTTACTGTCGAACAGTTCGGTAACTATCGGCCACTTGGAGCATTTTGAATCTCCTTACGGTAAGGCTCAGGAGGGATGGAACCTGATCGGTAATCCGTATTTGGCAGACATCAACATCACGAAACACCAGAATGTGATCTTTGACGAGCACAAGGTGACTAAATTCGTTTATCAGTATAATAAGGAGTTGGACAACTACATTACATTCGATATGACGAACTATGATGAGGAACAGAAGATCATACCGTTCCAGTCTTATTTTGTCCAGACACTGGCACCTGAGGCTGAACTTACCGTGACTCCTGTGGCCAAAGAGGTGACGCTTAACCGTCGTACATTCGATTACTATACTGCAAACGAATATACTTCAGTGCGCTTGAAACTTTACGCAGAGGATAAAGAGCAAGATCGTACGGACATTATTTGGGAAGAAGGTGCTTCGGCAGATTTTGTGGTGAATGAAGATGCTCCGAAATTCTGGAGTTTGTCAGCCACAGCCAATCAATTGTTCTCTGCAGCCGGAGAATCGGCGGCTTCTGTGAACACACTGCCGATGGATACCGAAGAAGTCAAACTGGGTTTGAGAATAGGAACGCCTGGCAAGTTGTCTCTTCGTTTGAGCCGGATAACCGGTTTTACAGGAGATGATGAGGTTATCCTTTGGGACAAACATACGGGGGCGGAATGGAAGTTGGATCAGGAAAACGCCTATGAGTTTGATATCACGCAAACCGGAGATGTGAAAGACCGTTTCGTATTGAAGGTGAAACGTCATGACACTTCGGTTGGTGTTGAAGACAGAGTAGAAACAGCCGGTTATAAGGTGTACGTTTCAGGAACTACCTGCATGATAGAGAATCTGCGTGGCAATGCCGACATTCAAATCTTCAATGTGCAAGGTCAGCTTGTAGCACGCGATAAAACGGCTCAACACAACTATTCGGTATCTTTGAAACCGGGAATACATGTTGTGAAAATCAGTGAGAACGGAAAAGATTATGTGACTAAAATTATATTGAAATGATAAAGAATAAATTAATAGGTAATATAGGATGTTTACTGATGCTCGTATGGGCATCGGTAAGCCTCCACGCTCAATCCATAGAACTTTTGGGATTATATTCCAATGGCAGTGCCGGTCAGTTAAAAGCTAAGGTGGAGTTGGCAGGAAAGCAAATCAAATCGGTCACTTCTTATGCTTATCGGATGTCCGACGGTTTTGCTACGACAGCTTCGGATTATGAATTGATAGAAGGTTCTTTCCTGACGGCGGATGTGGAGATGCAAACCGGAGACTATGCCTATCGCATGGAAGTGGTGTTGGACGACGACACCCGGTTGCTTACCGAGTGCGTGAACCAAGCCAATACGGAAGCTTTCATGTGGTTGGGAGACTATCAATGGACGGAGGCTACCACAGCCGTAGCCGGAACATTGCCCGGTGTGGACCGTTGCTTCGGTACGGACCAGAATTTGCAGACAAACGATAAGACTTACTATAAAGGAGTTTCCAGCAAGGGTGGTCAAATCATCTATGACCTCCCGGAAGAAATGAATTTTCGTAAGTTTGATATGGTATTGGGAACACAGAATGGCAGCGGGAATCTTAAATTCATGTTCTATTGTAATGACGGAAAAAAATTGGACTTCACCGTTAATTCAAATGCAATAAAGTCCATTTCTACGGCTGACTACCCAGCTTTTATTCCACACTTGCCATTGACAAAAATCAGGTTGGACTTTACGAATAATTCAAATGCTATCGGAAACTATAACTTGGCCAGACTGTATATGGAACGTACCCAGTCGGACAAGCAGGAGCAACAGGTTACGTTTACGAATACGGGAGAAACCATCATGTATCCTCGGCAAGTGGATTTGAAAGCTACTGCCACGTCAGGAGGCAAGATATATTACCGCATCATCAAAGGCCGCGATGCCGCCGACTTGAAAGGCAACGTATTGACCTTTAAAGATGGACAATCTACGGAAGTGGTTGTCGAGGCCACACAATACGGCAACGAACAGTATGCTTGCGCTGTAAGTCAGTTGTCTTATGCGGTTCGCACGGGAGAGAATATCTTTATCTCTTCTGTATTACCGGAGTCCGGAAGCAATCCGGGAACGGTATATTTATATGTCAATCCTCAGGCAAATCGGCTTTCACAACTGACGCTGAATATCTATGACGATGTATATCTGTTGAACGAATTGCAACAACTTGATTTGTTGACGATATGGAATAATACACCGTTTGTGTCTGGAACAACCGGTAAGGTTCTGGCTGTTGCCGTTCCTGACTTAGAGATGAATCGTGTGTTCCGCATTACCTACGGTTACGAAGGAGGTGAGACGATGCATAGTTCTTATTATGAGGGATTGAATATGTTTGATTATCTTTCGGATTTGCCTTATCGTACGCAGGGAAATGCACAAATAGACAAGGCTGTCAATGGTTCTATGCTCCAAATCACCACGCAAAAATATAAAAAAGGATTTGGTATTCATGCAGTAGGTTCGGTGCAGACTACCTTGCCTGCGGGCATTTATGACCGCTTTATCACGGATGTCGGCAAACAGTCAGGCCAGCCTTATGTCATGGAGTTTGCGTTGAAGATGGATAACCGGCAGCTTACGACAACAGGCCCTGTCAATAACAGCAAGAAGACTACATGGGATTATCCTTTGGACGGCGTTTCCGTTTTGCATATTGATGTGCTATACGGTGGCGATGGAGCCGGAAACGATCATGGTTCAATCGGAGCGCCGAGACTATACCGCACGGCGGTGGCACGTAAGGAACAGACTTTAAACTGGCAGAAAGAATTTCCGTTAACCCACAACAAGCCGTTTAAGTTGCCGATGAAAGCTACGGCCTCTTCGGGATTGGCACCGGTATATCGTATTTTGAAGGGACAGGAGTTTGCCACGATAGAAGACGGAAACATACTGAACCTGCATACGCTTCCCGAACATGCCGAGATTGTAGTCGAGGCGTTCCAGCCCGGCGACCGGGAATGGGAACCTACCACAACTACTACTTGTACATTCCGCTTTTCCAAGGGCTTTGTGGTGCAGAAGGATGCACGGGTAGAGTTGGAAGGCGGTCAGGTATTGGAAGAACTGATTGTCTATGGTGATGCCGGACAGATGGGGCAGGTGGTAGTAAAAAACGGTATTGTTCAGGTAAAAAAGCTGGTGTTGAAATATACTTTCGTACCCAAGGCATGGAATTTCATAACTTTTCCTTCCGATTTGGATATAGACAAAATCAGCGACTTGAATGCCAAGGGGTATTATCTGAATAACAAAACGTCCGGCAGGGGAGCTTACTACATCCGCAGTTACGACACTCAGGTGCGTGCGGAAAACCCGTCCGGTTCGGTATGGAAGAATCTGGAGACTCCGGAGGTGAAAGGACTGAAAGGTTACATCATGGGCATCAACAATGCCTTGGGTATGGATCCGGTAGAGGTAACCTTTACGATGGACAATGTTTCGCTCGATTTCGAATCTTCGATTCGTCCGTTGAATCTTACGCTGGACCTTTCCCAGGTAGAGCCGGGCACCCGTCAGGATGTATATATAAAGCCGGTTAACGTGAAAGGAAATACATTGAAAGTCAGTGTGGACTTCCAACCGGAGGACCTGTCGGTATTGCCCGTCAATCATGCCAAAGCATTGGAGGGGATGCGTTTTACCTTCACTCCGGACAAGCGTGGCATACGTCTGACACTTCCCGACCAGACACCAGCCAAGATTGCTATCTATAACAAGAAAGGAACCAAATTGATGAAAGCTGTTCGTTACGTAGCGCCGATGGTATTGGATTTGAGCGATTTGAAGTCGGGCACCTACCAAATGGTGATTAACTACGGAGATGCCACGGCTGTAAGAATATTGGATTTTTAAGGATGATATAATAAAGTAAACAGAGTTTGTCGTTACGTCTTGAGTTAAAAGACGTAACGACAATTTACATAACAGAATAACTATATGATGAACAAGATTTTTACAGGATTACTTTTATGCCCCGTCATCTATTTACATGGTGCGGAACCCGCCGATTCAACCCTTCGGTTGATGGAAGAGATTACAGTGGCGGCCAATCGTCAGCAGGATGTGAAAATGAATGTGCCGCAACAGGTTTACATTTTATCCCGTGACCAGATAGAACGAGCCAATGCACAGACTGCCGCCGATTTACTGACCACAGACGGTTTGCTGACAGTGCAGAAAAGCCAACAGGGTGGTGGAAGCCCGATGATACGCGGTTTTGAAAGTTCGCGGGTGCTGCTTGTCATGGACAACGTGAAGATGAACAATCTCATTTATCGTGCCGGACATTTACAGAATATCATAACCGTGGACCCTTCCATACTGGAACGTGTGGAAGTGCTTTACGGTCCTTCTTCGGTCAGCTACGGTTCGGATGCCTTGGGGGGAGTTGTGGCTTTTCGTTCTAAAAATCCGGTTTTGGGCGATGGGGGGAAAACTTTGTTTTCCGGTAATGCCTTTATGCGCTACGGTAGTGCGAATCAAGAAACCACCGGTCATGTGGATTTCAATATCGGCGGCGAACGTTTTGCTTCATTGACTTCTTTATCCTATAGCAACTTCGGTGATTTGCGGAGTGGACGACGCAAGAACCCCTTTCTAAAGGATGATGAATACATCGGCCGTCCTTATGAAGTGGTACGTGAAAATGGTGAAGACCTGTTAATCGGTAATTCCAAAGACTGGCATCAACCCGGTTCCGGATATATGCAGTACGACTTGATGCAGAAGTTCCTGTTCAAACCGGACGATAGATTCCGCCATTTGTTGAACTTCCAATTCTCGAATACGACGGACATTCCCCGTTACGATCGGTTGACGGATATGAAAAAAGACAAACCTAAATTTGCCGAATGGTATTATGGCCCTCAGTTCCGTTTGATGACAGCCTATACGATGGAGATAGCCGACTGGTTGTCGGCAGACAAAGTCGATTTTACGGTGGCCTATCAGAAAATCAAGGAAAGCCGTCATAACCGTAAGTTCGGCGAGGTTTGGCTGGGTAGCCGTAACGAGAATGTGGATGTGGTGTCATTGTCTTCCGATTGGATGAAGCAGGTGGACAATCATCGTATCCATGCCGGAATAGACGGTGCATTGAACTTCCTTTCCTCTACGGCTCACAAAACGGACGTGGACACCGGTGAGCGTGCTGCATTGGATACGCGTTACCCCGACGGAAAAAACTATATGCACAATATAGAGGCCTACGCGTCCCACCAATGGGAAATCACGCGTCTGACCCTAAGTGACGGTATCCGCCTGGGATTCTCCACGTTGTATTCCTCGTTTGAGACCGCCGAATTTTTCCCATTCCTGAGTCAGGACGTGAAAGAAGTGAAACAGAACAATATGACTTACAGTTTCAGTTTGGGACTGAACTACAATCCGACCAAGGACTGGAAAATAGCTTTGGCACTTTCCACCGGTTATCGTGTGCCCAATATAGACGATGTGGGAAAGGTATTCGACTCGCAGCCGGGTATGGTGGTTGTGCCCAACCCGGATGTGCGCCCCGAAAAGACTATCAACGCCGACTTCAATGTGACTCGGTTCAAAAACGACCGTTTCCTTTGGGAAACTTCCGTGTTCGGAACCTATCTTTTCGATGCCATTACGCTAAAGCCGTATACGCTGAACGGAAATACCGAAATAGAATATGATGGCGAACTCAGCGAGATATATGCCAACCATAACAGCAGAAGGGCCTATGTTGTAGGTTCCCCCACACGTCTGAAAGCCCGTTTCCTCAAGATGTTTATGGCAGACGCTTCGCTTACTTATACTTACGGTGATATTATCGACGGGGAGGATGAACGTATGCCCCTCGACCATATATCTCCGCTTTTCGGAAGGGTGGGCATGACCTTTCAGAGCAAAGACGACAAGGCCATTGTGGAGTTTTATTCCTTGTTTAACGGACGAAAGAAACTAGACCGTTATAATCTGAACGGGGAAGACAATATCGGCTACGCCACAGTGAAGGGAGAAGAGGGCAGAGGGCTTCCGGCATGGTTCACCCTGAATCTCAAAGCTTCTTATGCGTTCAATCCGAACCTGACGGTACAGGCCGGTATCGACAATCTGCTGGATACGGAATATCGCACTTTCGGTTCGGGAATCAATGCTATGGGACGTAATATCAACGTTACTTTACGTACGACCTTTTGATAAAACGGAAAACGTATATTCTACCCCCAATAAAAACGGGACTGCTTTTTTGCAGTCCCGTTTTTATTGGGGGATACACTTCTGGTCATGTAGTCCCATTGTCTACAGTTAAACTATTTACTTTGTCGTTTGGGGAAACAGCAAAATGTGTATGACCTTTTTCGGGCGGCTTGTTCGGAAAGACGTGAAGGTGGGGCATTGCGTAGATGGGCTTCCACGTGGAATTTATATTGTGGGCAAGAAGAAAATACTTGTAGACAGGTAGAATGTCAAAATGACAAAGTGAAAGATAGCGACGCACGAGAATGCGTTATTTCCTGCCGCATCCCTTACAGGTGGGAAATAACGCATTCTCGTGCGCTTTCCTTTTTTCTGAAAGTCAGCGTTTCGTTGCTTTTGCTTTCTTTTATTCCTGTGGCATGCGGGGGAGATGCTGTCGGCGTTTCCCGGCGTGTCTTGTACCGATATGTTTTTCCCGTCAAATTGCCGGTTCGTTCATGTAAGGTAAAAGTCTCCAAATAAATGTGCAGGATATGTTTTCAAGCATGTTTTTTCCGTTTTCATGTCATTTTAAATCGCTTTTCTTCGGATGGCCCGTCCGTTCTGCGGAGAGCGATTTTTCGCTTTCAGCCAAACGATTTTTCATTTGGCTTGGATTGACGGAACAAGAAGCCCGTGTTTGTACGCAAAAACGCCCCGAATTTTTATTTTTCGGGGCGTTGATTGGGTATGGTTGTCCTGTTTTTAATTTTTTCCTTTGCTGCAGTTTTTTCTTTTTGCTACCTATTTGATGCTTGTGACGTGCTTGGGGTTACAATTTGATAATTTTGTTTAGGTATCAAGATGTCCCCCAAATGGTATTCGTCCATAAAACGGCTGCGGTCTACGGGACCGTTGATGCCCTCGATGCGTCCGTTGGCGGTAAACTGCCACATGACGAACCGGATGTCGTCCGTCAGTTCCGGAATATCTTCTGCGTACCGGGCTATCATGTATTTGTAGTCCGTGTATTTTCCGGCCAAATATTTATTGTAGAAATTACTCGACGTGTAGATGATGGGACGGATGCCATAATGTTCTTCTACCATGTGGAGAAAACGGGTAAGCCTTTCGCAAAAGCGTTGCGTGCTGCCTTTCCCTATGATTTCAACGTCGATGATAGGAATCAAGTCTTGTTCGTCCAGGTTCACCGTGCTTGTGAAGTTCTTGAACTGGGTTTCCGGATCCACTGTGGGACTGAAGAAATGATAGCAACCGACTTTCAGGCCGGCTTTACGCGCCTCAGTCAGGTTGTAACGATAGGTCACGTCGACCAGAGAGGCACCTTCTGTAGCTTTCAGGTAGACGTAACTTACATTTTTGTCGGTTTTCACCGTTTGCCAGTCTATGTCTCCTTGATAGCGTGATACGTCTATGCCGTAACGATGTTCATTCTTATTGATGCGGTGGCGGTAAGCTTCCTCTACCGGAGCAACGACGGGATGCGAATGGCTCGGAGTGGCCATCATGTCGGGCTCAACCATGGCCAAGACCACTTCCTCCTTGTCTGCTTGCTTATCTTTTTTACGACCGTGCATGGGGGTTACCGTCAGGCAACATAATATGATAGTAAGAAATGAAATGAAATTTCTCATGGTGCATGGATGTTATTTCGCAAAATTACATATTTTACGGAGGAAATGCAAGCGTTTTCCGCTTCGTATGAATATTATTATTATTTTTGCCCTGATTTTTATTCCTTATTATAGAATGTAAACATGAAAAAGTGGTTTGGAATTTTTTGTTTCTTGGGGATTGTGGCTTGGGGGCGGACGGCTTTGCATGCACAGTCCTGGTTTGACGTGAAGCTTTGGGAGCAGGGCTTGCCGAATACGAACGGCAGGGATGGCGGGCCGGAGCGGCAACAGGATGGTATTTATACGCCAGAGATTCGTGTGTTCCTTCCGGATTCGGCCAAAGCTACGGGGCGTATCATTCTGGCTTGTCCCGGAGGAGGTTATTCGTTCATAGCCCTTGGACATGAAGGTTACGATTGGGCGCCTTATTTCAATGAGATGGGTATCGCATACGCCGTGTTGAAGTATCGTTTGCCTTTCGGGCATCCGGAAGTCCCGGTCAGCGACGCGCAAGAGGCTATACGCGTGATACGGCGGCATGCGGCGGCATGGCGGATTAATCCTTACGACGTGGGAATTATGGGTTCTTCGGCAGGCGGGCATCTGGCTTCTACGGTAGCGGTCAAGGCGCCCTTCGATTGCCGTCCCGATTTCCAGATATTGTTTTATCCTGTTATTTCAATGGAGCTGAACCAGACCCATAATGGTTCCGTTTATTCTTTTATCGGGAAAGAACCTTCGCACGAGGAGCAGTTGCGATACTCCAATGAACGGCACATCCGTCGCCACATGGTGCCTCCGGCATTGCTGTTGCTGAGCGGGGATGATACGGTAGTGCCAGTCTCCAATTCCATTAAATATTATACGGCTTTGTCGCAGGCGGAAGTGCCTGCCGCGATGCATATTTATCCCACGGGCGGGCATGGTTGGGGTTATAACTCTTCTTTTGCATGCCACGAACAGATGTTGGCAGACTTGAAAGCTTGGTTGGAGGGATTGGATGCCCCGGATGGGGATGCGCTCAGGGTGGCATGTGTGGGAAACAGTATTACGGACGGCTATGGCATTTCTTTGAGTGAAGAGCATGGTTATCCGGCTGTCTTGGGCCGGAAATTGGGAAACAAATATCGGGTCAAGAATTTCGGGGTGAGCGGCCATACGATGTTGCAGAAAGGCGATTGCCCTTATATGAAGAATGACGTGTATCGGTGGTGTAAGGAATTTAATCCGGATGTCGTGGTCATTAAATTGGGTACGAACGACAGCAAGCCGCAAAACTGGAAATACAAGGATGAATTTATGACGGATGCACAGCAGATGATAGACGAATTAAAGGCTTTGCCTGCCCGTCCGGATATTTATCTGGCTTATCCGGTAAAGGCGATGAGTTCGGCTTTTGACATCTCGGACAGTGTGATTGTCAATGGTGTCATCCCTATGATCCGGAGGTTGGCCCGGAAGAACAAGCTGAAAGTCATCGACCTCCACTCCGTGTTCGACGGCCATCCCGAATGGTTGATTTCGGATGGCATCCACCCCAATGACAAAGGTGCCGCCGTGATAGCTGAAGAAGTAAAGAAAGCTATTTTGGAAAATACGGGAAATGAAAAGAAATAAGTAAATAGAAACAGAAAAGGTTGCCTCCGGACATTCCGTGTAGGCAACCTTTTCTCGTTAATGTTTGATTTCGATTTCTTCTTTCATATCTATTTCCTGCCCGTTCTTGTCGTAGAACTCATATTGCAGGAAACCCAGTTTCTGACTGGGGATTACTTTGAGTCCGAATCCGTATTTGACTTGCCACTTGCGTTTCAGGGAAACGATGCCCTGATTGATGTAGGCTGCCACATACGGGTGGACATGAAGCGTGAAATTCTTAATCCCTAATTTATTGGCCATCGTGCTGATCTTGCTTTCCAAAACATCTGTAAACAGAAAGCTTGATTTCACGGTACCCTTACCGAAACAAGTAGGACATACTTCATCCACATTTACATCCATGACCGGACGCACGCGTTGGCGTGTAATCTGCATCAAGCCGAATTTGCTTAATGGCAGGATATTATGGCGGGCACGGTCCTTCTTCATGTTTTCACACATGCGTTCGTACAATTTTTGCCGGTCTTCCGCCAGGTTCATATCGATGAAGTCTACCACGATAATACCTCCCATGTCGCGCAGTCTTAATTGGCGTGCCAGTTCGTCTGCCGCCCCCAGGTTGACATCCAACGCATTGGCTTCCTGTCCGTCTTTCGACTTGGAGCGGTTGCCGCTGTTCACGTCCACGACATGCAATGCTTCCGTATGTTCGATGATCAGATAAGCCCCATGCTTATAAGATACGGTTTTTCCAAACGACGATTTGATTTGTTTGGTCACGTCAAAGTTGTCGAAGATGGGCAGTTTGCCTGTGTACTGTTTCACGATGCCCGCACTTTCCGGGGCTATCAGCGTCACGTAGTCTTTTACTTCGCTGAAAATATCCGTATCGTTGATATAGATGTTTTCATACGAAGGATTGAACAAATCCCGCAGCATGGCTACCGTGCGGCTGGTTTCTTCAAATACCAGTTCGGGAAGCTTGCTTGCTTTTTGCGCTTTAATAAAGGCATCCTCGCATCTTTTGACTAATACCTTGAGTTCCGAGTCGAGTTCGGCTACGCGTTTCCCTTCGGCTACCGTTCTGACGATAACACCGAAGTTTTTGGGCTTGATGCTTTGAATGAGCTGTTTTAAACGTGCACGCTCCTCGGCTGATTTTATTTTGGAAGATACGGACACCTTGTCTTTGAAAGGCATCAGTACCAGAAAACGTCCGGGGAACGATAGCTCACAAGTCAGGCGCGGCCCTTTGGTCGAAATGGGTTCTTTTACAATTTGTACCAGAATCTCTTGTCCTTGCTGGAGCGTGGTTTGTACGCTTCCGTCTTTCTCAAGGTCGGGCAGGATGGAAGCCTTCGAGAATGGGTACAATTTCTTTTTGTCGCTGGTTACTTGTTTGAGGTATTTGGTGTAAGAGTTGAATTTAGGGCCAAGATCAAGGTAATGTAAGAAAGCATCGCGTTCATAGCCTACGTTCACAAAGCATGCGTTCAGCCCCGGCATAAGTTTCCTCACTTTTGCCAGGTATATGTTGCCCACCACGAAAGAGGCCGACCGACCTTCTTTCTGAAATTCCACCAGCCTCTTGTCCTCTAACAATGCAATGGAAATCTCCTTGGGCTGAACATCTACTATAACTTCGCTTGTCATTCTTTTAATTTTACTATTTGATTCTATACAGCCTTGTTTACACAAAGAACAAACTTGTCGGAATCTGTAAAGAGCCCGTCCAAGTTTGTTCTCTATTCTTTACTTACAGACAAGCGTTGGCTACTTGCTCTTATGTCTGTTTTTTCTTAATCTTTTTTTACGTTTGTGTGTAGCCATCTTGTGTCTTTTTTTCTTCTTTCCGCTAGGCATAGCTCTAATGTTTTATAAGTTAATAAATCTGTTTACTATTTTTTTTCTGTTCGAATGATTCTTACTTCTTGATTGCATCAACAAAGACCTTAGCCGGTTTAAAGGCCGGAATGTTGTGCTCGTCTATGATTATAGTCGTATTCTTGGAAATATTACGAGCCGTCTTTTTAGCTCTTTTTTTAAGAATGAAACTACCGAAGCCGCGAAGATATACGTTATCCTCTTTTTGAATCAAAGATTCCTTTACTGATTCCATAAATGCCTCTACGGCAGTCAGCACGGTCGCCTTGTCGATACCCGTTTTTTTGGAAATCTCGTTTACAATTTCTGCTTTTGTCATCTTTCTGTAAAAATAATTGTTTGTAAATGCCTAATTCCTAATTTTTTGGAATGCAAATATATAGCTTTTTAGCAAGGAAAGAAAGAATATCATTGAAAAAAACTCGTTTTTTTGCTTTTTGCCATTCCAAAACAGCTAATTTTGTACCGTTTATCTGTTTTTGCAAGAATGAAAGATTATAATTTTGCTTATAAGTTGTTGGCATGGTATCATGAAAACAGAAGGATTTTGCCGTGGAGAGACACTCACGATCCATATATAATTTGGATTTCGGAGATTATCCTTCAGCAGACGCGGGTCGTTCAAGGATATGATTATTTCCTGCGTTTTATGAACCGCTTTCCTGATGTGGATGCTTTGGCGGCAGCTTCAGAAGATGAGGTATTGAAATGTTGGCAGGGGCTGGGGTACTATTCTCGTGCAAGGAATTTGC
>OGMN01001443.1_pt1 | contig 17552 bp, 13 predicted proteins | sample 1573211 | NCBI WGS metagenome assembly OGMN01 (sample SAMEA2581876, study PRJEB24529) | metagenome | biome: Human gut stool | place: China | collected 2011
CGAGAACCTGTATGGCATCAAGCCCGAAGGTGTTCTTCATGATGGTAACGCCACTGGATTCGCGGACGGAGTGGGCGTCGAAACGCTTCAAAAATTTTTTTGTATTCTTTTTTGTTCCTACAATACCGTTATAACGATCAGAACCAAAAGAAGCACCATATGATATACAATTTATATTGCCATATATCCATGATAGAAAATATGGACTATAAGAATTACCTCTAAAAACCTGGTCACTTCCTATTATTATTACCTTATAATTATCAATATTATTACGTAACGACTCTAAAGTTTCCATCCTTGTATTCGATATAGTTAGATTTTTATCTCTAAAATATTCAAATACAGAATTACTAATATATTTTTCGGATGGTATATAGTTGATTATTTCAGATGAAATAAATTCTTTTTTTAGAATATACTGAATTGCGTATGGAACCATTAGCGCACCATAATTATTATTTGAAAAATGAAAATTCATTATACCTATATTGTACATAAAAAGCATCCCTTCAATTATATAAATAAATTTAATATGCATATAATACAGAATGATATAAAAAAGCTCTGTATGCTTTTTTCAAAATACTTATACATATTTATAATATATTAACTCTAGCGCCTTCTTAGTGGGTCTGAAAATTTGTACACATTTATAAACGCATCGAGATGTTCCCGAAATGGGCATGACTCCCATAGAGATAGATTTCACCTTGGCGTCTCTGAGGATACAGTTCATTCATTCTATCTAACTATACACCGCTGCTATTTAGCGTCAGGATAAAAGCCCCCACGAAGCCAAGGCTCTTGTCTAACACCATTAAAGTGACTCGCTCAAGGTCGCGCCGATTAAATATCGCAAAAATTGCCGCCAGCTTTCGCCATCTTCGCGTAACCCCTCAGCCACGTCGGGGATTTCGTGAAAACCACTGGCGTTCACCCCAATGGCCACAATCATGGATACATTATTTTACACCTCACCGCCCCAGGAACGCTTGAGCCAGATGCCGTCCATAAAAATATATGGATAGCCCCCGTCGAACGGACGGTTGTGCTACCCCTCTACCCGCTCAAAAATCTTCTGATTCAAGGCAGTTATAATCGAGGATTACATGATGATTTACCATGCACAATGGTGTGAAATGTTGGTGTATCTTTCACATAGTATCTCCTAGATATTTTATGGTATTTCTATGCCAACATGAAACATGAAGTTATAAAGAAAGAGATTCTCTAAAAATATTTATTAGAGGATCATTCCGCTATCTCCTTGAATAAACTCTATTTCATCATATATAGACGTTTAAATTAGGGTAGAAAGCGGCGAAAAGTGTTAACCAAGTGAAAAATAATTGCATCCTCAAATAATTCACCGACAGCTATCTGAAAATTCGATATAATCCCCACTTTCTATTTCTAGAAAATAAGTTCCCATTTAAAACTAAGTCCTGAAAAAATTCTATGACATATTTAATCCTCCATCCAGCTATTGAGCTCTTTCCCTATGGTGATGTAATTGCCGTATTCCCGAGAGAAATTCCCCGAAAGCTCTTAATCACAAAACCTCTAATCAGGTCACCACATCTATTTATCGTCGGAGACTAACGATTTGCTTGTGCCGAGGTAAAGATACGGGTAAAAACTTTTTTCATTGTTGATGTCTCAGAATAGTTTCCATCCTGACCATCCTTCATTATAGATAATTCGTAATTTTTAGACAAACTCTATATACTCTACAAATTATGCCTGTGATGATTCGTGTTATTATATTGTAACCAAATTTTTTATATATTTTTATATATTTTTTTTGAATATTTTTTTCCTCAGTAGAAACCCAAGATGCTTCGTAATGATGTATTGCAAATGTATTCTGCGTTATTAATTTTTCTCCCTTGAGAACATCACCCCCGCGAAAATATTGTTGTGGATAAATTGTTATATTATCTAATCGTTGGATAATATTTTTGTTTTTATTTAGACCAATATCCACTAAAACGTCAGTAGTTATATGGCATACTGTTGAATATTTTTCATATGAAATTTTACTATATTTTAGTAAAATCCTTTGTAAAAAAGCATGTTTTTTTTCTGCTCCAAGAATTAATCCAGGAGCTACTGAACCTTTTCGCTCAAATCCCATAAAACATGCTTCATGGAGAAAATCATCAATATTTTTAACCAGTTCAACATCTGTATCAATATAAATCCCTCCATAATTATATAAAATATAAAATCGGGCATAGTCGCTCACGAAAGCCCATTTTTTATCTTTGTATGCTCTTTTTACAAACGTGTTGCAGTTTATATTAAAATTTTTTTCATCCCATTTAATTATATTATAATTAGGACAATATTTTTTCCATGAACCCATACATTTTAATATTGTTTCAGAGTATTTATTATTTCCAAACCAACAAAAATGAAGTATTTTTGGTATCATTTTCACCTCGATAAATAAGTCGTATAAGGATGTAATCTAAGTAAATCACCAGTAAATGCTGTCAAATAAACATAGAAAGATAACAGAAAAGTTATAACAAATATTTGAATGATTAATTTTGAAGTTGTATCAAAAAAAGAAATAATTTTGACAAATCCGATAGTAGAAAAGAAATAAAAAATATTTACTAATCGTAATGCATTGGAAATATGGCTTATAGTTGGAAATAATATAAATGCAATCTGCATAGAAAAAAAAGAGAGTTTTTCAGTATTTGAGAAATTTTTATGTAAATTTAATTTTAAAACAAAAAATAAATATAGCGAAAGTATTCCCGTGGAAAATAGCATATAATTATCACTACCCCATTGGGATATAGTATAATCACTATAAAAAAATTTTATAAAAAACTCCCCTATTGTTGGTGATAAAAAAAAGATTGCTATTACAAAAGAAGACAAGATACTAATTTTATTTAAAAATACATTTAGATACCGTTTAAAATATATACATAGAAAAACCATTGAAGAATAATGAAAACTTGTAGCTATAAATATTAGTATAAGAGAGAGTTTTGGTTTATTAAAATATACTGAAACTGCTCCTACCAAAAATGATAGCGCTATTGACTGTCTAATCCCAGAAAATGAAAAATTGTAAAAAAAGGATATATAAATTAAAAGACTTATAAAAGCATTAGATGAAGTTTTATATATAAATATACAAATAGGAATAATTGATAGTGCTGCAGTAATAAATAAAAAAACACGATAATCAGAAGAAAAAAAATTTATTCCTTTCATTAAAAAACCATAACCAAATTCCTTTGTATATCCAAAAAAACGGATCCCTTCAAAATATTCACAATATCTATAGGTATCTGTTCCAACAGAATTGTTACGTAAAGCTACTAATAAAAAAAGCTGCATTGATGCGATACAATAAAAAAATTTTTCAATTTTTTTTACATAACGATTGGCTATACTTACTAAAATATAATAGAAAATAATTGAAACAAAATTAATTGTGTATATATTTATCACAAAAATAACCCTATATTTTTATAATCATATATTTTATTAGTTCGTAAACAAATGAATATAATAATTACTTAAAAGTCTAGAGGCATATTTGATATCATATCCAGCAACAATAATTTCATCTTTATTATTTATACGTTTTTTCATATTTAGAGTATTTAATACTTCCATTGCCCAAAAATCTGGTGATGAAGAAAGTGGTAAAAATTTTACTAGATCGGTAATTTTAATTTCAGGGGTTATACTATCTGAAAAAATACATGGTAAACAACTTGCTTGAGCTTCTATCGCAACGACAGCTATACCTTCATAGAGTGACGGTAATAAAAAAACATCCATTGCTTGCATTAAATCGGCGACGTCGCTTCGAACTCCTAGAAATTTTACGGCTTTAGACAAAGACAAAGTTTGTACCTTTTTTTCTATTTTATTACGTAGCTCCCCATCTCCGACAAGTAATAATATAGCATTGGGATTCAAAGAGTAAATTTTATAGAAAATGTCCAATAAAAAATCATGATTTTTAGGGAACGCGAATCTTCCTACATGGCCAACTATAAAGGCATTCTCAAGATCAAGCCTTTTTCTTATTTTCTTTCTTTTTAGAGGATTAAAAATGAAATCTTCAGTATTGATGGCATTTTTACATATATAAAAATGTCTACTTTTACATATATTTTCCCCAAATAACCAAAGACCAGCTTCCTCTGAGCAGGCTAAAAAAAAATCAGCTATCTTACGCAGGGGAAATCGGCTGTATCTTTTAAGAAAACTTTTAAAACTTCCATACGAATTAGCACTATGGCTATGAATTATTGTCTTTAAACCATACTTATATGCAATATATAGATATATAGCAGCAGAACTATATATATGTCCATGTAGGATCCTATATTGTGAATGGGTTTTAAAAAATTTTTTCCACCATGATATATATTGAAAAATATTATATATTTTAAATCTTGGACAATTATACACTCTACCACCAAGTGATTTTATCTCTCTATCAAAAGTACATGAATGGCTACAGTGCTCGACAAAGTCAAATTGAATTTTTTCTCTATTTATATTGCGATAGTAGGACATAAGCATTGTTTCAGCTCCCCCACAGTTCATTTGTCCTACAACATGTAATATTCTTATTACTGGCATATATATCCTCATATATTTTAACATTATTCAAAATTATTATATTTTTTTTTACACAAATATATTATTCATCCTCTACATAAGATATAAAATGGAAACAATACCTTCGAAACTGCCTAGGTGATATTAAAATCTATAATGTGGCATTTTTTAGAAAAATATAGTGACGCTAGCCCGTTACAACCTCCAATAGACATAGCCAGCATTTTTATAGTTTTTTCTGTCCAAAACTCCCTTTATATCCAACAGGACTTTTCTTCCCGTTTTGAAAAATCGATCCATTTCTGCCGCGGAAATGTGTAAAAAAACATCATGCGCGACAGCTAGAATGACCGCATCCATATTTTGAATTTTTTCGACGCTGACAATTTCTATGCCGTACAAACGCCGGGCTTCCGCAGCATCGGCAACCGGGTCAACGACTACTGGCGTAATCCCATATTCCGCTAGTTCACGGATGATATCCATCACCTTGGAATTGCGGCTATCGGGGCAATTTTCCTTGAAGGTGAGGCCTAAAATAGCTACACCCGCACCTTGCACAATCTTGTCAGCGCGGATCAAACTTTTCACGAGAATTTCCGCCACATATCTGCCCATATCGTCATTGATACGTCGTCCACCCAATATGATTTGCGAATGATAACCGAGCTGCTCCGCTTTGTAGGTCAAATAGTAGGGGTCAACGCCAATACAATGCCCTCCCACCAATCCAGGTTTGAATTTTAAAAAATTCCATTTGGTTCCCGCAGCGTTCAACACTTCCTGAGTATCGATCCCCATTTTGTTGAAAATAATGGAAAGCTCGTTCATGAACGCAATATTGATGTCGCGCTGACTATTTTCGATGACCTTTGCGGCTTCCGCCACTTTAATGGATGATGCCTTGTGTACTCCGGCATGAACCACCAGTTCATACACTTGAGCCACCATACCCAACGTTTCTTCATCCATGCCAGAAACAATTTTGGTGATAGTCTCCAGTCGATGTATTTTATCTCCTGGATTTATCCGCTCCGGGGAATAGCCGACTTTGAAATCCGCACCGAATTTCAATCCAGATTCCTTTTCCAGAATGGGCACGCATATCTCTTCCGTCACGCCCGGGTAAACCGTAGATTCAAACACTACAACACTGCCTGCGGTAAGATTGCGTCCCAAAATACGGCTTGCACTTTCGACCGGTGAGAGGTCGGGCGTATGGTCTTCATTGACCGGCGTGGGAACGGCGACGATATGAAACCTCGCATCCCGGAGGCAATTCTCATCGGATGAAAATTCCACAGTGGTATGTTGAATAGCCTCATCGCCCACTTCTTTGGTGGGATCGATGCCAAATTTGTAGAGCTGAATTTTTTCGGTGTTTATATCAAAACCGATAACCTTAAGCTTTTTGGCAAAAGCAACGGCTATAGGCATCCCGACATAACCCAACCCGATAACTGACAGCTTTGCTTCACCCGCGCAAAGTGCATTATAAAGACTCACGATAGAGTCTCCTTTTTGATTTTATTCAGTTCTTTAAGATACGCATCGACAATAGTATTGCGGTCAAATTCACGCTCTACTTTGAGTCGTCCTGCCTTTCCCATAGCTTTCTTTGTGGAATGAGGAAGCTCAATGAAACGAATTATGGTTTGGGCCAAATCCTGCGCATTCTTTGCCTGAAAACCGAACCCGCTTACACCTTCTTCAAAGGTTTCCTGACAACCGGGAATATTGCTAGCCAGAATAGGCCGCGCACTGGCGGCCGCTTCCAAGCACACGTTGGACATACCTTCATGCCAAGACGGATTAATCAAGCAATGCGCTTGGTCAAGAAAGGATTGAACATCCCTTTGCGGTCCATGAAAAAAGACGTTGGACTGCTTTTGCCAAACGGGAACTATATTTGTACAATCTTCTTCCGGACAACCTACAAAATGAAATTGCGTATTGGGATGTAGAAAAATAACTTTTGGAATGGCGGCCATTAATTCATGAATGCCTTTATCGCGCATGAGACGCCCTATATATAGAAAATGTATGCCCTTGTCTCCATCTGGATAGAAAAGCTCGGAAAAGCGATATAAATTTACACCCGAACCCGGAATAAGCGTTTTATACTTAAGATGAATACCATTTTCATCCAATAAATGCTTAATATTGCTGTTCTGAATAAATACGTGTTGCGCATGTTTCAAAGCATAACCATAAAGAGATAATAACATCCGCCTAAATATAGAATGATCTTGTAGCGCTTTTCCTAATCCAGTGATGTTGATAATATATGGAATATGGTGAAGCCTTGCCGTTATTCCGCCGTAGATATTCGGTTTAATGGTATAGCTAAATATAATGTCCGGCCTTGTTTGTTTAAGCAAAATAAAATATTTTAAAATGAGCTTAATCTCTTTAAGAGGATTTACACCATGTCTATTTATTTCAATAGAGTAGTGCTTACAACCAAGTTTTACTATTTCTTCAGTCATCTCACCATAAGGAGATATCACTATAATTTGATGACCTTCCTGCAAGAGACGCTCCAACAATTCTCTGCGAAAATTCCATATTCCCCAGGAATAGTTAGCAAGAATAGCAATCTTCATATATTATTCCTAGATGAATTAGAACTTCCCATAAAGGGAGGCATAGTTGCTTCGTTGGCAGCACTGATGCCTTCACGGCGGAACACTTTCTGTATTGTTTTTAATAAGATTTTGAGGTCTCCAACAAAAGTTACATTATCCACATACTCAACATCAAGATCAAATTTGGCTTCCCAAGAAATAGTATTACGTCCATTGATCTGAGCTAATCCACTTAGACCGGGACGTACTTCATGACGGCGCTTTTGATATTTATTATAAAGGGGAAGATATTGAACCAGTAAAGGACGTGGGCCCACAAGGCTCATATCACCACACAACACATTTATAAATTCAGGAATTTCATCCAAACTTGAACTACGCAAAAATTTTCCAAATACATTTAGGCGTTGTGCGTCAGGCAGCAAGTCGCCATTCTCATCATGATCATCAGTCATGGTACGAAATTTATACAATGTAAAAATTTTTCCATCTTTTCCCGACCTTTCCTGTTTAAAAAACACGGGACTCCCCAAATTTTTCTTAACCAGTAGGGCAATGATGAGAAATACCCACCAGAAGAAAAGAAAAACTAATATTGCACAGAAGCAATCAAAGGTCCGTTTAAAATAATTTTTATACATTGCTATATAGGCCATTTGGATTTTTAAAAAAAATTGTTTGCATACCCAATCTTTCTGGTGCCCCAAAATCTTTTGTGGGATTATCACCCACATAGACCATTTGATTAAAAGGGATATGAAGTCGTTGTGACATTAATCTAAATGCCGTTTCATTAGGTTTACGATACTCTATACCACCAAGTTCATCAGTAATAATAATTTCATCTAATAAATTATATATATTTAATGCATACAATTTATTCCTTTGCCCCTCAGGTCTACCATCAGTAATTAAACCAATTTTTTTCAAATTTTTATTAAGTGCTACAAGTACAAAAACAGCATCTTCATACATATTAATAGAAGGAATATGTTCCCTATATATTTTCAAACATTTTAATTTCGTTTTTTCAGAAAAAATATCCAATTGCATGAGGGTATTATCAATTGATGGTAGTCCATTTTTAAAATTTTTCCACAATATTTCTTCCATATTTGGAAATTGTGGAAAATATTTTGCTATTTCTCGATATCCACTTTGTACATATTCTTTTTCGGAATAAAGTGTATCATCTAAATCAAAAACAACAGCTTGAAATTTTTCTACATACACTAATACATCTTTAATATCATATATAATAATCATTTAACACGAACACTCTGATCAAAACGACTATATGTGGCTCCATTTATAGCGGCATTAGGTATGAAAGAAAGAGCTTTACCATTTAATAACATAATTAACGCGCGCGCTGCATCAGCTCCAGCTTTCATAGAAAGTGGACATCCTCCTCCAAAACGAGGATTAATTTCAATATACCAATCAGTAAGAGTTGAATGTTCACGGATAAGTTGAACGGTTAAAGGACCACATGGCTTATATATCTTTAAAAGACTGCGAATTTCTTGTATGATTCTTTCATCCTGACATATTTGTGTTTTAACCACCTCTCCAGCTCTTACAGCAAGGCGTATACGTGGTGTAATAAATATTGGATCGCCATCCAAATCACAGAATATATCAATCGTATATTCTGTCCCTTCAATAAAGGGTTGGACAATATAGTTATCTACTTTTTTTGAAAATTCTTTCAACTCACAATCACTAGAAATTTTATATGCATTATTACTTGAGCTACCATCTTTTGGTTTTATAAAAGCTGGAAAACCACCTTGATAACTTTTGATATCGTCAACTGTCTTGGGTGTATATAATCCAATATAAGCAAAAAATTGTTGCGTGCTCATTTTATCTCTACATATTTTTATTTTTTCATAACTACTAACAAGAACTTTTGTCCCTATTTCTGTAAATTTTGATTTATTTTGTGCTAATACAAGAAGATCTGTATCTATAGTTGGTATCAAAATATCGATTTTTTCCTTTTCTGCTATTTCTAAAAGTGAATAAATATAGTCCGTGTTGGAAATAGGAGGAACTATATGCCGTTTATCACAAAACATAAGCGCAGGTGCAGCCTTGAATCCATCTGCACCATGAATGGAAAGTGCTATTTTTTCCAATCGTGCGGCGCTGTAAAATGCTTGGATTAACTCAACACGTCTACCTACACTGGTAAAAAGAATTTTCATTTAGAAAAACCTCCGCACAATTTGGATTATCTGTTCTATTTCTTGAACACTCATCTTGATATCACTCGGCAGACATAGTCCCTGTTCAAATATACCTCTACCCACATCGCCTTCCATGCTTATAAAATCATGCCCGGCGTAGAAAGGCTGTAGGTGCATGGGCTTCCAGATCGGTCTGGATTCAATATTTTCCTTTTCCAATGCATCCATGATATCGAGCGGACTTACCGGGCATTTCGGCTCAAGAGTCATACAGGATAACCAAAAATTCGGTTCGGACTCAGGGAGAAAAGGATTCATCCTGATGGTGTCAATGTCCGCGAAGGCCAACTTATACATTTCATATATTTCTTTTTTTCTGACGATATATTGGTCCAGCGAATGCAGTTGGCCCCGTCCGATTCCAGCAACAATATTGCTCATCCGGTAATTATAGCCTAGTTCCCTGTGTTCGTAATGCCGCGCCGCCTCACGGGACTGCGTGGCCCAGAACCGAGCTTTCCTGATGGCTTTTTCATCCTCCGAAACCAGCATGCCTCCGCCGGAAGTCGTGATGATCTTGTTGCCGTTAAAAGAGAACACGCCGTATGTGCCGAATGTCCCAGTCTGCCGGCCTCTATATGTCGCGCCTAAGGATTCGGCGGCATCTTCAATCAATACGGCATCGTGTGCCTCACAAACAGCTGTGATTTCATCCAGTTTGGCTGGTGTCCCGTATAAGTTGGCAACAATGACACACTTGCACGCAGGGTATTTGGCAAAGGCTTTTTCCAGCGCACGGGGATCCATGTTCCACGTCTCGCGTTCGGAATCGATGAATACCTGAATGCCGCCTTCGTAGGAAACAGGATTGACTGTTGCGGAAAACGTCAAATCTGAACAAAAAACAAGGTCGCCACGTCGTACCCCAGCCAATTTGACCGCCAAATGCAACGCCGCAGTACCCGAGCTCAACGCAGCGGCATGGGGACTGCCAATATACGCCGCAAGTTCGCATTCAAATCCATCAACGTTCTTGCCAAGTGGAGCAACCCAGTTCGTATCAAATGCTTCCTGTACATATCCAAGTTCATCGCCATTCATGGTTGGCGAGGAGAGGTAAATCCTCTTGGCACTACTCACGATTTCCCCCAAAAATTCATTAAGATGCGACATGAAGCCTGCAATGCTCTTCAAATAGAAGCCGAATCTTCCGCATCCTTTCCCGTGTCTCTTCATCAGCGGTAGCGGCACAGGCTTCAAAGTCCGCCATCTTTCTTGTCAGCAAGGCATAGCGTTGAGCGTTCCACAGTATCTCAGCATAACGAACCAAAGCCCGGGGATCATCAGGAAGCTTTTTCAGATGCTCTTCCGCGATGAGATACTCTCCCCTCTCCATCAAGCCATCGATTCTAACGATTTCCGGGGTACGTTCCGCATACAGCAGTTGCCGGGCGACCTCTTGCTGGGCATACGCTTCTTCCTTGTTTCCAAGCTCCGCGTAGACTTCCGCTTTTCGTTCAGCGACAATCCGCCGCAGAACCGTCTTGTCCCGTCCGTCTCGTCGGAGAAAGGCTAGTGTGCCCAGAGTATCCGGCGTTTCCTCATCAGGCCGGGCCTGATTCAGCCTTTCCATCTGCTTTAAAGCCTCCAGCGCGTCGGCCCACTGTTTTTGCGAACGCAAAAAGAAATACAACTGCTCCTGTCCCTGAACAGTATCCGGGCAAACCTGCCTGAGGAGGCTCACTTCCGGTCTTATCCCCCAGATAAAAGCCAGCGTCTTGCCGATCAACGCAGGATACTCTTCACCTGTCCGGCGTGCGTATGCGATCAGCAAGCCGAACGCAGCATCATCGGTACGGCCTTCCAGCCGCTCTTCCTGATATCGGCGCCAATAGCCTTCCACAGCCAGACGGCTCACATCACCATTGTAGGGATAGAGGAAACACGCCCGCTCATAGAGCTGAATGGCCGTGCCCCGCTGCAAATCCCAGCCAGCGGCATCATCAAGCGACTGCGCCAACTTTGCCCAGACCAGCGCGTTTGTGGGGGCGACGGCAAGCATCCGCCGATAAGACTCGGCAGCCTTCCGGTACCACTCGGCAATGGAGTGACGCTCTTGCCCTGACAGGGAACTAAACGCACCGGGAAGGTCCTCCGCATACACGGCACTCCAGACTCTGCCCGGAGAAACCTTCCAGCTATGCGTCTCGGAAAGCTTCTCGGCCAGCAACACCGATTGGCGGATAAAGGCCAATTGGCGGAAGGCATCGGCCATGCCGTCAAGGGCATCCAAGCGCATGAATCCTGTTTCAAGAATCTTCCCACCCTGACGGAGGATCATTTTCTGGCGTTCCGCCGCGGAAAAAGCCTGCGTCACTTCCGGCAATTCGCGCAATTCATTCATGCGGTTCAGTGCAATACCGGCGTGATAGCATTCGCTGTAGGCTTTCAACATCACGAAAACGGGAATGCACAAAAGGATAGCCAGAACATACAACGGGCGGCCCAGCTCCCACTGGTCGTTTTTTTTCCGTGCATAGCCCCACCTCGCCGCATGGCTCAGCACAACCGTCACGGCCAGCCATACGAGCATGTTCCCCGGCTGTTGCAGCCCGTAGTCAAAGACCTCATGCCCAGCTGTCACCAGCAGAGCCGCCATCGCGCCGACACCCACAAAGTGCAAGGACGACCGGGGTGCAGCCAGCACCCAGCGCGCATTGCGCCAGAACAGATACGCAAGCCACCCCAGCACCAAAAGCGCACAGGGTATGCCCAGCACGACGGCCAGTTCCATAAAGTCGTTATGCACATTGAAAGAAATGGTCCCCGGAGCATAGGAAGGCTCGAAAAGCGGGCTCAAATAGCGAAAGGCCCCGAAGCCCGTCCCCCAGAAAGGGGACAGCCCGATGACGGAGAGGGCCGTTTTCCAAATCTCCCACCGCACGAGCCCGCTAGGGTCTTCTCCCGACAGTGCCACTTCAAGCCGGGAAGTCAGAACATCCAGCCCGTAAAAGCTGACGAGCCCGATGGCGACAAGAAGCACCGCCAACGTCATGAAAGAAGATTTCGTATCCCCCAGCCGCCGGAAGGCATAGAGCGAAAAAGCGATCACGCCCACAAGTGAGCATAGAATTCCTGCCCTCGAATAGGAAAAGAACAGCCCCAGAAGGCAGAGGACAAGGCACGCAAGCGTCGCGGCCAACAATGGACGACGCCATTTGCCTGCAAGAAGCCACAGCGATGCCCCCTTGCGGGCGGAAAACAAGCCACAGGCGCAACCCAATCCCGTAAAGAAGCCCAGTTCCTGCAAGAGCGCAAAATGATTTTTATTCGGGAACGGGCCGGAGACAGCAAACGTCTTTCCCTTGTACATCCACAGCAGCCAGTCATGCCCGCCGAAATGCTGCACCAGCCCGAGAAGGCTCATCAAGGCCGCACAGCAGAGAACGGCAAAGGATAACAAGAGGATGCCGGACGGTCCGCCAAAGAGCTGGACCAGCAGAAACAGCAAGGCCTGGCTGTGAAAACCCGGCAAGAGGGCGAGCAGCGGGCTGCCGGAGGGCAGTTCCGCGATTTGTAAAGCGGCCCAGAAACCTTTTATCCCCTCAGGGGCCCATAATCCCCCGATAAAAGGGGAAAGCTGCAACAGGCCCATGCCCAGAACAAGGCCGAACACCAAGGGGCCCTGCGTAGGCATCAGTGCGACCTTTCCCGAAAAGAGGCAGCCTGCCGCCCAGCAGACAAGGGTAAGGGAAAGCAACATCCCGGCAAGCCCCCACCCTTCCGCATCACGTCCCCCATGAAAAAGGAGCAGCCCCGTCATGATCAGCAGAAGGGAAAAACGGCTGGCGAGCAAAAGAAAACGTCCAGTTTTCCTTTCCCACCTTTTCCGGTTTCTTCTTATCTGACGGGACTGCATAACTCTACCTTCAACATTTCCAGCAAAGGGCTATGAAGCTTTGTGAATCAACCTTTTCCACCAAGGGGCTTTCTTCCCTTCGGAAAGGGCCTTATTCCCATAGCCGTAGGCATAATATTTGTAGCCATATCCGTACCCATACGAGGAGGAGGACGTGACGTCGGCATAGTTCATAACCGTCCCGATAATCCTCGCGTTGACGGTACGCAGCGCCTCCATCGTCATCTTGAGCTGGCGCTTGTCCGTCAAAAGCAGCCGCACGGCTACGAGGAACGCCATTTCAGGCACCCCCGCGAGGATGCGGGCATCGGATACGGACAAGACCGGCGGCGCATCAATGATGATGAGATCAAAGCGGCCAAGCAGTTCCTTCAACAGAGGCGCGGTCATGGGGCCGCTCAGCAATTCCCCGGGATTCGGAGCCAAAGGCCCGCTCGGCAGGAAATACAGCGGCAAGTCGGCGAAGGGCTGCGTAACGACGGAGGGTCGTTCCTCAAGACGGACATCTTCGGCAAGCAGGTTGCTGAGGCCGACGACGGACGGGCCGGATTCATTCAGGACGCTCGACAGGCGGTGTTTGTGCATGTCGGCATCGATGATCAGAACACGCTTCCCGGCCTGAGCGTTGGCAATGGCGAGATTGAGAGAGAGGAAGGTTTTGCCTTCCCCCGTGACGGAACTGGTTACCGTAATGATGCGAGCCTTGCGCCCCGACTCGGAGAGGCTCAGGCTGGTGCGCAAGGCGCGAAACGCTTCCGCCCCTTGCCCACGGGAATCCTCTCTGGTCACGAAGTCGGCCTTTGCAGCATCAACGTGCGGAATGAAGCCAAAAACCGGGACTCGTGAAATACTTTCCAAATCCTCCTTCCGCTTCAGCGTCGAATCCAGCAGTTCCAGCACGAGGCAGAGCATCACGCTGAACAGACCTGCCGCCAGCGTGGAAATGATCATTATCTTGGCTTTTTCCGGGTAGGCGGGCTTCATCGGCGGCGTCGCCGGAACAAGTATCTGGAAGGTTCCGCCCGTACCGCTATCCGCACTCTTGGCGATGTACAACTCGTTGACGCGCTGCAGGACCAGACGGTAGGCGCTCTCCGCCGCCTTCAGCCTGTCTTCCAGCATCCGGTATTCATCGGCGATCTGATCGAGCGCCATCAATTCCTTGCGGGCTTCATCCTGATCCGCGCTGATAATGCTGACGCGGACTTTGGCCTGTTCCAGCTTCGCCTGCGCGGAAACGAGGCTGTTCTCCGTTTCCTGCGCAATGGCCTGATTCATATCGCCGATGATTTGCTGCTGTATGCGGACGCTCTTGTGGCCGGGCCCAAAGTCGATGAGCGTCTGAAGGAGATCGGACTGCGCCTTCAGCTTAGCGGACTTGAAGGCGGCAAGGGTCGGGTTCTGGATGGCCTCGGGGATACTGTCGAGCCGCCTGCCTTCCTTCCTCCACAGAGCGATGGACGACACGGTGGCCTCGGCTGAGGCAAGAGCTTCTTCCGCGCTGACCCGGGCCTCGTCAAGCTTGGTAAGGCGGGCGATGCCAAGCTGCTGCGAGGATTCCACGGACAGGATATTGTTCTTCCGCTTATAGGCGTTCAACGTCTCAATGGCGCTGATGCGGTTCTTTTCCATGTTCAGCAGTTCTTCCTGCAGCTTCTCCAAACCGCGCTGCGAAAAACCGCTGGCCCTCTGCTGGCTGTCCTGCATGTAAATGTCGGCGATGTAGTTGGAAGCTTCGGCGGAAAAACGCGCATCATCCCATTTGAAGCCGATATCGATCAGGTACGTATTCGGAATCTGCTTGATGACGATACGTTTTTCCAAAGCCTTCAGGGGCTCGCGGACCCCTTCAAATTCCTTCTTTTCTCCCAGCCGGAAATGCTCGAACACCCGAGCGAGGATATGATCCGACTTGATCGTCTCGATCTGCGTCATCAGAAACGCGTCGCGCCCCTTGGCATCCGATCCGAATTCCGAATCGTAGACATCCTGAATATTGGTCACCTTGAGCGTTCCGGGCTCGACCAGCATGCGGCAGGTGGCCTGATAGATGGGGGTCGCCAGAAAGCAATAGGCCAATGCGAGAACGATGACCGTGCCACAAATCCCGGCCACAAGACGCCAACGGGTCATGACGGCCTTAATGAGGGTGGAAATATCTATTTCCAACAACCCCTCTTCTTCGGTCGGCGGCGTTTGCATCGTCCTCTCCCCTTTCGACTCTTCCATGAACTCTCCCTTTCCTTCCTCAAATAATAACGTGCAGGAGGGGGGCCGTTTTCTCCCGGACCTTGTCGCCCAAATCGGGGGACAGGGCATTCAAGGCGGCATACCCTTCCTGAAGCTCCGCAACCCGCCGTTCCGCGTCGTGGGCATCGGACCCCAGAAGCACGCGCCCAGAAAACGCCGTGCACAGCGCTTCGGCGCACCGCCTGACATCCTTTCCAAAGAACCCGGTCAAACTTCCTGAAGTAAGTTGAAGCCACCCTCCCGCATCGACGACGGGTTGCGCCAACTCCTCATGTCCCATCATGGCCGGATGCCGCTCAGGATGCGCCCATAACGGCGTCAGCCCCTTGAGCCGCGCGGCAAAAAGCAGCCTTCCAATAACGGCAGGTTGCATAAAAACGGACAACTCGAACAGAAAGGTATCACTTCGGGCAAGCCGCCCTTCCGGAAGATCCTGAAGAACGTTTACCAGTTCTTCACTCACCATCCATTCAGCGCCACCGTACAGGTGCAGTGGTATGCCCTCCCCATCCAAACGCTCCTGCAGCGCTTTCCGAACCAAAGCGTGACGCGACAACGCAACCGCCGTGTTGCCGAACGTATCCATGTGCGGCGTACACACGATAGCGGTAATCCCGTCTCTGGCGGCACACCGGGCCATGGACAGGGCCTCCTCCACAGAGGAAGCCCCTTCGTCAACACCCGGAAGGATATGATTGTGAATATCCAGCACGAGACAGGACTACCAGCGGGTTTCAGGAACGTAGACGACATCGCCCGGTTCAAGGAGCATATCGCCGCCGCCCGTACCTTCTTCAAGCAACTTCTGGATGTCCACGACAAAGGATTTATCGCCTCGGGTAACGCGAATCTTACTCAAGGAGTTGGGACGCTCCACTCCACCAGCCAGAGCGATAACACGGCTGACCGTCAACGGGTTTTCAGGGTTGGAGTAGAACTGACCGGGCTTCTTGGCAGTGCCGAGCACGGAAATGGGCTTTGCCTTGGGAACAACGACCGTATCGGAGGGTTGCAGGCGGATATCCGCCGCCTTCTTTCCCATCAGGATATCCTTGGCCGGAACGGAAAGAACGTTCATGTTGCCGGAGGCATCACCGCGGCGGACAATGATCTTTTCCACATCCGCGCTTTCGGCAAGCCCTCCGGCGGCGCTGATCGCCTGCATGGCGGTCATCTCGCCGCCTTCGGGGATCGTACAGGAGAAATCGGCGCCGGCATTGATTTCACCCAGCACAAAAATCTTGCGGGGAGCAAAGGCTTCCACGGATACCACCCCTTCGGGAGATTCAAATCCATTTCTGCGAAGCGCAGTGGCAATCACGCTTTCGATCTGATCGGGCGTCTTGCCGATGACATTGATACGCCCCGCGATGGGAAAACGAATGTAACCGGAGTTGTCCACACGCACTTTGACGTTCATATCTTCCTGACGGTAGACATAAATGGAGAGCAAATCCCCTTGGGAAATGCTGTAGGAAGCCGCGGAAGCATCCCCTGAAAAGAGCCCGGCGAACAGCATGGCCACTGCGCCAAGCCCTGCTAAGATACCCTTCATAAAACCAGACATGAAAAACCCTCTTTCTCTACGGGAGCGGAAACACACCCTAAAACGGGGAAAGCTTTCGTCGTGGGCTTTCCCCGTCTTAGGGATACAATACCAATTAGAACGTCAATGCCGCGCCAAGCGTGATCTGGTTGCGATCGTAGCTGGACTGATCGGCATAGTCCGTTACGCTGTACCTGTATCCCGCATTGACGTTGAACCAGTCAGTCACAACATAGCTTACGCCCAACCCGAGGCCATATTCCTTGTAATTGACGTTTTCAGAAGGCGCGTTATGGGAGAAGTAAGGCGTAGCTTCAAACTTGAAACGCCCTTCACCCGGAGAGTAGGTCAGAAACAATCCCGAAGTAAGGCGTTCAATGTAGTTACTGTCCGAGGAATTACTGGTCACAGCGCCATAGGCGGGCGCATAGGCTATGTCGAAA
>OGMN01001448.1_pt1 | contig 17523 bp, 16 predicted proteins | sample 1573211 | NCBI WGS metagenome assembly OGMN01 (sample SAMEA2581876, study PRJEB24529) | metagenome | biome: Human gut stool | place: China | collected 2011
TGGAGGCGTTTTACGCAGGGCCGAATGATGCCGAAATGCTAATGTGAAACACCGCAGTGGACGGCGGGCTGCGCACCCTGGACGAGCTGCTGGAGAAAAATGAGGTGCTGGCCGAGTTCCGGGCGGTACAGGAGGGGAACGTCTGGTGTACCGGGCAGGACCTGTTCCAGTCCTCCATGGGGCTGGGGGACCTGCTGCTGGACATCCATACCGTCCTGACCCAGGAGGACCCGGAGCCGGAATCACTGACCTATCTGTACCGCTTGACGAAGGAGGGATGACCCGTGGAGGAGCCCCGTGCCCGGCGCTGGTGCCTGGCCTTTCTGCTGCTGGCCCTGCTGCTGGCCGGTCTGTTTCTCTGGAGCCTGAACGCCGGCAGCCTCCCCCTGACGCCGGGCGAGGTGTGGGCCATCCTGGTCCGGCGGGAGGGGGAGTACGCCGCCGTGATCTGGAAGCTCCGCCTGCCCCGGACCCTGGCCGCCGCCCTGCTGGGGGGCGCCCTGTCGGTGTCCGGCTTTCTCCTCCAGGCCTTCTTTGCCAACCCCATCGCCAGCCCCTTTGTGCTGGGGATCTCCTCCGGGGCCAAGCTGACGGTCTCCCTGGCTATGGTGGGCCTGCTCTCCCGGGGGGTGGTGATGAGCTCCGGAGGGATGATCCTGGCCGCTTTCGCAGGGGCCATGCTGTCCATGGGCTTTGTGCTGCTCCTGTCCAAGTGGCTGCACCAGATGTCCCTGCTGGTGGTAAGCGGGGTGATGATCGGGTATCTCTGCTCCGCGGTCACCGAGTTTGTGGTCACCTTCGCCAGCGACGCCAACATCGTCAACCTGCACAACTGGTCCATGGGCAGCTTTTCCGGGGTGTCCTGGGCCAACCTGCGGGTGCTCCTGCCGGTCATCGGGGCGGCGCTGGTTGGAAGCTTCCTGCTGTCCAAGCCCATGGGGGCCTATCAGCTGGGGGAGGGCTGCGCCCGGAGCATGGGGGTGAACATCCGGGCCTTTCGGACGGCGCTGATCCTGCTGTCCAGCGTGCTGTCCGCCAGCGTGACCGCCTTTGCCGGCCCCATCTCCTTTGTGGGCATTGCGGTCCCTCACCTGGCAAAGGGGCTGTTTGGCACTGCGCGGCCCATACTGATGATCCCGGCCTGTTTTCTGGGCGGGGCGGCCTTCTGCCTGTTCTGCGATGGACTGGCCCGGACAGTATTTGCCCCCACCGAGCTGAGCATCAGCGCGGTGACCGCCGTGCTGGGCGCGCCCATCGTGATCTGGATCATGCTGCGCCGGCGGCTCCGCCCCGGCGAATGAGAGGAGGAAACGCCCCATGAGCGAGACGCTGCTGTCCGCCCGGGATCTGTCGGTGGGGTATCACGGACGCCCTCTGCTCCGGGAGATCTGTCTCCAGGTGCATCCGGGGGAGATCCTGACCCTCATCGGGCCAAACGGCGCGGGCAAATCCACGATTTTGAACAGCCTGATCGGGCAGCTGCGCCTGCTGGGCGGGCAAGTCAGCCTGCTGGGCCGGGACATCGTCCGGCTGAGCGAGCGGGAGATCGCCCGGAGCCTGTCGGTGATGATGACCGGCCGGGCACAGCCGGATCGGATGACCTGCTGGGAGGTGGCCGCCGCCGGCCGCTATCCCTATACCGGGCGGCTTGGGATCCTCGGCCCTGGGGACCGGGCGGCGGTGCGGGCGGCCCTGGAGCGGGTCCGCGCCCTGGAACTGCGGGACGCCCCCTTCGATCAGATCAGCGATGGCCAGCGGCAGCGGGTGCTGCTGGCCCGGGCCATCTGTCAGGAGCCAGAGGTCCTGGTCCTGGACGAGCCCACCTCCTTCCTGGACCTGCGCGGAAAGCTGGAACTGCTGGACATTTTGAAGGAGCTGGTGCGGGAGCGCCGGGTGGCCGTCGTCCTCTCCCTCCACGAGCTGGACCTGGCCCAGCGGATCTCCGACCGGATCCTGTGCGTCCGGGGCGAGGGGATCGACCGGTGCGGAACGCCGGAGGAGATCTTCTCCGGAGCGGGGTAGCTACTGCGAGTCCTTCGGCTGTCCGGAGCTGGAGCCCATTCGGGGCGAACCCCAGATCTTTGTCATCGGAGGAAACGGTAGCGGGATCCCGGTCTACCGCAGGCTCCAGCGGCAGGGAGTGCCCTTTGCCGCCGGGATCCTGCCGGAAAACGACGTGGATCATCCGGTGGCCTCCGCCCTGGCTGTGGAGGTGATCGCCCAGCGGGCCTATCACCCCATCGGGGAGGATACCTTCCAGCGGGCCCTGTCCGTTTTGGAGAGGTGCAGTCAGGTGCTCTGCTGTCTGCGGGAGTTTGGCCCCCTCAATGAGGCCAACCGCCGCCTGGCCCAGGCCGGCGGGGACCGGACCGTCTATCTGGATGACCAACCGGAGCCCAAACCTGATTTTTGTCAATAAGACGCCCGGCCTGCCGTAAAAGCGGCAGGCCGGGCGTCTGTTTATGATGGCTCAATATGATTTCAAGGTGTCCGATTCTCCCTGCCGGAGGGCCAGCAGCGCCTCTGGAGTGTCCGCGTCCACCAGTTCCAGTGGGTCCTCTGCCGGGAGGAGAATACAGCGGTCCCAGTGGCGGCGCAGCACCACCCGTCCCCCCTGGTCGCCGGTGAGGGCCTCCAGCTCCGGGAGCAGCGCGGCGGAGAAGAGGACCGGATTGCCCGGCTTTCCCTCCCAGCAGGCCGCTGCCGTCAGGACCCCCGGGCGGGCGGTGTCCAGCAGCCGGGCCGCCGTCCCGCTCCCCAGGCGGGGCTGGTCAGCCGCCGCAAACAGGAGAAAATCCTCCGCAGGGATCGGGGCCAGGGCGGAAAGCCCCGCCCGGATGGTGAAGGACAGGCCCCGGGCGCTGTCCGGGCTGTCCACCGCCCGGGCCCCCGCCGCCTGGGCGGCCTCAAGAACAGGGCCATAGCGGGACACGACGGTCAGATCACAGTCCTTCCGGGCCCGGACCAGGCCGGCCAGAGTGTCCAGCCCGTGGCGGAAGAGGGGCTTTCCCTCCAGTGGACACAGCAGCTTGTTGCTCCCGAAGCGGCTGCCGCTGCCCGCCGCCAGATAGAGGATATGCTTATTCATCCCGGCCCAGCAGGACCTTCTCCGGGGTGATGGGGAGATTCCGGTGCCATGTCCCGGTGGCCCGGAAGATGGCTTGAGCCAAAGCGGGGGCGGGGGTGTTGATGACGATCTCTCCGATGGACTTGGCCCCGAAGGGGCCGGTCTGTTCATAGCTGGATTCAAACTCCACCTGGAGATGTCCCATATCCAGCCGGGTGGGGAGCTTATACTGCATCAGGGAGTCCTCCAGGATGCGCCCCTCCGGGGTATAGGTCACATCCTCGAACAGGGCCATGCCGATGCCCTGGACAATGCCGCCCTCGGTCTGCACCCGGGCCAGATTGGGGTTGATGGGGGTGCCGCAGTCCACCACGGCGGTGTAGTCCAGCACCTGGACGGAGCCGGTCTCCCGGTCCACCTCCACCTCGGCCATACCCACCATGAAGGGGGGCGGGGAGATGGGCGAGGTGTGGGAGCAGGTGGCCTGAACAGCGGTGCCGTTGCCGCACATGGACTTGGTGGCGATGTCGGCCAGGGAAACCTGGGCGGAGCCGTCCAGGCGGCGCACCGCCTTCCGGGCGTACTCCACCTCCTCCCGGGGGCAGTTCAGCAGCTCCGCCCCCACCTGGCACAGGCGGTCCTTCAGCTCCTCACAGGCCTTCTCCACCGCCTTCCCGGTGACATAGGTGGTGCTGGAGGCATAGGAGCCGGAGTCGTAGGGGGAGGCGTCAGAGTCCGCGCCAAAGACGGCTACGTCGTCCAGATTACACTCCATGCACTCGGCGGCCATCTGGGCCAGAATGGTGTCGCAGCCGGTACCCATATCGGCCGCGCCGATGGAGAGGTTGAAGAAGCCCTCGTCACTGAGCTTGATGGTGGCGGAGCCCACATCCACGCCGGAGATGCCGGAGCCCTGCATAGCCATGGCTACTCCGGCAGCCCGCACCTTTCCGTTGCCCATATTCCGAACAGGGAACTTCTCCTCCCAGTGGAAGAGCTCCTTGCACCGGGTCATGCACCGGTCCAGGGCACAGGCGTCCGCCCGCTCGTTGTAATAGGCGGGCATGACCTGCCCCTCCCGGACCATGTTTTTCTCCCGAAGAACCACCGGATCCATGCCCAGGCGGTCCGCCAGTTCATTCACCGCCGTCTCCACGGCGAAGATGCCCTGGGTGGCGCCGTAGCCCCGGTAGGCCCCGGCGGACTGGTGGTTGGTGTAAACCACATCATAGGCGAAGCGGAATGCCTCCAGGCTGTGGGTGTACAGGGGAATGGACTTGTGGCCCGACAGGCCCACCGTGGTGGGGCCGTGCTCTCCGTAGGCCCCGGTGTTGGACAGGGTGTACACATCCAGGGCCCGGATGGTGCCGTCGTTGGAGGCGCCCAGGCGCACCCGGACCTCCATCTCATGCCGGGGGGTCCCGGCGGTCTGGCACTCCTGACGGGTGTAGATCATCTTGGCGGGGCGGCCGGTCTTCCAAGTGACCAAAGCAGGATAGACCTCAGCCACCACCGTCTGTTTGGCGCCGAAGCCTCCACCAATGCGGAACTTTTCCACATGGACCTTGGATTTTGGGATGTCCAGGGCGTTGGCCAGGATCCGCCGGACGTGAAAAACGATCTGGGTGGAGCTGACAACATGGAGGCGGCCATAGGGGTCGATCTCTGTATAGGTGCGGAAGGTCTCCATCATGGCCTGCTGGCAGGCCTTGGTGTGGTAGACTCCCTCCACCACCTGGTCGCAGCCGGCCAGGATCCGGTCCACATCCCCGTCCTGACAGGTCTCGCTGGCACACAGGTTCCGGCGGTTGTCCGCCCCCACAGGGCACAGGGACCGCCAGCTCTCCTCCGGGTGGACCAGGATCAGGTTGTCCTTGGCGGTGTGGAAGTCCAGCACCGGCTCCAGGACCTGATACCGGACCCGGATGCGCTTCAGCGCCCGGTCCACCGCCGCCTCGTTCTCCCCGGCCACGATGGCCACCGCGTCCCCCACAAAGCGGACCCGCCGGTCCAGGATGAGCCGGTCATAGGGGGAGGGCTCCGGATAGGTCTGTCCCGCCATGGTGAACCGCTTCTGTGGCACATCCTTGTAGGTGAAGATGGCGGCGACGCCGGGGATCTGCTCGGCGTTCTCCGTATCGATCTCCTCAATGAGGGCGTGGGCGTGGGGGCTGCGCAGCACTTTGACCACCAGGCAGTCCTTCGGGGTCAGGTCGTCCAGATAGGCGGGCTTGCCCAACAAGAGGGCCATTGCGTCCTTTTTCCGCACCGGCTTGCCCACGGTGCTCCAATCCTGCTGTGCCATCACTGCGCCTCCTCTGCTTTTTTATGGTTCAGATAGGCCCGGATGCCCCGGAGCTGTCCCTCATAGCCGGAGCACCGGCACAGGTTGCCCGCCAGATAGGCCCGGATCTGGTCGTCGGTGGGATCTGGATACTCCCGGAGCAGGGCGATGGTGTTCATCACGAAGCCGGGGTTGCAGAAGCCGCACTGCTCCGCCCCCTGGTCGGCAATGAAGGTGACAAAGCCGCCCGCCTCCTCCTGAAGGCCCTCCAGGGTCTGGACGCAGCGGCCGTCCACCCGGGCGGCCAGCAGGCTGCAGGACAGCACGGGGGTCCCGTCCAGCAGGACGGTACACAGGCCGCAGTTGGCGGTCTCGCACCCCCGCTTGACGCTGAGGCAGCCGTGGGCCCGCAGAAAGTCCAGCAGCAGGGTGTCGGCCCGGACCTCGGCGTCCAGGGGCTTTCCGTTCAAATTCAGATGGATCTCCATATCAGCGCGCCTCCTCCAGCTTCAGCAGGCCCCGGCGCACCAGGGCCTGGCAGATCTTTGTCCGGTACTCCGCCCCGGCACGCAGGTTGTCCCCCATGGGGACCCGGCGGGACAGATCCTCCCCCATGGCCAGGGCGCTGTCCCGGGTGATCCCGCCAGACAGCACCCCCTTCCCATCCAGATAGTCCCTGGCCCGCCCCGGCCGGGCCCCGATGGCGAAGCGGAACGCGCCCTCCCGGCGGGCGATGGCGCAGGTGAGGACGGGAAAGTCTGTGGCGCTGTTCCGCTGGGACAGATAGACCGTCCCCTCCGCTCCCTTGGGAACGATGACCCGGACCAGGATGTCCCGGAAGGGCGGACGGGCGCAGAACTCCTCCAGGCTCAGTTCCCCCGCCCCCTGGAGCACCACCCGGGCGTCCAGGGCCAGCAGCAGGGTGAGCACGTCGGAGAAGCCGAAGCGGCCAAAGACGCTGCCCCCCACGGTGGCGCAGTTGCGGAACTGCACCCCCACGATGTGCTCCACGCTGCGGGCGAAGGCCCCCCGGGTCATGGCATTGAGCCCCTCGTGGGTCTCCAGGGCGCGCAGGGGGACCATGGCCCCCAGCTCGAAGGCGCGCTCCGTCTCGGTGATCCGGTCCAGCCCCAGGCCGCACAGGTCGATGGCGGTCCCCACCTTCCGATCCTGCATTTTCAGCCAGAGCATCCCGCCCAGCACCACATGATTTCGTTTTTGACACAGCTCATAGGCCTGTTCCAGGCTTTCGGCCCTCACATACTGGTCGATGGTCAGCAAAGCTGCTCTCCTCCTGTCTGGTTGGCCCAACAGCCAACATGATCTGATTGAAATTATAACATCGATTTGTCTGCTTGACAATGAAAGGCACGCCCTTTTGGAAGGGCGCGCCCGAGTGTACCACAAAAGTAGTATGCCGCTTTTTCGGCCAACTTCCCACAGCGTCAGTCCGGCAGGCAGTAGAACCGGCCGCCCTCGTCCCGGCGGACCTGAATGGTGGGGTACAGTTGTCTCAGAACGGCCTGAAGGGCCTCCGCTCCCATCCCCTCTGTGGCGACGTCATCCACCAGCCGTCCCCCGTCCAGCAGGAGCAGCCGGCGGCACCAGCGCAGGGCCAGGGCCGGGTCGTGGAGGACGATCAGGGCGGTCCGCTCCCCGGTCTCCACCAGCTCCCGCACCCTGCGGAACAGCAGGCCGGTGTTTTCAAAGTCCAAAGCGCTGTTGGGCTCGTCCAGCAGCAGGATGGGGGCGTCCTGGACGGCCAGACGGGCCAGATGGACCAGCTGGCGCTGCCCATCGCTGAGCTGGGCGCAGTCCCGGTCAAGAAGCTCCGCCACGCCGAAGCGCTCCGCCGCCGCCCGGACCATGGCCCGGTCCTCCGGCCCGGGCCCGGAGAGCGGCCCCAGCCAGGGGGTGCGGCCCATGGCGATGACCTCCTCCGCCCGCAGGCCGGGGAGCAGCTGGCTGTGCTGGGACAGCAGGGCGATGCTCCTGGCCCGCCTCCGGGCGGACCAGTCCAGACAGTCCTCCCCCGCCGCCCACACCGTGCCGGACAGGATCCGCGCCCCCCCGGTGAGGCTCCGAAGCAGGGTGGTCTTGCCGCAGCCGTTGCGGCCCAGTACCGCGGTGATCTCGCCCGGACGGAGGGCAAAGGAGATCTCGCGGATCACCGGCCGGCGGTAGCCGGCGGTGAGGCCCTGTACCTCCAGCAGCGCACTCATAGGCTCTCCTCCCTTCCCCGAAGAAGCAGTGCGGTGAGCACCGGGGCCCCGAACAGCACGGTCCAGATGCTCAGCGGGAGCTCCGCCCCCTGGGAGAACCCCCGGGCCAGCAGGTCGGCGGCCAGCAGAATGGCTCCCCCCATCAGGGCGCACAGCGGAAGATAGGGGCCGCCCCGCCGCCCCAGCAGCAGAAAGGCGATGTGGGGGGCGATCAGGCCCAGAAAAGCGATCACCCCGGCCACGGAGGCCACCGCCGCCACCATCAGGGTGGTCAGTCCCAGCAGCAGCCCCCGCCACCGCCGGGGCTCCAGCCCCAGGGCGCGGGCCCCCTCCTCCCCGAGGGAGAGGGTGAGGGCCTGCCGGCGGAACAGCAGGAGCAGAGCCAGTGGGATCAGGATGGCAGACGCAGCCCCCCGGAGCTTGTCTCCGGTCATGGCGGACAGGCTACCCATGGTCCAAAACTCGATGGCGGCCAGCTCCCCCTCTGGGTCGGCGATGGTCTTGAGCACCATCAGGCCCGCGTCCGCCGCCGAGGAGACGATGACCCCCGCCAGGATATAGGCCCCGGTGCGTTCCATCCCGGCCCACCGGACCAGGGCCAGCACCAGCAGCAGGGACAGGCTGCCCATGATAAAGGCGCCCCCCATGATCTGGAGGGAGGTCCCCGCCCCCAGCACGATGGCCCAGGCCGCGCCGAAGGAGGCCCCGGAGGCCACCCCGGTCAGGTCGGGGGAGGCCAGGGGATTGCGGAACACGGTCTGATAGACGCCGCCGGCCATGCCCAGCGCCCAGCCCGCCAGCAGCCCCATCCCCACCCGGGGCAGGCGGAGATTCCACAGCACATGGGCGGGAGTCGTGCCCGCCAGCCCGCCGGAGAGTATGTCCAGGATCTGCCCGGTGGAGAGGGGGTAGCTGCCCACCCGGACAGACAGGAGCGCCAGGACCGCTGTCAGCAGGATGGCCGCCCCCAGGGCGAGCCGTTCCCGTCCCTTCTCTCTCACCGGTCCTCCCCCCTCTCCGCAGCGTCTGGTCCGTTCTTACTTGGTGATGAGCGCCGGGTCGATCTCAAATCCGTAGAAGGTCTTGTAAAAGTCCTGGACGTCGGCGGTAAAGGTGTCGAAGGGATAGGCGTCCCCGTGGAGAACGCTGGTCATCCAAAGGGTGCCCAGGATGCCGGAGGGAATGGGGGAGTCCCACTCCTCAATGCCGCTTGGCATCTCATAGACCGCACCGGACTGGACGGCGGGCACCGCGGCCAGCTGGGGATCGCCCAGGATGTCCTGGGCGGTATAGTCCGCGCCGGCGGGGATCAGGATGACCTGCGGGGCCATAGCCAGAATGGACTCATAGGAGACCTCGGTCCAATAGCCCCCCGTCAGATCGGCGGCGGCGTTCACCCCTCCGGCAGTCTCGATGAGGCTGCTCTGGTACATATCGCCGGGGGCGGCGGTGAGGTAGGAGGAGTTGCCGCCCATGTAGACCGTGGGCCGCTCCAGGCCGTCCACCAGCTGGGCTACCCGGGCCAGCTGCTCCTCATAGTAGTCCGTCAGAGCCTGGGCCCGGTCCTCCACGCCGCAGGCCTGTCCCAGCAGCTCCAGCATTCCGGTGAGTGCCTCGTGGGATTCGGGGTTGACCACCAGGACAGGGATGCCCAGCTCCTCCAGGGGAGCGGCGTAGTCCATCAGCTTCTTGGGCATCACCACCAGGTCGGGCTCCAGGGCGGCCACCGCCTCCAGGTCCAGCTCCTTCATGGTACCCACCTGTTCCTTCTCCAGCAGGTCCGGGGCGGCCATGGCGTAAATGGGGCGGGTATCCGCCTTTTTCTCCAGGCCCACCACCCGGTCGGAGATCCCCAGGGCCATGGTGGCATAGGTGGTCACATAGTAGCAGCTGACCAGAGTGTCCGCCGGGGCGTCCAGCTCCACCTGACGGCCTGCCTGGTCGGTGAGGGTGATGGCGGAGGCGGGGGCGCTCTGACTGGCAGAGGCGCTGCCCGCGGAGGAGGAGCCGCCCGCCCCGCCGCAGGCGAGGGAGAGGGTCAGGGCGGCCGCCAGGATCAGGGCGGCCCACCGTGTGAGTTTGTTGTGTTTCATGGTAAAAACCTCATTTCTGTCAGAAAGATCGGCGGATCGGGCCGCCGTTCCGGCGGATATTTTATCATGTCGGTATCCCTTTGTCAAAACCGGAGCGGCCGAGAGATGTCTTTAGGATAACTTAAGAAATTCCTAAGAGAACCTTTCGGGTATTTTTCAAAACTGTATGCTATGATGTCATACAGTTCAGCCCGGGCGGACCACGCCCGGCGAAAGGAGGAGTTCCAACATGGCGGAGCTGCTGTGTGTAAAGGATCTGACGAAGGTATATGGAAAGCGGGGGGCGGTCACCCGCGCCCTGGACGGCGTGGACCTGTCCCTGGAGGCGGGGGAGTATGTGGGGATCATGGGGGCCTCCGGCTCCGGCAAGACCACCCTGCTCAACTGCATCTCCACCATCGACCGGCCCACCTCCGGTTCCATCCAGGTGGATGGGGAGGAGCTGACCGGCCTGCGGGGCAGGGCCCTCACCCGCTTCCGCCGGGAGCGGCTGGGCTTCATCTTCCAGGACTGCAACCTGCTGGACACCCTTACCGCCTTTGAAAACATTGCCCTGTCCCTGTCCATCCTCCGCACCCCGGCCGCCCAGATCCGGGACCGGGTGGAGGAGACGGCGGAACTGCTGGGCATCGGGGACTGTCTGGACAAGTATCCCTATCAGATGTCCGGCGGACAGCAGCAGCGCTGCGCCGCCGCCCGGGCCATCGTCACCCGGCCCGCCCTGGTGCTGGCCGACGAGCCCACCGGGGCCCTGGACTCCAAATCCTCCAGGCTGCTGCTGGAGCGGCTGGAGGTGCTCAACCGGGAGCGGGGGGCCACCATTCTGATGGTCACCCACGACGCCTTCACCGCCAGCTGCTGCCGCCGGGTGGTATTCCTCCGGGACGGAAAGATCTTCGCGCAGCTGGAGCGGGACGGCGGGGACCGCCGGGCCTTTTTCCAGCAGATCATCCGGGTGGTCACCCAGCTGGGAGGAGAGATGGAAGATGTTCTGTAAGCTGGCCCTGCGCAACGTCCGCCGCTCCTTCCGGGACTACGGCGTGTATCTGCTTACCCTCACCTTCGGCGTGTGCCTGTTCTATACCTTCAGCTCTCTGGATGGACAGGGGGCGATGATCTACCTGACCCAGAGCCAAAATCCCATGGCCCAGGTCATCCAGTCCTGCATCGACGTCTTTTCCGTCTTTGTGGCGGTGGTTCTGGCCTGTCTGATCCTGTACGCCGACCGGTTCCTCATGCGCCGGCGGAAGCGGGAGCTGGGCACCTATCTGCTTCTTGGCCTGAGCCAGGGGCAGGTATCCCTTCTGCTGGTGCTGGAGACGGGGCTGATCGGCGCGGCCTCCCTGGCCCTGGGCCTGCTGCTGGGACTGGCGGCCTCTCAGGGCCTGTCCGCCCTCACCTTGTCCATGTTCTCCCTTCGGATGGACGCCTTCGGGCTGGCCCTCTCCCCCCGGGCGGCGGGGCGCACCGTGCTCTACTTCGGCCTGATTTTCCTGTTGGTCATGGGCTTCAGCGGCATCCAGATCTCCAGAGCCAAGCTGCTGGATCTGATGCAGGGAGGACGGAAAAATGAGGAGCTTCGCCCCCGCCCCCTCCGGACCTCTGTGCTCCAGCTGGTCCTGGGCGGGGTGTGCCTTGCGGCGGCCTACGCCATTCTGCTCACCTTTGGGATGGCCTTCGCCGTGGTGCTCCCCTTCCTGTGCGTTCCCATGCTGACTCTGGGGACAGTGGGCACCCTGCTGGTCTTTCGCTCCCTGTCCGGCTTTGTGCTGCGGCTGGCTCGGAGCCACCCCGGCTTCTACTACCGGGACCTGCATCTCTTTACCCTGCGCCAGTGGATCAGCCGGGTCCACTCCACTTACCTGTCCCAGACCGTGATCTGCATCCTCCTGCTCCTGGCTATGGGCATCACCGCCAGCTCCATCGGCCTCAACCGCACCATCGAGGCCGCCGCCGACGGGCAGGCCCCCTTTGACATCACCGTCCAGAACCAGAACGCCGACCACCTGGGCTGCGTGGACTTTGATGCCCTACTGACCGCCCACGGCATGGAGTCTGACGCCCTGGCCTGGCGGCAGGACACCCCGATCTATTACAACGATCCCGCGGTCACTGGGATAGAAGACGCCTCCGCGGCCATCCGCCTGTCCGACTGCAATGGTCTGCTGGCGCGGCAGGGCGCGCCGGCCTACCCCGGCCCCCTGCCCGGCCTTCTGGCGGAGGGAAGCGCGCCCCTGGCCACCGGAAACCTGGGGCTGACCTGCGTGGTCATCCCGGACGAGATGGCGGAGAAGCTGTCCCTCCGGCGTCAGGTGTGGTCCGCCGACTACGCCGGGGACCCGGAGGAGACTGAGAAACAGGTCCAGGCCGCCCTGGCGGAGTATCAGGAGACCACCGCCTACCTGCGGGTGGAGAGCCGCCTGTCCCTCTATCAGGAGATCATGGGAAACAAGCTCCTGGCCCTGTTTCTGGGGTTGTATCTGGGCCTCACCTTCCTGCTGGCCGCCGCCGCGGTTCTGGCCCTCCAGCAGCTGAGCCAGGCCGCCGACAACGCCGCGCGGTACGCCGTCCTGCGCCGCCTGGGCGCGGAGGAGGGGATGCTCTCCCGCTCTGCGGTGCAGCAGGTGGCCCTGGCCTTCCTGCTCCCGCTGGCCCTGGCCCTGCTCCACACTGTGGTGGGCATGAAGGCGGCCAACGACCTGATCTCCACGGCGGCCAAGGTGGACACGGTCCACAGCGCCCTGGTCACCGGCGGAGTTCTGCTGGCGGTGTATGGGGGGTACTTTCTGGCGACCGCACTGGCCTGCCGCCGCCTGGCTCTGGAAGGCGGCGGCGCACCTGGCGGACGCGGGTGAGCGGGGACCGCGCCGACGTACAACGCAGAAAACAGGCTGGCCCCGGTTGGGGCCAGCCTGTTTGAGATGCCGATGGGATCAGTTCCAGTATTCGGTCTTGCCCTTGAGGCCCACAGTCTCGGCCTTGAACACCGGGTTGCGGCCGGTGTTCTTCTGCGCAGTGTAATCCTTCAGAGCCAGCAGGGCGGGGCGGCTGAGGAGGATGATGACCGGCAGGTTGATCAGGGCCATCACGCCCATGAGCACATCGGCCAGGTTCCACACGGTGCCGATCTGCATCCCGGCGCCGATGAAGATCAGGAGCATGGCATCGATGCGGAACAGGACCATGAACTCCTTGGCGGGGACCTTCTTGACGATGTAGTTCAGGCAGTTGTCCACATAGTAGAGGTTGCCGATGAGGGTGGTGAAGGCGAAGAGCACCATCGCCACCGTAATGAACATGGGGCCGATGGGACCGAACACCGCGCTCAGGGCCGCCTGGACATAGGGGGCGCCCTCCAGCGCCGCGTCGGGCTCCACGCCGGAGCACAGCAGCATGAAGGCGGTGGCGGTGCAGATGAGCAGGGTGTCGATGAACACGGAGAGCATCTGGACCAGGCCCTGCTTCACCGGGTGACTGACAGAGGCGGCAGCGTTGGGGGCGGAGCCCACGCCGGCCTCGTTGGAGTAGAGGCCGCGCTTGATGCCGTACATCAGGCAGGAGCCGGCCAGACCGCCGAAGATGGCCTGGAAGTCAAAGGCCTCGGAGAAGATGCGGCCCAGCACCTGGGGCAGCAGGCCGAAGTTCATCACAATGACGATCAGAGAGACCAGCACGTACAGGCCGCCCATGAAGGGGACCAGGGTGGAGGTGACCTTCACGATGCGCTTGCCGCCGCCCATGACGCAGTAGCCCACCAGCAGGGCCAGGATGGCGCCGATGACCCAGGGGGTGGTTTCCGGGTCATAGAAGCTGTATCCGGAGAAGGTGGACTGGAGATTGTAGGAGGCCAGCATATTGAAGCCGCCGGCGTAGGTCAGGATCAGGGAGAAAGCGAAGATGATGGCCAGGGGACGGCTGTGAAGGGCGGCCTCAATGTAGTAGGAGGGGCCGCCGTAGCTCTCACCCGTCTCCGGGTCCCGGCGCTTGTAGATCTGGGCCAGGGTGGACTCCACAAAGGCGGAGGCGCCGCCGATGATGGCGATGACCCACATCCAGAACACCGCGCCGAAGCCGCCGGCACAGATGGCGGTGGAGATGCCGATGATGTTGCCCGTGCCCACCCGGGACGCGGTGGATACCATCAGCGCCTGGAAGGAAGAGGTCGCCCCGGCCTTCTCCGGTTTTTCTCCCACCACACGGATGGATTCCAGGAACATACGGAACTGGACGAAGCGGGTCCGGAAGGTGAAGTACAGACCCGTAGCCAGCAGCAGGATGATGAGCACATAGCTGTACATCACAGTGCTGATGTCGCCGATCAATTTGTCGATCACAATACACACACTCACTTTCTTTGATAAATTTGTCTCTCTCCTGTGGACGTTCCCACGGCGGACTGGGCAGGCCGCGGGAGGTCGTTCAGCACTATTATACAGGAGGCCGGTCTCTTTGAACAGGGCTTTGGATGGTTTTTGTAAAAAATGTACAAATTCCATCCGCCCAATGGACCGCGCAGTCCGCCTGGGGCAGCTTCTCCCAGGAAAACAGAGGGATCAGCTCAGCGGGGGAGATGGGGGCGTACTCCGGGATCAATCCGGCCAGCAGGGCCAGCTGCCCCACCAGCTCCTGGGCGGAGTAACAGCTCTGGAGCGCTCCCAGCTCCTGGTCCCGGTCCCGTTTGGCCAGGCGGCGGCCATCGGGGGCCAGGAGCAGGGGCACATGGCCGTACTCCGGGTGGGGCAGGCCCAGCCGCTCCTGGAGCCACAGCTGCCGCGGGGTGGAGTCCAGCAGATCGCTGCCCCGCACCACCTGGGTCACCCCCATGGCCCCGTCGTCCACCACCACCGCCAGCTGATAGGCGTACACCCCGTCGGAGCGGCGGAGGATGAAGTCGCCGCAGTCCAGGGAGAGGTCCTGGGAAACGCCTCCCTGAAGCAGGTCGCGGAAGCTCAGGACCTCCTCCGGGACCCGGACCCGCCAGGCCGGGCGGCGGCTCCGGGCCAGACGGGCCAGCTCCTCCGGCGGCAGGCGGCGGCACCGCCCGTCATAGACGGGGACGCCGTCGGACCGGTGGGGGGGGGGGGGGGCGCCCAGCCGCTCCGCCCGGGTGCAGTAGCAGGGATAGATCAGTCCGGCCTCCTCCAGCCGGGCAAAAGCGGCCCGGTAGGCGTCGGTCCGGCGGCTCTGATACACCGGCTCGTTGTCCCAGTCCAGTCCAAGCCACTCCAGATCCCGCATCACCTGATCGCACCAGGTCTGAGTACAGCGGTCCGGGTCCAGGTCCTCCAGCCGCAGCACCATCCGCCCACCCCGGCTCCGGGCGGCCAGCCAGGCCAGCAGCGCGGACCAGAGGTTGCCCAGGTGCATCCGCCCGCTGGGGCTGGGGGCGAAGCGGCCGCACACCGGCCTGTCCTGCGTTGTCGTATTTGACAAGGTCCTCCCCTCCTCCATGCGTTTGCCCCATTGTACCATGAAACGGCCCGGGAGAAAAGCGCCGGCCGCGCGTTTCCCTGCCCCAGATGCCGTTCCCCCGCCTCAGCCTGCCCCATTTGCTTTTCCGGATCGGCTGTGCTATACTATCATCAATCATAAAAAGAACCGTCTTGTCTGAAGAAGGGCTTTTGGTATTGCGCGGTACAGCGCTGTATGAAAAGCCCTTCTTTTTTCTATATCTCCGGCGTTTGACCGTATTTGTGCCTTGGGAGGGGGCGGCTCTGGTCCTGCGCCGGGATGAGGCCTGGCTGGAGGCAAGTGTGTAGGCAATGCGGAAGCTGGCAGCCGCGGAACGTGAGCGGCCATATTCCGCGTGGGAAGAAAGGAGCAGTTTATGCAGTTGATTGGACAGGCGATCCGCCATGAAACCTTTGGAAAGGGGATCGTGACCGGCTGGAACCGGAACATCCTCACGGTTTGTTTCCCCGGGGGAGACAAGCGGTTCCTCTACCCGGACGCATTTGCCCGGCGCCACCTGACCCTGCGGAACCAAGAGATGCAGGCTGAGATCCAGGAACTGCTGCTGGCCAAGGAGGCTGAAAAGCAGGAGGCGCAGCAGGCCATGCAGGAGGAGCAGGAGCGGCGGGCGCTTTTGCAGCACATGAAGCTCTCAAAAATGTCCCAGGCAGCGTTTGATGTGGAAGAAGGACAGCTGAACGCGCTCTTCTCTGAGTGGGTCATCTCCACCGGGACCTATATCAGCGGCGCATCCAAAGGGGAACCGCGGGTCCCCGCCCGGATGAAGCCAAACTCCCTCTGTCTGATCACCCACCGGGGAACGAATGAACCAGAGACAGAGCGGCGCATCCTTGGTATGTGCATGGTGAGGGAGGATTTTATTGGGTCCTGCTGCGTGGACGGGCAGATCAAAGCCCACCCTGTGTATCGTTTGACCCTGAAAAAAGAGGAACAGCCACTTTTCTGGCCTTATTTTTCAGAGAAAACTGCCAGACGGAGCTGGGGGAATGCTTCACTGAAGTATTTTTCTACTGAGATCGCCGAGAAGATCCTCTTCGATCTGCGCGCCTGCTGGACCCAGCCGGGGGACGGGCCGGAGTCCGGGACCTTCTATCAGTATTTCTGTATGGTCAACCGTCTCCCGGCCAGGGATCCGGAGGAAACAGACTGAACACCCGGCCACAGGAAGAGGCGGGGACAAGATATGTGTCGTAAATCTGTCCAAAACACGCAAAGGGCAGAAGAAAATTCAAAAAAGTTCTTGACTTTTCAGCAAAAACTTATATAATTGTAAAGTCTGTTACCGGGTGTCTCCCGGCGACCGAATCCTTGCTCCCGGCACGTCCGGGGGCCACAAGACCATAAGGAGGTGCAAGAATATGGCAAAGATCAACGCAAACTACGAGGCGATGTATATCCTGGATCCCTCTCTGAACGAAGAGGCCGTCGCCGCTCTGGTGGCCAAGTTCAAGGCCGTGGTGGAGGCGAATGGTACCGTCTCCGAGGTCGATGAGTGGGGCAAGCGCCGTCTGGCCTATCCCATCAACGATCTGATGGAGGGCTACTACGTCCTGATGACCTTTACTGCCGCCGCCGCTATCCCCGCTGAACTGGACCGTATTTTCCGGATCACCGACGGCGTGATGCGTTCCCTGATCGTCTGCAAGGACCAGTAAGGAGAGGGCGGATATGCTCAACAAGATTTTCCTCATGGGACGTCTGACCCGTGACCCGGAGCTGCGCCGGACGCAGACGGGGACCCCTGTGGCCTCCTTCTCTCTGGCGGTGGACCGGGATTTTAAGGACAAGGCCACTGGCGAACGCAGCACCGATTTTATCGATGTGGTGGCCTGGCGGCAGACGGCTGAGTTTGTCAGCCGCTACTTCACCAAGGGCCGTATGGCCGTGGTGGAGGGCCGCCTTCAGATCCGCGACTGGACCGACAAGGAGGGCGGCAAGCGCCGCAGCGCCGAGGTGATCGCCGATCAGGTGTACTTCGGGGACTCCAAGCGGGACAGCGACGGCGGAGGCTATTCCAATGCCGGCTATGCGTCCGGCGGCGGTTATTCCGGCGGTTATGCCGCCCCCTCAGCTCCCGCCCCTTCCGCGGCCCCCTCCGGCTATGGCGCCCCCTCCGGCGGCGACCAGTTTGCCGAGCTTTCTGATGATGACGGCGAACTGCCGTTCTAACTTTGACCGTATCTGGTCGTAAAAGGAGGTTTCTCTCATGGCTATGGAACGTGAAAACCGCGCCCCCCGCGGCCGTAAGCGCCGCAAGGTCTGCGCCTTCTGCGTGGATAAGGTGGAGTGCATCGACTATAAGGATGCTGCCAAGCTGCGCCGCTACACTTCTGAGCGCGGCAAGATCCTGCCCCGCCGCACCACCGGCACCTGCGCCATGCACCA
>OGMN01001463.1_pt1 | contig 17354 bp, 5 predicted proteins | sample 1573211 | NCBI WGS metagenome assembly OGMN01 (sample SAMEA2581876, study PRJEB24529) | metagenome | biome: Human gut stool | place: China | collected 2011
GATACACCTGAAACTGTCCCGTCTCATGGCTCACCACCGGAACGTTCGCCCGCGCCACGGCTCCGGAAAAGTCCATCACCGTATTGGGATAGGTGTGGTTGAGATACCCTCCGTCGTACGCATCGGCAAATGAAAACGAGCCACGGACATGCGTGTCGAGGCTCTGCGGCTTTTCACCTCCGATACGGCACGTCACCAAATAGTCCTCACCCGGAAGCTGCCCTTTGAAACCCAAGTAATTATTGGAACCGTAAGCATACAAATGCCGGCGGTCTGCCTGCCGGAAAGTATCGACCAGAGATTGCATGACTTCAAAATCTCCGGACAGTTCGTTGCCCAACGCGAACATGACGAAAGAAGCATGATGGCCGTATTCCTGCTGAATGCGCAAACCCTCTTCGCGCAGATACGAAATCAAACGGGTGTTGTCCTTCCCCATCCATCCCCAGAACGGCAGTTCGGCCTGCAAATATATTCCTTCGATGTCGGCGGCTTCAAAGCAGGCTTCGGGCGGACACCAGGAATGAAAACGATAGTGGTTGATGCCGTAAGATTTGGCCACCCGGAAATAATGCCGCCACGTCTCCACATCCATGGCCGTATGTCCTGTCAAAGGAAACACACAGGCGTCATGCTTTCCGCGCAGGAAAGTGGTCATACCGTTAATCGCGAAATGCTTTCCCTCCGCACGGAAGTCCCGTAAACCGAAATCGACGGATAGCCGGTCATACCCGGGCAGTTCGACCTCCAACCGATACAGCGCAGGGTCGTACTCGCTCCACAACAAAGCTTCTTCGCCCAACGGGAAATCGAAGTCGTATTCCGCCTGCCCCTTCTCCAAACCGAACTTAAGCGGACGGACGCGATGCTCTTTCTTCGTATTCCATGCCGTAGCGCGCACTTCCAACTGCATACGGTTCCGGATGTCTTCGGGCGAGGCCAGCCTCACTTTCAGCCGGACCGACTTTTTCTCCGCATCCGGATAAACCTGCACACCGGCCAAATGCAACGGTTCTTTCGCTTCCAGGAAAATGTCGCCGATAATGCCGTTCCAATTCGTTTGTGTGGATTCCGTATAGGCATGTGAAGACCCGAGCAACTCCGGCGGCACGGACTCGCCATTGTCCACCCTGACGGCTATTTCATGCCGGCCGGGCGTGAGGAAACGGCTGAGGTCGTACACTTGGCGCACGGAAATGCCGTCCCGGCTTCCGGCTTCCTTCCCGTCCACCCACACGCGAGTAGGCTTCGTACGTTCCAAAGTCAGTGTCACGACTTTATTTTTCCAACTTTCCGGTATGTCCACCACTTTCTTATACCAAGCCTTACCCACATAAGCGTGCAACCGTGTGAGATAAGTGGTTTCGTCCGTCCTTGCGGGCCGGAATCCTTTCCGGTTCGTATCTGTCGTTCCCGGAAGCATCACCTCCTCGGCAAACGGTGCTGTGGCAAAACCGCTTTCTTCCCCGTTTCCCCTGACATCCAACTTGAACGCCCATTTGCCTTGCAAGTCCATCCGTTGGCGTTGGGGAAACATCGCGCACGAAAAAAGCACGGCCCACACCCATGCACACATTCTTTTCTTTATCATGTCTTTTTAATGGTTTAGGTTAATCGTAAGACAAAGGTAAGAAAATCCAAACCGTCCCAACGAAAAGACGGCCAAAAAAAATGAAACCATTTCTTTTGACCGTCCTGTCATGTCCTCACCCTGCACTTTTTACCGGAAACTCGGAATGTCGGACACGTAATCCTTAGGCAAGGCTTCCGAAGTCAGTTCTACCCACACGGGTTCATCCCATCCTTCCACGTCGAAGCGTAAACGGATAGTCCCGGCCTTCCGGGTAGACTGCACAATGGCCATAGCACGCCCGAAATACGTCTTGTCTTCATGGGAAGTGAAAGGAGTCTTGCGCCGCAAGTCACTGCTGATGAATCCCACCAAGCGCCCCTCGCCCTCGATGGAGGCTTTCATACGGCGGTCGGCATGCTGCACGAGTGTTCCGTCTTTGTCCAACAACTCCACCTGTACATAACTCAAATCTTGCCCGTCAGCCATCAATTTTCCACGGTCGGCCGTGGCTTTCAGTCTCACGGCATCGCCTGCCGTACGTATTTCATGCACAGCCACCGTATCCGTCCCGTTAATGCCCTTGGCCACGAGCGTCCCGCGCCGATAAGGCAGACACCACGTTATCGTATGGTTCGGGTAATCTGCCGTCCGGCGTACGCCCATCTCGTTGCCGTTGTGGAACAGAGCCACACGCTCGCAGTTAGTCGTGGTGTTTACTTCGATGACCAAACCCTCGTAAGCGCGAGGGAAATTCCATATCGCCGCCATGTTCGGCCATTGCCAAAGGTCGCGCCCGTGGTCGATGTCGAGCGCATTGTCGCGCACGGCGATACGCACCATCGGTTCGTCGTTCCACATCGCCCGATGAAAAGCCGCGCGCGGCTTTTCCACCATGCAAATGTCGAAAAGTCCCGCAGGCCAACCGTGGCTCGGCCAACCGGCTTCACCGATGTAGTTTTCGGCAATGATGTTCCACGGATTGTTCGTGTCGTAACTACGGATATTCCCTTCCGCCCCGCAGTAATAAGGCAATTCCTCCGTCACCAAGAAGCGACGCTCGGGAAATTTCTTATGGTCGGAAAGCATGCGTGCCTCCAAATAATTGTAGCCCACCACATCGGTCACTCCGGAAAACTTCTCGTTATGGCGGTTCTGTGCCGCGAGGCAAACCTGCCGTGACGGTTCGAACTCGTGCACGAAGTCCTGCAACATAGCCGCCCGTCGGCACCCCGTATCCGACCCGTCCCATGCTTCCTGCAATTCATTGCCGATGCTCCATAATACGACACAGGGATGGTTGCGGTCGCGCACCAACATGTTCTTCAGGTCCTCCTGCCACCACGCATCGAAATACTGCGCATAATAGCCGGACTTCCACTTGTCGAACGCCTCGTCGATAACGACAAACCCCATGCGGTCGCAAAGGTCGAGAAACTCCGGCGACGGCTGGTTGTGGCTGCACCGGATGGCATTCACTCCGTACTCCTTACAAATCTCCAATTTGCGTTCCATGGAACGCAAAGGCAGAGCCGTACCTAAAGAGGCATCGTCTTGGTGCAAACAGAAACCTTTCAACTTCAACGGCTTCCCGTTGAGCAGGAAACCGCGGTCGGAAGTGAACTCGCACGTACGCACGCCGAATACCGTTTCGTAAGTATCGACCAGTTTGCGCCCGTCATATACCGAGGTATGCAAAGTATAAAGATAAGGATGTTCCGTGTCCCACAACTGCGGACGGGGGATTTCGAGCGTATGCTCTGTGTCAGCCGTCTGCCCGGCAGCCACTTGCAAGGCTTGCTTGCCGGATTGCACGACTGTGCGCCCCTCTCCGTCCGTAATCTGTTGGCGGACGGACAAAGTCTTGGTACGCTCCGCCTCGTTCGCCACCGACGTGCGGACACGAACCTCCGCCCGTTCCGCCGTCACCACCGGAGTCGTGACGTAAGTCCCGTAGGAGGCCACATGCACCTCGGCTGTTTTCACCAACCAGGCATGGCGGTAAATTCCCGCACCGGTGTACCAACGTGCCACGCTGTCGTGTTCCAACGGATTGTTTACCCGGACAGCCAACACGTTTTCGGCTCCATAATTTAAATAAGGTGTGAGATCGTACTCCTGATAACAGAAACCGTAGGGGCGGAATCCCAAATGCTGCCCGTTCACATACACGTCGCTGCGGCTGTATATGCCGTCGAACAACACGGCGATACGCCTTCCTTTGTCCTTTTTGTCCACCCGGAACGTCTTCCGGTACCAACCGATACCGCCGGGCAAATGCCCGTTGCTTCCGCTCAACTTCGGATCGAAATTCTGCGAGATGCTCCAGTCGTGCGGTAACTGTACGTCCTGCCATCCGGCTTCCGACACTTGCATGCCGGCATTTGCCCGGTCGTCGGCATTCAGGATGAACTTCCAATCGAAATCAAAATTCTCTTTTTCCCTCACACGGTCGTGGGCTGCGGCCATGCATGGCCAAACCACCGCTAACGCCAGTATCCACCGGCTCCATAATCTCTTCTTCATCATACGTTTTCAAGTTTTTCATGATTCTCGCAGCAAAGTTAGGAAAATCCCAAGCAAGGGGCTTTATCGCATGTTACCAATATTTGCCCTGAAAAAGCTTTTTAAAGGTCAATGTTACATGCGCAAAAATATACGTTACACCAAAGAAAAGGATGCTACTTGCGCGAAAGTATTCGCTAACGGAGCGAAAATGCGACAGGCTGAAAATCCGTAACTTTGCTTGTTGTCATGAATAAAGGATGAGCCATGGGCTTTATCCTGCAAACTTTAAAACAGAAAACACATGAAAAGAATGATTACCCTCTTGTATGCAACGGCCCTCACGGGATGCATACCGCTCTGCGCACAGCGCACGGCCAGCGTAAGCCTCGACCCCGAAACAAGGTTCCAAAAAATAGACGGATTCGGAGGCTGCGGAATGAACGGACAATGGGCAGACGTCTATACCCAAGAACAAGTGGACTTGTTGTGGGGACCGGACGGAATGGGCTATAACATCATGCGTATCCGTATCAACCCCGATGAAAGTAACTGGAAGAGTTACGTGAACGCCGTCAAATGGGCCAAGGCACACGGTGCCACAGTCTTCGCCAGCCCGTGGACACCACCCTACCGCTTCAAAGTGGGAGCCGAACAAACGTGGGGCGAGTCCTCCAACCACGGACATATCAATACAGACAGTATCGAATCATACGCCAAATGGTTGGAACGTTACCGACAGTTCATGGAAGACCAAGGAGCGGCCATAGACATCCTGTCCGTCCAAAACGAAAGCGACTACGACCCGGAAGGATACGAAGGTTGCCTCTACACCGTCGACGAAATGACTCGCATGGTGACAGCCTTACGCCAACACCTATCACCGGAATGCAAGGTCATGGCACCGGAATGCTTCGGATGGGACAGCCATAAATACAACCGGGAATTAGTAAAATCGGCTGCCATGCGCAACAGTATCGACATCTGGGGCAACCATATCTACGGCGTAAACGACATGACCTACGTGGACTACGTGCGCAGCCTGACAAAGCGCCCCATGTGGATGACTGAATATATATTCGATGAAGACAAGGTGGGTACGTGGGAAAGTGCCTGCGAGTTCCAGGAACAAATAGACAGTTGCATGCGGGCCGGCTTCAGTGCCTACGTTTACTACAATATGATAAACCACATGTTCGGCGACGGGAAAGGAGGTGGCAACGCTTCGGAATTAAGTACTTTCGCCTACGTGTTGGGGCACTATGCCCGATATGCAACCGGAATGACGCGCATCAAATCCTCATTCTCCGACAAAGGAAAAACTCCGGTCAACGGTTCGGCATACGTCAGTGAGAACGGCGACACCCTCAGTCTATTCGTCCTCAACCGTTCTTCCGAACCTGTAAAGTTGAAAGCAAACCTCCCGTTTGAAAGCCGGCAGGTATACGCCGCCCTGACGAACGCCACGCGCAACCGTTTCGTGCAAGACGTTAGTACGCAATATGCGGGAACGGACTCACCGGAAATCGACCTGCTCGGAAACGCTTTCTATACCCTGCAATTTATCCGGACGGAAGCAGAGACACCCGAACCGAGTGAACCTACCGTCATGGAAGCCTACAAGAAAACAAACGAGGTGAACCCACTCAATCCGTACCGTTTCTGTGCCGATCCGACATCCGTTGAATATGAAGGGCGCCTCTATGTGTACGGAACGAACGATCAGCAGGAATTCGACGCGACTGGAGGTCTGACCTCCAATACTTACGGAAAGATCCGTTCCTTGGTCGTGATGTCTACGGAGGATTTGGTCAACTGGACTTACCACGGCACCATAGATATGACGGCCGTCTGCGGACAATGGCTGAACGCTTCGTGGGCCCCTTCTATCGTCTCCCGTGAAGAAGCCGACGGGAAAACCCATTTCTATCTATATTTCTCCAATAGCGGAGGAGGCGTAGGCGTCATTACCTCCACTTCTCCTCTGGGGCCGTGGACCGACCCGCTCGGCAAAAACCTCATTTCCGGCAGTACACCCGGACTCGGCCTTTGCAGTACACCTTTCGACCCGGGTGTCGTCATCGACAACGACGGTACGGGGTGGTTGGCCTTCGGCGGCGGAAACCCGAACGCGGAAGGAACAGAACTCATGCCGGGCAATGCCCGTATCGTACGCCTCGGTAAGGATATGATTTCGCTCGACAGTGACATCATGCCGATTCCTGCACCTTATCATTTCGAAGCCAACGAACTGAACGTAATGGGCGGAAAGTTGGTCTATACGTATTGTACCAGTTGGCGGCCACGTACCGATTGGCCTTCCTACGGCAACTCCCTTGATGCCCCGACCTCGTGCAGCATGTGTTACATGACCAGCGACACACCGCTCGACCCCGAGAGTTGGACATATAAAGGCGAATATTTAGCCAACCCCGGCACGTTCGGCTACCCGTACGGCAACAATCATTCGCATCTTCAAAAATTCGGTAATGCTTATTATCTTCTTTACCACACGCAAGGGTTGGAACAACAAATGGCCATCAACGGGGGTTATCGCAGCATAGCCATGAATAAATGTACCGTAGTGGAACGTTCGCAACGCATCAATGCCGTTACGGCTTCTCCGACCGGCGTATTGCAACTCACGGCCAAACGTGTAGACCCGTTCGTCCTCCAACAAGCGGAAAACTTGTGCACAGCAGCCGGAGTGAGTGCCGAAAGCTACGGGGAAACAGGCAATACCCGTATCTGTATCCCGCAATCGGGAGGTTGGATCATGGTAAAAGGCGTAGTATTCGGTACGGACGGCATCGAAAAGTTCACGGCAAACCTGCAAGGGGAAGGCACGTTGGAAATCCGCCTGGACGACATAGAAGCCGACCCCGTGGCCACCCTCGACTTCTCCACACCGGAAGCCGCAGAAGTATCCATCGACTGTCCCACATCAATTACCGGTTCACATGACGTGTATTTCCTTTTCACGGAAACACGAGGCGAGGTGAAATTCGACACGTGGCAGTTTGACGGGAAAGGTCCCGATGCCATCACGAATACCGAAATGGAAGACAGCACTCCCCTGCGCTACGAATATTACCTCCCCAACGGTATGCGCCTTACAGAACGACCTGCCGCAGGAATGTATATCCGTAAGACATATTACAGCGACGGAAGCGTGAAAACCGACAAGAAGTTCTCCGAACAATAAAAAAAGAAATACGAATACAAAAATAACGGGTGCGCCGCTAACGCACCCGTTATTTTTGCACTTAAGAAACCGGAAACGGTATCCGGAAACGAACAGCTTATTTATTCCCCATCACCACAAAAGAACGGGAAAACACCACGTTATAGGTCTTGACCATCCCCTGATAGTCGAACGTTACCACGGCAGTCTCAGCATCCGGACGTGCTTGCTTGACTTCTACTTTCACGTCTTTATTATCGGAAGATGCCGACACCTTGGGCAAGCGGGAAATCTCGGAAGGAAGCACATATACGACCTCATACGTCTTATAATCGGTTATACCGTTGGCATTGGTAGAACGTACCGGAGTATTCGGCAATTCAATGGCTTTCCCATCCACCGATATGCTGACGGAAGGCACGACGGGACGGGCTATCTTCTTCCCGACCGAACTGAATCCCAAACCGGTCAGGTCGAAAAGCTCCTCTCCGGCACCGCCCTCGGCCACCAAATAGATAGCATGCTTCCGGCTCAATCCGTCCACATGAGCCGACACATCCACCGTAAACTGTGTGACAGCTTGTGCCGAACCGGCAGGCACTTGGATTTCTCCAATCTTCTTGCCTTTCCACGTAGCGTTGTCCCAAGGCCCATCCATCCACACGTTTACCTTGAAAGCCTTGGATGTTTTCGGGGTCAGGAAAAGATTGAAAGCGGTCCGATTACCTTTTTTCGTACCTTCGAAAGCTTTCAGACCTAACTGATCCTTTTTCAAACCTCCGAAACCAAAATATTTATATCCGATGATATTCCCGTTTTTCACACCGGTAATCGGAGCATGGTTGTGCCAAATGTCCCAAGCATCCTGCTGAAGCCGTATGTCCGACAGATAGCAGGCGATACCGGCGGAATAGTATTGGTAAGGGTCAAGCCCGAAAATATGGAAACCTTCCGACGTGACTTCAGCCCCTTTGTATTCGTTGCCCTTTTTGTCCTTGATTCTTGCAACCGTATCGTTTACGGTGTATTCGCCGTCGGGCATTACCTCGGTAACGGTACCCGAAAGCCCGGATGGAGACTTTACCCCCTTTGGCTACCGGCTTTTCATCCCATTCCACCTGAATCGGGGCAACCATGGCTTGACGCGCAAAACCGAACCCGCGCGGCGGACGGTGATAGAACACGTACCACTGTCCGTTGATTTGTTCGATACTCCCGTGGGTATTATGTCCGGCGTTGGAAGTCTGTAAGCCTGAACCGTCCTGATTCAAAACCGGAGCACGCGAATCGACCAACACTCCACCGCTTTTCCAAGGCCCTAACGGCGTATCACCGTAGGCATAACGTAAAGTGGAATTGGAGTTTCCCAATCCGTAATCAGGGCCTGAATAACCGCTGTAAATCGTCACATACTTGTTCCCCACCTTGCGGATGGAAGAAGCCTCGAAGAAGTTGAACGCTTTGGGATCCTGTCCTTCAAAGAGGCACGGATACTCAGTGCCTTCCGGATCACGAATGCCTCCCTGCGGTGTCCCGGCCGGCATGAAATACGGTATCAGTTCCGTGCCCGGACGGACGGAATACATCGTATTAGGATCGAGTTGGGCCGCAGACGAACGCTGGTAGCCCCAGTAACCGTACGCCCTGAAACCAATATCGTAGTCAGGGTCGTTCTTGTCGGTAATCTGCTCCACATAAATCGAAGGGTCGAAACCCAAGATACTGCCCGGAAGGGTCTTCGTGCCATCGGCATTTAGATTCACGGGCGTAAAAGGCCCGTCGGGACGACTCCCTTTGGCTACCATCGCTTCACGGTTCCTTCCCCGGCTATGCGGATATAGGTAGTATTCCTTCGTCCCGTCCCGGCGACGTACTTCCACCAAATCGGGTGCATACATCACGTCCCACTGTCCTTCGACGGGATAAGTGAAGATAGGGCCTTCATCGCGCCAACTCGACAAATCCTCTACGGGTGCTGACCACATCCGGATATCAGGCCCACAATAGCTCGTCATCCGCAAATCGTGGGAGCCGATGATGTAAGCGCGGTATTTTCCGGGGTTGTCCGGATCTTCAAACACACGGGGTTCACCGTCCGGCAAATGTTCCCACAGCGGAAGATAAGGGTTTCCGGCACCATGGAACACGTACTCCGCCTGTTGCGGCTGCTCCGCCGCCGTCAATCCGTACGTGACGGAAGAGAAAGCCGCTGCAAACAGGCAAGTAGCCACTCCCCCACTTTTAAAAATCATCTTCATTTTTTCCATTTCTTCTATTTTGTTTTTTCGTTTAAGGGAAAGAGACAGGACGATATCCAAACTCGTCCCTTCCCTTTCCCTTTGGATTTATTTTTTCAGTATTTTCTCTACTTTCACCGTGCCGTCTGTCAAGTGGCTGCGACGGATGATGACACCTTTCGACACGTCGCCCGGACGGATTCTGCGTCCGGCCACGTCATAATACTCTTCGTAATCCACGCCAACCGCGCTTTCTTCTGCCGACATAATACCCGTAACGACTCCCTCGTCGTATGTGATGCCCTCAAAAGCGATGTCGTCGATGAGGAAATTATTGGTCGAAGCAGCCAATCCCCATACGAACTGGGTCGCCCCTTGGCGGAAGTCTCCACCCTCATCGGTTGTCACCGTGCCGACATTCCAGTTTTCCCCGTCGGTGGAATATTCTATTTTCAGCGTCACTTTGGTTGTACCGGACACCGATGCACGATACCAAATGCTTTTACCTACCGGAGCGGAAAGTGCTACACTGGAACTGTTGAACATATTGAGGCTACGCGATGCCGTGGATTTATAGATGCGGAATTGGGTAGTCGCCCCATCATTATACACATTCAAATAATAACCGGCCATCATACCCTGAGTATAACCCGAAGAGTTACTTCCCACCGTCAACGTATCTCCACGCATAAGAACTCCATTCTTATAACTTCCGGCCGAAGTAACTACTTGGCGCCATGTTACACTGTAATCCGTACTTTTACGCGTAAATTTATCCAAGTTCAATACACCGGTCGAATTGATGCCCGGAGCGCCGTAAATCCGCAACATCTGACTTTTACGAACATCGGCGTCGGTATAATCCGCAACTCCTGCCGTACATAGATTGCCTGTCCCGCGAGTCACACCGGAAGCCGGAGGATTGGTCGGACCGTTCGTTACCGCATCCTCTTCAAAATCATAGTAAGTGGTATAAGTAGCCGGATTCACAGTTCCTTTCAGATTCACTTTGCGTGTATCCAGATATTGGGTTGCCACGGAAACCACACCTTCATAGTCCCCGATTTTCATTTCCGGTTTGAGACGCACATAAATGCGTACCGTTCCGTCTTCCAACGTAGCACGGTCTATCGCCAAAGTCTGAGTATAACCGTCAAGAGAATCCACTGAAATTTCAAAAGCCTCTCCTTCCAACTCCACCTGTACGTCGTCCAACAAGTCATCTCCACCGATGTCGAAACTTCCCACGACCCGATTCGTACCTCCGTTCGTCTGACTGATTTCTTCTAAATCGGTTTGCGAAACAGTCATACCACTTCGATACAACGTAATGTCATCCACAGTCATGACTGCGTCCCAGCAGAGACGGGTGCCACCGACAGTAAAGGTAGCATCCTCCAACGCCAACAAATTTTCCCAAACCACGCCGTCTGTAGAACCATCCAAGTACAACTTACCTCCTTGTAAAGTAGCGCGAAGCCAATCCATCCCTTCCGCACGGTCACCTTCACCCAAAGTATTCACGATGGCTAACCCACCGTCTTCTTTCGTTTCAGTCGTACTTATGCTGACCTTCAGTCCGTCCGTCTTGAACAAATAGCCGCCACGCATCAATATGCCCGCATCTCCATCTATTTGTTTCCAAGACACGCTGTAATCCGTAGCGTCACGAGGGAACATATCTAATATAGCCTGTCCCATTCCCGCCAGACCGGCAACATACGCATGCAAAGCATGATTTTTCGTCCCGCCGCTTTCTATGGCAACAACACCGGCTTCTCCATCTTTCACTGTCAACATGGTAGCCGCCGGATCGGTAGCCGTTGTCGCAGCTTCATCATCTTCAAAGTTATATACCTGAGCGTCGGTACGATCTATTTTGATACAATCTACGAACACGGGAGAAGCCGTTGTCGCAAATTTCAGAATAACGGCATTTTCTCCTTCTTCCAGTTCTACATCTTTAGCCACTTCCGTCCAAACTTCTCCCGTCTTACGGAAAGTAAGCGGATAACGGCGACCGTTAACCAACAACTGCATTGTTACCCCAGAGGTCGGAGCTTGATAACGTACCGTCATCGTGTAAGTCCCTTTACGCAGAACCGTCACTGTATCGCGTATAGCCGCCGACTTATTGGTTCCAAACTCTACAAATCCCTGTCCTTGATAGCCACGGTGACCATTGTAGTAAGCATTTCCACGACACGCAGCAATGTCTTTGTAGTCGAAATTTTCGGCTTCATATTGCAATGTTCCGGTATATACGGACGGAGCTTCGGGCACTTCTATCCGAGCCGGTGTCCACTCCGTCAAACGTTCCGTAGCATTCCCGCTACACTTAATGCCCAATTCCACCGGTCCATTGTGACTGACTGTGAGGGTCAACACCCCGTCTTTCCACTCTTGCTTCACCTCGCTTTCACGATGGTCGGCCCGGTCCTTCCACGTAATTTCCGGTTGTGTAGAAGCACCGTAAATACGAATCGTATCGGTCGCATTATCATCCTCGATGAAGACCTCATTGCTTACCTTCGAATTCCGGTAATTAGTCATATAAAGCATGACGCTGTCGGTAAACTCTTTCATTACCGCCATAGCGTATGGAGAGAAGTCCAATGAAATGCTTTCCGCCGTATTATATAAAAAAGGAATATTACCTTTCGCCCGCTGCGTGGAGATATGACGTGAACGTACGCCATTCACCGTTTTATCCTGGTACTGATAAGGATTATACGTCATCCACGTGTTTTCCGCATGAGCCGCATAAATGTCACCGGTATATTCCTCTGGGAAAAGTCGGTTCAGTTCGTTCACCTTGTCCTCCACTTTAGGCCAACGTTGGTCATATTCCGACACGTTTACTACCTGAAGCCGCTGCGCCTCCTCGTCCAAAAGGTCATACACCTGAGGAATAGTGGGATAACGGCCGGAACTCTTCAGCCACCATTTGTTTTCCAACCACGAATTGCCATAAGTAGCACCGTCTCGGTCGCATTCCGGACGGTAAAGCCCGTCGAACAACGTGGCCGGGGTGAGATAGTCATCGAACGTACCGGTGCTTTTATCGTTCCGGATACATATTTTCGTCCGGTCTATCACCTCACGACGCGTCAGTATCCGGACCGTTCCATCCAGTATTTTACGGAATTCGTCAATGTTAATGTTGACGAAATGAGGATACCATCCCCAACGACGCCGGGTATAGCCGTCGGCTGTTGTCGCAGTGGAAATTTCACGGGACACTTCTACCGGAATGGTTTCCGGACCGTCGATAACGGTTTGTCCCGTCAACATGACATGTTCCATGATAGGCATCGCTCCGGAAGCTTTTACGAACGGTTCGCGTTCCTGATCGTCTTCAGTAGCCGGGTTACCATCGTCCGTACTCCATCCGCAAGCATCGAAACGAATACCGTATTGTCCCGCCGAGCCATGCCCCGAGGCAATTACTCTCGATGTCGAAAAAACCATTCTGCATCGTGTACTTCTCACAACAGATGAAGTGTTCCGGATGCTCCGTCAATAGTCGGTTTACCTCGGGATTCCGCTTCATGTAAGCTATAGGCATCATGTCGGCCGAATAATACGCCTGGGTGAAGCTTACCACAAGATATCCGCCATAGCGGTGGCATATCTTCAAAATGTCACCGAACAACGAAAGGCGTTCCAAAAAGGATGGCGTTCCCTCCTCTCCGAATCCCCAGAACTGTTCTGCAAAGTTCCAACCGATGAAATTGGGATATTTACGGAAATAATCCTCATACACCGAAAGGTCATGGTCGGAAAAACGGCTGTGTCCCCCACTGGCACACTGTACCATAGACCACACGCGCTTTTGTGCACAAGCCTTCAACCACGAATCACATACGGCAAACCCGTCATGACATGTAGCATCCGTCGCCGACAGCGACAAACTGAACACCACATACGGACGAATATCCTCGGGAACCATCTCAATGATACGCTCCGGGTCCGGCGTATTCCAAGTATCGATATGCACAATCCATAAAGGACGCTCCGGCGATATGGGACGTCTTAATGGGACATCGGCCAATACCTCCATACTTACCACGAACATTACCACAAACGCCATCGCCGAAAGCCATGCCCGTTTGCACTTCAAGAACATTTTTTTCATATACAAATCTATTTAAATAATTCTATATCACCAATTATCCGTACGGAAAGGTGCAGCCAACAACCCGTCTTTATTGCACAAATTGGCATCCGAGGGATTGTCACTCCACGCATACCGCACGGCTACAGGGTGTTTCACATCCTTATTGCTCACTACGACCTTGTTTCCTTTAATCACAGCATCCGCCCACACGAACTTCCGGTCTTCGCCGGCCACAGCAAAGTGTTTCAAGCCGCCTCCACGGCTTGCCAGTCCGCGCCCCACCTCAGTAAAAGAGATTACGACACGGTCGCCATCCACCTCCATACCTTTATATATAGGACCGGAACAGACCACTTTCTCCCCGTAAATCAATTTGCGCGCCCCGAGAAACAACCGTTGCGCCACACTTTTCTTATCCAACGGATGAATGTCGTTCCATTCACCCACATCGTAGGTTACGGCCAAAGCCGTATGGGAAACTTCCGAAGCCGCTTGTAATTGCGCCTCCCGCAAACGCGCCCAACCGCTATCCGTAGGACGGTCGTGCTTCTTCATATAATTGGGCAACTGCACCAAGAGAAAAGGCATGTCCGGCATCTGCCATGATTCGCGCCAGTCCGCTATCAGGGATTTCAGCAACGGCGCGTATTCCCCTGCCCGTCCGGCATTGTTCTCGCCTTGGTACCAAATGGCTCCCCGCACTTTCCAGTCCCGGATGGGATAAATCATACCGTTATACAGTCCTGAGCCCACCATTTTTTGCTGCCGAAGACGTTCAACGTATTCTTCCACACCGGTCCGGTCGAAACCTGTTTTATACTTCCAAGTACCGCAGAGCGACACGGAGTCCTCATCTCCTCTTATCACGTAGGGCTTGTCCGGCACGATTTCCCCATGGCCGTTCATCGCCGTAAGTTTCAGCGTCACGTTATTCTTGCCCTGCACCAACACACCGGCCGGGATGGCATATTTGCGTGGAGGACCGAAATATGAGGTGGTGCCCACCAAACGCCCATTCACGAACACAGAATCACCGTCGGCCATACGTCCCATATAAATCCGCGCGTGCCGCCCCACCATGGAAGAAGGCAAATCGAAAGTCTTGCGGTACCATACGGAACCTTTCGTCCGGATACCGCGCTCATCCCACGTACCCGGCACTTCCGTCTCAGCCCAATCCGAATCATCGAAATCTTTTTGATTCCATCTGCCGGAACCTTTATCCTGACGGGATTCCTTCACTTTGCGCACAGCCTCCTCGTCCACCAAGAGACGCGGAAAATCTTTCAGACGCTCCTGACTGATCCACGACTCGATATCCGTACCTCCCTTGCTTGCCACCAACATGCCCACGGGCACATGGTAGCGGTTCCACACTTCCGTGGCGAAAAAATAAGCCAGTGAAGTCCAGTTCATGACTTCGGATGCAGTAGCCGAATGCCACACGGCATCTCCGGCAATTTCTTCCCTTACACCATCCGTCACATCCTGCGAAGGCACTTTATAGTGACGTATCATATGATTATTCGACACCGGTATCTCCGGAAACTTCTCCACCAGACGTTCGATAGGTGTCTCCTGATTCGACTGCCCTCCGCAGAGATAGACATCTCCCACGAGTACGTCGCGTATCACCTTTTCATTCACTTCCATCAGAAACGGTCCTCCGGGCTGTTGCGGAGGCAACATGACGTGCCATTTCCCCGTCCCGTCGGCTTCTGTATAATAAGGTGTATCTCGGAAACGCACCGTGACTTTCTCACCAGGATCCGCCCACCCCCAAATTTTCAACTCGGTTTCCCGTTGAAGCACCATCCGGTCGCCCACCAATTTAGGCAGCCTGACCGCCGCCCATCCTTCGCCGCCTCCTACCAAACCGGCGAGGAACAAAAGCACCGGACTCACTTTTTTTAGACAAAAGAGCAAAAGAACAAATTTTGTTGTCGTAACTTTCTTCTGTCCTTCTGTCCTTCTGTCTAAAACAATAGGCTTCGGCTCATATCGGCCATTTTTTTCAACTAAAATATCCATTGCACTATAATGTTAAAACCATATCGCTTATCGTAGCCTGTTTTTAATGATTCAAAGATACACCTTCTATGCCTACTCGATTTTACGTCGTGTAACACATTTGTTTGCTCATGTTTCATTTGCAAAAAAAAATGCCGTAAGGTTTCATAATATAAAATATCCGCTACATATTCAAAAACGAAAAAAGAAAGAATATCCTAACTTTGCCATAGAGACAATCATAAAAGTGGAAATAGGTTTCATAATATAATGATTAGGTTAATGTTGGTTTTTCAGGTAGCTTTGTGTGAAGGTATCAGGATATTCAGGAGTTTCATAATTGGAAATTAGGTTAATGATTGGTTCTTAGGTAGTAGGATTGTTTAAGAGAAAAAGGATTGTTTTTGCAGGAAACCCCAAGCCGGATGTTACCCGGCTCACAAAAAAAACAGCAGACGGTCACACCCGCCTGCTGTTTTTTATTTATCGCGTTTCCGCTGAAAAGTCGTGTCCTGCCACGTCTACTTCTTTGCCGTCATCAGCCTTACCTCATACACGCGAGGAGTGGCTTTCTTCTCCGAAGGAGTGATTTTGACGGTCAGAACGTCCTTCCCGTCCATCTCGTCCGGCAAATCGAAATACGCCGTTTTCATCCCTCGTCCATCCACCGGACTTAGCATACCGACCGTACGTTCTTCTACCATAACCAAAGCGTCCGTATCAGCCATACCCCCCTCGTACTCCACACGCAAACGGGACACATCACGTCCATTCGTTTTCATGCGGTACGAGAACCAACCCTTTCCGGTAGCGTCACGCCAATGGCGGTCGTTGTGGCTTCCGTTACGTGACTGCTCCGACCTGATGAAATGATCGCTCTCCGGCTGCTGTTCCCCACAGATAACCTTATCCGCAGTAGCAGCCTCCAGTTCGTTCTTCTCCCGTTCCGAACGAGCCAAAGCCTCCTGCTGGGCTTTCAGCTTATCGGGAGAAATCACCGGCCAATACACCATGTAACGGCATTCATACAGGCAATTGAACGGCTCTAACGTCATTCCTTCGTAACGTTCGGGATACACCCCACGAAGTTTGAACTCCAACGGCTTTCCTTCCACCTTTTCGATATGGGATAAAAGGTCGTCTTTGTCACCTACAATGACCGGCATATCCTGCAAAGGCCACTGCGGACCGGAAGCCACATGTCCTCCACGGCTATCATCAGCAAACAGACCTACCTGCTCCTGTTTCCCCATGCGCGAAGCCAACACTATTGGGCCGTACATAAAAGAATAGTTATCCGAACCATCGGGCAGAGCGGCCACACGCAAAGACATCGGCAACGTCAGCCGCACTTCGTCTCCATCGGCCCATTTGCGGCTTATCGTCACATAACCGCCGGATACCGACACGGGTTGAGCCGTCCCGTTCACCGTCAGTTCCATCTGGGAAACGTCCGTCCACTCCGGCACACGGAACTTCACCGTGAACTCTTTCGCCCTGCCGCACGACAGGCGAAGGGTGGTAGCCTCTTCATAAGGGAAACCCGTGAGTTGCTCCACGCGCACCTTCCCCCACTGCAACACCGAAGGAATAAACAGGTTGACATACAGTTCATCCTCGCTGTGGCCGTAAATCATCTCTCCGTATTTGGCATGGTTTTCCATTCCGGAACCCACACAACACCAGAAACTCGTCTGCGGTTGGGAATATACCCGATAATGCCCCGAA
>OGMN01001467.1_pt1 | contig 17288 bp, 17 predicted proteins | sample 1573211 | NCBI WGS metagenome assembly OGMN01 (sample SAMEA2581876, study PRJEB24529) | metagenome | biome: Human gut stool | place: China | collected 2011
GCTTTCATTGTGCGGTGTTGCCTTAAGCGTTTTCCGCGATTGTGACGACGGTCGGCGTGCAGATCTCGTTTTCCTCGGGGGTGCGCTCGTAGACCAGATGCTCGAACAGCAGGCGCAGCGCAAGGCGGCCCTGCTCGGCGTGGTTCCCGAGCTTGCCGACCAACTCAGGCAAAAGATGAACCCATAACCTCAACACGCATCACACGGAACGGTAATGAACGACGCTGAAATCATGGAACTCGTTGATGAGGTCAGAAGGTGCGAACGCGCCGTGCAACAGGCGAAGAACGCTCTTGAAATCGCCAAACGTGACGCCGCCGTCGCCGTCTGCCCATATAAGGAAGGCGACATCGTATCCGGATGGGATCGCGACGGCACCAGTCCGGCAAAGGTCGATAAAATCCTCTTTACCCCCTCCTACCCCTACTACGACCTGCGCGTGCTCCCCATCACGGAAGGGGGCAAACCATCCCGACGGCACAGGTACGCCTACAACGTGCTGGATGTAACACCATACGAAGGCGACGAATGACCCCAAACGAAAGGCGGCTCACTTTGATGTGGGTCGCCTTTTTTCTTTGGGTGTTGTGGGCAATTGGTCCTGGAAGGGGGTGATGCCGATGAAGTGGCTAGGCGTCCGACCAGATACTTCTAAGCCGCCTACACGGCGGATAACCCGGTGACGGGAACGCGCTGTCGCTCCGGTTCCTTCTAAGCCGCCTACACGGCGGATAACAGCCATAGCCGGATGGAGTGACAGCGCCACGGCTTCTAAGCCGCCTACACGGCGGATAACTCCTTTTTGCGCTTTTCAAAGTAGGACTCAACCTTCTAAGCCGCCTACACGGCGGATAACCTCTTGCTCGGATTCCTCAAAGAACTCAAACACTTCTAAGCCGCCTACACGGCGGATAACTTGTGGCACTTCTCGACGCGTGCCTCAGGACCCTTCTAAGCCGCCTACACGGCGGATAACTAGAGGCTTTTACAAAAGTATCTCTGCTTTTCAGTAGGTTACACCTGAAAAGACTTCAGAAACTTCGCTTTTCCTCTCTATTTGTAACTACCTTATTCTCAATCTCTTTTTTAGACAACTTTTTTATGAAGCCAAAGGAAAGATATGATCACCCCCGAAGAACTCGACTACATCCGAACCGCCGCCATTGGCGACATGCTCGGAGACTCCAAGGCGCTCGACGAGATGGGGTCAGCGGCTACCATTTTCAGGCTGTGCCGGGAACTGGAACATGCCCAGAATGAAAAAACAGAACTGCAAGAAGTTGTCGTCCGTATTTACAAGGCACTAAAGGGATAAAAATGATATGAACCCAACAAAAGAAGAGCGCGACCAGTGGCGCGAAAGACTGTCATCACCATACACATGCTTTGATGCGGCCCATGCGGACTTCACCATCCGGTTACTTGATGCGCTGGAAGAAGTCGAGGCGGAGAAAGAAAGGCTGGAGCTGGAGACGGATGTACTCAGTATCTGGCTTGCAAACGCCTATATCGATATTGATTTATTACCAGATATCGACTCCGGCGCGATGAACCCGCCGTTGCCTGAAGATGTACGGGAAGCCGCTCGCGAGGCTGCTAGAAAAGATGAACTCCAAACATGAAAGAAATGCCGCAAGGGTATGGGCATTGGCAGAATTGCTTGCAATCTCTGGCGGATGTGAAGGATGTAATCTCAGGGGACTGCACAGTTGTCAGGATAACGTATCCAGAAAACTGTGCTGGATCAAAAAGGCCGATGAGATGATTAAAAGGCGCAAGGCCGTGGAGGAAGGAAGATGAACGAGGACGCCTTGTTCACAGCAAGACTCATCAGAACTGCGATGGTACATCTCGGCGTTTCTCAGTCTGAACTGGCAAAGTATCTGAAAAGTCGGGGAACCGCTTCTGATCTGCTGACAGGAAAGAGATGCCCGTCCAAGAGAGAAATCGCAATACTCCGTGAACTTCTGGGAATCAGCGCAGATATTTTAATTCCACGTGTAAAGTTGGAGGAATCATGTCCGAAGAACTGACGTTGCTACCGTGCCCGGCGTGTGGAGGGAAAGCGGACATTATCGACTCATTCGAGAGAGACAACAAGGGACACGTCGCAATAGGCTGGTCCGCATACTGCACGCGGGGGTGTTTGACCACAAGCGAGCACGGCTCCAGAGAAAAGGCCGCAGCATCGTGGAACGCCCTCCCCCGCGCGCTGGAGTGGACGGACGAGCCGCCGAAGGTGCCGGGATGGTATTGGTATAAAACATCTTCACACCTTGGGATTACGAAGTTCCCCGAATTATGCGACAGAACAAGAGAGGGCTGGCAATGGGCTGGCCCCATCCCCGAACCCCGCGAACCGAAGGAGTAACCGTGGAAGTAGCAGAAACCATGCTCATCGTGACCGTGATCGTCTCCCCTCTCGTAATCGGGGGGCATTCCGCGACGCACTCGGAGTACACCCGAGAGTATCCGCAGGTGGGTATATACCAGTGTACAGAACAGGCCGAGCAGATAATGGCACAACACGGGATAAATCATACGGTAGTTGCCGTATGCGTCCCCGCAAACAAGCACGAACCGAAGTAGCCCCGAAAGGGGCTTTCCTTTTTCTGGAGGAGAACATGCGAAGACCCATCAACCCCGTAATACCGTATCCCCACGAGGCCATTCAGCACACCCGCTGCGTTCTTGCCCTGTCCATGATCACCGTGGCGCTATCCCTTCTTAAACCGGAAATGCTGGCACAGCTTGGCGACCTTGGCAGACAAGTCGAGAAGGTCGACCGCTGGATCGAACGGTGTAGCGATGATGTCCAGCGCAGGCTGTCTGCTGGCGCAAAGCGAGATCTCGACAGGAGGTTCCATATCCTTGCCGGGCATGTCGGGGACATTCAGGCGGCTTCCGTCGACGCTTCCCGCTGGACGCAATGGGGTGCCGGAATGTGGGCCGGGCTCACCTTTCTCGAAGACTGCCGAAACACCTGCCCCGTCTACTTCCGGGGCCTTCACTGGCACAACCTGCTCAAGACGCTGACTACGCTGTGCAATGCGCTCGAAAAGGTCGACCCGAAGATAGCCGAGATCGGGACGCGGGTGTACGAGCGGGCCGCGTAGGAGGAAAGAAATATGGAAACGACAATCTCGGAAATCCGCTCAATCGTACAGCGGCGTCGGGAGTTAGAGATTGAAGACCAACGTCTCTACCAACGGTTTCTCGAACTGCTCGAACTCAACCAAGGGACTAGAAAATCTTCCCGCGATAGGCTATCCCCAGAATCAGGGAAGGCGCTTTTTGCTGGCTTGAAGAGAGGTTCTCATGAGCGTAGCAAAGCGCGGTGACGGCAGATTTGTCGTCAAGTTCAAAGATGAAGAAGGGCGCTGGAAACAGCGCTCTTTCCGTACTGATGAAGAGGCCCGGCAGTTCGATGCGGATTGCCAATATGATAAGGTGGAAAACACGCGCCTGACGCTGTTGGAGGCGGTGCTGGTGTACTTAAAGAACACTGAGTACGCCGAAAAAACCATAGCAACGTACGAGTTTTTGGTCTGTGGCCATGACAGGCAAAACGGCTATCACCGGGAAGGTCCAGCGGAGTTTATTGCCGACCGTTTTGTTGACACATTGACACGTCGTGACCTCGAAAATGTGCGCGAGAGGTGCAGGAATGATGGTCTGACTATGACAAGCATCAACTCCTACGTTTCAAAGCTAAAGGCAGCAATCAATTGGTGCGTCGAACAAGATTTGCTCCACGAGAATCCTTGGGGGAAATATCGGCAACTCCCCGGCGCAAAAAACAAGCCACGGACGGGAACATTGGAAGACTTCCACAAACTCTTTCCTGTGCTCCCGCCGTGGCTTCAATGGGCAGCCCAAACCGCCATTGCCCTATGTCTGCGTCCCGGCATATCCGAACTTTTCCGTCTCGAATGGTCGGCATTCGACTGGAAGGCTAGAACCGTGTGCGTTTACATGCCGAAAGTTTGTACTACAAAACTTGTATTCCCGCCAGAGGCATATCTTGCCGAAGCGTGGCTACGGTTCAAGTCAGACATGGCAGCTGGAAAAACCCTCGTTTGCCGTGGGAGAAAAGGCACGGCAGTGACCTCCTCCATGTACCATAAGTCATGGGATAGAGCATGTAAAAAAATCGGCGTACTTATGCCTATGTACGCGTTACGGCATATTGCTGCTTCCGAAATGCTGGCAAATGGGGTGGACATCGCAGCAGTGGCTGCGCAACTTGGGCACAAGAACATCACCACAACAGGGGCATTCTACACTCATGCGCTGGCATCATCCCAACGGCGTGCAGCTACATGCCTCCCTGATTGCACCAACTTGGTGCGGAATGGTGCAGAAAAACAATTACATAATTAATAAAAACAATATATTGAGCATAAAAGCTATCTTCCTTTACGGAAGGCCGTCGGGGTATAGGGGGGAAGTATCGGGGGAGCGATCAACGGGAAGAGACAAGCAGCATGACCGCCAGCCCGGTGAAAACGCAACCGGCGGCACGGTTCAGGAACAGCTGCCCCTTGACGGAACTGTTGAAACGCCCGGCGACCCGTCCCGCAAGCAGTGACACGCAACCAAAGACCAGCAGCGTGGCAAGCTGGAACAGCGCGCCAAGGGCAATGATCTGCGCCGTAAGGCCGCCCCGCGCGGGATCGGCGAACTGAGGCAGGAAAGCAAGGAAGAACAGCGTCACCTTGGGGTTGGTGATGTTCATGATCACCCCTCTCCGGTACAGCGTGCCGTATCCGGGGAATTGCGCCTTCTGGAGCGAAGCCTTTGAGGTTCCGCTGCGGAAAGAGAGCCACGCCAGATACAGCAGATAGGCGGCCCCCGCGAATTTCAGCACATTGAACGCCGTTTCCGAACTCTGGAACAGAGCGGCGACCCCAAGCGATACGGCGGTGATATGTACGAACAGACCGGTGATCAGCCCGCAGGTCGTGGCGAACCCCGCACGCGCGCCGTACAGCGCCGATTGCGTCAGCACAAAAAGGATGTCCGGTCCGGGGGCGAGCCCCATGACCACCGATGCAACAAAAAAAGCCCCTAGCGTTTCAACTGGCGGCATAGCCTTTCCTTTACTTGCTCAGGCGGGAAAAATTCCGCCCTCTTCTCTTCAGGCGAGGTGTTGCGGGATTCTAGGGTTCCAGTCTTTTCCGGCCCGTGCCGGCCGCGCAATATCCACATCAAGGATACCGGACCCGTAAAGCCGGGAGGTTCCCGGCTTGTGCCGGTCGCCCCGTGTAATGCCGGACAGCGAACCTTCAGGCGGAAAACGCAGCCGGACGATCAAAGACCACCCGCAACACATCTCGTGAAAGCCGGGAGGAGAGCCTCCCCCCGGCGGATTTTACAGAGCGGATCAGTCCTTCGCCGTTTCCTCGGAAGCGGCCTTGAAACCGCGTTCGAAGCAGTTCAGGTTGCTTTCCACAAAGGCGGGCTTGCCGTTCTTGCGGATCGCCTCCATCTGGCTCTCCTTCGTAAGCGGCATGTCCGCGGCCCCGTACAGCGCGCCGAGCATGACCATGTTCAGGCCGAGCGGGTTGCCCGCTTCCAGCGATTCCTTGCGGGCGTCGAACGCGATCACGCGGCCCACTTTGGCGCGCAGGCAGGCAAGCAGGTCATCGACGGGGGGATATGCCGCCGAACCGCCGGGAATGAACGGCACTACAGGCGCGGTGTTGGTGATCACGATGGTGTCGGCATTGGCCTTGCTCAGGGCGCGCACGGCTTCCATCGGCTCGAAGGCCAGCAGGATGTCCGCGCAGTTGTCGGAAATGGTGGGGCTCTGCGCGCCGCCGAGCACGACCGTGGATTCCACCACGCCGCCTCGCTGGGCCATGCCGTGGGTTTCGCTCATGAGGACGGGCACGCCCATGCTCAGAGCGGCCTCGCCGATCATTTTGGAGGCCAGCACGTTGCCTTGCCCTCCCACGCCCACAATATAGATTCTCAAGGTATTCATGACGGCTCCTTACTTATTTTTGGGGACGGATCGCATTGTTCGGGCAAACTTGGGCACATACGGCGCAGCCGATGCACTGGACGGGATCGATGGACACCTTGCCGTCCCGAAGCTGGAAGGCCGGACAGCCGAACGTGTCCACACAGGTATGGCAGTTGACGCAGCGTTCCCCGTCGATGCCGAACACGGGTTTCTTGGCCTTGGACAGGCGGCGCATGTGCAGCGGGCAGGGTTCGCGGCAAATGATCACGGAAACGCCGTCGTGATCCAGCGCGGCGCGGGTCGCTTCCGCCACCTTCTTAAGGTTGGTGGGCCGGACGGTCTGGATGTGCTCCACGCCGAGCGCCCTGATGACGGCTTCCATGTCGATGCTGGTCAGCGGAGGCGTGCCCGGGGCCTGCGGCAGGGACGCGTCGCGGCCCGGTGAAGGCTGATGTCCGGTCATGGCCGTAACCATGTTGTCGAGGACGACCAGCACGAAGCGGTGGTGGTTGTAGACGGCGTTGGCGATCCCGGTCAAACCGGAGTGGAACAGCGTGCTGTCGCCGATGAAGCCGACGATGCGCTGTTCCGCCCCGACCGCCAGTTCCAGACCGGCGGGCATGGAGGCCGCCGCGCCCATGCACACGCCGATGTCGGCCATGCGCAGAGGCGGCATGAATCCGAGGGAGTAACACCCGATGTCCGTGGCGAAGATGACGTCCCGGCCTTCGCAGCCGAGTTTCACGCCATAGTAGGACATGCGGTGAGGGCAGCCCGCGCACAGGGACGGAGGACGGTTGACCAGCTGCGGGGCATCCGTGAGATCCAGCGGCGCGGGGGTCACGTCGGCGACGCCGAAGGCTTCGGCTACGGCGGCGCTCACACGGGCGGGGGTATATTCGTACAGCGTGGAAAGGTCGGCGGTCCCCTTGCCGAGGATGGTCAGGGTAAGGCCGTTCTTCTGCGCCATCGCGCGGAGGGCTTCCTCAACCAGCGGCTCCAGCTCCTCAAGCACAAGCACCGTATCCTTGCCGCGCAGGAATTCCAGCAGGGCGTTTTCAGGCAGAGGCCACGCCATGCCGAGGCGGAACACGCCCACGGTATCCGAAAGGCCGCATTCCTTCACGGCATCAAGCACATAGTTGACCGCGGCACTGCTGGCGACCACGCCGAGGCGCGTATCCGCCGGGCCTTCCACACGGTTGAACGGGCTGGCGTCGCTCACCGGAACCAGGCTGCGCATACGCTCGACCAGACGCTTGTGATGGCGCACGGCATTGCCCGGCAGCGGCACGAACGCGTAATCCTTTTCATAGTGGCGCGGCCCGGCCTTGGGGCGGATGTCGCCAAGCTCCACCACGCCGCGGCTGTGCGCCACGCGGGTGGTCGCCCGAACCATCACGGGCATCCCCATTTGCGCCGAAAGTGCGAACGCAGCCACGGTCATATCCTTCATTTCCTGCGCGGTGGCGGGTTCGAAGCAGGGAAGCCCGAACAGGCGGGCATACTGCCGATTATCCTGCTCGTTCTGGCTGGAGAACATGCTCGGGTCGTCGGCGCTGTACACCACGAGGCTCCCACGGACACCGAGATACGTCAGCGTGCCGAGCGGATCGGAGGCGACGTTGAGGCCGACGTGCTTCATGGCGGTCAGACAGTTCAGGCCGCCCATGGACGCGCCCGCAACGGCTTCCATCGCCACTTTCTCGTTGGTGGCGAAATCCATGCGGAAACCGCCCGCGCCCTGCAATTCGTACAGCAGGTTGCTCACTTCCGAGGAAGGGGTGCCGGGATAGCAGCTCGCGTAGTCGAGCCCGGCTTCATACGCGCCCCGCACGAGCGCCTCGTTGCCCATGAGCAACGCCTTTTTGCCGATTTCACGTTCGAGAAGCACTGACATAACGTCTCCTTTATCGTGTTGATTCCATACATAGTGTTATGGGGTTCCGCCTGCGGCTGCCTGCGCCCTTTCGAGGCGCGGAGGCCTTCGCCGCCGGCCTCCTTCCACCCATCAACCATTCTGAGAAGAAAGGGAGGCGGGGGAAGGGCAGCCCTCCCGTGCAACCGATTCTCTCTTATGGGCCTTTTCCCTGAGCACAACCGCCGGGGCGACGCCCAGCAGGGTTATGGCCGCAGCCACATAAAGGGCCACGAGATAATCTCCGGACCATGCCCGGATCAGGCCGCCGATGAACGGCCCGCACACCGAGGCGACCATGAGCGGGCTCGTGCTGAACCCGTAGTTCACCCCGAAGTGGCGCGGCCCGAAAAAGGCCATGATCAAGGCCGCAAGCTGGGGAATGGTCCCGCCGAACGCCAGCGCCACCGGAACCGCCGCAATCAGGAAGCCCGCCATGCCGAACCGGGACGGCAGCACCGCCAGCAGCACCAGCCCGCATCCCATGAACACGGCGTCCAGCCCCATGCCCCACGCCCGGCCGAACCGATCGTGGACGTATCCGAAGAACAACCGGCCCACGCCGTTCGCTATCGCGTACACGCCCATGCCGAGCCCGGCCTGAGCCGCGGTCAGCCCGCATTCCAGCGCATAGGGAACGATGTGCCCGATGATCATCAGCCCGCCGATCTGGATCGTCAGCATCCAGCCCCAGATCATCCAGTAGGACGGCGTATGGAGCATGTCCCGCAGGCCGACGCCGTCGCCCTCTTCCTTGCCGGGAGCCGCTTCGGGCATACGCAGGAACAGCGAGCCGAGCACAATGATGCCAAGGAAGAGCACCGCCAGCGCCATGAACGTGCTGGAAACGCCCACCTTGCCGATGAGCCAGCCCGCGCCGACCGTCCCGAACAGGAGCGTGCCGAGCGCAAGGGCCATCGTCAGCAGGCCGCTCACCAGCCCCTTGCGCTCAGGATACCAGCGCAGGCATACGGCGGCGGGGACAAGGTTCACGATGCCGATGCCGAACCCGGACACCACCCCGTAGCTGAGGTAGAGGCCGATCACGGAGTCGATGCGCGACGCCCACAGCAGCCCGACGCACAGCAACGCGCCGCCGATCTGTACCGCACGGGCGGGCCCGAACCGGAGAAGCTTTCCCCCGGCGAACATGCCGAGTGAGAAGAAGGTGATCATGAAAGTGAAGGTCAGGGACGTCTCGGGACGCTGCCAACCAAAAGCCTGTTCCAACGGGACCACGAAAATCGACCACGCATACAGAACGCCGCAGACCGTGCACAGCACAAGCCCCGCCAACAGGATGATCAGACGGCTCGGCGTTTTCATGATGCCTCCGTCCGCTCCGCAAAGGTATGCGCTTCTTCTTCGCCGCGCAGGACGCGCAGCACGCCGAGGGCGAGGGATTCCATCTCGTTTTCGCCGGGCAGCACATGTACCGGAGCGAGGAAGGACACACGCTCCGCCACCCAGTCCGTGAGCATCCGGGAGCGGGCGACGCCGCCCGTAAGCAGAATGGCGTCGAGGCGGCCCCGTGTCACCACGGCGAGCTTGCCGATATTTTTCGCCAGATTGTGGGCCATGGCCTCGTAAACCAGCGCGGCCTTCCCGTCACCCTCGTGGATGCGGCGCTCGATTTCCCGCGCGTCGGACGTCCCGAACCAGTCCATCAGCCCCCCCTTCCGCTGCATCCGGCGCATCATCTCGGGGAAGGTGACGCCGTCCTGCGTCGCCATTTCCGCAAGCTGGAAGCACGGCAAGCCACCGGAACGCTCGGGCGCGAACGGCCCTTCATCGTCGGAAATCATATCCACGACACGCCCGCCCACATGCAGGGAAAGGGTGATCCCCCCGCCCATGTGCGCGACAATCAAGGATAGCTCGGGGTATTTCGCATTGTTCTGCGTGGCGTAGCGCAACGCGCAGGCCCGCATGTTGAGCATGTGCCCCACGCTCTTGCGCTCTATGGACGAAAACCCGGTGATGCGGGCGATGGGATCCATTTCGTCCACGGTGACGGGATCATAGATGAACGCCGGGATGCCGAGCGGCCTCGCCACAGCGTCCGCAAGCACGGCCCCAAGGTTCGAGGCATGTTGCATGACCGGACGGTGGCGCAGCACGTCGAGCATGGCATCATTGACACGATACGCCCCGGAACGCACCGGCGGCAGCAGCCCACCCCGCCCCACACAGGCGTGCAGGGACGCGGGATCAATGCCTTTTTCCGTCAATACGTCGAGCAGCAGGCGGTGGCGCAGCTCAAACTGCTCCATGACCGCCGGGGACAGTTTGGCGGTATCGTGGTCGCGGCTTTCCACAAACAGCGGGGCCTCGTCCTCGTACACGGCGATTTTGGTCGAGGTGGACCCCGGGTTGATCACAAGAATGCGAAACATGCTGACCTCACAGGCAATTAGGCGTTCCGGGCGGCGAGGCATCCCAACGCGGTGGCATACAGTTTGGCGGACGGCGGCTCCGAGCGCGAAGTCATGACCACGGGCGCGGCTGCCCCGAGGATGAGCCCGGCCACCTGACTGCCCTTGAGGAAGTGCAGCAGCCCCTTGATCGCCACGTTGCCCACTTCCATGATCGGCATGAGGAAAATATCGGCGTCGCCGGAAACCCGGCTTTCGATGCCCTTGTGCAGGGCGGATTCGCGGTTCAGGGCCACATCCATGGCAATGGGGCCTTCAACGATGCATTGCGTGGGGAACTCGCCCCGTTCCCATGCCTCGACCAGCCCGGCGGCGTCGATGGTCGCGGGATTATGCGGATCGACGCGCTCGTTGGCGGCGAGGCAGGCGACCTTGGGGCATTCGTAGCCCCACGAGCGCAGAGCCAGCAGCGCGTTGGCGAGGATGTCCTTCTTGGCGGCAAGGTCGGGATTGATGTTCATCCCGCCGTCGGTACTGTAAATGAGCTTGTGATAGCCCGGCAGTTCCACGGCGGCGATGTGCGACAGCCTCCGGCCCGTGCGCAGCCCTTCTTCCTTGTTCAGCACACCGCGCAGGAAGTCCGAAGAGTTGAGCATACCCTTCATGAGTACCCCGGATTCCCCGCCGCGCACCGAGCGCACGGCCTCCCGCAGCGCCGTCGCGGGATCGGCGGCATGGCGGAGTTCGGCCCGGCCCTCGATGCCCGCCTGTTCAACCAACGGGCGTACAACCGCCTCATCACCGTACAGGATAACGTCGGCCAGCCCTTTATCCAGAGCCATGCGCGCGGCTTCCACGGTTTCACTGTCCGCGTTCGCCACGCACACCACTGTCCGGGGCATGGCCTTCACCTTGTCGATCAGTTCCGAAAAATGTTGCAGCATGAAAAGGCTCCTGTGGAAGAAAGCGGGAATACGGGAAAAGGAATGCTCTTTGAGAACGGCGTTCCGCCCTCCTCCCTGCGTCCCTTCCCCACCGTCCAAAACGATTCGGGCGACGGGGCCCGGACAAAAACTTTCTTTACAATATATTGTTTTTATTAATTATTTTATCTTAACAAAGGGTACAAAGCTCCTACCCTCCCCAAAAAGGAGGGAACAAACAGCGAGACACCGGCCCACAAAGGGGACGTCAGCCGCGCAAGGCTAATCGGAATAGTCGGCCAACACGCCGTTCACCACGAAACGGGGCGGCTGGCCATGAACGAGCACACGCTCCAAGTTTTCAAGCGCCTGAGAGAGCATCCGTCCGAACGCGGCGCGGGTTACGCCCGCGAGATGCGGCGTCAGCAGGACGCGTTCGGCGGGAATGGACAAGAAAGGATTTTCGGCGCGCCCGTCGTCCGCAAAGCAGTCGAGCGCCGCGCCGCGTATCCGCCCTTCCGCGAGGATACGGGCGAGATCCGCTTCCACCACCACACCGCTCCGGGCCGCGTTGATCAACAGGGCATGGGGCTTCATGGACGAAAGCAGGTTGTAATCCACAAGGTTGCGGGTACTGCCGTTGAGCGGGCAATGCAGGGAAACCACGTCGCACTCGGCGAACAGCTCCGCCACATCCATACGCTCGACCCCGTTTTCAGCCGCGAACTCTTCAGGCCAGAAGGCGTCGCAAGCGGCCACGGAACACCCAAAAGCCTTGGCGAGCGGGACGACCGCGCGCCCGATATTGCCGAGCCCGAACAGCCCGATCCGGCATCCGCGCAGCTCAAGGCCGCCCTGCTCCAGAAGTTCGGCACGCGAAGCCGCATAGCGTCCGCGGCGGATTTCCCCGTCGGCCCATGCGAGGCCGCGCTGGAGGTTCACAATGGCGGCCATCACGTATTCCGCGACCGAGGACGCGTTCATGTTCGGCGAATTCGATACCGGAATACCGAGCTCCGCCGCCGTGAGGTGGTCAACGGAATCAAAGCCCGCGCCCGTGGTCTGGATGAAGCGGATGGACGGCATCCGTTCGAGGCAGAAGGCGTCCACATACGGCTGGGACGGCGGGAGCAGAAGCGCCTGCGCGCTCTCTGCCGCCGCGATCAGGACGTGGCTGCCGTTGGGAGGCAAAAAATGCAGAGAAAGGGTTTCCGGAAGGGTCATACCGGATTCCGTAAACCGGGAACGGGGGAGCAGGCTGAGGACCTTCATGGCGTTCTCCTTTTCGCCTCTTGAACGGCAACGTCTTTCGCGCTTCGCGACGACACGCTTTTTGTTTCGCTTCCGGGGAAAGCGCCGCAACGCCTCCCCGAAAGCATCCGGGGACGGAACCCCCGCCATGCGGGGATCCCTCTTTCACTTACCGCATCATGGCGGGCAGCCACGTGCTCAGCGGCTCAAAGGCGATGCAGAAGCCGAGGCACAGGAAGAACGCAAGGACGAAGGGTATCGAGGAGCGGTACACCAGCGAGAGCGGAACATCCGCCAGTTCCTTGGCGACGAACAGGCTGACGCCAAAGGGCGGGGTCATGCCGGCCATGGTCACGAGGATATTGATGATGACGCCGAACCAAATCAGGTTCCAGCCGAACAGCGCGGCGAGCGGCAGGAAGATGGGCACACAGATGAGCATCAGCGGGATGGCCGGGATAAAACAGCCGAGCAGGCTCATGCACACGATGATGGCGAACATGACGGCCATGGGCGGCATGTTCATGGAGGCGATGACGCCGGCGAGGATCATGGGGATCTTGCTCATGGTCATGAAGTAGCTGAACACGCCCGCGCCGCCGAGGACCGTAAAGGCCATGCTGATCGTCTTGCCGGTATCGTTGAGGCCGCTGGTGACGATGGACCAGCTCAGGCGGCCCATGACGAGGGCGAGGAACACGGTCGTGAACGCGCCGATGCCGCCGCCTTCCGTGGCCGTGAACATGCCGGCGTAGATGCCCCCGATGACCACGATGAAGATGATAATGATGGGCAGGCCGGTCTTGAGCGAAACGAGCCGTTCATGCATGGGCACGCGGGGCAAGGCGGGGGCCAGCTCGGGATTGCGCCAGACCATGATCATGATGACGACGATGAAACAGGCCATGCACACGAGGCCGGGGAACACGCCGGCGATGAACAGGTCGGCGATGCTCTGTTCCGCAAGGACGCCGTAGATGATGAAATTCGAGCTCGGCGGGATGAGGCTGCCGATGCCGCCGGAACAGGCCAGCGTCCCGATGGCCAGCTTGTCGTCATAGCCGTGCCGCCGCATTTCGGGCAGGGCGATGGTCATCATGGCGATACAGCCGACCAAGGCGTCGCCCACCACCGCGCCGAGGGCGGTACAGGCGCACACGCTGGCTATGGCGAGGCCGCCGCGGAAATGGCCGCACCAGTTGCGGGCCGTGCGGTACAGGTCTTCGCCGAACCGGCTGTAGAAACAGAGGAAGCCCATCAGCAGAAAGAACATCAGGGGCGCCCACGTGTAACTGCTGCACGTGGAGAACCATGCCGTCCCGAACAGGTTCAGAGCCGCCGTCAGGCCGCGCAGGCTGGCGATGAAGACGAGCGAGGTCCCCATGAGCGCGAAGGCCACGGGCATCCCCAAGAAAAACATGGTAAACATATACACCATGCCGATGACGCCCTGCGCGGGTGCGCTGATGCCGGGCAGACGCTCGACCGCCACCCAAACCGACAGAGCCACGCCGAGCAGGCCGATGCCGAGCATCAAGAAAGCCGACCCCATCCCGCCGCCCCGGATAATGGCGGCAAGCTGATCCAAAAGATGGCTGAGCATGGCAAGGAACAACAGGACGCATCCGAACACGGCGAACCAGATGAACGGCTTGTAGGACATGTTCCATACCGAGGTGGTGTCGGTGGTGGTCATGGCGTACTTGCCCATGCAGGTTATGCAGAAAAAGACGACCGCAAGGCTCCAGACCGTGGTGATGGCCCCAAGCCGGTTCTTATTGAGTTCGCTCAGCTTGCCGGTCACGATGTCCATGCTGACGTGCCCGCGCCTCCAATAGGTATAGGCCACGGAGGAAAACAGCACCACGGACATGAGCATTTCGGTGATTTCGATGCTGCCGCTGATCGGCGATCCGATAACATAGCGCAGAAGCACATCCGCGAAGGTCAGGATGACCAGACCCATAAAGATATACATGCCGACAGCGCTTATCCTCTGGCAAAACGGTTCCGTGCGCCGTATCAGGGCAGATAGCGATTCCAGCTGGGCGGCCAACGGGGGCGTTTCAATGGCGTTGCTGCTCATAAGTTCAGACCTTGATTGGGGAGGTTGGGCGGCGGGGACCCCCCGCCGCCGTTCGGAACCGATGGCTTACTGCTGCTTGACGTAACGGTAGGCTTCAGACTGACGCCACGGCGTGAAATACTTGGCTTCCAACTGGTGGAACGTCTTCTCCAATTCGGCGCCCCGATAGCCGGCCTTGTCGAGCGACTTGAACCACGCCTGCGCCGGGACGGCGGCCAGCTTGTCGGCGCGGGCATAATCCTCGTCGGACAGGACATGGACGGTGCCGCCCATTTCCTTGATCCACTTGTCGAGGCTGCCGTACACGTTTTCAGCCCAGAACTTTTCCAAAAGATTGGGGCCGTAATTCTGGGACATATCGTCGACGATGGCCTTGAGGTCGTCGGGCAGGCTGTCGTAGCGTTCCTGATTCATGACCACGTAAAAGGCGGTTCCGGTGATGTTCAACAGAGTGACGTGCTTGACTTCCTCACCGTAGCGCCGGGAAATCAGCGGATCGAAATCCATGACGATACCGTCGATGATGCCGCCCTGCATGGCCTGATACAGATCGGACATGTTCATGCCGACCACGGAAGCGCCGAGGGCCTGCATGGTTTCAAAGCGCAGGCCGCCGCCTTCAAAGCCGAGCTTCTTGCCCTTGATGTCGTCGAGCTTCAGGATGGGCGCGGACTTGGTCATGACACAGTCGCCCACGGGGTAGGCGTGGATGAACATGAGCTTGACGCCCTTGATTTCCTTCTTCAGGACTTCGGGATGGGCCTTATAGAAATCGCTCAGCATCTCATAGGCATTGCCGAGAGCCATACTGGGGTTGGCGGCGGAAAAAATCTGAGAATGGAAGGGGAACGCGCCGGGGTTGGAGCTGAAAGGCGCTTCGGCCAAGTCCGCTATGCCGGTGCGGACGGAGTCCATGGCGTCGGAACGCTTGCCAAGGGCGTTGGCGAAATAGGGTTCAATCTTGATGCGCCCGTTGCTGCGCTTTTCGAGCTCGTCGCACCAAGGCTTGATGGCATTGACCCACCGCTGATGGATAGGCGGCATCCCAAGGTTGAAAGTCAGCACGATGGGTTCTTCGGCGGCACTCTTCTGCGCGAACAGAGCGGGAAGGCACAGCGCCGCGGCCAACGTCAATGTCAATAATGTCCTCTTCATGGCGTCTCCAGTCGGGTTATACAGTTCCTGTCCTTGGAGCAGAGCCGGAGGGGCCGCCCCTCCGGCCCATTCACACTACAGTGAGGCGACCATCTTCCGGATGCGGTCGACACCTTCCAGACAATCGTCCAGCCCGGTGGCGCAGGAAAGACGGGTGTTGCACCCCGCGTACGGCCCGTATTCGGAACCGGGCACGCAGGCCACATAGTATTCGTCGAGAAGCTTCGCACAGAACCGCACGGGGTCCAGCCCTGTCTTCTCGTGGTTCAGGTAGATGTAGAACGCGCCCTTGGGAGCCGCGAAGGACACGTTGGGTATGGTGGACAGGGCTTCCATCATGGCCTTGCGCCGGATGTCGAACTGCTGGCGCATTTCCTCAACGCAATCCTGCGGGCCGGTCATGGCTTCCACGGCGCCCCACTGCGCGAAGCTGTTGACGGAGAGCACGAAGCTCTGCTGCAACAGGGCCATGCCGCGGATGACTTCGGCGGGGCCGGCAAGGTAGCCGATGCGCCAGCCGGTCATGGAATAGGTCTTGGAGAAGGAGCCGAGGATGACGGTACGGTCGCGCATACCCGGTTCGGACGCGATGGAACGGTGTTCGAGGCCGTCATACAGCAAGCGGTCATAGGCTTCGTCGGAAACCACCAGCAAGTTGTTGGCCTTGGCGAAATCGGCGATCTGGCCGAGCTCTTCCTTGGAAAGAACCGCGCCGGTGGGGTTGTGCGGGCTGTTGATGAACAGCATCTTGGTGCGTTCGCCCGCTTCCGCGCCGCCCCAGCCGAAATCGGGGGCCTTGAGCGCATAGGCACGAACCCGCGCGTCGGCGATGGCGGCACAGTTGTAATACAGGCCATAACCGGGAGACGGCAGCAACACTTCGTCGCCGGGCTCAAGCACGGCCTTCATGGTCAGGAGGATGGCCTGCTGCCCGCCGCAGGTGATCATGACCTCGGTCTTCGGGTCATAGCTGACGCCGGTCTGCCGCTTGATGTGCTCGGCGACGGCTTCGCGCAAGGGCAGGATGCCCATGTTTGGGGTGTAGTGCACGTATCCCTTGTCCAGCGCGGCCTTGGCGGCTTCCTTGATGTGGGCGGGCGTATCGAAGTCGGGGCGGCCGATACTGAAAATGACCACCTTCTTGCCTTCACGCCGGTAGGCTTCAGCCTTCTGGGTGGCGGCATGGATGCTGGAACTGGGGATTTGGCGCGTCATGGCGTTCAAAAAGGATGGCATGACTTTACTCCGCGGTAACGAGGTTGTCGGGCGTGGCGCCGTCCACGTATTGGAACAACTGGTCAACGGACATGCGGGACATGGCGTTGAGCGCATCCGTAGTGAAGGCCCCGGCGTGCGGGGACAGGATCACGTTGTCCAGCGAGAACAGCGGGGAAGCGGTGAGCGGCTCCTGCGAATAGGCGTCGATGATCGCGCCGGAGATGACCTTGCCGCGCAGGGCTTCGCGGGGGTAGTCCGCAGCCGGGCGGCCCAGGATCTCCACGGTGCCCTCGGTGGCGTCGTAAAAGCGGGGGATCAGGTTGACCAGGCTGGACTTGCCGCTGCCGGTGCCGCCGATGACGCCGATGGTCTGGCCGCGCTTGGCGGTAAA
>OGMN01001469.1_pt1 | contig 17285 bp, 10 predicted proteins | sample 1573211 | NCBI WGS metagenome assembly OGMN01 (sample SAMEA2581876, study PRJEB24529) | metagenome | biome: Human gut stool | place: China | collected 2011
TACTACCACAAGTGGTATGGGGGTAGACTATGGTAACTATCCGACAACAAAAAAGGTAGTATTTGGATTATCGGTAACATTTTAATATATAACCTTTTGAATATTAATAAACTTATGAAAAGAGAAATATTATTGGGATTAATGGCAGGTGTGATCTCGTTTACATCTTGCGACGTTGACTTATTGGACATTCCACAGCAAGGTGTGACAAATGAAGAGGCTTTTTATAAAACTGACCAGGATTGTGAAGAGGCTATTGCTGCCGTTTATCGTTCGTGGCGTACGGCTTTCTCCGGAGGTCATAGAGGAGCTTCGCAATATGCCAACGGCTTTTTCGTGAAGAATCTTTTGGCAGATGATTTTAATACAGGAGGTTCACGATCAGACCAGACTTATGCACAGGAAATATTTGAAAGTGCAGCCATGCCTACTAATGGCTGGATAGAGACTTATTATAAGGATCTGTATACTACGATCTATTTATGTAACCTGGTGATAGAAAAATTCAATTCAGAGGACAGTGTCATTAAAGCTCGCAATATTGCTGAAGCTAAGTTCTATCGTGCGCTTTGCTATTTTGAACTGACTACTCTTTGGGGTAATCCTCCTTTGGTAGATAGGGTGTTGAAGAATTCGGAAGAATATAAAGTGTCTAATTCTACACGTGAAAAATTGTGGGAGTTTATTGAAACAGATTTGACGGAAGCTATTAATTCCGGTGTGCTTACTTCGAAAACTAGTGTGGATGATAAGGATGGATGTACCCGTGCTACTTTGGAAGCAGCCAAGACATTATTGGGCAAGTCTTACTTATACCAACAAAAATTTACTGATGCTAAAAGTCTGTTCAAGGATGTTATTGGTTCTGGTAAGTATGATTTGGAAGACGATATCAATATTTTCTATCATACAGCAGGAAATGGAAGTAAGGAATATGTATTGGAGTGTACCCGTCATTATGATACTGCTAATATGTATGCACAAGGTGGCTGGTATGGTATTTTGGCTAACTGGGCGTTTGGTTATGGGTTTATAGCAGGTCCGGAATCGTCCTCTCATTTTAGATTTAATGCAACCAGTGGCTATAGTTATTTCAATCCTACTAAATCGTTGTATGAGGCTTATGTAGCAGAAGAAGGAGTGGATGGGTATCGTGTAAGTAGCTGGATTCGTACCTTTGAACAAGTTGTAGGAATGAACATTGGTATAAATTCTACAGCAAATAGATATGGCAATGAGGGCTATTTCCGTTTGAAATGGTTGGCAAGCTTAGATGACGAAAATGTGTCATATTGGTGCGGTAATCAGAGCTGTACACCGGTTATTCGCTATGCTGATGTCTTGCTGATGATGGCAGAATGCTGTATTCAAACAAACGATCCTGATGCCGATATTTATCTGAATAAAGTACGTACAAGAGCTCAATTGCCTTCTAAGTCAAATGTTACGATGGATGACTTAAAGCTGGAACGTCGGTTAGAACTTGCTATGGAAGCAGTGCGTTTCCAAGACTTGATACGTTGGGGAGATGCACCTATTGTGTTGGCTGATAAAGGTAAGAAATTGCCAAACTTCCTTATAGTTCCTAAAGAAGGAAATGATTTGACTACTGCTAAAGGTATATATAATGCTCAGTATGATACTTCTGTATCTTATACAGAGAATGAAAGAGAATTGGCAGGTTGGACACCTAATCGTGATGAATTACTGCCATATCCGGAAAATGAGATTGAGGTAAATCCTAATATTGTTCAAAACCCGGGATATTGATGTGGATTGATGATATAGCCTCTCTCTTTTTGCTGGGGGGAGGCTGTCTCTAGTTTATATGAAAGTTGATTATGTAGTTTATAATGTATTATCTGTGTCAAGAGATTCTTAAATATATGATTATGAAGAAAGGTTTATTATTTATAGTTGTTCTATTTTCTTTTGTGGGAACATGGTCACAAGTTGTTTTCAAGAATGATGAGGTGACTGTATCTAAGCTGAAAGATAAAACATGGGTGTTTGAAACATGGGATTTTACTACTATGTATTTGTTGGAGGGTAATGATAAAGCTGCATTGATTGATGCGGGTACTCGTTGCGCTGATTTGGATAAGATTGTAGAGAGTATCACTAATAAACCTTATGATGTCATTATCACTCACGCACATCCGGATCATGCTGGGTGTATCGGCTATTTCGACGAGGTTTGGATGCATCGTAACGATAGTATACTTATCAAGGAACGAACAGTGAACTATACTGGTAAGGTACGTTATATGGAGGAAGGACAAGTATTTGATTTGGGAGGACGTAAACTGGAAGTTATGCTGATGGCAGGACATACACCGGGTTCTATTGTTCTTCTTGACCGTGAACAAGGAGATTGTTATTCGGGTGATGCTTTCGGCTCAGGAGAGGTATGGTTGCAATGTGTACCAATGTCTCCAATAGAAACTTTTTATCAATCTTGTTGTCGTATGGAGAAACTGATGACGGATGGAAGTATCAGTAGAATATGGTGTGGACATTATCCATATTTAAAGAATTATCTGTCTCTAAGCTATATTCAGACTATGAAAAAAATGTCCCGCCGGTTGGCTGATGGAGAACAAAATGGAGCCAGACCATACAATAATTTTGCAATTCCGCAACCCTCTACAACTCGTAGCATATCTGACGGTTTTTGCAAGATTGTTTATGATGTCAGAAACATTGTCATTAAAAGGAAAAGTATTGACTCGCATCATGCAATTATATTGGATCGTCTCCCCAAAGTAGAGCAAGAAGCATATATGTATCGTGATACTTGTACGCAGGTTGATGGCCGTTTTGCGGGCTTTTCTCCTTTTTTCCTTATATATCCGGATAAACGTTGTGACGTAACTCAAGCTGAATCCTTGATTAAGGAGATGGGGATGGATAGTATTCTACATAAATTTTCTGCATCGGTATGTGTTATGAATCCTTTGGGTAATACTTATGATATGGAAAAAGATTTGTCGGCTTTCCAAACTTTTTTTAAAGGTATGCGTGTTGTTAATAATCTAAAAGTTATAGGTATTGGACAAGGAGCAACTTTTGTGAACAAGGCCATAGCACGGAACGCTGAGGCTGTGGCTGGTATAGTTACTATTGGCGGTAATCCTGGCAAGTATGAACTAGATGATTGTCCTGTACCGACATTCGTTGCTGGTGCTAGAAGTAAACAGGTGACCAACTCTTATGTAAAACTTAATAAGGCTGTTAAGACTGCAGTAAAGGGCAACCTAACATTCTATGTCAATACAGATGAAGAACTGTTGCAAGTAGTTTCATCGAGCGATACAAGTGCGTCGTTGAAAGAGACTTTTTTGGAAGCTTGGGTTCAAGTGTTGTCTAAAAACTATCGTTTTAATAATTATAAACATACATGGTATATGGGAGGTACTCCTGAAAAGTATGGAACTTATGAGCTTGAACCATATATCATGCCTGAAGAGTGGGGGATAACTCGGCGGGTTATGGAAACGAATTTGCTGGGTACTGGAACTTTTTTGTGGTATGAATTTCATCCTGAAGCAACATTGAAAGCGCCTAGAGGAACTGTACCTTTATTGCTCTTGCTGCATGGCAATGAGAATGATCCGCGTACACAAGCTGAGACCTCTGGTTTCATTGAACTCTGCGCAAAAGAAAATTTTGTAGTTGTGGAACTTGAATGGCAGGGTAGTAAAGATTATGCCCGGATGGGTATGGATGGTATTGAACAGGTTGTATATTATTTGTTGAAGACTTATCCTCAGCTTGATGCTTCACGTGTCTACACAGAAGGTTTGTCTGCTGGATCTGCCACTTCTACAGGATTAGGAATACGAAAATCATATCTGTTTGCTGCGGTAGGTGGCTTTTCGGCAGGTATATTGCCTGGAAGTTACCGGTTTGATTGTGATCGGCAATCTTTGTTGGGTGAAGCGATCCAAAAGAGTGGTGCAGTAGAAATGCCCTATTTTTCTGCAACAGGAACCAGTGATACTGTAGTACCATTTATAAATAAAGATAATTGGCAGAAGAATGCTTTTTTTGCTGCATGGCAAATATATCAGATTATGAATGGTATGTCGGTTACAGAACGTCCAGATTTTAGTAAGGACACTATTTTTGGTATTACTCTTGAGAATCGTGAAACAATTTGGACGAATAAAGGTATTTCGATGGAAACTGGTGTGTTGAGTAAAAATGGGGTACCTCTTATTCAGATGGTTGCGGTCAATGATTATGGACATTGGAATTTTAAACCTGCAGCAAAAATGATGTGGGATTATTTTATGCAATTCTCACGTGATCCACAAACGAAGGAGCTTATTTATCATGGAAGAAAATAATAAAGTTGATGTCTTGATATAATATATAGTGAAGCATTAGAGATGTTTTATAAAAATGATGCGAAATAGGTATCTTTTTTATTGAAACAACGGTCTTCCCTCCCACCTAACTTAGATTGCTTGTACGTGAATGTATGGGTGACGGCGATGAACGATGGTACGAAGCTAAACTAATAATTAAATTAATTTGTAAATGAAAAAATAAAGAATATGAACTTGAGGCGGTATATGTTATTTGCCGTACTGCTTCTGTATTGTCTCTCTTTCAGTTAGGCGCAAACCTAAGCCTTGAAAGTGGCAGGTATAGTGACGGACAACCTAAATGAACAGATGATTGGTGTAAGTATTCTGGAGAAAGGCACTACTAACGCTTGTATTACCAATATTGACGGTGATTACTTTTTGAATGTGAAGAATACTGGTAAGCTAATGGAACGTGAAGCTGTATAGTTATATGTTAAGGCTCCCAAGAGTGGTATGGGCAAGCCTGCCAAGGAGTTGAAGGCCTTCGGCAAAACTGCCTTGCTCCAGTCGGGCGAGAGCCAGGCACTGATTCTGACTTGGAACGTGATGGGCATGGCTTCCTTCAACGATAAAATCAATGCTTGGGAATTGGCAAAAGGTGAATACAAGTGGATGGTAGCTGCCTCCTTTGCAGACATACGTTGTATCGTCACCCAAAAGGTTGCCAAAGCACGCAAGGATAAGGCAAACGATGCAATGAAGTTGCTGTTGTCTTGAATGAGGTTAGAGCTAGCGGTAAGTATAAACTTTATGATGGAAATTATGAGGATATCTTGACCTACAAGGTTGAGTATAATTGTGAAAGTATGCTCGAAAGTAACCGTATTTTTGATGCAAGTAATTCCATGGATGAGTTCAGTTTCTTTGAGGTGATGATGAATCATTGGCGCACTGATAAGTTGGATATGTCTGGCTCTAACAATCAGTTTAATGGTACCGGATGGGGATTTATGGTTCCTCAGAAAAAGTTGTATGATGCATTTGTTCAGGAAGAGGGTGTAGATGGTTATCGGTTGAATCAGACAATGAAAACCTATGACCAAATTTCTCAATTGGGTGTCAAGGTTGCCAAAGGGCAGAGTTTGATTAATGAAGGTTATTTCATGTGGAAACGTCGCTTCTCGAATGTAGAATCTCCTGCTGGGTTCTGGTGTTCATATAATAACTATCGTTGGATGCGTTATGCTGAAGTCTTGTTACTGGCGGCTGAAGCAAACCTGAAGGATGGCAATCAATCCGAAGCTGATGCTTGCTTGAATGAGGTGCGTCAGCGTGCAAGATTGGATGCCAAGACTGCTAACCTGGATGCCATTAAATTGGAAAAGAGACTGGAACTCTGTTCTGAATATACCCGTTATCAGGATATTATCCGTTGGAAAGATGCGGAGGCTTTGCTTAAGGATCAGGGTGAAAGAACACCTATCTTGTCAAATAAGGCAGGAAAAGATGAGCCGGATAATGTAGCGGTAGAATACATTCAGTATAACAAGGATAAAACGCGTTATGGTTTCAAGGAAAGACATTATTTGTTGCCTATTCCGGCAAAGGAAATCCGCTTGAATCCGAATATGGAACAAAATGCAGGTTGGTAAAGCGCATAAAGAATCAAAATCTAACTTCGTCATCTGATGCAGATAGACAAAATTAGATTTTTCTAACTGATTAATTGTTTGTAGAAGAAGTCCCCCGTGGAAATCATCTAATTGTACGGGGGCTTCTTTTGTGGCTTTTTAAATATAATATATATGAGAAGATTGTCAATTACTTTATTTTCACTCTGTCTGGCATCTGCCTTGACTGCACAGACGACCGGTTCGAATCAGTCAGTCAGACTGCGTGCCGATAATATCGACGAAGTAGTCAGTGCCATGACCCTCGAAGAGAAGGTACACCTCGTCATCGGTTGTGGGATGTCGATGGGAAGTGATACCAAGTTTCCCGGAACAGCGGGACGTACTTACGACATTCCCCGACTGGGTATCCCTTCCGCCTATCTTGCCGACGGACCGCACCGGTTGGCGATGGCTGCCAAGCGGGAATTCGACAGCCGTACTTATCATGCTACGGAATTTCCTTCCAGCACCACGGTGGCAGCAACTTTCAATCCGGATGCAGCCCACAAGGTGGGACGTACTTTGGGTACGGAGGTGAAGGATTATGGTTTGGATGTGTTGCTGGCACCGGGTGTCAACCTGATGCGAAATGTGCTCTGCGGACGTAACCATGAATATTATTCGGAAGATCCGGTGCTGACCGGCAAAATGGCTGCTGCTTATATCAACGGAATCCAGAGCCGGGGGACAGGTACCTGCCTGAAACACTTTGCCGTAAACAACCAGGAGACCAACCGCAATAACAACGACTCTCGCCTGACACAACGCCCCTTGCGCGAGCTGTATTTGAAGTGCTTTGAGATTGCTGTCAAAGAGTCTCAGCCCTGGAGCGTGATGACCGCCTACAATAAGGTGAACGGCAAATATACCTGCGAGGACCGTGAACTGACAGAAGACATCCTCCGCGACGAATGGGGATTCAAGGGACTGGTGATGTCCGACTGGAATGCCGGAAAAGATGCCGTGACCTCCATCGTAGCAGGAAACGATATGCTTCAACCGGGGCAGGACCGCCAGTATAAAGCTATTTTGAAAGCCGTAGAGAGTGGTACACTGGATTTGGCACTCCTCGACCGCAGCGTGAAGCGTGTGCTGGAGTTTGTGGTCAAGAGCCATACCTTTGCCGGCTACGAGTATCCCAATAAAACCGACTTGGAGGCTCATGCGCAAGTAGACCGTGAGATAGGTGCGGAAGGTATCGTGCTGCTGGATAACAAGCAGGCGCTACCCATGGCTGCCGGCATCAAAAAAGTGGCCCTTTATGGAACTACTTCCTATGACATGGTTCCTGCCGGCATGGGCTTTGGCAGTACGGGCATCGGTTATTACACGGTTTCTATGGTAGAAGGTTTGCGCAATGCGGGCTACACCGTGGACAAAGAATTGCTGAACCGCTACAAGAAGCATATGGCCGACGAGCAGAAACGGCTTTTTCCTCACGGAAAACCACCTTTCGCCTTTACTCCGCTGCCCCGTGCCGAGGAGTTCCTGCCCACTGCCGAGGAACTGGCTGCACAAGTGAAAGCCAACGACATTGCCGTGCTTACGCTGGGGCGTGTCAGTGGCGAGGGCTGTGACCGCCGTGTGGAAGATTTCCTTCTGAAGGAGAACGAATTGGCTCTGATTAAGCAGGTGTCTGCCGCTTATCATGCTGCAGGCAAGAAACTGGTGGTGGTTCTCAACATCTGCAGCCCGGTGGAAACTGCTTCTTGGAAGGGACTGGCAGATGCAGTGGTTTGTGCCTTCCAGCCGGGACAAGAGGTGGGCAATTGTATCACGGATATCCTGACCGGAGAGGTGAATCCTTCGGGCAAGTTACCCATGACGTTTGCCGTGAAATATGGCGATGCGCCGTCGGATGCTAACTTCCCTTTTGATTACGAGTTCAAGATGCCGTCGTTTGCTATGGGTACCGGTATGAATTTCAAGTCGAACAAGAAAGAGGAGAAACCGAAGGAACCGGAAAAAAATGTGGATTTCACTAACTATGAAGAGGGAATCTATGTGGGTTATCGCTATTTCGACACTTTCGGTAAAGAGGTTTCCTATCCGTTCGGTCATGGTTTGAGCTATACTGCTTTTGAATATGCGGTAGAGAGCGCCAAAATGGATGCCGACCGCTGCGAGTTGAAGATGAACGTGAAGAACATCGGCAAGGTGGCAGGGCGTGAAGCCGTACAACTCTATGTGAAAGCTCCGAATGGGGGACTTGACAAGCCTGCCAAGGAGTTGAAGGCCTTCGGCAAAACTGCCTTGCTCCAGCCGGGCGAGAGCCAGACACTGATTCTGACTTGGAACGTGATGGACATGGCTTCCTTTAATGAGAAAAACAGCTCTTGGGAGTTGGCTAAGGGTGAATATCAGTGGATGGTTGCCGCATCTTCGGCCGATGTGCGTTGTACAGCGGTACAGAGGGTGACAAAGGCACGCAAGCAGAAAGTGCATGATGCCATGCGGGCGCAAGTGCCTGTGGCTGTGCATCCGATGGTGAAGAGATGAGGGGTATATGCGTGAAAAACTGATATATATCAATTAGTTTTAGAATGGAAAACACTTATTTTGTAGTACATTTTTAAATCGATACCATGAAAAGATTGATACTCTCTCTTTTAGCCGTCTGCTTGCTGTGGATGGCAAATGCACAAAATCCTGCATGGGGACCGCAAAGCAAGGTAGTGACCGACAGCATTTACAGCCAGGTATTGAAAGCACACCGTGCCTACACCATCTATCTGCCGCAAAGCTATAGCAATGAAACGGATAGGAAATATCCTATCCTCTATTTGCTGCACGGCATGTCGGGGGTGAATACCAGTTGGTTTACAGACCAACGTGTGAAGGACGTGATGGACCAGTTGGTGGCATCGGGCGAGGCTTGCGAGATGATTATCGTCAGCCCCAATGCCGGAGGAAATCCGGCCACTTGCTGGAACGGCTACTTCAACATGCCGGGATGGGCTTACGAAGATTTCTTCTATAAGGAGTTCCTTCCTTATATAGAGAAGACCTACCGGGTGAAAGGTGATAAGCAGCATCGTGCCATTGCCGGACTTTCTATGGGCGGAGGTGGAACGACGAGCTATGCACAACGCTATCCGGATATGTATTGTGCTGCCTATGCCATGAGTGCTTTGATGAACATCCCCGTCAGTGGTGAGGAGGTGGGAAAAGATCCCGACCCCACAAACAAGATGGCTGTGCTGACGCGTTCTGTGCAGGAACATAGTTGCATCAGGTATGTGGTTGAGGCAGATGATGCGCGTAAGGCACAGCTTCGTACAGTACAGTGGTTTGTGGATTGCGGAGATGATGACTTTCTGCTGGACCGTAATATAGAGTTTTTCCAAGCGATGCGTAATGCCGGTATCCCTTGCCAGTTCCGTGTGCGGGATGGTGGACATACCAGCGAATATTGGCATTCGGCACTTTATATGTGCCTGCCTTTTGTAAGTCGCTGCTTTGCTAAATAACAAGAAGCTAATTCATTTAATATAAGAAATTATGAAAAGATTATTAAGTTTGGCAGCGATGCTGCTGGTCTGCTGTGTCACCCTTTTTGCACAGCAAGCTCTTTGGGGAGGTGCGGCAGTTGTCTCTCCTGATATTCATGACGACAACACGGTTACTTTTCGCTTGAAAGCTCCTAAGGCTGTAAGGGTGCAGATTACCGGTGATTTTCTGCCTCCACAAACTATTAAGACTCCTCGTGGCGATTATGATGCACCGGGCATTGCCGATTTGACAGAGGGGAAGGATGGCGTTTGGGAATTTACTACTCCCGAACCATTGAAGCCGGAACTTTATGGATACTCCTTTATTGTGGACGGATTGAGAATGATGGACCCGAGCAATGTTTACATGATTCGGGATGTGGCTACCGTGACCAATGTATTTATCATCGGTGGTGACCGTGCCGATTTGTATAAAGTGAATAAGGTACCCCATGGAACGGTAAGTCGCATGTGGTACAATAGTCCTTCGCTGGGAATGGACCGCCGTCTGACGATTTACACTCCGGCTGGTTATGAAACCAGCGGCAAGCGTTATCCGGTATTTTATCTGCTTCATGGTGCAGGTGGTGATGAGGAAGCTTGGATTGCTCTTGGCCGTACTTCGCAGATATTGGATAATCTCATTGCACAAGGCAAGGCTAAACCTATGATTGTGGTGATGACTAACGGCAATGCTTGGCAAGATGCTGCTGCAGGTGAATCTCCCAAGGGTTTTGTTGCCCCCTCCATGCGTCCCGACGAAAGAGCGAAGGTGGCGGAAGGTGCTTTTGAACTCTCGTTCCCCGAAATCGTGAAGTTCGTGGAGAAGAATTTCCGCACTCTTGCCAATAAGAAGAACCGTGCCATTGCCGGGCTTTCTATGGGTAGTTTCCACTCTTGCAATATTTCCAAGTATTACCCGGACATGTTCGACTATGTAGGTCTTTTCTCCGGTGCAAGTACCGGAAACGATAAATCGACTTGTCCGGTCTATACCGACTTCGAAGGTAAGCTGAAGACTCAGTTTGCCAAGAAACCGGCTCTTTACTTCATCGCATGCGGCAAGACGGACTTTGTTTATAAAGGTGTGGCCGACTTTCGCAAGTTGCTTGACGACAATGGTTATAAGTACGAGTATCTTGAAACGGGCGAGGGACATATCTGGAGGAACTGGCGAATCTATCTGACGGAGTTCGCGCCGAAGTTGTTCAAATAAGAGGATTTGGTATAACTAATTTAATAACAAAATAACATACGTATCATGAAAAGAATTTCTATTTTGTCAGCTCTGTTGCTGATGTGTGCGATGACTTTCGCGCAACAAGCTCTCTGGGGAGGCGCTCCCGTGGTCTCACCTGAGATACACGACAACAATACAGTAACTTTCCGCTTGAAGGCGCCGAAAGCCGTAAAGGTGCAAGTAACCGGCGACTTCCTGCCTACGCAGAAAATCAAGACTCCTTTTGGTGAGTTTGATGGTCCGGGTGTGGCAGATTTGAAAGAGAACAAGGACGGTGTGTGGGAATTCACTACTCCCGAACCGCTGAAACCGGAACTCTACAGCTACACTTTCCTGGTAGACGGACTGAAGATTAACGACCCTGCCAACGTCTATATGATTCGAGACGTGGCAAGCGTGACGAATGTATTCATCATCGGTGGTGACGAGCGCATCGACCTTTACAAAGTGAATAAAGTTCCTCATGGAACGGTATCTAAGGTATGGTACAACAGCCCTACGCTGGGTATGGACCGCCGTCTGACTGTCTATACGCCTGCCGGATATGAGACAAGCGGCAAGCGCTATCCCGTCTTCTACCTGCTACACGGCATGGGTGGCGACGAGAACGCATGGAGCGAACTGGGACGTACGGCACAGATTCTGGATAACCTCATCGCCCAAGGCAAGGCCAAGCCGATGATTGTAGTAATGACCAACGGTAACGCTGCGTTGGAGGCTGCTCCGGGTGAATCGTCACTGGGTTTTGCCGCTCCCAGCATGAATCTGCCCAAGACGATGGAAGGTTCTTTCGAAGTGGTGAAATTCATTGATAAGACTTACCGTACACAGGCCAACAAGAAGGGGCGTGCCATTGCTGGTCTCTCTATGGGAGGTTTCCACTCCATGCACATCTCCAAGCAATATCCGGACATGTTCGACTATGTAGGGCTGTTCTCGGCTGCCATCATGCCCAACAAAGATGTGAAGTCTCCGATTTATGACAACCTTGAAGTCAAACTGAAAACCCAGTTTGCCAAGAAACCGGCACTCTATTACATCGCTATCGGTAATAAAGACTTCTTGTTCCAGGCCAATAACGACTACCGCAAGATGTTGGACGAGAAGGGTTACAAATATGAATATTATGAAACCGGAGAAGGTCATATCTGGAAGAACTGGCGTATTTACCTGACAGAATTCGCACCGAAGATATTTAAATAAGATTATGAAGAAGAATATCATACTCATGGCAGCAGCAATGGCTGTTTTGTCAGCTTGCGGACCGGGTGTGCCGCAGCTTGGAAAGTCCTCTCTGGATGAGGTGATTGGCGCCATGACCTTGGAGGAAAAGGCGCATCTGGTAGTGGGTACCGGTATGGCAGGTTTCTCGGGTGACAGTGCCGTAATCGGTGCAACGAGAAAGCTGGTGCCGGGTGCGGCAGGAACCACATACCCGATTGAACGCCTCGGCATTCCCGCTGTGGTGCTGGCTGATGGTCCCGCCGGACTGCGTATCGACCCCAAGCGTGAGGGGGATTCGGCTACGTACTATTGTACTCATTTCCCTATCGGAACTTTGCTCGCCTCTACCTGGGACCAGGAACTGGTGGAAAGTGTAGGTCAGTCCATCGGTAACGAAGTGCTGGAATACGGTGCGGACGTGCTGTTGGCTCCGGCGCTGAACATTCACCGTAACCCGCTTTGCGGACGTAACTTCGAGTATTATTCCGAAGACCCGTTGGTGTCGGGTAAGATTGCCGCCGCCTACGTACGTGGTGTGCAGAGCAACGGTGTGGGTACCAGTATCAAGCACTTTGCTGTGAACAACCAGGAAACCAACCGTATGGCTACGGATGCGCATGTATCTCCACGCGCCTTGCGCGAAATCTACTTGAAAGGGTTCGAGATTGCCGTGAAGGAATCCGCTCCTTGGACCGTGATGTCCTCATACAACTACCTGAACGGTGTCTATACTTCGGAAAACAAGGAGTTGCAGACAACGATGCTGCGTGACGAATGGGGCTTCAAGGGTATGGTGATGACCGACTGGTTCGGTGGTAAAGATGCTGTGGCACAGATGGTGGCGGGCAACGACATGTTGCAGCCCGGTCTGCCCAAGCAGTACGAAGCCATCGTGAAGGGTGTGCAGGACGGAGCGTTAGATGAAGCCATCCTCAATCAGAATGTGAAGCGTATTCTGGAGATGATTCTCCAGACTCCCCACTTCAAGGGATATAAATACTCCAACAAGCCTGATTTGAAGGCGCATGCTGCCGTTACTCGCCAGTCGGCAACGGAAGGTATGGTATTGCTGAAGAACGATAACGGTGCTCTGCCGCTGGCTGCCGACGTGAAGAACGTGGCACTCTTCGGTTGCACTTCCTACGATTTCATTGCAGGCGGTACAGGTTCGGGCAACGTGAACCGCGCTTATACCGTTTCGCTATTGGACGGCTTGAAGAATGCCGGCTATGTGGTGGATGAAGCGCTGAAGAATAGCTATGAAGCTTACCTGAAAACCGAGAAAGAACGTCTGTCCAAAGATAAGAAAGAGTGGTTCATGCCCGATACCCGTCCGGCTGAGATGGCTGTTTCCGCACAAGTCATCCGCGAGCAGGCTGCCAAGGCCGATGTGGCACTGGTGACGCTGGGACGTACCTCCGGTGAGTTCCTTGACCGTATGGTAGCCGACTTCAACCTCACCAAAGAGGAACAGAACATGTTGAAAGCTGTGTCCGATGCTTTCCACGCTGCCGGAAAGAAGGTAGTGGTAGTGCTCAATATCGGTGGTGTGATTGAAACTGCTTCTTGGAAATCTGCTCCCGATGCCATTCTTTGTGCATGGCAGGCAGGCCAGGAGGGAGGAAACAGTGTGGCTGACGTGCTGAGTGGCAAGGCTTCTCCTTCGGGCAAGCTGACAATGACTTTCCCGGTGAAGTTTGAAGATGCCGCTTCTTCCGACAACTTCCCGATAGACATGCGTGTGAGCACCGACCTCATGAACAAAGGCGGGAAGAAGAACGACGTGAAGAACGTGGACTATACCAATTACGAAGAGGACATTTACGTGGGTTACCGTTACTTCGACACCTTTGGCAAGCAGGTTTCCTATCCTTTCGGTTACGGTCTTTCCTATACCACTTTTGCTTACGACAAGGCTGCTGTCAAGGCAGACAACGGTGTCTATACCGTGTCTGTAGAAGTGAAGAACACCGGTAAGGTAGCAGGCAAGGAAGTGGTTCAGCTTTATGTATCCGCTCCCGATGTTGCTGCCAACAAGCCCGAAAAGGAACTGAAGGCTTTTGCCAAGACCAAGGAGCTGAAACCGGGCGAAGCGGTTGTGGTGACGCTGAAAGTGAATGCTGATGACCTGGCTTCCTACGATGAGGCTGCATCGGCATGGGTGGTAACTCCCGGAAACTACAAGTTCCTCGTCGGGGCTTCCTCACGCGACATCAAGGCTACGCTGGAGGCTGAAGTAGCTGCCGCAACGCAGAAGACGAACAACATCCTGAAACTTCAGGAACCGATGAGCCTCTTGAAGAGATGAGAGTTGGATTGTCTGAAAAAATAACAAATCATACCCTAAAAAACATCCTGTTGTACCCTTTGGTATGGCAGGATGTTCTTATCTTTGTGCCTCGTATAAACAGATAGTGCAACTATTATAAACCAATATCACAACCATGAGTAAAAAGTTAATCTTATCTTTAGCCCTATCAGGGTTAGTACTTACTTCTACGGCGCAGACCACTGTTGCGCCTGCCATTCCAAGAGACGAGAAAATAGAACAGCAGATTGAGACTTTGCTGAAGAAGATGACGCTTGACGAGAAAGTCGGTCAGATGTGCGAACTCACCATAGACCTCCTGCAGAAACGCGCCAATCCTTTTGCCGGTCTCAATCCGAAAGATATAACTGTAGATGATTTGAAGAAAATCGTCAAGAGGTATAAGTTAGAGAAAGAGTTCAAGCTGGGTAAGGAGATGCCTTCGCAAGAAGTGATGATGCAGCTCTATATGCGTATCCAGGGTATTGAGAATGCCAAGGGCTTCCAGTTGGACGAGGCGATGCTCGACTCTGTCATCGGAAAATACAAAGTAGGCTCCATCTTGAACGTGCCTAACGGTGTGGCACAAAGCGTGGAGAAGTGGCAGGAAATCATCAAACGCATTCAGGAGAAATCCATGGAGGTGATGGGTATTCCTTGTGTGTACGGTGTAGACCAGATACACGGAACTACCTATACGCTGGGTGGTACTTTCTTCCCGCAAGGCGTCAATATGGGAGCTACCTTCAACCGTGAACTGACACGTGAAGGTGCACGCATCTCCGCTTATGAAACAAAGGCGGGAAGCATTCCCTGGACGTATGCCCCGGTGACCGACCTCGGACGTGACCCGCGCTGGCCTCGTATGTGGGAAAATTATGGTGAAGACGCCTACGTCAATGCCGAAATGGGACGTGAAGCAGTTATCGGTTTCCAGGGCGAGAACCCCAACCTGATTGGCGAGAACAACGTTGCCGCTTGTATGAAGCACTATATGGGTTATGGTGTTCCCGTTTCCGGTAAGGACCGTACGCCGTCTTCCATCACCGAGCAGGATATGCGTGAGAAGCATTTCGCTCCTTATCTGGAAATGGTGAAAGCAGGTGCCCTCTCCGTGATGGTGAACTCCGCCATGAACAACGGTCTGCCTTTCCATGCCAACTATGAGCTGCTGACCAAGTGGCTGAAAGAAGACCTCAACTGGGACGGTATGATTGTGACTGACTGGGCGGACATCAACAACCTTTATAGCCGCGACCACATAGCCAAGGATAAGAAGGAAGCCATCAAGCTCGCCATCAATGCCGGCATCGACATGTCGATGGACCCGTACGACTGGAAGTTCTGCACACTCCTGAAGGAGCTGGTGGAAGAAGGCGAAGTCCCCATGAGCCGCATTGACGATGCGGTGCGCCGCGTATTGCGCCTGAAGTACCGCCTCAATCTGTTTGAGAAACCCTATTATGATTTGAAAGACTTCCCGCTGTTCGGCAGTGCGGAACATGCCGCCGCCGCACTCCAGGCTGCCGAAGAGTCTTTGGTACTCCTGAAGAACACAGACGGCATACTGCCGCTGGCAAAAGGCAAGAAACTGCTGGTTACCGGTCCGAATGCCAACTCCATGCGTTGCCTCAACGGCGGCTGGTCCTACTCTTGGCAGGGTGACAAGGCAGACGAGCATGCAGGCCAATATAATACCATCCTCGAGGCTTTCACCAATAAATTCGGTGCGGACAACATCATCTACGAAGCCGGTGTCACTTATAAGCAAGGTGGCAACTGGTGGGAAGAGAATGCTCCTGAGATAGAGAAAGCCGTAGCTGCCGCTGCCGGTGCCGACTACATCGTTGCCTGCATCGGTGAGAACTCTTACTGCGAGACTCCGGGTAACCTGACGAACCTCTTCCTCTCACAGAACCAGCTCGACCTGGTGAAGGCTCTTGCCAAGACCGGCAAGCCCGTCATTCTGGTGCTGAACGAGGGCCGTCCACGCCTGATAGCCGACATCGAGCCTTTGGCAAAGGCTGTGGTCAACACCATGCTTCCGGGCAACTACGGCGGCGATGCGTTGGCAAACCTCATTGCCGGCGACGCCAACTTCAGCGGAAAGATGCCTTTCACTTATCCGAAGGAAATCAACTCGCTGATTACGTACGACTACAAACCGTGCGAACACATCGGCAAGCAGATGGAAGGCGCTTATAACTACGACGCGCAGGTGTCCGTACAGTGGGCGTTCGGCTACGGTTTGAGCTATACCACCTTTGCGTACAGCAACCTCAAGGTGGATAAGTCGGACTTTACCGCTGATGATGTGCTTACTTTCACCGTTGATGTGAAGAATACCGGTGACCGTGTCGGCAAGGAGAGCGTGTTGCTCTTCAGCAGTGACCTCGTTGCCTCCCTTACTCCCGATACCCGCCGTCTTCGCGCTTTCGAGAAAGTGGAACTGAAACCGGGCGAGACAAAGACCGTGACTCTGAAACTGAAAGGCTCCGACCTTGCTTTCGTAGGCTATGATGGCAAGTGGATTTTGGAGAAAGGTGACTTCCGCATCCAGACGGGTGACCAAACGGTGAACGTGGTTTGTACGGATACCAAGAAGTGGGAGACTCCGAATAAGTGATACGACAAGGTCTTTTAGACCTTTAGAACCATAGTAAAAGGGCCGATAGCATGAAACAAGCTATCGGCCTTTTATTTTTCCGCGTTGTCTTTCAACAGTATCTTCTTTCCGTTTGTATCTCCTTACTTCTTTTCCTGAAACAATAGAGATTGTATGCTTGAGATGTACATCTCATGTTGTCCGAGATGCACATCTCGTTGTGCTTGACATGTGCATCTCATGCAGTATGGAACGTGATAATTCATTTCATAAAGTATAAGCTTCTGTCTCATAAGATTATATGTTTTACCCCTTATCTTGAAGTGTTGAAAGGGTGTGTTTGTAATATAATTCCCGTTTGAACCGTTAAATCAATCTTTTTTTCTCTAATATTTTGTAGTCGAACAGATTATTTATATCTTTGCAAC
>OGMN01001471.1_pt1 | contig 17257 bp, 19 predicted proteins | sample 1573211 | NCBI WGS metagenome assembly OGMN01 (sample SAMEA2581876, study PRJEB24529) | metagenome | biome: Human gut stool | place: China | collected 2011
CACCTTCCGCCTTCTTCCAACCTAATCCTTTCTTTCTTTATGATGGTGGGACAATTCTCTATGCGATTTCAAGTGATTTCTTTATAAATTCTCAGATTTTCCTCAGTTTCAGTGAGATTCAGGCAGCTTATCCTTAAAAATGAATATTCCGGCTATTTTTCTATAATGCTAAAAATATCAGAAAAATCCAATTCTGGGAAAACAGACATTTTTTGTAAGAACCTACCAGATATTCTTAAAAATGCTTGTCAGGTCAAAAAAATTCTTCGGCGGTTTTCACGGGCAGAACTGGTAAAGGTTAAAAGGACATCAAAAAAGCTATGCTATAAAATGTTTCCTGGGGTTTTTAAATTCAGGAGATGTTTTCCTTCAGCGGTGTGCATAGGCACTCAAAAAGTCAATGCTCAAAAATAGCCAGATATGTCGCTTTATAAAAGTCTGGCGGATTCAGAAAGATTCCGGCAATCGTAAGGAATTGTATTGAGATGGGTGTGAAAAGAGGGCAAAACAAACAGAACAGAAAGCTGCAGGGAATTGAACAGGCAGAAACATCACAGAAGGGCAAAAAAAATAACCAGGCCGGGCATCTGATTTTTAGCAGTTCTCCCGGCTGTTGCTGTGTGAACCAATTTCTTATAATGAAAGAGAGGGTCTAACCCTTAACTGATAAAGAAGGAGGAATACGGACATGGAACAGAAGAATGTGGTTATGATAGTCCTGACTACAATGCTGTCTGCATCTGTAACAGGAATCATTCTGCTATGCTGCAAGTTGGTCTGCATGGAAAGGCTCTATGAAGATTTAAACAGGGAAAATGCTGTACTGAATCATGAGTTGCGAATGGCAGACATCCGCGCAATGGGTAAAAAAACCGACGGGGCTATTTAAAAAGTTCGGAAATATCGACATCAAGATACCTGGCAATCGCAACAAGTTCAGAAGCATAGACATTTGCCAGGTCATGCTCTAATTTATAGTATCTCTGTTTGTTGATGTTGAAGCCCTCTAACTGTAGGTCGCGGATTAAATCGTAAGCCCGGATGTGCTTGGCCGTTCTGATTCGTTTAATATTGCCACCAACACTGATTTTGTCCGGGCGAATCTTTATTTCATCCATTTGGCAAATCTCCTTGATAATTTTACTATAATGGTATAAGATTTAAGTATCTGGATGGTATCCGTATAACTTACAAATGCCAAAAAGTATCCGCCAAGGAGACAAAGCTAGGAAATAATTAATGCGCAGGAAGGAAAAAAGCACATGAGAAAAAGAAACAAAAAGGCAATTTTAGCCATTTCATTAGCTGCGGCTATGATGGCAGGAACATCATTCACATCATTTGCAGCGACCGCCCAGGACGTGATTGCAAAATCCCAGGGGTCATACACCGCCGGAACAAATTCTGTATATGGAGCAAAACTTACACAGGATCAGTTAAATGCAGTAGCACAAGCGGTTGCTGATTTCAAGACAAATTATGTAAATGATTCCATGGATAATGATGCAAAAATCAGAGCTGGTTATAATTATTTAAAAAATAATGTAACATATATTGACTGGAGAGAATCTACTTATGCAAATACAGCATATGGCGCACTTGTAGAACACAAAGCCGCTTGTTCAGGTATGACAAGAGCATTTGTAGCTATGATGGACGCAGTAGATGTAAAAGCATATTGGATTCATGCAACAGACAATTCTCACCAGTGGAATATGGTGGAATTTAATGATGGATTTTACTTTATTGATGTAGATGCAAATATTGCATCAGGATTTGAAGCAATTTATAAAGCATCAACACATCCTTATGCTTATGATACTTCAGCATATCCAGCAATCGGTTCAAAATCCGGAGCAAATACTTCAGGAACTCAGGCTGCGGTTACAGAAGGATGGAAGCAGGATAATATTGGTTGGTGGTATCAAAATGCAGATGGATCGTATCCAGCAAATTCCTGGAAAGAGATTAATGGAGCATGGTATTATTTTGAAGGAAATGGATATATGGCATCAAATAAATGGATTGGAAACTATTATGTTGGTGCTAGTGGAGCAATGTTAACAAATACGACAACTCCAGACGGATATCAGGTTGGAGCCGATGGTGCATGGATTCAGGCCAATAATAATACAGTGGATACCGGAACCGCTGGCACACAAATTGGTGGCGATTCAACAAATTATATTAAGGATTCACAGATTTTGAAAGAAAATACAGCCAGAGGCTGGGTTAATGACCAGGGAGAATGGGCATATAAAAAGGATGATGGCCAATATTACCGTTTGGAATGGGCAAGAATTGATGGAAAAGATTACTATTTTAATATTAGCGCCCATGTAGAATGGGAATTGGAGCCGATTTCAACAAGAACACGCACTGAAAAGGCAATTATTAGTGATTTAGAAGATGAGCGTGCAAGTGGTATACAGCCTGGTGAAAATTGGCAATCTGACACTCATGGTGTGTGGTATAAAAAAGCGGATGGATCAGTTGCGAACTTCTTTGCGTGGCAAAGCAATGTGTTGGGTGGTGAGCAGAACTTTGGTTTTAGTCCTAGTTATATAGAACTTGATGGACAAAAACAAGCTAATGTATTTTTTATTCGTGATTTGGCAGCGTGCTTTGGAACGTATGCGGCAGAATATTTAAAAGAATATGAACCGTTACGTTATGCAGGGCCGGATGGAAAAGTAGTATTTTCCATTAAGCCAGATGGTAGAGTGATTCTAAACCGTAACGGAAGTGACACATACTCTATTGGAGGAAAGGAGCGTATTCCACAGTTATACTGGGATGCTGTTGCACAAGGAGAGATACCAGAAGCCTTTCAATTTATTCATTAAAAAGATAGGATTGATTGTTTACATAGAAAAAGTGAAGTCTGCGAGAGACTTCACTTTTTCGTAAGTACCCTGGGGTTACGCAATCAGATAAGCGATACCCATGCAGACAGTCATGATACCCATGCCGAACAGAGAATTCATGTTCAGTGCGTATGCGACTGCATCCAACATCAGCATAACTTCCAATGCAACCTTGATGATGGTTTTCATCATCCTCACCTCCTCTTTCTTGTGTTCTACTATAAGTATGGAAATTGATAGGTGTAGATAAGTTGCAAAAATTCAAAAATCTCAGATTTATCCTTTTTTAATCATAAAAAAATCTCTGGGGACAATGTTTCCGTCAGAGATTGCTTCTTCTAAAATCAGTGTTTATTATCTGGCCGCCTGGATTTTTTCTATCAGGCGGTCTAAGTCGATTACTGTATCATCTAAAAATTCGGTTACATCAATCAGAATGTCACTGGCATGATTGTAAGATTCTTCGATGGAACCATCTATATAGAATCCGGCCATGACACAAATATTTCCGATTGGGAAAAACTCCCGGATTGCAAAATTCTCAATCTGGTACAGGTTGTAGCAGCCATCAGCTACTTGAATCCCGTATCCAGTTCTTTTGATGATTTCTGAAGCTGGAGAAATGTCGCAGGGGATAATCCCTTTGTACTCAGTTTCGTATGTAGTGATGATATTCTGGAACATATATTCCAGTCCAGCATATTCTAAACGATTCAAAATTCTATTTTTCATAAGATTTCCTTTCTTTTGTATATATAGTGAGCCGTCCGAGGTTTCTATCGTTCCTGGACAATTATAATATGTAGTGATTTGAGAAAAACGCGCACAATAAAATGTAAAAATATTGCACAAAAATTGAATTATTATATTGTTTATATTGTATATGTGGGAAACGTTCTGATTTGAAAGAATAATCTAAGTGGTGGCATCTGGTTCATGTTCAAGAACGCCAGTAGTTCTGATCTCTTTTGCGATTGCTTTTAGAACTGGTACAGCGACAGTGTTTCCAAGTTGTTCGTATGCCCTTGCTTCTGGGACAGGGAAAACAAAATCTTCAGGAAAACCTAAAATCCGGCGGACTTCATTAGGTGTTAGACGGCGGATGCGACCATTTATGTATATTGCTTCTGTTCCGCCAGCCGGACCGCGGCTTGATACAACCGTGGTTGGTGAAAGACCTTTGATGCTGTAAATTCGTCTGCCTTGTCCTTCTTGACCGACATAGCCTAATAAGTATGTATCATGAACCCTTGTTTTGATATCTGCTTTATGTAGTTTAATATCTGGTTCGTTTAGATAGTAGTGTTCGTCTACGTTTGTATCAAGAAAATCTTCGATTGCAATATCAGATTCGAGAGGTTCTGGAAAATGAAAATCTGGTGCAGTTCCGTTGAGGAAGCAGACAAAGTAGATTCGCTTTCTCCTTTGTGCTACGCCATAATCCGCAGCGTTTAGGACCTTGTAATGAACATCATATCCTAGTTCGTGTAGTGTGTTCAGAATGACTTCTAATGTTCGACCGTTATCGTGGCGAGCCAGGTTATCAACGTTCTCTAGGAATACTACCTTTGGTTTGTGATATTTGATGATTCTGGCAATTTCAAAGAACATAGTTCCTCTTGTGTCGCTGAACCCTCGCTGTTTGCCTGCGATGCTGAAGGGCTGGCATGGGAAGCCAGCGCATAGGACATCAAATGCCGGGATTGCTTCGGATGGAATCTTCAAAATGTTTTTGGCTGGGACTTCGTTGTAGTTCGCTTCATAAGTCATTCTTACGTTTTTGTTTTTGTCACAAGAGAATACGCAGCGTCCGCCGATACTTTCCATTACCTGACGGAATCCGCCAATCCCGCAGAATAAGTCAATAAATCTAAAATCTGTGTTTTTCTTTTTCATAATTTTTCTCCTCGTATGTGAATGAGGGATTTCAACCCTCTAAACTTAGGATGTAAGAAATGGAGAAAAAAACGAAAAAAAATTTCAATTTTTTCAAAAAATTTTTGAGGACTGGAAAATCGTGAGAATGAGCCAAAAATGCAGCGGGGATAATTCATCAGACAGAAAGACAGCAGCTTTCAGATGGGTATGGAGAGATATTTTGAATCAGGGTATCTGGGATTACTTCATTGCTTCAATCAGAATCTAAAAAGTCACAGGGGAGAGTTTGGTTGAGAAAAAGGGCAATTTGTAATGGGATTTTGATGGATTTTTGTAAAATATCCCGGCTATCCGCGTTAGAAAATCTGATTTATAATAATATTAACGACTGAATTATTCCTGATTGTTTTGTTCCCATCCAAACAGCATCATTTCCATCATCCCAACGAGAACAGAACGCACCCTTTTCCGCCTTTCAAAAGCAGAGGGGACAGGACATAAGCCCTGTCCCTCTCTGCTTTTTTTCTCTCTTTCTTTTCAAACAGAAGAAAAGAGAACCGGAAACGAAGCAGAAAAGTCTTTCTTTCGTCGTTCCTGATTTTCAAAAGAAAAAAGGAAAGAAGCCAGAAAAGCATTGGAAATAAAGGAAAAAAGAAGGAAAAGACAAAAGAAGAGGAAGGCGGAAAGCCTTCCAGGAAAGAAGAAGGAAAAAGAACCGCCCGTGGAGGGCGGTGCGGAAAGAGGGAAAGTCAGGAAAAATGAAAGAAGTAAAAGAAATAGGAAGTTAATGGTAAATCTATCTTAAATCATAAGAATTTCGAGGGAGAATCAGCCCCGGCCAAAAGTGCGATTTTGGACGGGACTTCGACAATTACGATAAATATATCTTATGTTCGGAGGATCGAAAATGGCAGCCTGGGCAGGAAGCGCAGATATTTTGCGTGCTTCGTCTGTCAAGACTGCCATAAAAAATACGGGTATAAAGTGTGTCAACAATCCTTATTCCGCTTTTTTAACTGATAAAACGGTTCCGCTGAATGCATCCACTTCACTGACGGTTCCCGTATACGTTACGGTAACTTTATCCCCATCTTTTACATCAGAAAGCCCGTCCGGTTTCTGATCCTGCTCGAAGCTGAATTCATAATCGGTTCCGTCGGCGGTGATCGTAAACATAAAGTCTTTGATGTCGCTGATCGTACCAGTCATTGTGGACTGTTTTGCATCGGCAGTTCCTTCGGATGGAAGAACGGCGTCTTTGGCGTCTTCTTTTAAATCATCCATCGGGCTGCTTTCGTCCATGCCATTCGAGCTGGACTCGGAGGAGGCGGACTGGGACGATTCATTAGCAGTCGGTTCATTCACGTTTTTGGAAGAGCAGGCGGTTGCGAGCGAGAGGATCGCAGCCGCGCCCAGGATAGCAAAATATGTTTTTTTCATAGTACATTACCAACCTTTCTTTTGACTTAGTTTGCTCACAGATGTATGATGCAGGACAGATGATGATTCCTGAGCGCAACATTCATCTTTTCGCATAGAATGTCCATTTCGACATTGTGCTATACATCTTAAGCCATAAATGTGAACGAATTGTGAGGAGAAACTTACGAAATGTAAAGAAAATGGACAAATATGGAACGAAAAACAGTCGATTTTCGAACGTTCTTATGGTATAATGTGACCACTTAATGAGGTATTTTTTAAAATTCAGGAGGAAACATACATGAAAAATCCAGTTGTTACCATTGAGATGGAAAATGGTGATATCATGAAGGCAGAGCTCTACCCAGAGATTGCGCCGAACACAGTCAACAACTTTATCAGCCTGATCAAGAAGGGCTTTTATGATGGTCTGATCTTCCACCGTGTCATCAAGGGCTTTATGATTCAGGGCGGATGCCCGAATGGAAACGGTATGGGCGGTCCAGGGTATACCATCAAGGGTGAGTTCAGCCAGAATGGGTTTACGAACAATTTCAAGCACACCAAGGGCGTTCTCTCTATGGCGCGTGCGATGGACCCGAACTCCGCAGGTTCCCAGTTCTTCATCATGCATGAGACTTCCCCGCATCTGGATGGTCAGTATGCATCCTTCGGGAAGGTAGTTGAAGGTCTGGATATCGTGGACAAGATTGCCGGTGTCCGCACCGACTGGGGCGATCGTCCGCTGAAGGAGCAGAAGATCAAAAAGATGACCGTTGACACCTTTGGCGAGGAGTACCCGGAGCCGGAAAAAGGAAAAGAAAGATAATCTATGACAATCGAACGAGAAGTAACCATTGCGGGACAGACATACCCGGTGATTCTCTCCGATGAAAACGAAGCTCTTCAGGCTGCGAAAGCAGCCGGGAGAGCTATTGTTGGCTTATGGAGGGAAAATGAGGAAAAACAGCCGACCGACTATTCATTTTGCCTTTACCTTATTACAGACCCTGAAGACGCCGATGAAACATTCCTGGAACGCGTCGTCCGCCGCCATCTGGCTCTCCCGTGGTTCATCGCGGAAACCGACCGCCTCATCATTCGTGAATTTTCCCAGGACGATCCGTTGGAACCGGCATCCGCTGAGGATGCCGACGGAACTTTTTCTGATTGGAACAAACGCGAGGAATACCGGAAACACCAGTACCGCTTTGCCGAGTGCGGTTTGTGGGCGCTGGAACGCCGCGCGGATGGTGTGCTGGTTGGAAAGGCGGGGCTGACGGACGGAGAGCTGGGATATCATATTTATGAACCGTTCCGCCGTCAGGGCTATGCGCTGGAAGCCTGCCGGGCGATTGTGAAATACGGGTTTGAAACGTTGGAGCTGGATAAGATCCGGCTTCGCACGAAGCGTTCCAACACGGCTTCACGGATATTGGCGGAAAAAATGGGATTCATTCAGGTACCTTCATCTTGCAAGGATTCTATTGTATTTTGTATGCAAAAAGGATATAATAGCTTGTATACAAAATAATGAAAAAATACAATCTAGTGTGATTACACTAAGGGAACGATGGGAGGAATGACCGATGATCAGGCATCTGGAGCTGAAAGCATATGGAAAGATCAATCTCGGTCTGGATGTAGTCCGCCGGAGAGAAGACGGCTACCACGAAGTGCGGATGATCATGCAGACGGTGCGCGTGTACGACGCGATCGAACTGAACCGGACGGAGGAAGAGGGAATCCGTCTTTCAACGAACCTTTATTATCTGCCGGACAATGAAAATAACTTAGGTTACCGCGCGGCGAAACTTCTGATGGATGAGTTTGGAATCCGAGACGGTGTGGAGATCAAGATGAAGAAATTTATCCCGGTGGCAGCCGGGATGGCAGGCGGCAGCAGCGATGCGGCCGCAATCCTGTTTGGTGTCAACAAGATGTTCGGACTGGGGCTTTCGAAACAGGAGCTGATGGAGCGCGGCGTCCGTCTGGGGGCGGATGTGCCGTACTGTATCATGCGGGGAACGGCTCTTTCGGAGGGAATCGGGGAGATCCTGACACCGCTTCCGCCGATGCCGCAGTGCCGCGTGCTGATTGCCAAACCGGCGGTCAGCGTTTCAACGAAGCATGTGTACGAGAGCTTAAACCTGCCGTCTCTGGGTGCAGAGGCGCATCCGGATATTGATGCGATGCGGGCGGCGATCGAGAAAAAAGACCTCTCCGGCGTCGTTTCACAGCTTGGAAACGTGCTGGAAACGGTGACGATCCCGGAAAATCCGGTGATTCAGACACTCAAAGATAAGATGATGGAGATGGGCGCGGACGGCTCTCTGATGAGCGGAAGCGGTCCAACCGTATTTGGCTTGTTTACGAACCAGACGGCGGCGCAGGCGGCGTATGAGGAACTCCGCTATGGCAGCAGCCAGGATCTGGCGAAACAGGTATACCTGACTAGTTTTTACAACAGGAAGGGGCACGCAGATGGGGAACAATTTTGAGGTTAAAATGAATGAATATCTCCCACTCAGGGATGTGGTATTCAACACACTCCGCCAGGCAATCTTAAAGGGAGAGCTGGCACCGGGCGAGCGCCTGATGGAGATTCAGCTGGCACAGAAGCTGGGCGTCAGCCGCACCCCGATCCGTGAGGCGATCCGCAAGCTGGAGCTGGAAGGACTCGTTCTGATGATTCCGCGGCGCGGCGCGGAGGTGGCGCGGATTTCGGAAAAAAGCCTGAAAGATGTGCTGGAAGTGCGCCGTTCGCTGGAGGAACTGGCGATTGAGCTGGCGTGCCAGCGCATGACGGAAGAAGATATGCAGGCATTGGAAGAAGCACAGAAAGCATTTAAAGCGGCGATTGATCAGGGCGATGCGATGAAGATCGCGGAGACGGACGAGGCATATCATGACGTGATCTACCATTCGACCCGCAACAAGCGTCTGGTGCAGATTTTGAACAACCTGCGTGAGCAGATGTACCGGTTCCGTCTGGAATACATCAAGGACGAGGATAAACGGCAGATTCTGCAGTTAGAGCATGAAAAAATATTGGCGGCACTGCGTCTGCGCCATATGGCGGAGGCAAAGGCGGTAGCCAGGGGGCACATAGATAACCAGGAAATTACGGTACTTAAGAATTTAAAGGAGCGGAAGGAAGTATGACATTTAAAGAATTGTACCTGTCCGGTCAGATTCCATTTGAGGAAATCGATCGCTACATTTCCCGCTGGAATCGGTCGGATGATGAGCGGACACTGGCAAAATATCTCGGTCTCAACGCCGATGAGGAGGATGTCTGGATCGATGACAGCGACGAGGCGCTGAAAGAGATGCTGGATAAAAGAGAAAGGGTAGCCGGTACGCCGGTTACCCTTGGAAAGACGGATATTATCATCAATAAAAATGGATTTGGCGCGCTGCCAATCCAGCGTATTTCTTTTGATGATGCAAAGGTACTGCTTCGCAAGGCGTATGACGCGGGCGTCCGTTTCTTTGATACGGCACGCTTCTATACGGATAGCGAGGAGAAGATCGGTTATGCATTGAGCGATGTGCGCGAGCATATCTATATTGCGACCAAGACAGCGGCAACGACGGCGGAAGGCTTCTGGAAGGATCTGGAGACGAGTTTACATAACTTAAAAACAGACTACGTGGACATTTACCAGTTCCACAATCCGGCAGTCTGTCCGAAGCCGGGAGACGGAAGCGGTCTTTATGAGGCGATGCTCGAAGCAAAAGAGCAGGGGAAAATCCGTTTCATCGGCATCACGAACCACCGCATGAGCATTGCGGAGGAGGCGATCGAGTCGGGGCTTTACGATACCTTGCAGTTCCCATTTAATTATCTTTCCACCGAGCGGGAGATCGCGTTGGCGAAGGCCTGTGCGGAGCACAAAATGGGATTTATCGCAATGAAGGGTCTGTCGGGCGGTCTGCTGACCAATTCGGCTGCGATCTATGCCTATATGGCACAGTTTGAGAATGTACTGCCGATCTGGGGTGTACAGAAGGAAAGCGAGCTGGACGAATTTTTAAGCTACATCGGCAATCCACCGGAACTGACGGACGAGCTGAAAGCTGTTATTGAAAAAGACCAGAAAGAGCTGGCAGGTGAATTCTGCCGGGGCTGCGGCTACTGTATGCCGTGTCCGGCAGGAATCGAGATCAACAACTGTGCGCGTATGTCCCTGCTTCTGCGCCGTTCTCCGTCAGCGAGATACCTCTCCCCGGAGGGACAGGCGAAGATGAAGAAGATAGAGGACTGCCTGCATTGCGGACACTGCAAGTCGATGTGCCCGTATGGTCTGGATACGCCGAAGCTTTTGGAGGAGAATTATAAGGATTATAAAGAGGTTCTTGCAGGGAAGAGACTGTAAAGAGAGGATAAATGCAAGAGGCATTTTTCCGTTACTGGGCACGTATGCGTGAACAGTAACTAGAAATGTGGTGAAATAGACCAGGGAGGCGGAAACAATGGATATAAATCAGAAACAGAAAGAACGTCTGGAGCAGCAGTTTGCATTTATCCGGGAGATAGATAAGGAGAAATTTATCGGTCGCCAGACGTATCTGACAGACGGCGAGCGGAAGGAAAATGACGCGGAGCACGCATGGCATATGGCGATCATGACGGTGCTTCTGGCGGAGTATTCCAATGAGCCGATCGATGTGCTGAAAACGGTTACCATGCTTCTGATTCACGATCTGGTCGAGATCGACGCCGGCGACACATATGCCTATGATGAGGAGGCGAAGAAAACCCAGCGGGAGAGAGAATTAAAGGGTGCAGAGCGCATTTTCGGAATGCTGCCGCCGGATCAGGGCGAAAAACTGCGCGCTCTCTGGGATGAATTTGAAGCCGGGGAGACGCCGGAAGCACGGTTTGCGCATACGATGGACAACATCCAGCCGACGATGCTCAATGATGCTTCCAAGGGAAAGGCGTGGGCGACGCGCGGCGTGCACCTGAGCCAGATTCTTGGAAGAAATAAGAATACCGCCAAGGGCTCGGAGACGCTGTGGAACTATTCCTATGAGAATTTCATCACTCCGAGCCTCCGGGAAGGAAAGATAAAAAACGACACGTTACCCGAAGAGTAATCGAATTGTCGGAGGAAGCATGAGCTTTATCCGGCAGACTGCTGTCAGCGGAAACGGCGTGCGTGGCTGTTATTTTTGAGTTCGAAGAAGATTCTGTCGGTTCGGTGGTTATTTTGGAAGCTGAAGCTGTTCCAGAACATTCCGAGTGATTGGAGCAAGTCATCGGGTCAGCTTTAGAGGAAATCAGAGCAGTATCTTTCTTGTTTACATCAAAAATGATATGCTTCTTTTGCGACAGCCAGTTCATATCGTTATCAAAAATCAGAGCGTCAGAGACGGAATCGGCGCTCTGATTTTTTGAGTTTTCTTCCGGCATGACACCTCCGGACAGGGCGGGCGGCGGATAGAGAACACCCCACCAGTTGTCGATCACATGAGTCTGCAGGATCGGCGGGGCGATCGCGTACGCCAGGACTTCCGGCTGAATCTGGTTTCTGGTAAAACTAAGAAGAGGCAGGCAGAAAAGCAGAAATAAGAGCATGGAACATAAGGCGAGATGCGGGAGTGTTCCACCGTATAGATGGGAAGGTTTACAGGAACCGGTGGAAAAATGGCGGCATTTATTGGTGACAGGTGGATGAATCCTGGATGTGGGTGACGGACAATTTTCAGGATGGAACGAAATCATTTGATTTATCATAATGGCTCTCCTTTTACTGAACGAAATGTTACTGTTCACAGGTAGGCACTTTTGGAACCGAAAGTGCCGTAAGAAAACGTGGTGGCAGCAGGAATTTGCCGTATTTAAATGCGAAGCCACGGCAAATTCCGTTACTGGGCACGTATGCGTGAACAGTAACAACGAAATCGAATCTTCTTGTCGCAAGTATTGACAGTTATGGTATAATTTAAACTATATTTTGGAATAGCATTCCGGCGCGTGGTGAAGCAGAAGCTTCCCACACCCGGCAGAAAGGCGGATATTATGAAAAAGAGTGTACTTGTGGTATTTGGCGGACAGTCTTCGGAACATATTGTTTCATGTATGTCGGCAATCAATGTCATTAAAAATATAGATACAGAGCGCTATGATGTAACCCTGATCGGCATTACCGAAGAGGGAAAATGGCTGCTGGTTGACTCGGTCGAGCAGATCGAGGATGAGAGTTGGAGAAAGAACACGACGACCGCGATCCTTTCCCCGGATGCAACGGAGAAATCCGTGATCGTCCTGAAAGATGGTAAGGCGGAAATGATCCGCATTGATGTGGTATTCCCGGTTCTGCATGGACTCTGGGGAGAGGACGGCACCATTCAGGGCATCTTTGAGCTGGCAAAAATCCCGTATGTCGGATGCGGTGTGCTGGCGTCCAGCGTTTCGATGGATAAAGTGTATACAAAACAGATTGTTGACCACACAGGCGTGCGCCAGGCGGCATATGAGCTGGTCATCCGCAAAGAACTTGAAAAGATGGATGAGGTTGTGGCACGCATCGAGAACCGGTTCTCATATCCGGTATTTATCAAGCCGTCCAATGCAGGTTCTTCCAGAGGTGTCAGCAAGGCGTCGGATCGCGAAGAGCTGATTGCAGGCTTAAAGGAGGCGGCGCACCATGACCGCAAGATTCTGGTTGAGGAGACGATCGTCGGCCGTGAGATCGAATGTGCGGTCTTTGGAAATGGCACAGAACCGGTCATCGCTTCCGGTGTTGGCGAGATTCTGGCAGCAGCCGATTTCTATGATTTTGATGCGAAATATTACAACGCAGAGTCCAGAACCGTGGTAAATCCAGAGCTTCCGGGCGATGCGACCGAGCGTGTGCGTCAGGCGGCGAGACGTATTTTCAAGGCGGTAGATGGCTATGGTCTGTCGCGCGTCGATTTCTTTGTGACGAAGGACGGCGAGGTTATCTTCAATGAGATCAATACCATGCCGGGCTTTACCGCGATCAGTATGTACCCGATGCTCTTTGAGGCGGCCGGAATCCCGAAGCCGGAGATGGTGACAAAGCTGATTGAACACGGACTGAAACGCTACGAAGCCTAGAAATAAATAAAAATGTTTCAGAATCCTGAAACAGTGTGAATGAATCTGCTTTTGGACGTTATATGATTCGATATACACAGATGTTCGGGAAAGAATGGAGACATGACCATAAGAATTTTACCGAAAGGAAGGTAAACATGGATAGAAATGCCCCGATCGGAGTTTTTGATTCAGGCATCGGCGGTCTGACGGTAGCCCGTGAGATCATGCGTCAGATGCCGCAGGAGCGCATCGTATACTTTGGAGATACGGCGCGCGTTCCATATGGAAGCAAATCGCAGGAGACGGTGCTGCGCTATTCCCGCCAGATCATCCGTTTTCTGAAAACACAGGGAGTCAAGGCGATCGTGATTGCCTGCAACACGGCCTCGGCGTGTGCACTGGAGACGGTCAAACAGGAATTGGATATCCCGATCATCGGGGTTATCTACGCGGGCGCGCGCACGGCCGCCGAGGCAACCCATAATGGAAAGATTGGCGTGATTGGAACCGAGGCGACCATCCGGAGCGGTATTTATACCAGAGAAATGCAGAAGCTGCGCCCGGATATTGAGGTCATTGGAAAACCGTGTCCGCTCTTTGTGCCGCTGGTGGAGGAAGGACTCTTCCATGATTCGGTAACAGACGAGATTGCCTCCCGGTATCTTTCTTCGCTGAAAGTAATACATTGATACGCTGGTTATGGGATGTACGCATTATCCGCTGCTGCGTTCGACGCTGCACCGGCTGATGGGTGACGAGGTGACTTTGGTAAATCCGGCATATGAGACGGCAGTTGAACTTAAAACTCTGCTGCGGGACATGGATCTGACACGCAGTTCGGAGGATCTGGAACGTTTTTCGGAGGAAAACAGCCGCCGCGCTGCTGCCGGGGAGCCGATTCTTGACCAGTATCAGTTCTTTGTCAGCGACCGGGCGGAGAATTTCACGCGTTTTGCCAAGGCGATTCTGCCAAAAGAGGTAAAAGACACGAAAAAGATTAACATTGAGGAGTATTAAAATATGACGAAAGATGTGCTTGTATCCGTGCGCGGTGCCCATATTGCGGACGGGGAGACGAATAACCTGGAGGTTATCATGGCAGGCAGCTATTATTTCAAAAATGGCAAGCATTATATCATCTATGATGAGATACTGGAGGGCGAGGAAGGAAGCATCCGCAATACCATCAAAGCCAATGCGGACAGCGTCGATATGATCAAGGGAGGCGATGCGCGGGCGCATATGATTTTTCAGGAGAACCGTCCGAATGTCAGCTGTTATGTGACTCCATACGGTCAGATGATCGTGGGTGTCACGACCGACCGCATCAAGATCAATGAAGGTCCGGATCATCTGAAAATCCAGATTGATTATACGCTGGAACTCAACTATGAGCAGACCAGCCAGAGCCATATTGAAATTGATGTGAAATCGAAGGCGACGGCGAAATTGAACCTGAAAGAGCAGTAAATATAAAAGAATATAGAAACAAAGAAATAAAATCGATGAATCAAAAATCCCGGAAACGTGCAATCAGTTACATTTCCGGGATTTTAAGATCCATTATTTATTTTTCTTGGACTTGGAAGCTTCTTTCTTTGCTGCCTCTTCTGTATTTTTCTTGAAACGGTCAAAGAATTTTTTCTTCTTCGGCAGCGGCGGGATACCTCCGCGCACGCTCTTGATCTCTGTGATATAAAGACCGCTGATGACAACCTTTGCCTCGGTGCGGAGCGGTAACTGAAGGAATACCTTCTCATCCGCGATCATGGTCACAACCTTCGGTCCGATCTTAGCCTTTACGATCGGGAGCTTCGCCCACTTCATATACCATGGAGTCTGGTCAATAACCATCTTCGGGAGACCGGAATCTCCGATTTTCAGTTTCTTTTTGTCAATCGCCAGAATCGAAACTGTCTGTTTCGAAGCGTCGATCATAGTCTGCTGCTCTGCCTGACGTTTCTGCATCCGGGAACCCAGAATATACAGTACGACAAGAAGGATAGCCAGAATGACGATAATAACTAGCAGTACATTCCAAAATGACATATATATATACCTCCGTTGTAGATAGCGGCGGGACGCAAATCCAATCCCATTTCGCAGAAATAACGAAAATAGCCGCGCAATTACTATGTATTATAGCATTGGAGAGGGGAAATGGCAAGAAAAATAGACGGGTAACTATGGCTTATTCCAAATCCATCAAAAAACCACTTGACACCCATCAAATCCCATGCTAAGATGGAGAATGCACTATTGTGGAAAACTGTGTTTTCCGGGTATTCGTATGCCCAAATGACAGTGCAGCTCCGTCGGCATGAAACAAGGCTGGTTCGGAGATGGAAAAATGCAAACCATAGAGATAGAAAGAAAACAGGGGTGAAACATCGAATGGAGAAAAGCAGGATGCGTCCGGTAAAAACCGGTAAAGGTGTAAGGATGACCTTCTCAAGACAAAAAGAAGTTCTGGAAATGCCGAATTTGATTGAGATTCAGAAAAACTCGTATCAGTGGTTCCTGGATGAGGGACTGAAAGAAGTGTTTGCTGATATCTCCCCGATCACGGATTTCGCAGGTCACTTGAGTCTGGAATTTGTGGATTTTACACTGTGTAAAAACGATATCAAATATACGATCGAAGAGTGCAAAGAGCGCGATGCGACCTATGCAGCTCCTCTGAAGGTAAAGGTAAGACTTTGCAATAAAGATAAAGATGAGATCAATGAACATGAGATTTTCATGGGTGATCTTCCACTTATGACCGACACCGGCTCCTTCGTTATCAACGGAGCGGAGCGAGTTATCGTCAGCCAGCTTGTTCGTTCCCCTGGTATTTATTATGGAATCGCGCACGATAAGATCGGTACAGAGTTATACAGCTGCACCGTTATCCCGAACCGGGGTGCCTGGCTGGAGTATGAGACAGATTCCAACGACATTTTCTACGTGCGTGTAGACCGGACCAGAAAAGTTCCTGTTACTGTTCTGATCCGTGCTCTTGGTTACGGTACTAACGCCGAGATCATTGACCTGTTCGGCGATGAGCTGAAACTGGAGAAGAGCTTCGAGAAGGATCCGTCCAACAACTACCAGGATGGTCTTCTGGAATTATATAAGAAGATCCGTCCGGGTGAACCTCTGGCAGTAGACAGTGCTGAAAGTCTGATCACAAGTATGTTCTTTGATCCGAGACGTTACGATCTTGCAAAAGTCGGACGTTACAAATTCAACAAAAAACTGGCACTGAAAAACCGTATCGTAGGTCACGTTCTGGCTGAGGATGTGGTTGATACAACTACCGGAGAGATTCTGGCGGAGCAGGGAACAAAGGTTACCAAGGAACTTGCTACTGACATCCAGAACGCAGGCGTTCCGTTTGTATGGATTCAGGGTGAGAAGAAGAATCACAAGGTTCTTTCTAACATGATGGTAGATCTGGGCGCTTATGTGAATTTCGATCCGGAAGAAGTAGGCGTCACAGAGTTAGTATTCTATCCGGTTCTCCAGGGTATTCTGGAAGAAAATGCCGGCGCTTCTGATGAGGAGTTAAAAGAGATTATCCGCCGAGATATCCATGACCTGATTCCGAAGCACATTACGAAGGAAGATATCATCGCTTCCATCAACTACAACATGCATCTGGAAGGCGGCATCGGCAATCCGGATGATATCGACCATCTGGGCAACCGTCGTATCCGTGCGGTCGGCGAGCTGCTTCAGAACCAGTACCGTATCGGTCTGTCCCGTATGGAGCGTGTGGTACGTGAGCGTATGACAACACAGGACATGGAAGGTGTTTCTGCCCAGTCCCTGATCAATATCAAGCCGGTTACAGCAGCAGTCAAGGAGTTCTTCGGAAGTTCCCAGCTGTCCCAGTTCATGGATCAGAACAACCCGCTGTCCGAGCTGACCCATAAGAGACGTCTTTCCGCCCTGGGTCCTGGCGGTCTGTCAAGGGACCGTGCCGGATTCGAGGTACGAGATGTACACTATACACACTATGGCCGTATGT
>OGMN01001485.1_pt1 | contig 17078 bp, 16 predicted proteins | sample 1573211 | NCBI WGS metagenome assembly OGMN01 (sample SAMEA2581876, study PRJEB24529) | metagenome | biome: Human gut stool | place: China | collected 2011
TTGTCGCGGAAGGCAAACCTTCCCTGCATATGCTCGATCTGCTGTATCCCGGTGAATCCCTTCATGCGGCGGCGACCGCAAAAGGAAGCGGGCTTTCGGCACGGCGCGCGGGGCGTGCCGCGCTGCGGACCGAGGTGCTCCGGCGATATGCCGGGGAAAGCGTAGCGGAAACGGCCGATGACGGCATTCCTGTCCGTATTGCGCCGGATGTCTTGGAAAAGATGGAAGAGCGCCATATCCTGCGGGAGGACGCCGTGCGTGTCGTGCGCCATGCCGAGGCCTCCGGCGACACGTTCCTGAATCGGGACAACGGGCACTTCCTTGCGTCCTTGCGCCCTGTGCGGGTGACGTTCTGGGTGGAATACAGCGTTGAGGACGGCGTGTGTGTCGTCCATGACGCCTACTGTCACCGGATGGAAGTGCCCGGCACATCGACCCCAAAAGGCCGTTACGAGGCTGTCCGCAACCCGTTCCACCTTTAGGGAATGCCGCCGAAGGGACATGGGAGGCTGCCGCCCCCAACCCCGTTGAGGTGGAATGGGGTTTCGGACCTCGTATGAGTGGGATGCCTTTATAATGGGCTCAGTGATAATCTGCTATGTGCGAAAGCAGGAATTCCCGGCAGGAGGATCATCATGGCTATGGAACCGAATTATGCGCCGGACCCCGGCGACTGGGTATGTGCCCGCTGCCAATGCCCTCTGGAGCAGGTCAAAGTTCAGGTCGGCTATCTTGGCAGTGCGTTTGACGTCTCTTTGCCCCGTTGCCCGTCCTGTGGGCTGACGATGATCCCAAAGTCGCTGGCTGAGGGAAAAATGGCGGAAGTGGAAGCCCTGTTGGAAGACAAATGATCCCGCAGCATCGGGAAGAGCCCTTATACCAGCGGGAGCTTTTCCGGCTGGCGTCGGCGGATTGCCTCCGTCCCGGCGGCGTGGAGCTTACCGAGCGGGGGCTCGCGCATTGCGCTTTCGGCGGCGGCGAGCGGGTGGCGGATTTGGGCTGCGGTCCGGGCGTAACGCTGGCTTTGCTGGCGGAACGCGGCCTGAGCCCCGTGGGGATGGACCGTTCCGCCGCCATGCTTCAGGAGGCGGAAAGACGGTTATCCGGAGTGCCGCTCCTCGCGGGGACGCTTGAAGACCTTCCGTTTCGGGATGCTTGCATGGACGGCATAGCCTGCGAATGCGTCCTCTCCCTGTCGTACACCCCTGAACGGGCTTTGGGGGAGATGGGGCGTGTCCTGCGGCCGGGGGGACGGCTGTTGCTTACGGACATAGTGGTCCGCGAGGGCAGCCACGGAGCGGGCGGGCAAGGCTGTGCGCGCGGTGCCGTGCCTGCTGACGTTGTGGCGGAACGGCTGGCGGGCAGGCTCCTGTTTCAGGGGGTTCCCCGTTCGGCGTTGCTCGCATGGATGGGAGCATGTCCGGGGAGCGGCGATTCGGCGTGTTCGGGAAAACGGTTCGGGTATTGGATGTTCGTCGCGGAAAAGGGGAACAAATGAACGCATTGATGTTGGAACTCATACCTCTGATTCGGGAAGGATATTGTTGCAGCCAGCTCCTCGTCCTGCTCGTCTTGCAGCAGCAGGGTGTGGAAAATCCCGGGTTGGTCAGGGCCGCTGGCGGGCTTTGTCACGGAATGGGGCAAAGCGGCGGTGCGTGCGGGCTTTTGACGGGAGGCGCGGCGGCGCTCGGGTATCTGGCGTGCAAAGGGGCCGCGGGTGAAGCCGCCCATCCGATGGCGGAACCGCTGATCAACGACTATGCGGCGTGGTTTGCCCAGCATGTATGCACCGGAGGATGCCGGGATGTTTCCTGCCCATCGATTCAGGAAAAAACGGGCGGCGGCTCTGACATGACCTTGTGCGGGGATCTGCTCGCCGAGTGTTGGGACAAACTTGTCGATTTGTGCGCCGAGTACGGGATCGACATGACGGAGCCCCGATGACGCCCCCGGCCCGTTCCCTGCCGCAGGCCACGGAGAGCGTCTGCCCCGTCTGCTTGCGGCGCATTCCCGCCGAATATGTGCTTGATCCGGCGGAAGAGGGTATCCGTTCTTTTGCGTAAGGAGTGCCCGGAGCACGGTGTTTTTTCCGTTCCCGTATGGCGTGGTATGCCGGATTTCCGGTCTTGGGTCCGCGACAAGACGCCCTCGCATCCCCGGCATCCGTTCGTGGAGCGGGAGCGCGGTTGTCCTTTCGACTGCGGGTTGTGCCCGGATCATGCCCAGCATACCTGTACGGGGCTGATTGAAGTGACGGGACGGTGCAATCTGCGTTGCCCCGTCTGTTATGCCAGCGCCGGAGAACAGGTTGCGCCGGAACCGTCCCTTGAGCGTATCGCCTTTCAGATGGATCGCCTCAGGCAGGCTTCCGGGGCGTGCAATGTGCAGCTTTCCGGCGGCGAACCCACGGTACGGGACGATCTTCCCGAGATCATCCGCATGGCCAAAGCACGCGGTTTCGCGCTGATCCAATGCAACACCAACGGATTGCGTCTAGGGACGGAGCCCGGATACGCGGCGAGTCTGCGCGAAGCGGGTTTGGATTCCGTTTATTTGCAATGCGACGCGGCGGATGATGCGGCCCATGAGATCCTGCGCGGAAGGCGTTGCCTTCCCAAAAAGCTGGAAGCAATCCGGGCGTGCGGCGAAGCGGGAATCGGGGTCGTGCTGGTGGCGACCGTGGCGGCGGGCGTTAACGCCGATCGTCTGTGGCCGCTGGTGGAAATGGGATTGCGTCTGGGGGCACATGTCCGAGGCGTGCATTTTCAGCCCATGTCTTCGTTCGGACGTTGCCCGTGGCGATCCGATGGCGCGCCGCGCGTGACATTGCCGGAGATCGCCGCGGAGCTGGAACGGCAGTCGCAAGGGCAAATCCGATGGACGGATTTTCATCCCCCGGGATGTGAAAACGCGCTGTGTTCCTTCAGTGCCGTCTATCGGAGAAACGGGGAAACGTTGGAGCTGGTGCAGGGCGCTTCTTCCTGTTGCGATTGCGGAGAAACGCCGTCCGCCGCTGAGGGGGCCCGCAAAGCCAAAGCCTTCGCCGCCCGGCACTGGAGCGCGCCCGCGTCCCCGGCAGCGGCTCGGGGTGGGGATGCGTTCGATCGGTTTTTGGCGTCGGCGGGGATAGAGCAGCGCTTTACCGTGTCCTGCATGGCGTTTCAGGATGCCATGACGCTGGATCTGGAGCGGGTCAAAGGGTGCTGCATCCATGTCGTCAGTCCATCAGGAACCTTAATCCCATTTTGCCTGTACAACCTGACCTCGTTTGACGGCACCACGTTGTACCGGGGCCGTATATGATGAAGCGCCCGTTTCTGGATGACTGGATCGCGCGTTGCTGTGGGCTGGAGGTGCTGAGCAAAGAATCGTTGCGGCGGTATCAGTTGAACAAAATCAACGAGGTGTTGCGCTATACGGAGCGTAACAGCCTGCTGTACCGGAAACGTCTTGCTGGCGTTTTTGAACGTCACGGTGAGGCGATCCGGGCGGGAATGTGGCCCGCGTCGCCCGACGATGTGACGCAATTGCCGTTTACGACGGCGCGGGATCTCGAGGACGGCTGGAAGCGGTTTGTCTGCGTTCCGCTGGATGCCATCGCCCGGATGGTGACGCTGAGCACGTCCGGAACAACCGGAGAACCCAAACGGCTGGCCTTCGCTTCCGCTGATCTGGAGCGGACGCTGGATTTTTTCGCCCACGGCATCAGCGTGCTGGTGCGTCCCGGCGATACGGTGCTCATTCTATTGCCCGGAGCGGAACGCCCCGATGGGGTTACGGATCTGCTCATCCGGGCATTGCCCCGGATCGGAGCCCGGGGCGTCGCCGGAAATCCCGCGGCTGAACAGGCTGGCTTTTGCCGGGAACTGGAGCTGCATCGCCCGGACTGTCTGGTCGCCGCGCCGGGACAGTTGCGCCGTCTTTTGGGTGCGCATCCGGCCTCCCCGGGAATCAGGGCCATTTTGTCGAGCGCGGAACCTTTGCCGCAAGATTTGGAAGAAGCGCTTGTCCACGGCTGGCATTGTGAGGTTTTCGATCACTACGGCCTCACTGAGACAGGCTACGGCGGCGGGGTCGAGTGCTGCGGGAAACAGGGATACCATCTGCGTGAAGGCGATTTGTTTTTCGAAGTCGTCGATCCGGTTTCCGGTGAGCCTGTGCCCGACGGGACGCCGGGTGAAGTGGTCTTCACCACATTGACGCGTCAGGCCATGCCGCTGATCCGTTACCGGACGGGAGACATGGCGGCCATGTTGCCCGGCCCGTGCGTTTGCGGGAGCCCGCTGAGACGGCTCTCGCGGATAAGGGGGAGGTTCCGGAAGGTCGGGGGCAGGCTGGAAGTGCTCGCTCCACGCAAGGGCTGGATGGAAGATTCCGGCTGACATGAGAGGGGGTTTCCTCCCGGCGGGGTTTGGGCTATGCTGGCCCTCGGTACGCCATCCGGGTGTTGCCGCTCAAACAGGGAGAGAACACCCCATGATCGCTTATATAGAAGGGCGGTTGGCGGAAGTGTGCGCCAACGCTTGCGTCGTCGTCACGGAAGGCGGCGTCGGCTATGAAGTCTACCTGCCGCAGCAGACGCGGCTTCAATTGCCGGAACGCGGCGGCCATGTCCGTTTCTACATTTGCCATATCGTCCGGGAGGACGCGCAGGAACTGTTCGGTTTTGAGACATGGGACGAACGGCAGACGTTTATTGTGCTGACGTCCATTTCCAAAGTGGGCGCACGGACGGCCCTCGGCATCCTTTCCGCGTTCCGCCCCGACGACCTGCGGCGTTTGGTGCTTGAGGACGACGTGCTTGCGCTCACGCAGGTTTCCGGTATCGGCAAGAAAAACGCCCAGCATATTTTCCTTGAGCTCAAGTATAAGTTGAAGGTTGAGGACATGCCGGCGGCGGCCTCGTTGCAGCTGGGCGTGCCCGGAAGCGTCTACCGCGACGCGCTGACGGGTCTCGAAGGGCTTGGTTATGCCGAAGCCGAAGCCGCACCCGTTTTGAAGAACATCCTGCACGAGGAGCCTGATCTTGAAGTCAGCGAAGCCCTCCGTGCGGCCCTGAAAGCCCTTGCCCGCGAACGGCAGAAGTAATGTCCGATTCTCCTAATACGCCATCATTCCTTCCCCCCGCAGACTTGGCGAAAGAACTGTCGGCTCCTGACTCCGGCTCTCCCGGTGACGAAAGCATCCGTCCTTCCCGTTTGGAGGATTTCATCGGACAGGAGGAGCTGAGGGCCAATCTGCGCGTCTTCCTGAACGCCGCCCGTGAACGCGGGCAGGCGATGGATCACGTCCTTTTTTACGGAAACCCCGGCCTCGGGAAAACGACGCTCGCCCAGATCATGGCGGCGGAATTGGGGGTCAACCTGATCTGCACGTCCGGCCCGGTGCTGGAACGGAGCGGCGATCTGGCGGCCATCCTGACCAATCTGTCCCGCCACGACATCCTGTTTGTGGACGAAATCCACCGGATGCCCATTGCCGTGGAGGAAATCCTGTATCCGGCACTTGAGGATTACAAACTCGATTTGGTGATAGGGCAGGGGCCCGCCGCTCGCACCGTCAAAATCGATCTGGAGCCGTTCACGCTCGTGGGCGCCACGACGCGCATCGGCTTGCTTTCCTCTCCGCTGCGGGACCGTTTCGGCATCATCAGCCGTCTGGAGTTCTACACGCCTGAGGAGCTGTCCCGCGTGGTCATCCGTTCCTCCCGTATTCTGGGGGTGCCGATCACCGAGGGCGGCGCGCTGGAAATCGGCCGCCGTTCGCGGGGAACGCCGCGTATCGCCAACCGGCTGCTGCGGCGCGTGCGCGATTTCGCCGCCGTCTACGGTTCCGGCGTGGTGGACGAGGAACAGGCGTCCCACGCGCTCCGGCGCATGGATGTGGACGAGAACGGGCTGGACCAGATGGACCGTAAATTATTGCGCGTCCTTGTGGACATTTATGGAGGAGGGCCCGTGGGCGTGAAGACGCTGGCCGTGGCTTGCTCCGAAGAAGTCCGTACGATTGAGGATTTTTGGGAGCCGTATCTTATTCAATGTGGATTTTTGAAGCGCACCTCACGGGGCAGGATGGCTACGGCGAAAGCGTATAAACATTTAAATATGCTCGGATAGCCGGAGACCATATGCCCGTAGTCCAACCTCGCGTCGAATTGCTTGCCCATACGCCGGAACCGCTTTCCTTGGTGTATGCGGCGTTTCGTCAATGCTATCACGCCGGATTTGTGGCCGATATGTGGCCCCGCCTGCTCGCCGGGGACATCGGCCGCGAAAAGCAGGCTCAGTTTGTGGCTTCCATCATGGAGTCCGGCCATGCCAGCCCGGTTGAGCACGTCAGTTTCACCTTTGCGCTCGGCGGCGTGTCCCGCGCCTTGACGCATCAGCTCGTGCGCCACCGTATCGCCTCATATTCGCAGCAGAGCCAGCGCTATGTGGACGGTTCCGATTTCGACTATCTGATCCCGCCGGAGATCCGGAAAAATCCGGAAGCGCTGGCGCGGTTTGAAGGGATCATGCGGGAAATTGGTTCCGCTTACCGGGATCTTAAAGGATTGCTTGAAGAAGCAGGGCGGACCGGGTCCAAGGCGAATGAGGATGCGCGTTTTGTCCTGCCGCAGGCCACGGCGAGCAACATCGTCGTAACCATGAACTGCCGCGCGTTGCTGAATTTTTTTGAGCACCGTTGCTGCCGCCGTGCGCAGTGGGAAATCCGGCACGTCGCGGACGAGATGCTCGCGCTGTGCCGGGGCGTGCTGCCCGAGGTGTTTGGCCTGGCTGGTGCCAAGTGCGAGCGGCTGCGGGACTGTCCCGAAGGGGAAAAATTCTCCTGCGGGCGTTTTCCTGCCAAAGCATAGAGAGGGTTGTAATGGATAAACTGATACTCGCCTTTTGCCGGCTCGGTTTTGCGGGGCTGTCTCCTATCATGCCGGGGACATGCGGTTCCGCGTTGGCGGCGGTTCTGGCTCCGTTTCTGTTCATCCCGCTGCCGTTCGTCGCCCGGATTGTGGTGCTCGTGCTCGTGTTTTGGATTGGCGGGATGGCCGCGACCCGTGGCGAGCAGATACTCGGCTACAAGGATCCGGGTGAGATCGTTATCGACGAACTGCTCGGCATGTGGCTGGTCCTGTTGCCGTTTTCCAATCCTGGTTGGGCGAAAATCGGCATTGCCTTCGTCTTATTCCGTATTTTCGACATGTGGAAGCCGTGGCCCGTCCATGCGTCCGAGAGCTGGCTGCCCGGAGGCTACGGCATCATGATCGATGATGTCATGGCGGGTCTGCAGGCACTGTTGGTCATGTGGCTGTTGCAGCTGGTCGGTTTTTGGGGTGTCTGAACAGTGTGATGCCCCATCAGGGAATGGGATTTTTTCGCAGAGCCTCTATTGGGGAAGGCTTCCAAAGGCGAAGGCGGAAATTTCCCCTACGGCGGAATCTGGCGGAAGCATTTTTAAGCACCATAAGAGAAAAACGCGGCAGGTCCTTTTTGATGAAGGCTTTGCCGCGTTTTCAATATAAGAGGGGATGGTTAAAAAACTATCCTCTTTTTTTGATGGCCTTGCTCCAAAGGCCGTTTGTGCCGGAAAACTGCGAGCAGGCTTTTGGTATGCACAAAAGGTTTTGGAGGGAGGTAGAGGCGTTTCTTTTTGAAGGATTTTTAGGGGAAGTGAGGGAGCCTTTCCTGAGAAAAAGGCTCCCTCACTGATACTTTCAGAGTGTTTCGAGGAATCTGATCTAGCGAACGGTCTTCACAGGGGTCAGCGCGTAGGGGAAGGCCATGAAGACGTTCCGAGCCACCAGACGCCAGCGGTACGCCGCCGCCTTGGTTTGCGGGCAGTAGGTAAACGCGAACCGCGTTCCCAAATCCGTGGGGACGGCTTGCTGCGGCGTCAGTTCCTGCGTTTCGCGCGGGGTGAAGGGGCAGCCTTCGCAGGTATCCTGCGGCGTCTGCAATTCCTTCGGCAGGGTGGAATCGGCGGACGCGGCCAGCGGCTCCAGCTCGATGGAGAAACCGTCCACGTTGCGCGCCGCGCCTTTCATGAGCGCGGAGATGGCGAGGCAACCGTTTCCGGTGAGGGCGGCATCAGCGCTTTCCCACGAGAAAAGGTTTTTCTTGTCTTGGGGGACCGGATCCCCTTTCTTGCCGCATCCCGCCGCGATCAGCAGCAGGCAGCACAGTATCGGCGTGATCCATGTTTTCATTGCTTTGGGGCTCCCCATAAAAGTTTCCATTCCGTGATTCGTTTCAGGGCCTCAAGAGGGGTCAGGGCATCGGGATTGGTGTCCCGCAGCGCCACGAGCAACGGGTGCTCCGGTTCCGCAACGGCGACTTCCTCGACGGCCTTCTTGGGCTTGGACTCGGGAAGCTGGATGCCGGGCAGAAGGTTCGGCATGACCTGGCGGACGGGCGAAGAGCTTTTGTTTTGCTCCAGTTGGGCGAGGATTTCCCGGGCCCGCTGGACGACGGGCTGTGGGACACCCGCCAGACGCGCAACTTCGATGCCGTAGCTCCGGTCGGACGGTCCGGGGATCAGGCGGCGGAGGAAGACGATTTCCCCGTTCCATTCCCGGATGGCGATGTTCATGGTGTGCACGCCGGGGATCTTGCCTTCCAGTGCCGTGAGTTCGTGGTAATGCGTGGCAAAGAGGGTTCGGATGCTGCCCCCGGCCCGCCTTGCCAGCTCTTCAGCAACCGCCCACGCCAAAGCCAGCCCGTCGAACGTGCTCGTGCCGCGTCCGATTTCATCAAGGATGACGAGGCTGCGCTTGGTGGCCTGACGCAGGATGCGCGCGGTCTCCATCATCTCCACCATGAACGTACTCTGGCCTTGCGCCAGATTGTCCGAAGCGCCCACGCGGGAGAAGATGCGATCGCACAGGCCAAGCTGCGCTTCCCGGGCCGGGACGAAAGAGCCCATCTGCGCGAGGAGGCAGATCAGCGCGGTCTGGCGGAGCACGGTCGACTTACCGGCCATGTTGGGGCCGGTGATCAGCAAGAGCCGTCTGTCCTCATCCATATGAAGATCGTTGGGCACGAACGCGGCTTCCCCGATGATGCCCTCGACGACAGGGTGACGTCCTTCTCTGATCGTGATGGATTGCCCGGTATGGAGCACGGGGCGCGACCAGTTGTGGCGCACCGCCGTTTCCGCCAGCGACTGCCAATAGTCCAGCTGCGCCAGCATGTCGGCCATGAACAGGATGCGGGGGCGGGCTTCCGCCAGTGCCCCGCGAAGCTGCTGGAACAATTTGTATTCCAGAGATTTGCGCCGGTCGGCGGCGGAAAGCAGTTTTTCTTCCAGCTCCTTGAGGCGGACGGTCGTGAAACGTTCGGCGTTGGCCAGCGTCTGCCTGCGGATAAAATGCTCGGGAGGCGTGCCGCCAACGGCTTTGGACAGCTCGAAGTAGTAGCCGAAGACCCGGTTGTAGCCAAGCTTGAGCTTGCTGATGCCCGAGGCTTTTTGCTCCTCGTCGAGCAACGCCTTGACCCTGTTTTCCCCGTGCTCGACGAGATCCAGCAGTTCGTCCAGTTCGGCGTTGTAGCCCTGCTTGAACAGCCCGCCTTCGGTGATGAACTGCGGCGGATCGTCGGCAAGGGCTTTTTGCAGCGTGGCGGCGTGGTCGCCGAGATCATCCCAATGTTCCGTAATGGAGCGGAGCACTCTGGGCGTATCGGCATCGGAGGACGTGATAGCGGACTTGACCGGAGGAAGCGCCGCAAGGCTCTGCCTGAGCGACAGCATGTCCCGGGGGGAGGTCCGGTTCAGGGCGATACGGGTAGACAGCCGCTCAAGATCATAAACGCCGGAAAGCGTTTCTCGCAGCTTTTTCCTGTTTTCGGGATGTGCGATAAGCCATGCAATGGCATCCTGCGTTTCCTGAATGGGCGCAAGCTCGCGCCAAGGGTTGCGCAGGCGCTCCTCAAGCAGGCGGCCGCCCATCGGCGTCTGCGTGGAGTCGATCACATGGCGCAGCGTACCCACGCCTTTACGCCCGTCGAGGCGGCGGAACAGTTCCAGATTGCGCTCCGTAACGTCGTCGATGAGGAGGTGCTGGCCGAGATCCAGAGGCTCGAACGGCGCAAGATGTTTGGTGTCCTGCATCTGCGTCTGTTCCAGGTAGGCGAGCAGTGCGCCGCAGGCCTGCACCAGCTCTTTGCGGCCTTCCAGACCCAAGGCTCCCAGTTCTGCGACGGACTGGGCGGCAAGGACGCGCTCGGCGGAACGCTTGTAGTCGAAATGGCTCCGCAGCGGGACGCGGACGGCCTGAATGTCCGTGAGGTGCAGCGAGGCCGGGACGTCGGCGTCTTCCGGCAACAGGAGTTCGCGCGGGGCGATCTTCTGCGCCCACTGCCAGAGTTCCTGACTCTTTTTGACGTGCAGCCCGGCCCAGTAGCCGGTGGAGACGTCTACCCACGCGAACCCGCCGCGATCCGTGTCGGCACTCCAGAACAGGGCCCCGAGATAGGTATGCCCCTTGGGTTCGAGGCTGACGTCCTCGACGGCGGTCCCGGGCGTGTAGACGCGGGTGACGGCACGCTCGACAAGCCCCTTGGCGGCTCTGGGGTCTTCGACCTGATCGCAGAAGGCGATCTTGTAGCCCTTGTTCAGGAGCTGGCTGACGTAGCCTTCGGCGGCATGCCACGGGACGCCGCACATGGGGATGGGGGCTTCCGCGTTGGGATTGCGCGAAGTCAGCGCGATTTGAAGCTCACGCGAGGCGACTTCGGCGTCCTCGAAAAAAAGTTCATAAAAGTCGCCCATGCGATAAAAGAGCAGGGCGTCAGGATAGCCCTCCTTGATGCGGAGGTACTGTTCGAACATAGGAGTAAGGCGGGGAGATGCGGGCTGTTGGCTCATATGCTGCAATAATGCCCACGCACGGCCTCGCGAGGGACCATCCGTGGGCATTATGAAAGATTAAGGGTTACGCCTGTTCGGTGAGTGCTGAAGCGGACTTTTTCGCGTTTTCGACATCTTCGGCGAGCTGGGCGGCCTTGGCTTCGGCGGCGTCAAGCTTCTTCTGAAGGGCCTCGTTGGTCTTGAGGGCCTTGGCGACGTCCTTTTCAAAGCCGCGGGCACGCATGTTGGCCATCGTCAGCTTGGCGGACAGGGAAACCCGGTCCCACATCAGCATGGCGAGGATGCACAGGGCGCCAAGGACGAAACAGATGATCAGCAGGGTGTAGAAGGGCAGAGGAGCGGATTCGACCGGAGGGAGGAACAGAAGGTCGAGTTTCAGCGCGACGGCCTGCGAGAACGCACTCTGGTTCTGCACGAAGAACATCATGACCAGGAAAAACAGAATGACCAGCAGCAGCACTTTGATGTAACGCATAGACCTCTCCTCATGCGGGTTGGCCCGGGCGCAACCGGGCGAAAAGGGGTTTGAGTTTGGTATAGGTCGAAGCCAGATGATCGGGGATGACCCGCGTTTCACTCATCACGGCCATGAACGAAGAATCGCCATTCCAGCGGGGGACGAGATGGAAATGCAGGTGGTCGCGGATGCCCGCTCCGGCGGCTTCGCCGAGGTTGAGGCCTACATTGATGCCCTGCGGTTTGAAAAACTCCCTGAGAATGGTCGTGCACTGCTTGAGCAATTCCATGATTTCCGTCGATTCCTCCGCCGCCAGAAGCGGCAGATCCATGACGTGCCGCAGGGGAGCCACCATGATATGCCCGTTGTTGTACGGAAATTTGTTCATGATGACGAAAGCGGTCTTGCCACGGTACAGGACGAGCCGTTCCTCGTCATGGGAAAGATCATCGGGAGGGAGACACAGAACGCACGAATCCGGTTTCGGCCCCAAAATATAGTCCATACGCCACGGGGCCCACAGAGGATGTGTCATACGACAGCTTCCTTATCTTGAGTGAAAATCGTTTTTCCTCTTCTACACGGCAAGGGCGCTCACGGCAAGCCCTTCCCGCTTGCGGAGGAGGCTTCAGCGCGGCTTCTTCGGGGCGGCGCCCGCCGTCCCGTTTCCCGGAAATCCTTTCCTGATCAGTTCCTCAGCCAGTTTCAGCTGCGCTTCTCTCGTTTCGGCCTTCCCGTCCAGCTTTGCGGCGAGGACCATGCGCATCACGCTGCCGAACTGCGGCCCGGGCTCCAGGCCGAGGCGGTGCAGGTCGTCGCCGTTGATGTCCACCTTGATCTGCCGCCATTTGTAGATGTACTGGGAAACGCTGCTGCTGATTTCCTCGTTGTCGGAGCGGGCCATCAGGTAGAGCGTGCTTTCGAGGGGCAGGGGAGCAAGCAGGGCGCACAAGCGGCTTACGGACTGTTCCGCCTGCCCCTTCTTCTGCGTATCCCGGTGCCAGTTGATGAGTTCCACCAGCGTCATGCGCACGCTTTCCCGCAGGCTGAGGATTTCTTCGCGCATCGTGGGCGTCAGCCCGAGGCGGTGCAGGATGTCCGCCGTCTCGATGGCCGGGACGGCACTGCACAGGGCCATGAGGTACAGGGTGGAGAGTTCCGGCGTTTCCTTGAAATAGAGGAGGCGGTACCAGTCGATGACTTCGCGCAGGGAGTCGAGGAGTTCGTTCTTGTCGGCGTTCAGGACGAGGCTCGGATGGATTGCGGCCAGTACGCCGAGTTCGTTGAGGCGGCGCAGGCAGGTTTCCGGTTCGTCCTCGCGGAAGATGAGGTTCAGCTCGTGCAGGATGCGCGCGCCGGACAGTTTTTCCACGAGGTTCAGGGACAGGGCGTTCTTGATGAGCTTTTCGCCCTGCGTGCTGATGTGGAAGCCGTACCGCTGCTCAAAGCGCACGGCCCGGATGATGCGGGTGGGATCCTCCACGAAGCTCAGGGCGTGGATGATGCGGATCGTCTTGCGCTGGATGTCGCTCTGGCCGCCGAAGAAGTCGACGAGGCAGCCGAACTGCCCCTTGTTGAGGCGGAGGGCCATTGCGTTGATGGTGAAGTCGCGGCGGAACAGATCCATTTTGATGGAAGAGAGCTCCACGGTGGGCAGGGCGGCGGGGTATTTATAGTATTCGAGGCGCGCCGTGGCCACGTCGAGGCGTTGTTCCTCGCCGTTTTCGTCATGATAGATGATGAGGGCCGTCATGAAGGTCCGGTGCTCGCGGACGCGGCCTCCAAGTTCCTGCGCCAGCGCCCTGGCAAAGGCGATGCCGTCGCCTTCGACCACCAGATCGACGTCGTCGAACTCCACGGCGGGGCGGCTGAGCATGATGTCGCGGACAAAACCGCCCACGGCATAGACGCTGACCTGCAGGCGGTCACCGAGTTCCCCGGCCCTGTGGAGCATGTGAAGCATGGGCTGCGGGAGCCGGGTGGACAGCAGTTTCGCCAGATTCCGTTCGCGTGCGCTGGTGTTGACCGGGATGGGCACGCCGGAAGGATCCTCGACGAACATGTTGATGAGGTCGGTGCGGGTGACCACGCCGATGACCTCGTTCTTTTCGACGACGGGAACCAGCCGCTGGTGCGCGCCCACGATGATCTTCATGAGGCGTTGGAGAGGGGCGTCCGGCGGGACCGTCAGGATGGTGCGCTGCATGTATTCGGAAACCGGCATGTCGCCCAGTTCGTGGGCTATAGCCTTGGAAGCCGTCTGGCATTCCATATAGCCGATGCAATGGCGCGTCCCCGCCCGGAAGACGGGAGCGGCCTTGAGGCCGTAGCGGTTCATGAGCTGTTCCGCTTCCCGGATGGTCTGCCTGTCCTCAATGCCGACGGCGGGCGAGGACATGAGATCCCGCGCCTGCTTGTTCGGGTTTACCTGCATGTACAGCTGTTGGAAGATGGCGTCCTTGAGTTCGGGGATGGGGATGCTCTTGACCGAAGCGGACGCCGCGAAACGGTGCCCCCCGCCCCCGAGCGCCTTGCAGATCTGGCCGACGTCCACGGCGTCCACGCGGCTGCGGGCCACGACCTGTACCTTTTCCTCCATGTTGGCGAGGGCGAACAGGACGTTGCAGGATTCCATCTCCATGAATTTCTGGGCGAGGTAGGCGAAATCGCCCATGAAGCTGTCCAGCGTGGCTTCGGCGAGGACCACGCTGTAAGGGCCGATTTCGTGCGCGGTGGCGGAGTCGAGCAGTTCGTTGAGAACCTTGATGTGGACGCTGGTCATGCCCGTCTGGACGAGATCAGCGATGAAGGGCAGATCCATGCCGTGCTGGCGCAGCCATGCCCCCGCAAGGAAATCTTCCGGCTTGGTGGACGTGTAGGTGAACGCGCCCGTGTCGCCGTAGATGCCGAGCCCGAGAAAGGTGGCTTCCTGACAGGCCGGGGTGATGCCCCGTTCCTGCAAGGCTTGGCAGATAAGCGTGCAGGTGGAGCCCGTGGTCCCGATGTGCGTCACGTCGGCATTGATGACCTTGTTCTTTTCGCCGGAGTAGGGGGTGGGGTGGTGATCCCATACCTCCACCTCCACGCCGGGAAGATCGAGCAGATCCTGCACCTGCGGCACGCGGGAACGGATTTGCGTGTCCACGACGACGACGCGCTTCACGCTGGCGTGATCGATCTCTTTTATATTTTTAAAGGTATACAGAAATACGGCGGTTTCGTTGAAGAACTGGTTCAGCGGCTTTTCCATGCTGCCCGGAAAGATCATGATGCTGTCGGGGTAGATCATGGACATGCCGATCATCGAAGACAGGGCATCCCAGTCGGCGTTGCTGTGGCAGGTGATGACGGTGGGGGCGGAGGCCAGGGAAGGTTTCATGCGGTTTCCTTATGCAGGCGTGCTGGGACCGGGGATGGTATTTCCTGTGGATCTGGAGCAGGCGTTCGGACTGGACGTGCGTATAGAGCTCCGTGGCGCTCATGTCCGCATGGCCGAGGAGGATCTGCACGGAACGGAGATCCGCCCCGCCTTCCAGCAGGTGGGTGGCGAAGGAGTGCCGGAACGTGTGCGGGGAAATGGGTTTTCGGATGCCCGCCTCCAGCGCGTAGCGTTTGACCAGCTTCCAGACGCCCTGCCGGGAGAGTCCGTTGCCGGAGCGGTTGAGGAACACCCGGTCCTCAACGGGGGTGAAGAGGGGGCGCACGATTTTGAGGTATTCGGCCATGCGCATGACCGCCGCGTCATGCAGGGGGACAAGGCGCTCCTTGCTTCCCTTGCCGAAAATGCGCACGACGCCCCGCTGGAGATCCAGATCGATGGGTTGCAGTTCGATGAGTTCGGAAACGCGCATACCCGCGGCGTACAGCAGCTCCAGCATGGCCCGATCCCGGAGCCCGAGCTTGCTGGTGGCGTCCGGCGCGTTGAGCAGGCGGACGATCTCATCTTGCGTCAGCACGTCGGGCAGGAGGGAAGGGAGCTTGGGCGTGTCGATGAGGGCGGCCGGGTTGGAGGCCAGTTCCCCCCGTTCGACGCACCATGCGAGGAAACTGCGCAGGGACGAAATGCGCCGCGCGAGCGTGCGGGTCGCGTCGCCGCGTTTGCGCAGCCAAGCGATGAACAGCGTGATGTTTTCGTCGTCTAGGCCGCTGAGGGGCGTTTCCAGCTCGTCGAGGAAGTCCCGGAGCGCGTCCAGATCTTGCCTGTAGGCGGCGACGGTGTTGCGCGAGAGCCCCCGTTCGGCTATGAGTCCATCAAGCCAGCGGGAAGCCAGTCTGGCGGGAAAACCTGCCGGAGTATCGGGGCGCTGCCCGTTCTTGTCGGAAACGGGAGATGCATGGATTCGCGTGGTCGTCTTCATGTTCGCAGAATACACCAGAGCATGGGGAATCGCAAACCGGTCGCGGCTTTTGGAGTGATATGATGAATGAGCGGCATATGGCGTATGTGTGCATGGGTTCCAATATGGGCGAACCGGAAACGAATCTGGCCCGGGCGCGTGAGGTTTTGGGGTCCCTGCCGGGCTGGAAAATCGAGGCGTCGTCGCCCGTGTATTTTACGGAGCCGCAGGATATGCGCGACCAGCCCTGGTTCGCCAATCAGGTTCTCAAGGTATCCTGCGCTTTAGACATGACAGCCCCCGATTTTTTGGATATGCTGCTTGATGTGGAAAAGAGGTTGGGCCGCGTCCGGGAGACGTCGGACCCGGCGATGCGGTTCGGCCCGCGCGTTATCGATCTGGATCTCTTGTTGTTTGATCAGGAGCGCTGGGATACGCCGCATCTGGCTCTGCCCCATCCTCGCATGTCGGAACGGGCTTTTGTGCTTGTCCCTCTGCGGGATATCGAACCGAATCTGCTCCTCTCCGACGGACGGACTCCCGGAGAGGCGTTGCGTTCCCTCGCTCATGCCGTGGAAGGGAACCGCATCCGCCAGTAACGGCAATGCTGGAGTTGAACCATGTGGAAATGGTTGATCCTCATCCTTGTGGGCTATGCCCTGTATCGCATGTTCATGAACGACCGCAAAAAGAGCGGCGAGGATACCAAGAAGGAAAAGGAACATCTTATCGCTACCGGGGAGATGGTCAAAGACCCGGTTTGCGGAGCCTATATTGACTCCGACAGCAACATCACCGTTCGGGACGGCAAGACGGTTCACCGTTTTTGCAGCTACGACTGCCGCGACGAGTTCTTGAAGCGCATCGGAAAGCTGCCCGAGAAGACCGGCGGGGATGACGACGAATAATCTCCCTTGCGAAGGGCGGTTGCAGTCTTACAATAAAGAGGAGGCGGATTGTCCGTCTTCTCTTTTTTGATCATGGCGGCAGGGGCTCAGCCGCCCGCACAGCCTCTCCGAATAGTGGGGATTTTTTGGCTTTTTCGTTTCCCTCCGCATGGACGAGGTTTTTATGGTTGAATGATTCTAGCGCCAACTAATAATTGAAGAAAAGGGTATTCCGTGGTGCATCATGGAAAGCCGCCTTTACTCCGGGAAGGGGTGTGAAGGCGATATTTTCGGAGGTTAGTCATGGATGCAAAAGCCGTTTTGACTTCGATGCTTGCTGAGGCGGATATCCGGGTTGGGGGAGACCGTCCCTGGGATATCCGGGTTCATAATGAAGGCCTGTATAAACGGGTGCTTCGGGAGGGGACGCTCGGAGCGGGCGAGGCCTATCTCGAGGGCTGGTGGGACTGCGACCAGCTGGATGTGATGTTTTGTAAGGCCCTTCACGCGCATCTGGAGGATAAGGTACGGCGCAAC
>OGMN01001498.1_pt1 | contig 16928 bp, 9 predicted proteins | sample 1573211 | NCBI WGS metagenome assembly OGMN01 (sample SAMEA2581876, study PRJEB24529) | metagenome | biome: Human gut stool | place: China | collected 2011
ATTGAAACAGGAAACACAAAATGAATTGGAACGATTTAGGGATTATTTGAGAGAACAGGAAAAAAGCAGCCACACGATCGAAAAATACTGCCGGGACGTGAGAAAGTTTTTGATGTTTGCTGATGAAGACTGGGATAAAAATACAATTATATCTTTTAAGGAATATCTGCAAGCTCATTATAAAACGTCCAGCGCCAATTCGATGCTGGCGTCTCTGAATAGCTACTTTCATTTTATCGGAAGACAGGAATACTGTGTCCGCACGTTCCGGGTGCAGAAGCGGATTTTCTGTGATGAGAAACGGGAAATGACGCGCAGCGATTATCAGAAGTTAGTTAAGGCGGCGCGGGAGCGCGGCGATGAACGCCTCTGTGCGATATTGCAGACGATCGCGAGCACGGGCATACGAATCAGCGAGCTTTCATATATTACAGCGGAATCGCTGGCACAGGGGGAAGTAGTGATTGACTGTAAGGGAAAACAGCGGGTGATCCTGCTGCCGCAGTCGCTGATGCTGTATTTGACGCAGTACTGCCGGAAGCAGCGGATTGTGAGAGGCAGCATCTTTGTCACAAAAAACGGGCAGGCAGTCCGCAGACAGAATGTGTGGGCGGACATGAAATCCGTCTGCACCGAAGCGGGTGTTCTTCCGAGCAAGGTATATCCGCACAATCTGCGCCATCTGTTTGCCAAGATATTTTATGAGCGCGATCACGATCTGGTTCGTCTGGCAGACTATCTGGGTCACAGCAGCGTAGAAACGACACGCCGTTATACGATCATCAGCAGTCGGGAAGCGTGCCGCAGACAGCTGGAATTAGGTTTGTTGATTGATAGGGAAAATTGACGAAAAACATAATGGGAATTATGTCATGAAATGGAAAAAATCTGCATACATATCTAAATATATGATTCTATTATTAAGTTTATCACTTCTGAGAAAGAATTTCAACATACAAAGGCGTTAAAAACAGTACTTGAAATAACACAGATATTTTATCCAAAATCTGGAAAATTCGACAAAAGCTTTGCAAATAAAAGAAAAAATGAAACAGTCGGATATGACATAATTCCCATTATGTCAGCCGGGGAGGTGGAGTATGTGAGAGAAGATCTGACGGGGCGCCGGTATGGACGTCTGACTGTCTGCCGGGAAATAAAACAGGCAGCAAAAAGCCGCCGCCATTACTGGCTGTGCCGGTGCGACTGCGGGAAAGAAAAGACCGTGGAGGAGTCCCATCTGAAAACAGGGCATACGAAAAGCTGCGGGTGCTATCGGAAGGAGCTTCCGTCCAGTCGGCGGATCGATCTGACAGGCCGTCAGTTCGGACGTTTGAAAGTGCTTGAAGAGGCGGATAATTCCAACCGGACAGGCGAATATTGGAAATGTGTCTGTAGCTGCGGACGCCTGATTGAGGCATCCAAAGAAAGCCTGTGCGCGGGAAAAACCAAGAGCTGTGGGTGCCTGCAGGCGGAGACACGAAAGAAAAACATGAAAAAAGCGATTCATTTTGTAGGCGGAACCTGCCTGGAACGAATCGCCAACCAGAAAAATACGGCAAACAATACAAGCGGCTACCGAGGCGTCTACCAGCGGGAAAATTCCCGGTGGCGGGCAGCGATCGGTTTTCAGGGAAAAGTGTACAACCTTGGAACCTTCGTAAACCTTGAGGATGCGGTGGCAGCGCGGAAAAAAGCAGAAGAGGAATTGTACGAGCCATTTTTGCGGGAACATGGCGTGAAAGCGGTTCAGAATGGAGGTATTTAAATCCGCATAAGGGGACCTGTGTTGATGATAAGACGGGAGGCAAAAAGAATGAAAAAAGCGAAGAAAAAGGGGAAAAGTTACAGTCAAGGCTGGTTTGAACGTCAGTCAAGGCGTTTCATGTCAGTGCTTTTGTGCAGCAGTATGTTGAGCACAAGCGTGGCAAATACAGCCGCATTTGCAGCAGCCACATCCGAAGGAGGGGAAAAAGAAGTTCTCAGGCAGGCAATCCGGGATGCTGCTAAAAAAGGGAAGACAGTAAAAGAGGATGCATTTACGTTTTCCGGCGATGAGGCAGAAACCTACGAGGGACTGTTTGAAGAAGGAAATCTATATGAACTGCATCCAGATTTCGAGAAGAAAAACGACCGGCTTACTTTGAAAATGTATGCCCGCTTAGAGGATGAAGAGGACATGGATCAGTATACGATCAGCGGAAATGAAGAAATTATTTTCCTGATGACCAATTCTTCTTCAAAAGAGCGCACCGGACGGATTCTGGTGGATGGAAGAGCCAGCGTATGGATGACGGTTGCGCCATTTGGTGAAGTAAAAAAGCAGGTTGAGCTGGAGACAGAGGAAGCGGTTCCGGCCGAGATAGAAAATGAGGTAAAAGAACCGGAAAGTGCAGTTCCGGCAGGAAGTGAAGATATCACAGAAGAGGATACGGCTCTGGAGGACGATGTAAAGGAGCAGGAAAATGCTTCAGATGCAGGTAACAATCAAATAAAAGAAGAATCGGAAGCAGCGGATGACAAGAAAGATTTATCGGAACCGGATTCTGAGAACGAGAATGAAAAAGCAGACATGGATGCGTTCGAAACAGATACATCCGATGCAGATACATCTGGTGCAGATACATCCGATGCAGATACATCGGATTCAGAAAATGACAGCGCCCAGGACGAAGATTCAGTTCAGGTATCACGTTCGGCTCATTTTTCGATGTTTTTGACTTCAGCTGCAATGGCATCTCCGCCTGATGCAGAAGAAGAAGAGGACGAGAACGATGAAAATGAAAAAAATAAGGCGATTGTAGGCGACGAAGCAGAAGAAGACAATTTCGAACGCATTCTGGGGGATTCATATGAAACGGTAGGCATTAAGAATGCATCCGCAGCCGCATTTGTAACTTCCGCGATGGAGCTTGGTCTGACAGACGTAGCTGTTTTGTCGGCAGTGGAAGTGGAAGAAATTCCACACTGGCAGATTTCGAAGTCTAAAAAAGCTACCAATCTGGACGAAAACTTTGAATCCCAGGTAACACTTTCCCTTCCGTCAGCGGAGGAAAAACTGGAAAATGACATTGTGTTTGTGCTGGATAAATCTACCAGCGTGCAGCTGGAAAATGAGGCGTTAGAGATGCTTAAGGAGCTGCAGGCGCAGGCAAAGAAAAATGGCGCAAAAGTAAAGGTTGGAGTCGTTATTTTTAATAAAGAAGCGCATAAGTCTGACTTTATGGATTTGGAAACCCAGTATGATGCGATTGCGGCAGCGATCCGTGAGAATATTAGCAGCGGAACGAATCTTTCGGCTGGAATCCTTGCAGGCAAGAAAATGCTGGATGAGGATACGCAGGTGGCAGCAGGAAGAAAGAGCCTGGTGCTTTTAAGCGATGGCATTACCTATATTTTTGGGGAAAAACCGACGGCGGTTGCCTGGGGATTTGAGAATGATGGTTCAGAACATTCCTGGGCGGGACCGGATAACTGGATTCTTAAATATGGGAATAATAAAGCATTATCGGAGGATGAGTGGAACGAGCGCCTGGGTACAATCAAAGCGCAGATGGATGCACAGGGCGATGAATTTGACCATCCATATGAGCAAGGAGATTTAACGCCATGTACCCCACCTGGTGAAGGAAAAGAACGTGCCAATAGCGTTGATAAAGCACTCTATCTTTCCTATGAGGCATATTTGGAAGCGGCGAAGGAACAGTATCACTGCTATGCGATGCCGATTGGTTCATCTGCTGGTGAAAGCTATCCATGGGGACCGAGCTTTGTGAAATATCTGGCAGACGGAAAAACGGTAAGTTTTGAAGATATCAAAAATGACATCCTTTATGCCGTCGATCGGGACTCGACTGTGGAAGATTATATGGGTTGGGTCAAGGATGACTACAATTTTGACTTAAAGAGCATCGACCGTCTGACTGTTGGCGGCAGGGAGCTTTCTAAATGGAAAGATGGAAATACCGTTTATTTTGGAAATGAAGACGTGAATGCAGCTCAGTATCGTTTTAAGGTGGAATACGATCCGTCGGATAAAGAAGGAGGAGAACATTTCGTCTGGACGATGAATGAGGCGGTAAAAAATAATGAACCGGTGCAGCTGACCTATACGGTAAAACTGGTAAATCCGAAGAACAATCCAGGAGAATCGTATGGACGGTACGATGAAGACGGAAGCGAAGAGTATGATGGACTTTATACGAACCAGAAAGCAGTGCTGCATCCGGTTGGAAGCGATCAGGAAAAAGGAAAAACGGAGGTATTTTCGAAACCGACTGTATCATATACGATTCCGGGAGGAGAACTTCCGACGATTCCAGAGGGAGGAACTTCTAAATCGAAGACAGCGGAACGGCTGGATGAAAATTTTAAGTCTCAAGTGGCTTTGTCCTTGCCGTCAGCGGAGGAGCAGCTGGTAAGTGATGTGGTGCTTGTCTTAGATAAATCAACCAGCATGGGACTGAAAGAGCAGGCATTGGAAATGCTTCAGAACCTCAAGAAAGAAGTGCAGGAAAAGGGAGCAAAGGTCAAAGTGGGAGTAGTGCTCTTTAACAAGGAAGCTCATACGGATGGATTCATGGATTTGGAGACCCAATATGAGGCGATTGAAGCAGCCATTTGTCGGGAGATTAAGAGTGGAACCAATCTTCACGCAGGTATTTTAGCGGGTAAATCGATGTTAGACCAGGATACAGGAGTGGCAGATGAACGCAAGACGCTGGTAGTTGTCAGTGATGGTATTACCTATATGTTTAATGAGAATCCGACGGTGGTTGCCTGGGGATTTATGGCAGATTCTCCGAAACATTTTGCAGGACCGGATAACTGGAATTCCAAGTATGGAAATAATCAGGCACCGGCGGACTGGAATGCATGGCTGACCGGCATAGGAGCCAGACTTTCAGAGCAGAAGGATACACACGACTATCCATATGGAACGGAACCGGATGCATCGCTTATTACACCGGTGGAGGAAGCAGGAAATTATGTGAATTCGATCGATAAGGCATTATATCTTTCGTACGAGGCGTACGCACAGGCAGCTTCGGAAGGATATCACTGCTATGCGATGCCGATTACGCCGCCCGGAACGGCAAGTAACTATGAGTGGGGAATGAGTTTCATGCGGTACCTCGCGAATGGAAAGCAGGTTTCATTTGACAGTATAAAAAATGATATTTTGTATGCCGTTGATAAAGGTTCTGTTGTGAAAGATTATATGGGCTATGTGAAAGAGGATTATAACTTTGATTTCGATCACTTAGACCAGCTGACAGTAGGGGGAAAAGCGCTTTCTATGTATCAGGAGGGCAACACCTGGTATTTTGGAGACGGAGAACCGGGACCGCAGAATTATCGTTTTAAAGTGGTATATGATGCGGGAAATAAGGCAGAGACAGAGATGTTTACCTGGTATATAAATGAACCAGTTTCAAACTTTGCACCGGTGCAGCTGACCTATACCGTAAAACTGATAAACCCAAAGACGGCGGATGGAACATATGGAAAATATGACCGGGACGGCAGCCAGCACTATGAAGGGCTTTATACCAATCAGGAGGCGGTTCTGTATCCGGTAGACAGCCATGGAAATGAGTATCGGCCAGAGAAATTCGCGAAGCCTACCGTATCATATGTGGTAGAACATGGAACCCCGGAACCGGGACCTGCTCCTACTCCGACCCCGAATCCAGACAATAACGGAGGCGGAAGCCACGGCGGTCACGGAGGCGGAAGTAGTTCTGGCAGTAAAAAGTCTTCGACCACAACCGCGTCGGGACCGGCAGCACAGCCGACGGAACCGGTTACACCGGTTGTACCAGAACCTCAGCCGGTTGTACCGGCAGAAGGACTTCCGAAGACCGGAGATACGGATCGGATGGATGTGCCGATGGCTCTGCTGGCAATTGGAATGATGGCAGCAGCTTATGTATTAATGACGGGCAGAAAAAAGACGGAAGAGTAAGACAAGACATAGAAAAATAAAAATTGCCCGGTTATAAGAGCAGGTTTGTAGGGCGGCGCCAGAAATAATGGCGCTGTCCTAAAACTATGCTATTATCTGTTTCGTTTTGTATGCAAATTAATACATCATTTATATAAATATATAATTTGCTTAATAAATAAAGGCGCAGAACGTTTCACGGGCAAAGATGGAGGGATCGATGCAAAAGTGGACACGGAAAGCAGCGGCTGTGATAGCTGTCATCTGTCTGGCGTTCGGTACAGCGGGGGTGGCAATGCATAAATGGGATGAAATGCGTCAGGAGAAGGCGCATGAAGAGCTGACCGCTCAGGTTGTGGGAATGTCGGAAGCAGGGACGACAGGAGAAACAATGCCGGAGAAAAAAGTGCCAGAAGTGGACAATGAGATAGATGAGACAAATGCAATAAAGGAGACAGAATATGTGTCAGCAATTGATTTCGCAGCGCTGGATTTCCAGAATCCGGATGTCGTTGCCTGGATTCAGATTCCGGGAACTCAGATCAATTATCCGGTGGTTCAGGGGAAGGACAATGATTATTACCTGCACCGTGACCTGAACGGACAGAAGAGCACGGCGGGCACGATTTTTCTGGACTATGCCGATCAGGCAGATTTTTCGTCCCTGCATAATGTGCTGTACGGTCATCACATGAAAAATGGAAGTATGTTTAAGGACATTTCCAGATACAAGGATCAGGGCTATTTCGATCAGCATTCAGAAATCATTCTTTATACGCCGGAGCGGGAGATTCATTTAAAAGCCCTGGCGGCTGTCTGCACATCGCCGGATGCGATCCGCCGGAAAACGGAGTTTGCATCGGGAGAAGAATTTGCGTCATATATTCAGCAGATGACAGCGGGCGCGAGCGCGTCCGCGCCGGTCGAGGGGATGATCGTGCGTTTGTATTCATTTGTGACATGCAGCTATGAATTTAACAATGCCCGGACAATTCTATATGCGTATGAGGCGGCAGAATAGAATGGGAAATAGATCTATAACAGGAGGTAAGAATATGAAGAAGTTAGAGACAAAGGGGAGGAGCCGGAAACAGAGGCATCATTTGTTTCATAAAGAAATGAAGCAGATGAAGCGTCTTTTGTCTGTCTGTTTGTGCACCAGTATGATCAGTACCAGTATTGGAAGTACGACGGCGCTGGCAGCAACGGCTCCGCTGTTGGAAAAGAATGAGGCGGAAGAAGAAAATCAGAATTTTGTCCTGGATCGGGAAGAGCTGAGTGAGGCACTATTAAAAGCGGTGAAAGGAAAACCGGTCAAGGAAGATGCCCTAACCTTTGAGGGAGAAGAATCAGAAGCGTATGAGACACTGTTTCAGGAAGATGGTTCCCTCTTTGAATTGCATCCGGATGTGAAAGCACCGGACGGAAAGGTAAATTTAAAGGTCTATGCGAGACTGGATGAAAAAGAGGAGCTGGATCATTATACGATCACGGGCGAGGAAGAAATTTTATTTCTGCTGTTAAATCGTTCTTCTGAGAAAGAATATGGGCAGATAGAGGTAGATGGAAAACGAAGCGGAAAAGTTTCGATTCTCTCATCTAAAGAGTTAAAGAAGCAGATCCAGGATGAAGAAATGGAAGCAAGCGAAGAAACGGGAGTTTCCATTTCGAATGGTGCGGAAGAAAAATCAAATAAAACGGCTGGAGAGTCTGAGAAGAAAGAAAATGTAAAAGAGACAGATTCGCAGGAACCAGAAAAAGAGAATCCGGTGGAAACTCCGGAAAAGGTGGACAAGTCAGAGAACCCGGCAAGTGAACCGGAAAAAGGTTCAGAGGCGGAAAATCCGGCGAATAAAGCAGAAAACGGGGCAGAAGCAGAGAACCCGGCAAACGAGCCGGAAAAGAGCCAGGAAGCAGGCTCGGGTGCGGGTGATGCGGGAAAAACAGGTATCCCAGAAGAAAAGGACAGTCAGCCGGATGCAGATTCGGGCTCAGAAAAGGAAAAGAATGATTCTGCAGGCAGCGAAGCAGGGGACGTGGCGCAGGTATCGCGATCGGATCATTTTAAGATGTTTCTGACAGCGGCACCGGCGACGGCGAGCGAGATACAGACGGAAGATGAGACATCGGAGAAAGAAACGAATACAGCCGACCAGCCGGATGCGGAGACGGAAGTCGAGATAGAAGACGGAGCAGAGCGGCTAGAGGGCGAGACATATGAGAGCGTTCTTCTTAAAAATACGGCAGCTACTGCATTCGTGACGACCGCTGCAGAGCTGGGACTTTCCGGCAGTGTGGATGATGCGGTCTACACGGTCAATACAGATTCCGCTGTACTTACCCTGACGGTACCGGCGGGTGCGTTTGAAGAAAAAGTAAAGCTGAAAGCAGAAGAGATCAAGGACGGAAGCGAAGAACATCAGACATTGAGCGATCAGATCCATGAAGAAGGATACCGCGCGGATTCCTTTACAGCCTTTGATGTGAAATTTGTAAACGAGGCAGGAGAGGAAGTCGAGCCATCCGAAGAAGTCAAGGTCAGCATTCAGTTTAAAAAGAATGCAGTTGAAAGTGAGACAGGAGAAAATCTGGAAGAGACAAAAATCCTGCATATCCATGAGGATGTCATCACAGAACTTTCTGAGGTTGAAATCCAGGATAGCACAGAGGACAGTGAAAAAACAGCAAAACTGACCTTTGGCGTCAACGAATTTTCTATTCTGCTGGCTTTAAACGAGGCAGCTGCCGGTGTGGCAGAGGTAAATGGGACAGCGTATGATACGCTGGAAGCTGCATTCGCGGCAGCAGACGATGGGGATACGGTGAAGGTGCTGAAAAATTGTGGACTGTCAAAAGCTGTTTCAGTTGATAAAGCTCTTACACTTGATTTGAATGGAAAAGTAGTAAAAGTAAAAATAGTTCCGGAAGCAAAAGCAAAACAGACAATCAGTGCATTTGCGGTTGCGGAATCGGCAACCTTTACGGTTTTGAATGGTCTGCTTGGCGGAAGCGGCAAGGGTGCAGATAACCGTGCGATCGAGGCAAACGGCGGAACAGTCATTCTGAGGAATACGATTCTGGCAGGTTTTCAGGCGTTATCTGGAAACGGCGGCGCTGTTTTGATGAATGGAGGTACGCTGGAAGCAGAGAAATGTAATTTCGGTTATTTTACAAGAGAAGATAATAATTACAAAGAATATAGTGGACAGGGAAATTTCGCCCAGAGCGGAGGTGCTGTCTATACTTCTCAGGCAGCGGTTAAAATGGAGAAGTGTAATTTGTTTTATAACAGCGCGATTGATATGACAGGAACGACTGGACAGTATTGGTTTGGCGGCGGTGCGCTTTTTGCAGATCGCGGAACGGTGACACTGAATGAAAATTATTTCTTCTCTAATACATCTAAGGATTATGGTGGAGCAATCCATCTGGATGCGGTGCAGACGGCAGAATTGACAGGCAACCGGATTCGAAATTCACATGCTTATAACCATCGGATTACAGAGATGGCAGCCAGAGGCGGCGATGGCGGTGCGATTTACAGCCGTATATCGAAAACAGTTACATTGAAGAACAATGTCATTACAGAAAATAGCAGCATGGGAAATGGCGCCGGGCTGTGGGTACTTGGAGCGGCTGATTGTGTTCTGACATTGGAAGGAAATACCATTGCTAAGAATGAAGCGGGTCAGCGTGGCGGCGGTATGAAGCTGAATATGGATAAGAACAGCCAGGTGAATTTAATCAGTGGTTTGATCAGTGAAAATAGATCGTCTGGCTTTGGCGGCGGAATTGATTACACGAATCACGAGAATCCAACGCTTCATCTTACGAATGTTCTGATAACAGGAAATCGGGCATCGCGTGGTGCAGGAATCTGGGCGTGCCCGACCTCTGAGACAGAGGTTTATTCAACTTTGGGCGGCGCTTTTTATGGAAATAAGGCAACTGGGAAGACAGGCGGCATTTCCTATTCTTATGAAGCATCAGGAGATGAGATCCGCTATGAAGGAACCGATACACCGGATAAGTTCTCGATTCAGAGCAACCCGCCGAGCGCAACTACCCACATTTCTGTTTCCGGTCGTTCTCTGGGCGGCGGTGTGATCAGATGGTATTCTGATGAGGCGGAAAATCGCTATCAGGCTGGAAATCCAGAAGCGGATCCGGCTATTTATACCAATACAAATAAGTCATTTGGTTTACATGGAGAGTTGAGTGAGGAGCACCAGAAATTGGCGTCTTCGGAGGCGCAGCTTGTTATCAGTGACAATGTTTCCAAGCGTGGCGGCGGTATTGCAACGAACAGTCCAGTCGTGATTGGTATGGAATATGCAGATGTGGCGGTAGAAGTAACCAAAAAATGGACCGAAGAAACTCATCCAGACCACGTGTACGTGGATCTCTACCGCGTAGGCGATACGAGCGGTGAAAAAGTGAAGCTCGACAGTCACGCAGAACTAAATGCGGAGAATAACTGGTCGGCGTCGTTTGAGGATCTTCCGTCAAAATGCGTTTCGAATGGAGAGGTGGAAGATTGTCACTATATTGTGGAAGAAGAAACGCTGGAAGGATGGAAGGGAAGTTCCAGTACAGAATATGACAAGGAAAACAAAACCTATCACATTACACTGACCAATGCACCAATCCGGTACGGCAGCCTGACGGTTTCCAAAGAGGTCACCGGAAGCGGAGACAAGGAAAAAGCGTTCACGTTTAAAGTAACCTTGCAGGGCGGCACTGCATTGAACGGAAATTATGGCGATATGGAATTTGTCGATAATGTAGCAACATTTACATTAAAGCACGGCGAGAGCAAGTCAGCAGCCGGTCTTCCGGAGGGAACTGCTTACACGGTGGAAGAGAGCGGAAATGAAGGCTATACCGTGACGAAAACAGGAGATGTAGGAACAATCGCTGGTGGAGAAACAGCAGTTGTAAAATTTGTCAATGCCATGAGCGGAGGCGATAATCCAACTCCAACACCAGATCCGACCCCGGATCATAATGGCGGTGGAGGTCATGGTGGTCACGGCGGTGGAAGTGGTTCTGGCAGTAAAAAGTCTTCGACCACAACCGCGTCTGGTCCGGCAGCAGAACCGACCGAACCGGTTACACCGGTTGAACCAGAACCTCAGCCGGTCGTACCGGAAGAGGGACTTCCGAAGACTGGAGAGGATCAGATGAATGTGCCGATGACTGCACTTACAGTTGGAATGATGGCAGCAGCCTATGTATTAATGACAGGTAGAAAAAAGACAGAGGAATAGAACGGGACATAGAAAAATAAAGACTGCACGGTCATAAAAGTAGGTTGATAGGGCGGCACCAGTAAAATGGCGCCGCCCTAAAACTATGCTGGAATGTGGCTATCCTTAGATAAAATACTCCGCCTCACTTCTGCGTGTATAGTTCTGCTCCAGCATCGCAACGTGGGACAGAAAAGCCTCGTTGTCGAAGTATTTGGCGCCAGCCGGGCAGATCTTGATGCACGCCTGGCACTTGATGCAGATACCGGTACAGGTGTCCGGTGCATCCGCCGGGATAGAACCCATCGGACAGACGGTTGCACAGATGCCGCATCCGGTACATTTTTCCAGATCAGTAACTGGTTTGGCTTTCAGGAAGACAGCCGGTTTTCCGTCGGTGCCGAGCGGTGTGTAATATGGTCCGACCGGATCATCGCCGCGCACGGCAATCGGAGCCGGGATTTCGGTCAGGGAAGTGATCTTTTCAGCTGCTTTGATGCCGAATGCATGGATCTGTGCGAGATCATCTGCATCTGGACGTCCGGTTGCCAGCTTGTCGCTGAATACGTGCTCGGTCGGGATACCGGCACCCGCAATGGTGTGGAAACCGTGCGCCTCTAATTCATTGCGAAGCTCGATGAGCCCATTGTCGAAGTTGCGGTTTCCGAAGACAGCCACCGGAATGGCGAGCGCGCCATTTCCCTCAAAATGGGTCTGTACAAATGGGAGCATCTTGTTCGGGATGCGTCCCGCGTAGACCGGGGTGCCGATGACGAGCAGATCTTCTGTCCCGTATGTATGGACTTTTTCGCGGCTTTCCGGCAGCGTGAAATCATAGGAATCCATCGGGACGCCGAGTGTGTCCGCGATGGCCTGCGCCAGCGTGATGATAACCTTTTTCGCGTTGCCGGTCGGGCTGAAATAGACTGCGTGTACGTGATTGATTTTCATGAAAATACCTTCTCTTCGTATGCTTAAATTTAATTCGGTAAAATACCTTATTATAGTAGGTATTTTAATGGATTTATGGTGGGCTGTCAATGAAACTGGAGTTTTTTGGTTACTGGGCACGTATGCGTGAATAGTAATATGTTTTTTGCAGAATCGCCCAAAATATCATTACATATGTCTTGTCACATGAAATAATATGTGCTATACTGGTGCGGATGCACAAATGAAGTTTTGGATTGAAAGAGAACTCTGTTTGCGATAGGAGCATAGAGTGGCAGATAGTATTCTGCGATTTGAAGGCTGAACTATCTGCAGGATAAAAAGATAAGTGCAAACGTATGGTATAGAAAGGAAGGCAACAAAATGGTCCGGGAGGAAAATTATGATGTGGTCATCGTCGGGTGTGGCGTAGGCGGTCTGTACACCGCTTTAAACCTGCCGTCGGAAGGCCGGATCTTAATGATTTGCAAGGAAGATATAGAGAGCTGTGATTCCATGCTGGCGCAGGGAGGTATCTGCGTGCTGCGGGATGAGACAGATTATGATGCGTATTTTGAGGACACGATGCGCGCGGGACACTACGAGAACCGCAAGGAGAGTGTGGATATCATGATCCGTTCCAGCCGGGATGTGATAAATAATCTGCTGAAATTAGGCGTAGGGTTTGACAAAAATCCAGATGGCAGTTTAAAATATACAAAGGAGGGCGCGCATTCGCAGCCGCGTATCTGTTTCCATGAGGACATCACGGGAAAAGAGATCACGACGACCCTGCAGACGCGTGTAAAAGAACTTCCGAATGTAGAAATTCGGGAATATACCGTTATGACAGATATTTTGGTTGAAAATGGTATCTGCACCGGCATTCTGGCAAAGAATGCAGCCGGCGATATTTTAAAGCTCCATGCGAAAGACACGGTTCTGGCGACCGGCGGCATCGGCGGGCTTTACAAGCATTCGACGAACTTCCCGAGCCTGACGGGCGATGGACTGGATGTGGCAAAGAAACACGGCGTGCGTCTGGAGCATCTCGATTATGTCCAGATTCATCCGACCAGCCTGTACAGCAAGAAGCCGGGACGCAGCTTCCTGATTTCAGAATCGACCCGCGGCGAGGGGGCAGTTCTGTTAAATGGAAAGGGCGAGCGCTTTGTCGATGAGCTTCTGCCGCGTGATGTGGTGACGCAGGCGATCGAGAAGGAGATGGAAAAAGAAGGCAGCGATCATGTATGGCTGTCGTTTAAGGCAGTTCCGGAGGAGACGATCCGGAACCATTTTCCGCACATTTATGAGGAGTGCTTAAAAGAGGGCTACGATATCACGAAGGAACCGGCTCCGGTCGTACCGGCGCAGCATTATTTTATGGGCGGTATCTATGTCGATCATTTCTCCGAGACGACGATGGACCACCTGTATGCGGTTGGTGAGACGAGCTGCAACGGCGTACACGGAAAGAACCGGCTTGCCAGCAACAGTCTGCTGGAAAGCCTTGTATTTGCAGAGAGAGCGGCAGGCAAGATCGCCGGACGGGAGGACGAAGAGTATGAATCCAATTACGATGCAGCTTGTTGCGGATGAGTATATCCGCATGGCGTTAAAGGAAGATATCAACAGTGAGGACGTTTCGACGAACGCGGTCATGCCGGAATACCGCAAGGGCGAGGTACAACTCTTAGCCAAGGCAGACGGTATTATCGCCGGTTTACAGGTGTTTGAGCGCGTGTTTAAACTTCTGGACGAGGCGACCGAGACAAAATTTGAGGTAAAAGACGGGGATACCGTCACAAAAGGGCAGTTTTTGGGCGTGATCACCGGCGACATCCGGGTGCTTCTTTCCGGCGAGCGGACGGCGCTCAACTATTTACAGCGGATGAGCGGCATTGCGACCTATACGAATCAGGTGGCGAAGCTTTTAGAAGGAACGAAGACGACGCTTTTAGATACGCGCAAGACGACCCCGTGTATGCGTGTATTTGAAAAATATGCGGTCAAGGTTGGCGGCGGCAGCAACCACCGTTACAACTTATCGGACGGCGTGATGCTCAAGGATAACCATATCGACGCAGCCGGCGGAGTTAAGGCGGCGGTTGAGGCGGCGAAGAAATATGCCCCGTTTGTCCGCAAGATCGAGGTGGAGACGGAAAATCTCGATATGGTGCGCGAGGCAGTGGAAGCGGGCGCTGATATTATCATGCTGGACAATATGACCCCGGACGAGATGGCGGAGGCGATCCGCATCATCGACGGACGCGCCGAGACGGAGTGTTCCGGAAATATGACGAAGGAAAATATCGCAACGATCACGAAATTAGGCGTAGATTATGTGTCCAGCGGCGCGCTGACGCACTCGGCACCAATTCTGGATCTGAGCCTCAAACATCTGCGGGCATTATAAAAATTTAAAAACTAAGAAAGGACAGGGAAAACAGGATGGAAACAACGATGACAGGAGTACAGCGGAGAAAGAAAATACTGGAAATGCTGGGACAGTCATCCACACCGCTTTCCGGCGGGGCGCTGGGGCGGGCAGTCGGCGTGAGCCGTCAGGTGGTGGTGCAGGATATCGCGCTTCTGCGTACCGAGGGACACCCTGTCCTTGCGACTGCCCGCGGTTATGTGCTGGAGGTGCCGCACCAGACGGAACGCCTCTTTAAAATGTGCCATACGACCGAGCAGACGCGCGAAGAGCTGAATACGATTGTTGATCTGGGCGGCGAGGTGCTGGATGTCATGGTCAACCACCGCATCTATGGAAAGGTATCGGCGCCGTTAAATATCCGCAGCCGCCGCGATGTTGAGGCATTTGTGGAAAATATCCGGACTGGGCGTTCCACGCCGCTTTTAAACGTGACATCGGGCTATCATTTCCATCACGTGGCTGCCGATCAGGAGGAGATTCTCGACGAGATCGAGGCAGCGCTGCGGGAAAAGGGATTTCTGGCGGACTTCCTGTCATACGAGCAGGAAGAGGTGGAAAAATAGGGGGAAAGTCAAAAGAAATGAATTTTTGAAATTATTTTAAAAAATATGAAATTTCCTGTTGACATTCTTTTTCAAATGTTATATACTATCTTTGCTGTCGATGAGACAGACAAGCAGTTGGCTGAAAGGTCAGGTGCGGGAAAGGTTACAGTGCCGGATAAAACGGTCAGAATCGCAAAATGAATATGAGTCTGTAGCTCAGCTGGATAGAGCAACGGCCTTCTAAGCCGTGGGTCGGGGGTTCGAATCCCTTCAGGCTCGTCGAATCTGTTTCGACAGATTCCTATGGTGGATATAGCGCAGTTGGTTAGCGCGCCAGATTGTGGCTCTGGAGGCCTAGGGTTCGAATCCCTATATCCACCTTCCTTTTAAAAGGATCTTTTGCTGATGGGCTATCGCCAAGCGGTAAGGCACAGGACTTTGACTCCTGCATTCGTTGGTCCGAATCCAACTAGCCCAGTTAAATATGGGGTATTAGCTCAGTCGGTAGAGCACTTGACTTTTAATCAAGTTGTCCGGGGTTCGAATCCCCGATGCCTCATTACGAAGACACATTGCAGACGCGATGTGTCTTTTTGTGTAATAGGAAATACCTTGAAATTCTCTATTACACAAAAAGGCGCTAACGTGCCAAAGATGCGCGCTCGCGCGAAATTGTAATATGAGGAGGTTTTAAGTTATGGCCAAAAAGTCCATGCGCGTAATCGGGGAGTACACAATGATCACAGCGGCGACCTTTGTCGTGGCGGCAGCCGTCTATTTCTTTCTGATTCCGAGCGGTGTATCGGTGGGAAGTATTTCCGGTCTGGCGATGCTTTTGGGAAATGTGATACCGCTGCCGATTTCAGTGCTGACCTTTATTTTAAATGCGGCGCTTCTGGTGGTGGGCTTTCTTTTTATCGGACGCGAGTTCGGCGTCAAGACGGTATATACGTCACTGATTCTGCCGGTTTTTCTGTGGGTGTTTGAGCAGGTTTTCCCGGATTTTGTGTCGATCAACCAGGATGCGATGATGGATACGGTCTGCTATATCTTTGTTGTCAGCGTTGGTCTGGCTCTTTTGTTCCGGATGAATGCCTCGTCGGGCGGTCTGGACATCGTGGCAAAGCTCTTAAACAAATATTTCCATATGGAGCTGGGAAAAGCGATGGCGCTTCCAGGCATGTGTGTGGCGCTCTCATCCGTGTTTTTCAGCGATAAAAAACTGGTGGTGCTGGGCATTCTGGGTACATACTTAAACGGAATTGTGCTGGATCATTTTATTTTCGGTCTGAATCTGAAAAAGAGAGTTTGCATTATCTCGGAAAAAGAAGAAGAGATACGCCAGTTTATCCTGCATACGCTTCACAGCGGCGCGACGATCTATCAGGGATTCGGCGCGTTTGACAATGAGCCGAAGACGGAAATTATCACGATCGTAGATAAAAACGAATATGCACAGCTCATGCCGTATATATTAAAAACAGATCCGAAGGCATTTGTGACGGTGTATACGGTGAATGAGATTATTTATCGTCCCAAAAGATAGAAAATGATGTTACTGATAAAAAAACTCAGTAAGCAAAAATGAACAAAATTTGCTTGACGTGGTAAGTGATTCATGATATAGTCTCATTGAAGTTAGATAAGACTAACCCGTGAAAAGGAAAATAGAAGGCAGAAAAAGCCTTTTATTTTTTAAAAGATAGTTAGCCATATCTAACTAAAGGTAGATATGGCTAACTAAGAGAAGCAGTCAGGAGGCAGGAAGATGGAACGATTGTTTGAAGAAGTATTCGTAGAGGTGTGTGCGCCGACTC
>OGMN01001522.1_pt1 | contig 16649 bp, 10 predicted proteins | sample 1573211 | NCBI WGS metagenome assembly OGMN01 (sample SAMEA2581876, study PRJEB24529) | metagenome | biome: Human gut stool | place: China | collected 2011
CGGCTAATCCGAAATGGGAAGGACGCGACCGTTTTTTCCTCGACCCCGGTCACATGGCTCCCATGCTCTATTCCCAATTGGCACTTATCGGTAAGTTCACATTGGACGAGCTGAAACAGTTGCGCCAGTGGGGCTCCCCCACCCCGGGCCATCCCGAAGTAGACGTAATGCGTGGCATCGAAAACACTTCCGGCCCGTTGGGACAGGGACACGTGTTTGCCGTAGGTGCCGCCATCGCTGCCAAGTTCTTGGCCGCACGTACCGGTAATCCGACTTTTGCCAAAGAGACTATCTACGCATATATTTCCGACGGAGGCATTCAGGAAGAAATCTCCCAAGGTGCCGGCCGTATTGCCGGCTGCCTCGGTTTGGACAACCTGGTCATGTTCTACGACTCCAACGACATCCAGCTTTCTACCGAAACCAAGGATGTAACGACCGAAGACACGGCCATGAAATACCGTGCCTGGAACTGGAACGTCATTGAAATCAACGGTAACGACTGCGAACAGATTCGCGAAGCGTTGAATGCAGCCAAGGCAGAGAACCAACGTCCTACGTTGATTATCGGTAAGTGTATCATGGGTAAAGGTGCCCGCAAGGACGACAACTCCTCTTACGAGCATAACTGCAAGACGCACGGTGCCCCTCTCGGTGGAGACGCCTATAAGAACACCATGGTGAACCTCGGTGCAGACCCGGAAAATCCGTTCGTGATTTTCGATGACGTGAAGGAACTTTACGCCAAACGTGCCGAAGAACTGAAAGGAATCGTAGCCGCCCGCGTGGAAGAAGAAAAAGCATGGGCTTCCGCCCATCCCGAAAAGGCCGCACAACAGGCTGAATGGTTCAGCGGTGCAGCCCCTAAGGTAGACTGGACGGCCATCAAACAGAAAACAGGCGACGCCACCCGTAACGCCTCTGCTGCCGTACTGAGCGCATTGGCAGAACAAGTGCCCAACATGATTTGCGCTTCGGCCGACCTTTCCAATTCCGATAAGACCGACGGTTTCCTGAAGAAGACCCACGCTTTCACCTCCGGTGATTTCAGCGGCGCGTTCTTCCAAGCCGGTGTAGCGGAGTTGACTATGGCTTGTTGCTGCATCGGTATGATGCTCCACGGCGGTGTCATCGCAGCCTGCGGTACGTTCTTCGTATTCTCCGACTACATGAAACCGGCCGTACGTATGGCAGCCTTGATGCAGGTACCTGTGAAGTTCATTTGGACACACGACGCATTCCGTGTAGGCGAAGACGGACCGACCCACGAACCGGTTGAACAGGAGGCTCAAATCCGCTTGATGGAGAAACTGAAAAACCATCACGGCCAGAACTCCCTCCTCGTGCTCCGTCCTGCTGACGCAGAAGAGACCACGGCATGCTGGAAGCTCGCCATGGAGAATACCGACACGCCGTCTGCCCTTATCCTTTCCCGCCAAAACATCGAAATGTTGCCGGAAGGAAATGACTACGGCCAGGCAGCCAAAGGTGCTTACATCGTAGCCGGTTCCGACGAGAATCCGGATGTCATCCTCGTGGCTTCAGGTTCCGAAGTATCCACACTCGTGGCCGGTGCCGCCCTGCTGCGTGCCGACGGTGTGAAAGTACGCATCGTGAGCTGCCCCTCAGAAGGCTTGTTCCGCAGTCAGTGCCCGTGCTATCAAGAAGAGATTCTGCCTGCCGGTGCCAAGATATTCGGCCTCACCGCCGGTCTGCCCGTCAACCTCCAAGGTCTGGTAGGTGCCAACGGCAAGGTGTTCGGCCTGGAAAGCTTCGGTTTCTCGGCTCCTTACAAGGTGCTTGATGAAAAACTCGGCTTCACGGCGCAGAACGTGTACAACCAAGTCAAAGAAATGCTCTAATGATGGAAGTGAAGACTGTCGGTCTGGCCTCAGACCACGCAGGATACGCACTCAAGCAGTTCGTGAAGGAATACCTCGCCGAAAAAGGCTATGCCTATAAGGATTTCGGCACGAATTCCGAAGCCAGTTGCGACTATGCCGACTATGCCCATCCTTTGGCCCAAGCTGTAGAAGACGGGGAATGCTATCCGGGCATAGCCATCTGCGGCAGCGGTGAAGGCATCAGCATGACGCTGAACAAGCACCAAGGCATACGCGCAGGCTTGAGCTGGATTCCGGAAATCGCCCATTTGTGCCGTCAGCACAACGATGCCAATGTGCTGGTCATGCCGGGGCGTTTCATCGACACGGACATGGCGCGTAAGATCATGGACGAATTCTTCTCCACGGATTTTGAGGGCGGTCGCCATCAAAGACGGATAGACAAGATGCCGGTGAAATAATCCGCTTCTTTCCCTTTTTACATCATACAGCCGTAATTCTTTATAAAGGATTGCGGCTGTATTTCTATTATGGAAGATATACTCGGAAAAATCCCTTTCCTATCCTTCTTAATCACGGGAAAATCATTACATTTGCACATAAGCTTGAACCAACGGCTTTGCAAGACGAAACTCAAAAGAAAAACATCATGAAAAGAATGCTACTTTGGCTGAATGCCATTTTCATCCTTTGCTCATCTTCTCCGGCGCAAAACTCAACCGATGTACCGGGCATAGACACTCTCGCCTCCCGTGTAAAACTTTTCGGAGAAACCCTACCACAAGAGAAAGTATACCTACATATAGACAATACTTGCTATTTCGTGGGCGACACCATTTGGTACAAAGGCTACGTGACCCGCAGCGACAAAGGAACCCTCACGGACTTGAGCCGTATCCTATACGTGGAATTGCTCACGCCGGACGGTTATCTGGTGGAACGCCAGCAACTGGAAATGCCGGACGGCACGGCGCACGGTGCTTTTCTGCTCACCGACTCCCTGTACGCCGGATATTACGAACTGCGCGCCTATACGCGTTGGATGCTGAACTTCGGCCGTTACGAGCATCCTCACTCTCCTTACACCGAAGAGATGTTTTATAATAAACAGATGGCCAAGGATTACTTTCGCGACTACGACAAGCTTTACTCACGCGTGTTTCCCGTATTCGACCGTCCGTCCTCTCCCGGCATTTACCCCAAAGACATGACGCTCCGCCCCCTGCGGCGATACTTCCGTACGCGGAAAGGAAAACCGGACATGGACTTGAAATTCTATCCGGAAGGGGGCGCACTCGTGGCCGGACTACCCGGACACGTGGCCTTCGAACTGAACGACGAGAACGGACAGCATGTCGCAGCAGAAGTTACGATATACAATCGTCACAAGCAAATTATTGCACGTACACATACCGTCCATCGCGGACGCGGCACATTCGTCATCCCCCAAGTCTCAGCCGAAGAAAAATACAAAGCCGTATTCCGATACGGGAAATATGAATATGAAGTGGAATTACCTGAGGTGGAAGATGCGGGATGTACGCTTCACGTTACGCAAAACGACAGCCTGATCCATGCCCGGATAGAAAGTCACGGACTGCCTGACGAGGAGCTCGGCCTGCAAATCCTACACGGCGGAGCCGCACAGACTTTCACGACCTTAAAGCCGGACAGCCAAGGAAAAGCCTCAGCCGATATTCCGGCCGACAGTCTGGCTGAAGGGGTGAACCAAATGACTCTCTTCGACGGACGTGGACACATCTTGGCCGAACGCCTTTTCTTCGTCAACCACCATGGTCTTTCCCGTACACTACTGACCGTAAACAACGTAAAAAAAGAATATGCACCATTCGAGCCTATAGAAATACGACTGAAACTCCATACCTCCCTACCGGACTCTACCCGACTGTCCATTTCCGTACGTGACCACAGTACGGACGAATCGACCTATGACAACGGCACAATACTTACCGAAATGCTACTTTGCAGTGACCTGAAAGGCTTCGTGGAAGACCCGGGATATTATTTCGAGGCCGACGACAGTATCCACCGCCGCGACCTCGACCTGCTCATGCTCGTGCAGGGATGGCGGCGTTACGAATGGCGCGAGATGGCAGGTGTGGAACCGTTCCGCTTGAGTTTCCTCCCCGAACGGATGCAAACCCTGACTGGCAGCGTACATCCCACCTACTCGCTCCTGCCTGAAGCCGACTATGGCGAACTTGTCTACATCCCGGGGATGGGAAAAAAGCTTCCCCTCTACACCACAGCCGGCACACCGTTTTCGCTGGACGACCTTTACGGCACGACTTACAGCGGCAAGATGAAAAAGGAAGTGACCGTGACGGCCACTTTCGCCCAAGGCACTGACATCGTGGAGGCCTCACAGGACACCAAAGGAGGGCGTTTCACCATGCTCTCCCCCATCCTGCACGGCGATTGCAGCCTCTTCCTGACAGCTACGGACTCTGCCAAATTCAACAAACGGAAGGAGAAACGGAATTATAAGGAGTTTCACGACGAAGAAGCCTACCCGGACTATTATGTGAAGCAAGACCGCTTCTACCCCGTCTTCCCCAAGCCATACAGCTATTATCATGACGCCGTATTCGAGAACATGGAAGACAACTCACTCTTGCCGGACAGCCTGGTTTCGGGCACGCACCTCATGTCTGCCGTGACCGTACGCAACAAGCGCGGCGGCCTGCGCAAACTCAACCTGAAGAAACCCACGCTCGTGGTGGATGCCTACGAGGCGTTCAATCTGGCCGCCGACTACGGTCTGAACTGCGGTATGTATGACTGGCGTACCTTCACCAAACAAGTCTGCACAGCCTACATCGGCGACATGAACCAGTCCCGTCATTACTTCATACAGGAACGTTACGACAGTCTGCCGCTCAATCACAAGGACAAGACGTTACCCGTGGGAGTAGCCATCACCAACCAGACGGAAGCCGTACGCCGCAAATACCACAAGCTCTACAACCTGGACAAACTCTACATCTACACCGATTATTCCCCGCGCGAGGAAAACAGTTGGAAATACAGCGGCACAGACCAACCCGACGTGGTGGTGGACTACCGCCTCTTCCCGGGCGAAGCACGACAATACACCTTCCGTGACCGCCGTTATCTCATGACGGGCTACTCCGTATGCAAGGACTTCTACCATCCGGACTATAGTCGACGCCCCCTGCCTGGCACTGCAGACTATCGCCGTACACTGTATTGGAATCCCGACGTGAAGTTAGACGCACAAGGAGAGGCCACGCTACGTTTCTACAACAACAGCAAAGCCTCCTCGCTTTCCATCGAAGCCGAAGGGGTGTCCCCTGACGGTCAACCTCTCTCATGGAAATCCGCAAATCCGACAGAGTGACAAGTCATAAGAAGGATTGGCTGACAAAAAGAAAGCTTTCCACCGGAAAATCCCTTGAAGAAAACGTCCCGTCCAAAGCAAACGGGACGTTTTTTCAGGTCCAAACAGTCGATTCCCCGGCCTGATTCCGGCAATATCCTACGGTCGAATGCGATTTTTTCTGCGCCAAACGAAAAATCGTTTGTTTGAGAAAAAAATGTTAATGTCCTCATACTGATACGGAGTCATCTACATGTCGGCCCCCCAAACACATGAAAATTCTGAAAAATCCGGTATAGGACTCTATTTTTTCTCTATCTGGAACGTACACGCCTCCCGAAAACGGATGACAGAATGTCATACATGCTCCCAGACATGCTTACGCGGCCTCCACCGGCTTGCGAAGCACACGCCCACAGGCATGCCCTGAGACGCACTTTTTCCTCGTACGGCTTACAATTTGTCCTCTCGCTGACATACGAGAATCGCGTATTTACATCGCCTTCCGTCCCCGGCTGCAAATAACGGATTCTCGCGAAACCCGTTTTGACTTTTTGACAATATGATATTTTCCATTCCGACCGCCCCCGTATCCACTCCCCAACGACCCTATTTTGCAAAAATCCGTCCCTTACCGCACTGCCATACGATATAAATTGCTACATTTGCATGTCTCATAGTCTAAACGGCCGTGGCCTTGTGGCCTTGGGACATAACGGAACCCTCGACCACGAACCGTGTACCACGGCTCAGGAAACTGCCCGGGAACAACAAACCGACACTTACGACCATGCAAGAAGAAATCAACGAATTCGTAGAGGCACTTTACCGCTTCGTAGCAAATGAAATCAAACGGGTCACAGACCCCATATACTGTCAGGAGGGCATCAAAATCGTGGATGCCCGAAACCATATCTTCCGCCTCTCCGATACGTTACGTACCGATGAAGCGGAAGACACATACGCCTTGTCCGACCTTTGCATCGTAGACGAGGACATGCAGACCGTCCCCAACCGCCAACGCATGTACCGCATTGCACGGAACCACTGGAACGGCTGACCAAACGTAGTTTCCCTTCCTTCTATCTTTCAGACAAGCGCCATCAAAGCCTCATCGTCCAATACGCCGAGTTGGTGCACGCGGATAACTTCTTCCGTCCGAACGGCATCATCCGTGCGGAAAACCAAAATACCCTTTCCGCCCAAGAGGAAAGAATAAAGATAGGATATGCCTATCCCCTCGCCCGTAATCACACGTACGGCATCGGCCGCACGCCCGGGACGGTTGTCCAACGTGATGGCAAACACTTCCGACATGCTGGCCGAAATGCCTGCCGCCCGCAACACTTCGTATGCCCGTGTAGGTTCGGAACAGATAATACGGTAGATGCCATATTCCACGGTGTCGGATATGGTGGAAGCAATCAACTGGACACCGGCTTCTTTGAACAAGTCCAACACGCGTAACAACGTACCCGACTTGTTCTCTACAAAAATAGATATTTGATGTACTGTCATATTTTTCATTTTTATATCAACGTTCTACGTAAATCCCTTACCCTTACGGCCTTGCCTTCCTGTTTGGGCAAAGTCCCCTTGGGTACCAGTCTCACCACGGGCGTCAGAAGGATTTCATCTTTCAGTTGGCGTGTGATTTCACGGGTCAGCGCCTGCAAGCGCGGATAGTCGTCGCTGAATTCCTTCAACTCCACTTCCACCGTCATCAAGTCGTTGGCCTCTTCATTGGTCAGGGTTATCAAATAGTCCGTCCCGAGTTCTTCAAACTGCATCAATACCGTTTCAATCTGAATGGGGAATATGTTGACCCCTTTCAGAATCATCATGTCGTCGCTCCGTCCCTTCATGCGGTCGAGCCGCTTATGGTGACGTCCGCACGGACAGTCGCCCGGTAAAATACGGGTCAAATCGCGGGTGCGGTAGCGCAACAACGGCATAGCTTCGCGGTTGATGGTGGTCAGCACCAGTTCGCCCACCTCGCCGTCGGGCACGGGTTCCAACGTCTGCGGATCTACAATCTCCACGATATAATAATCTTCCCAAATGTGCATCCCGTTCTGTTCCGTACACTCGAAGGCCACACCCGGCCCACACATCTCGGACATGCCGAATGAGTTATAAGCTTTCACGCCCAACATCTTCTCGATTTTGCGCCTTTGTTCCTCCGAATGCGGTTCCGCCCCGATGACCAAAGTACGGAGCTTCGTGTCGCGCACAGGGTCTATCCCCATTTCCTCCATCACCTCATGGATACGGCTGGCGTAACTGGGGATGGCATGCAAGGCCGTCGTGCCGAAATCCGTAATGAACTTAATCTGCCGCTTGGTGTTGCCCGCAGCCGCCGGCACCGTCAGCATGCCGAGACGTTCGGCTCCGTATTGGAAGCCCAGTCCGCCCGTAAACATGCCGTACCCCGACGAGTTCTGAAAGACATCGCCCCGCCTCAGGCCGACCATGTACAAGCAACGTGCCACGGCATTGGCCCACTCGTCCAAATCCTTCTGCGTGTGCAGGATGACCGTAGGGGTGCCCGTCGTGCCACTGGAGGAATGCAGGCGCACCACTTCGCTCATCGGCACCGCGGCAAGCCCGAACGGGTAATTGTCGCGCAAATCCTGTTTCGTAGTAAAAGGAATCTTACGCAAGTCGTCCAACGAACGTATGTCTTCTGGAGACAAATGAGCCTCGGCAAACCGTTTCTGATAAAAAGGAGATTTCATACAACGACGGACCGTACGGAGCAAACGCTCGAATTGCAACGCCTCGATTTCCGTCCGCGTCAAAGTTTCTAATTCTTCATGCAAATACATTTCCATTTGTGTTTTAATCATGACGGGGACAAAGTTATAAAAAACTATCGCAAAAAGAGGGCATTTCCTTTTATTTTTTCACGGCATCCTCCATATCTTCCTCCCGGAAGGACATAAAAAAAGGGCTCCGCTGAGCCCAACCTTTGTTAACCTTAAATCTAATACTATGAAAAACACAGTACAAAGGTACAACCTTTTGGCGGTTCTGCAAATTTCTTGCTCTAAAAAACATGTTATATAACATATTTTATCTTTTCAAGAAACATTTTCAATCTTCATGGGAATCGAAAGCAAAGTTTTTTGTACCTTTGACCGGAAAGAAAAACCAATCAAACAAAACCTGAATGAAAAAGCAATATTTAAAAACCGTGATTCTGGCTACTGCATTGGCAGGGCCGCTCAACGCCATGGGACAAGTCGTCACTCCGACGCATACCATCCAACAGACATTTACCATCCCCAGTCCCGACTACAAACTCAGTCCTTACACCGGCATGACGCGTCAAAGCTGGATTGACGCAGCCGAATACTTGTTAAGCGGGGCCTTCACTTACATCCGCACATTGGACGACCCGATGTATTTCCCCAAACAGCTCGACAAGACTTATCCTAATAATGAAGGACAAGTGCCCACGGCCAAACTGGAAGGATTCTGCCGCACGCTGTTCGTAGCCGCTCCCCTGCTCCGGGAAAAGCCGGAACTCACTTTAAACGGGATAAAAGTGGCGGACTACTACCGCCACCAACTTCTGAACCTCATCCGTCCGGACAGTCCGAGCTTCATCCCTCACCGCAAGGGGGGGCCAAGCCAGATACTGGTGGAATTCGGCGCCCTGGCCATATCATTGTCCGTGGCCAAGGACATCCTTTGGGAACCGCTCACACAAGAGCAGAAAGACCAACTGGCCGCCACGATGCTAAGTTACGGCAACGGTCCGACCATAGGGTCGAACTGGATGTTCTTCAACGTTTTCGTCATCAGCTTCTTCAAGGAACAAGGTTATGCCGTCAACGACCAACGCATGAAAGAAAACCTGGAAAAGATTCTCAAGCTCTATCGCGGAGAAGGCTGGTATAACGACGCGCCGGCATACGACTATTACAGCATGTGGGCATTCCAGATGTACGGCCCCATTTGGGCGCAAATGTACGGGCACTTCTATCCGGAATATGCCGCGCAGTTCATGAAAAACCAACATGACTTGGCGGACAATTATCCTTATATGTTCAGTGCGGAAGGTAAAATGAACATGTGGGGACGGAGCATCCCTTACCGCTTCGGTGCCGTCGTGCCACTCGCGTTATTAGGATATGAAAAAGCCCCGGACATCAATTACGGATGGATGCGCCGCATCGCTTCCGCCACTCTGCTGCAATTTTTGCAGAACCCCGATTTTCTGGAAGACAATGTGCCGACGCTGGGATTCTACGGCACCTTCGCACCGGCTGTGCAGATTTACAGTTGCCGAGGCAGTGTATACTGGTGCGGAAAGGCGTTCCTGAGCCTGCTCCTCCCTGCCGACAATCCGTTCTGGACCGCTGTGGAGAATAACGGGCCATGGGAAAAGGAATTCAAAAAAGACCATGTGTACAACAAATTCCAGCCCGCAACGAACCTGCTCATCACCGACTATCCGAATTGCGGAGGGGCGGAAATACGTTCGTGGTGCCATGAAACGGTAGCCAACGACTGGCAAAAGTTCCGCAGTTCCGAAAACTATAACAAGTTGGCCTACCACACGGAATTCCCTTGGATGGCCGACGGGACGAACGGAGAGGTTTCCATGAACTACGCCACCCTGAACGGCAAGAACCAATGGGAGGTACTCCGTCTCTACACGTTCCAAAGTTTTGAAAACGGCATCTACCGACGCGATGCCGAACTGGAAACCAACCGTGACATCCGGTACAAACTGGCGGACATCCCCCTGCCCAACGGTGTCTTGCGGGTAGACAAGGTCGTCACTCCGGCAGCCACCAAAGTCCGTTTGGGACATTACACCTTACCGGAAATTAACGGCAATCCCGTCGAGGAAGAGAAGTCTTCCAAAGTAAAAGATGCCGTAATACTGCATAACGGGGCATACCGTCTGGCTTTGGTTCCGCTCCAAGGATGGGAAACGGTTACAGCCAGCTATCCGGAAGGGCTGCATCCGGTGAGCCACAAATGCGGACTCATCATGGCTGAAAGCAACGTGGAAAAGGAAAAGATATTCGTCACCTTGATGCTTTGGAAGAAAGGTAAAAAAGGCTTCACGAAGAAAGAACTGTCCCCCGTAAAGGACGTAAAAGTATCTGAAGACCTGAATGCCGTAGACATCACGTTTGCAGACAAAAGCGTAAAACGGGTCTCTTTCTAAGACACTCTAAAGACAAGGGCAAAAGCACATCCCGGTCGACTCCAAACCAGTTTCGATCGGGATTTTTTTATCCGTAAGACTCAGGCTTTTCCTAATATCTTCGCCACCAACCACTCCGGTGCAATCCGCATCCAAGGGGCAAGAAACGCCCAACGTCGGGTAATCACGACTTTCTTTTTCCGTGCGCTTATGGCCCTGTAGATAGCCCTCACCGCCTTTTCCGGTTCATCCACCCAAAACAATTTTTCGGGATGGGAAAGCAAGGGAGTACGAACGAATCCGGGACGAACATCCGTCACGCAAACCCTCTTACGGGAAATGCGTGCACGTTGCCGCAACGCTTCCAAATAGTGGATCTGGTAGGCCTTGGAAGCGGAATAAGCAGGAGCCGGAGCCAAACCACGGATGCCGGCTACCGACGAAATGGCAGCCAAGTGTCCATATCCTTGTACCATAAAAAACGAGAAAGCCCAGTCCGTCACTGCCGTCCAACCACGCACGTTGGTATCGACTGTGGGCAATTCCAGTCCGTAATCCAAATCCGGATTCATCCGTCCCACTCCGGAACACAAGACCAACAAATCCAAACCTCCCATCTCACCGGCCAAAGCGGCCAAATGCGTGGCTATCCGGCCGACATCCGTCACATCCGCCTTTAAACAATGTACTTCGGGATGACCTTTGGCCACTTCTGCCAACTTATCTCCACGCCGACCGACAATACCTACCACATGCCCGTCACGGATATAACGTTCGGCCAACATACGCCCCAAACCGGAAGTTGCCCCTACCACTATAATCTTATTCTGTTGCTTCATACGCCTCCTATTTTTATTTCTCTACAAAGGTAAAGGAAAAACAAGCTGAAACCAGCCGACTGTTTGTATGGAAACAGGGGCTAGGCAAAAGATTAACAGTTTTTATTGGAAAAAACTGCTTAGGTTTGAAATAAAGGCGTAACTTTGGTTATATAATCATTTATAAAATCAAAGCAATATGAAAAAGCGTAGTTTATGTTTTAAATACGGCAGCTTTAGTGCTGCTCTTTTAGCTCTTGCCTTGGGAATGGCTTCCTGCCATCTGGAGAAAAAAAATGTAACAGACCAAAGTCGTGCCATAAAAACGGAAGATATCACATGGGAGGAAAAGCCTTCGGCTGAAGGATGTAAGTTGACTGCCGCTTATCCGACGGATAACTCCAGTGCCGTGACACAAAACATACGGGAATGGATGAATGAACAGCTCGGCGGCACCTACACCGGAAGTTTGGATGACGGTAAGAAACTACTGGAATACTATGGTACAGAACGTGCGGAACAGGTGAAACGTGACATTGCTGAAATAGGAGAAAACACGGCCATGGATGTATCTGCCTATTACGTACAATTCAAAAAGGCGTTTGAAACAGAAAAGTTCATCACATATACCTCTGAAATATATGAATATTCCGGTGGAGCACACGGCGGTGAAAGTCTGAGCGGCGGTGTATTCCGTAAATCGGACGGTCGTAAATTCGGTTGGGACATGTTCACGGCAAACGGCAAAGAAAAGTTACGCGGCATGATAAAGAATGGATTGAAAAGTAAATTCTTCAAAGTAAACAGCGATGAAGAACTTTATGAAAGGCTATTGGATGAGAATGCACGTTATACTTTTCCGCTTCCGGAGACTGCTCCGGTATGCAGACCCAACGGAGTAGAATTCATCTATCAGCAGTACGAGATTGCTCCATACGCAGCCGGCATTCCCACATGTACTCTCCCGTATGACTCTTTAGAGAACCTCTTCACGGTGACGATGAAGCCTCTGATAGAAAGTACCACGGACTCTTTGGCCCTCACCTACAACCCGATAGTCAAACGATAACTCTATACGTTTGGTACAAACTATGACGAAAATCCCTGCGTCCTCTCCGGATGCAGGGATTTTCGTTCTATCCATTCCTATCGGTAATGGAAATAATCCACATCCACAAAACCGCTCTCGCTATTATCGTTAAAACAATACATGCCGATACGGTCACCCTTATAATTTCCCCAAGCCATTTGATAGGGCGTTCCGAAAGGCAAGAAATTATCCCCGTCCAAACTATAAGCATATCGGGATTTACCGTCCAAACCCCACTGGCTACTGAACCAGATATGTTTTGACGGGACTTGCATGCCTTTCGTTATCTTGCCGTTTTCACGAAATTCCAAATAGCAAATGCCTCCTTCTTTCGTCACACCGATAGCGGAATGCGGTGAAGAAAAATGGCAAAGACCGGCTTTCTGTCCGTTTTCCATACCGGAAATATCCATTTTCACCACGACCACATTATCCTGCTTTCTGAAAGTCCTTTGTGTAAGCGTATTACCGGCTTTCAATAATTGATTGGGTTCCAACGGACGATAAGCTTTCAGACGCAACCATCCCGGACGTTCAGTCAAGGAAAAGAACCCCTTCCTCGGTTGGTGGTTCCACTGCCATTGCGGAAGCAACCGGCTCTCGTCGAAATCATCACTACGCTGAATGTCTAATTTCTCATCCGCTTGAAAAGGCATCGCTCCGGTCCATTTCATCGTACCTATATTTGAATCCAAAACCTCTCCCAATATAGGCCAATCGTCAATCCAAGTGACAGGCAAAAGGCTGACAATACGACCACTCCAATCACCCGTGCCATGATGCGTCAGAAAGTACCAGTTATTGTCCCTCCCCTGGACTATGCCACCTTGGTTGGGTTCCATCGCTTCCACGGAAGGCAACGCCAATTGCCTTTCTTCTTTATAAGGTCCCGTCACTTTTTTCGACCGTTTGGCCAAGACATAACGCCCGACACCCGGCTTATGTTCACTGAAAACCAGATAATACCATCCGTTTACCTTTATCAATTTGCTGGCCTCCCGGCCGCTTCCTTCATTGATAAGCACAGCCGACTTCCGGTCTATGCTTTTTCCGTCTTCCGACATCTTAAAAAGATAGGTCTTATAACCGTCTGCAAAATGAGTCCCCGCAAAGTAAGCCTTTCCCTTATCGTCCCAAATTGCAGTACAATCATCCCAACCGGGTTCGGACAAAAGAGAAGTCAAGGGTTCCCACGGCCCCTCGGGACGTACGGCAGAGGTCATGAAATATCCTTCATCCGGTGTCCCGAAAAAGAGGTAAAAACGACCGTCATGGTAACGCAACGTCCCGGCCCATATCCCCCGGTTATAACGGTTCATGCGTGTCCAATCCAGCTCTTCACCGATTTGGGTCAAATCTTCGACAGCATTCCCACAGATTTCCCAGTTCACCAGATCCTTAGAATGTAAAATCGTCATTCCCGGAGAAAACTGGAACGTAGAAGATATGGCATAATAATCATCCCCGACCCTGATACAATCTATATCACTATAGTCTGACGGGATGACCGGATTCATATACGTCCCATCACCTTGGTCTCCCCAACTTTCCCACTTGCCCCACTCTCTTTGCTGCTGTCCTTTCAGACCAGTACAAAGACAAAGGCTAAAAACGATTGACCATAAATATCTCATTCCTATTCTCGTTTAATAAATATTCCATTCCCAAACTCCTGCAACACCCTCTGAAATCCTGACTCTCAGGAAACGATATTTCCCCTTCGGTTCATCGACATGCGGAGATTGCATCCGCAAGTCGTCATGTCCTCCGCATTTCCTCCATGTAGTCCCGTCCACCGAACCTTCAAGTTGATAAGCATGTCCGGCTGTAGGACGTACAAAATAAATTTCACTGCGCCGTATTTTCCGGGTTCTTCCCAAATCTGCAACAAGCCATTTGTCCTTATCTCCTTCCGCAGCCATCCATCGGGAACCGTTCGCCCCATCCACGGCAAAGGCCGGAACAAAATACTCCGTACGACGACACAAATCGTCTTTCATGGGTTCGATAAACAAGGGGGCCGCCGTACTGGATGCATAAACCGTATCAGCCTTAATTTCTTTCCTTCCCTTCACCTTCCGCAAAGGCCCCACTCCATCCAAACTCAATTTCACTGGACGAATCGTACCGTCTTCATTGAACTCCAAGCGATTTACATAGGTTTGCCGGTTGGTACTGCGGCGGCCGAACTCCAAGTAAGCAAAATAATAATGGTCTTCATCTGTATTGAAGACACAACCATGTCCCGGCCCGAAGACACCTTGTTCGTAATCTGTAGTCGACACAATATCCTGCTCCGGGTATTCGTAAGGCCCGAGAGGAGAAACCTTGCTCATCACATAAGCATATTGATACCTCTCATCTCCCCCTATGGTGTACAAATAATAATAGATACCTTTCCGTTTGAAGAATATAGGGCCTTCCGAATATTCTTTGCGAGGAGTAGAAATCACATGGACAACGGAGTCCACCGTAATCATATCTTTTGCCAGTTTGGCCACATGCCGACGTCCCCAAAACACATAGGCTTGCCCGTCGTCATCTATAAAGACTTCTGCATCGATACCGCCCGGATCTTCTGTCTGCAACAGGGTAGAAGCCGTATAAGGTTTGTAAAACCGGTCTTCCCCGCGAGCCAATTTAAACGGCCCCTCCGGATGGTCGGCGACAGCCGGATACATATAACCGTTAATCGTAGGGTAAATGTAATACTTTCCATTAGCTTGGACTACTTTACTGGGAGCCCAGTATTTCTCAGTTGCTGCCGACGGGAAATATGTCCCGTCGAAACTCCAATGCACGAAATCCTTGGACTTCCATACCACCGGAGGCCCGGACGTTTCCAACCCTCTTCCATATCCGTCCGTCGTGGCATAACAATAAAACATACCATCGATTTCCTGTATGCTGGCATCTGCAATCATATCCGGAACCAAAGCATTTCCAAACGGATTCACAACCTGGGCTTCCATAATGGCAACTACAGAAAAGGCTTGTCCTAAAGCCATTATTCTTTTCCACTTCATTTTCATGATACTATCAATAATATATATGCCGCAAAGATATGAAACAGCATTTATTTCTCTATTGGACTTTATAGCCTTTGACAAGAACTATATCTACCAATTCACATGAAGCGCATGTTCCATAAAGCACAACCATCCTTTGTTTCCCTTCGCACCATAAACAACCGTTATGGTAAGTCGACTGCAAAAACCACAGTCACGGAAACAAAGGATGGATTCAATCCGTCAAAGTACGAAAACCTGTTAATTCTTGAAACTGTGTATCGGAGCCGGAATACGACCTATCCGGTTCACGAAATCACCGCAACCGAAAGAGTTGACCGGCATCACGGGAGCATAGCCCAAAAGTCCTCCGAACTCTACCGTATCCCCTACCGTTTTGCCCACTACGGGAATGATGCGCACGGCCGTCGTTTTCTGGTTCACCATGCCTATTGCGGCTTCGTCTGCAATGATACCCGAAATCGTCGTGGCGGGCGTATCGCCCGGAATGGCAATCATATCCAACCCGACCGAGCAAACACAAGTCATGGCCTCCAACTTTTCCAAAGTCAACGCGCCACACTCCACGGCATCAATCATGCCTTGGTCTTCACTCACCGGAATAAAGGCTCCGCTCAGCCCTCCCACGTATGATGAAGCCATCACGCCTCCCTTCTTCACCTGATCGTTCAGCAAAGCCAATGCTGCCGTGGTTCCCGGAGCACCGGCGCGTTCCAAGCCGATTTCTTCCAATATTTCGGCCACGCTATCCCCCACGGCCGGAGTCGGGGCCAACGACAAATCGATGATGCCGAAGGGCACTCCCAAACGCCGCGAAGCTTCTTGCGCCACTAATTGCCCCACACGGGTGATTTTAAAAGCCGTACGTTTGATTGTCTCACAGAGCACCTCGAAGCTGGCTCCCCTGATTTGGCTCAACGCATGTTTCACCACGCCCGGACCGCTCACCCCCACATTGATGATGGCATCCGCCTCGGACACACCGTGGAAAGCACCGGCCATGAATGGGTTGTCATCCGGAGCATTGCACAAGACCACCAGTTTAGCACAACCCAAAGAATCCTTGTCTTTCGTCCGCTCGGCCGTCTGCAAGATAATCTCGCCCATCAGTCTCACAGCATCCATATTGATACCGGTTTTCGTTGACCCTACATTCACCGAACTGCAAATGCGTTCCGTTTCTGCCAAAGCCTGAGGTATGGAACGGATAAGCAGTTCGTCGCTATGGGTCATCCCCTTGGACACGACAGCCGAATAGCCGCCCAAGAAATTAATACCTACTTCTTTCGCTGCCCGGTCTAAAGCATGAGCCACCTTTACATAATCTTCCGGCGTGCGGC
>OGMN01001532.1_pt1 | contig 16527 bp, 16 predicted proteins | sample 1573211 | NCBI WGS metagenome assembly OGMN01 (sample SAMEA2581876, study PRJEB24529) | metagenome | biome: Human gut stool | place: China | collected 2011
TTTTTTAAAAGGTGCCCAGTCTACAAACTTTTTAGCTGATGCTTGATCTGGACCGTTTTTAAGAATTGCAACTCCACCTATTTCGAATCCTGTTCCCTCTTCTGGAGCAGAGATTATAATATCTTCATAACCTTCTTTTCTATATTTTATAGCATCATGAAGGAATGTAATTCCAATAGCTGTTTCTCCTAATCCTACCATTCTTCCAGGTGCAGTTCCAGATTTAGTATATTGTCTTACCTGCTCACTTAATTTCTGCATATAAGCCATTCCATCTTTTTCACCTTTTAATTGAATGATAGTTGCAAGCATTGTAAATGCAGTTCCAGATGATCCTGGGTGAGCTGTAACTATTTCTCCTTTATATTCAGGTTTTAAAAGATCAGCCCAAGATTTAGGCATTTCAGCTCCTATTTCCTCTAGTACTTCTTTGTTTCCTACAAATCCAAGGTATCCTACATATATTCCTGTCCAGATTCCATTTGGATCTTTAAATTTATCAGGAATATCCTTAGCCACTGGCGATATATATGGTTCCACAAGGTTTTCCTCATTAGCTGCAACAAAGGCATCTATCGGACCTCCAAACCACACAGAAGCCGTCATATTATCTTTTTCTGCTCTTATTCTAGCTAATGTTTCTCCACTGCTCATTCTTACAAATTCAGTTTTTATTCCTGTTTCTTTTTCAAATTCTTTTACTGCTGCTATTGCATGATCTTCCATCAATCCAGCATAAATAAGCAGATGACCTGTTTCCTTTTCTCCTGCTGCAAAAATCGTTGTTAAAGAGAGTAAAAAAGTAGCTACTATTGTTGATAATCTTTTCATAAAATTAAACCTCCTCAATGATTTTAGTCTGTTTCTAGTGTATTTTCACTTAATTCCTTTCTGATTGTTACCAGAAATAAATTAAAATTTATTTTGAATCGATTTTTCTATAATTTTCAATTTATCTAGAAGCTTTCCTTTAAAATAATTCTTTCTATTTTTCTTTTGCTCTATCTACCAACAGTTTAAAGATCCCTAAAAACTCATTATATCTATTTACAAGGTTCTCTGGGTGCCATTGTATTCCCAGTACAAATCTTTCATTCATATCTATAGTTTCAAATGCCTCTACTATTCCTTCACAAGAAAAAGCAGTAGCTTTTAACCCTCTCCCTAATTTTTTTACTGCTTGATGATGAAAAGAGTTCACATATATTTTTTCATCTCCAAAAATATCATGAAGAACACTTTCTTTCTTTATACTTACACTATGGAATAATTCATCTCTGCTAATCTGAGATGGATGATGCCCCATGGCAGACTGCACCTGTGTATCTATATCCTGATAAAGAGTTCCATCAAAAGCTACATTTATCAACTGATGTCCTCTGCATATTCCCAATACTGGTATTTTTCTTTTAACTGCCTCTTCCAGTAATTCAAACTCCATTATATCTCTTTTTGTATCTATTCCCGGAATTTGAAGCCCTGGGTCTTCTCCATAAAATCTAGGTGCTACATCTGCTCCTCCACTGAATATTATTCCATCTAAACGATAATCTTCTAAATACTCTTTTGCTACTCCTTCTGGTACTATTGGAATAAAAAGTGGAAGTCCTCCAGCTGCAAGCACTGCTTCTGCATATCCGTAATTTATAGAATTGTACTCTCCCTTTTCTCTCATCTCTCTAAATGTAGTTATTCCTATTATTGGTCTCAATTATTTTTCCTCCTCAACATCTCTTTGTTCTATTACATTCTACTATATAATATACTCTTTAGCGAAAGTTTTTACAACCTGCAATTATAAATTATCAGAAATCTCTTATTTTTAAATATCCTGTATTTTTAAAATACTATATTTTTCATAAAAAAACAAACAAATTTTTTTACCTTTTTAAAATTTCTCTGATATAGTCTGTAAATTACAGCACAATATTCTGACATATAAAAAATAAATTAATTGTATATTCTGATAATATATCTTTTTATTTTCCAAGTTAAAAATTGTATTTTATCAAATAATATTCTTTAAGATGTGATACTTTATAACATAGCTTTTTATCTATACTTGGTTGGAAAAAATCCATTAAATATGCTATAATTAGAATGTTAAGGAAGAATAAGAAATTATTAAAGTCTGAATTTATGACCATTGAATATCAACTGATAAGTTTTTAAATCTGGGAGAATAGGATGTAAAAGATGGAGGTATTGGATTGAATATCAACTGATAAGTTTTTAAATAAATATATCAGCTGATAACCTTGTTATGAGTGATTATTGAATATCAACTGATAAGTTTTTAAATAAAATTCTTATGAATACTTTATAAAGAACAATGAGAATTGAATATCAACTGATAAGTTTTTAAATCTCTTGTATTTAATCTTCCAAAAAGTTATAATATCTTTACAGCAATACATCATCAAAGGAGGAATTAGTATGACTTTATTAAAAAAATTTAAAGATAAAAAAGTTCATATAATCTTAAATACAGCTGATAAAATTAGTTTTGATGGAAAAATAATTGATGAATTTGATAATTTTATTGAAATCATTACTGATTATTCTCAATATGCTAATCATCAACAGCATCTTTTAAATAAAAATCTTATTCTTCAAATTTACGAATACAAAGAAGAATATTAATTTTAAGGCGATTTATTCGCCTTTTTTATATATTGTTAAACCCTTTATCTAAAATAACTATACTGCCTATATGCCAATTTATTTATCCTACAGATAGTTATTTTTAGTTGGAAGCAAGAAAAAATTTTTATAAAACATAAATATGATATTAAACACACATTCCCGCTTTTACTCATATGCAGGTAAAAAAATTGTTGAAATGTTGCAGAAATTATGATATTATTTTTATGCAGATTTTTTAAGAAACATAGAGGGAATATTGCAAAATATTTCAAATGCATAATGAATGCATATATCTCACAAAGTCATTAAATTAATTAAAAATAAATTACTCATATATCCCTGTAATATGGTCAGGAGTCTCTACGGGTTGCCACTTAACAAGCCGCTATGAGTGAATTTAATAGTCCTTCTTTTAGTATTATTATAGGATTATTTTCTTTCACATTATAGTTTTTGAGAAAGGAAATAGTCTTTTTTTATTTCCCTGCCCTTCTTTCCTATTCCAAAGATCTATGAAGTAAAATCTTGGAGGTATTTAAAAAAATGAGAAACACATCACCATACGATCTTGATGGTATCCCTGTTCTAAGAGAGGCAATTCCTCTTGGGCTTCAACACATTCTTGCTATGTTTGTAAGTAACATCACTCCATTAATTATTGTAGCTGGGGCTATGAAAATGCCAAGTGAAACTAAAACTTTCCTTATTCAATGTACTATGCTTGTAGCTGGAGTAAATACTTTGATTCAGGCATATCGTATCGGACCTATAGGAGCAAGACTTCCTATTGTTGTTGGTACAAGCTTTGCTTTTGTTCCTGTTGCACTGTCTATTGGAAGTAAATATGGATATGAAGGTATCCTTGGAGCTGCTTTGGTAGGTGCTGTATTCGAGATATTTATTGGTGCTATTATAAAGAAAATAAGAAGATACTTTCCACCAGTAGTAACTGGAGTAATAGTTCTGTCTATTGGTCTTTCTCTTTTGCCAGTTGGAGTAAGCAACTTTGCTGGTGGAGTTGGAGCTGCTGATTTTGGTTCTTTCCCAAATCTTTTCATAGGTATGGTAGTTCTTATAACAGTAATATTCTTTAAGCAGTTTACTAAAGGTATTACAAGTACAGGTTCTATATTTGTAGGAACAGTTGTTGGATTTATTGTTGCATTCTTTATGGGTAAAGTTGATCTTACTCCAGTAAGAAATGCTGCATTTATGAGTTTCCCTAGACCTTTTACTTATGGACTTGCTTTCCATGCTGATGCATGTCTTGCAATGATTATGATGTTTATTGTTTCTGCTGTTGAAACAGTTGGAGATATGTCTGGAGTTACAATGGGTGGAGCTAATAGAGAAGTTACTGATAAAGAGCTTTCTGGTGGGATATTAGCTGATGGATTTGGAAGTGCACTTGCTTCTGTATTCTCTGTACTGCCTACTACATCTTTCAGTCAAAATACAGGTATAGTTGCAATGACTGGTATCATGAGCAGATTTGTTGTTGGTACTGGTGCTGCTTTCTTAGTTGCTGGAGCTTTCTTTCCAAAAATTGGTGCTGTTCTTTCAATAGTTCCTGCTAGTGTTCTTGGTGGAAGTTTAGTAATGATTTTTGCTATGATATCTATAAGTGGTATCAATCTTATTACTAAAGAGCCTCTTGTAGGTAGAAATGCAGTTATTTTATCTGTATCTTTAGGATTAGGTTATGGACTTGGAAGCGTTCCTGCTGCTCTTAAATATTTCCCAGCAAGTATTCAGCTTATATTTGGTGGTTCTGGAATTGTTGTTTCTGGTTCTATTGCAGTTCTTCTTAACATCATTCTGCCTTTAGATGAGAAAGTAAAAAAAACATTAAAAGCTGAAAAAGTTTCTCAATAAAACAAATAAATTACCACACAGCAGAGCAGGTGTATAAGCTGTCTTCTTTTGAGGATTTCTTATTGATACTCTGCTGTCTTTTCGTGGTATAATATAAATAATATAATAACACAGGAGGTAAAACTTGTTTAGTTTTTCTAAATATTTTCCTGCTCAATCTTTGCAGGAAGCCTATGACGAACTTTTAAAAAGCAAAAAAAATATTATACTTGGGGGAACTTCTTATCTTAGAATGGAAAATACTTCATATAATACTGCTATAGATCTTTCTTCTCTTTCTCTTGATTACATCAAAGAAGAGGGAGAATATATTCATATTGAAGCTATGGTTTCATTCAGAGAGATAACCCTATTATCTTAAACCTATTTGATGGGATACTTTCAAAATCTGTAGAAAGTATAATAGGAGTTCAATTCAGAAATAATGTTACTGTTGGAGCTACTGTTTTTTCTAAATATGGTTTCTCTGACCTTATCCCTGCACTTTTATCTCTTGATACTACTGTTGTTCTTTTCAATGGAGGAGAGATTTCTCTGGAGGAATATTTATCAACAAAAGGGAAGACAAGAGATATCCTTGTTGAAATAAAAATAAGAAAATCTGCTGGAAAAGGAGCTTTCCAAAGCATCAGAAAAAGTAAAACTGACTATGCTATAACTAATACAGCTGTTACAAATGAAAATGGAAATTTCAGAATTGCCATTGGTATAAGACCAGGAAAAGCTAAACTGGCTCATAAAGCAATGGAATTATTAAATAATTCTGACAATATCACTGATGAAGTTATTGATAGAGCATGCGCCCTTATAACTGAAGAGATTACTTTTGGTTCTAATATGAGAGGAAGCAGTGAATATAGAGCTGCAATATCTAAAGTTATGACTAAGAGAGCTATAAAGGAGGTATTATAATGCTTTTAACTTTAACTGTAAATGGACTAAAAAGAGAATTATTGATATCAGAGGATGAGTACCTTCTTGATACATTGAGAAAAGCTGGATATTTAAGTGTAAAAAGAGGATGTGACACTGGGTCTTGCGGACTTTGTACTGTCCTTGTTGATGATAGGCCCGTTCTTTCATGCAGTACACTAGCTGCCAGAATGAATAATAAAAAAATAACTACTATTGAGGGATGTCAGGAAGAAGCTGCAAAATTTGCTAATTTTATGGCAGATGAAGGAGCAGAGCAATGTGGTTATTGTGCTCCCGGATTTACTTTGACAGTTCTTGCTATGATGAAGGAATATAAAAATCCAACAGATGAAGAGATACTTCATTATTTAAATGGAAATCTATGCAGATGCAGTGGATATGTTTCACAGCTTAGAGCAATAAAAAACTTTATGGAGGCTGAGAAATTTAATGAAAATAGTAAATAAGTCTATAAAGAAAATAGATAGTATTGGAGTTATAACTGGAAGACCTCTATATACAGATGATTTAGTTATAAACAACAACTCTCTTATTGTAAAACTTTTAAGATCACCTCATGCCTATGCAAAAATAATTGAGATAGATACAAGTATTGCCAAAAAAGTTCCTGGAGTAGAAGCTGTTTATACACACCATGATGTGCCAAATACTATGTTCACTCTTGCTGGGCAGTCTTATCCTGAACCATCTCCATATGACAGAAAAATACTTTCTGAATATGTGAGATACGTGGGAGATCCTGTTGCAATTATTGCTGCTGTTGATGAAAAAACTGCTGAAAAAGCAATGAAACTTATAAAAGTAAAATATGAAGTCCTTGAAGCTGTCATTGATTATGAAAAAGCTTTAGACTCAGATATATTAGTTCATCCTGAAGATATACATATAAACTTCCCAATAGGATTTGACAATAAAAGAAACCTTGCTTCTTCATATCTTGAAACTAAGGGAGATGTAGAAAAAGGATTTGAAGAAAGTGATGTAATCATAGAAAAAACTTACTATACTCAGCCTCAAATACATGCAATGATGGAAACTTACAGAACTGCATGCTATTTAGATGCTCATGGAAGATTAACTGTAGTTTCATCTACTCAAATTCCTTTCCATGTGAGAAGACATCTGGCTAGAGCTCTTGAAATGCCAAGCAGCAGAATAAGAGTTATCAAGCCTAAAATAGGTGGAGGTTTTGGAGGAAAGCAGACTTCTGTTTGTGAAATATACCCAGCTTTTGTTACTATGAAAACTGGAAAACCTTCTAAGATAATTTATTCAAGAAAAGAAACTCAAGCATACTCTAATACAAGACATGCTATGAGACTAAAAGTAAAAATCGGTTCAGATAAAGAAGGAAATATAAAAGCTATTGATATAAATGTTTTATCTAATACAGGAGCTTATGGAGAACATGCTCCAACTGTTACTTCTCTTGTAGTATATAAGACTTTCCCTTTATATGCTAAAGTCCCTATGAGATGTAAGGCTGATATAGTTTACTCTAATACTATGGTAGGTGCTGCATTCAGAGGATATGGAGCTACTCAGGGAACTTTTGCTGTGGAGTCTGCTGTCAATGAACTTGCTCACAAACTGGGAATAGACCCTACAGAAATCAGAATGAAAAATCTTGTAGATCACTCTGATAAAGTCAGTGGAGATATTAAAAAATGTATCTCTATTGGTAAGGAAGCTTTTGATTGGGAAAACAGAACTGTGAAAGATATGGGAAATGGAAAAGTAAGAGCCAGTGGAATGGCTGTTACAATGCAGGGATCAGGTATTGCTAATGTAGATACTGCCTCTGCCACTCTAAAACTTCATGACAGTGGAGATTACACACTTTATATGGGAGTTACTGACATGGGACAGGGATGCGATACTGTTCTTGCTCAAATGGCTTCTGAGATACTTGAAGTACCTGTAGAAAAAATCATAGTAAATACTGCTGATACTGATACTTCACCATATGATCCAGGTGCCTACGCTTCAAGTGGTACTTATGTTACTGGAAATGCTGTAATTTTAGCTGCTGAAAAAATGAAAAAAGAAGTTATGGACATGGCTTCTAAGTTAATGAATACTTCTGTTGAGGAATTAGAATATCTTGGAGAATCAGTACAGGATAAAAATGGAAATAAACTTTCTTTGAGAGATATTGGTGAAAGAGCTGTATCTTTTGAAGGTAAAAATCAGATTATTACTACTGCAACTTGGGGTGGAGCTACATCACCTCCTCCATTTATTGCAAGTTTTGCTGAAGTGGAAGTGGACACTCTCACTGGAAATACTGAAGTTATAGACTTCCTTTCTGTAGTGGACTGTGGTACTCCTATCAATCCTGCTCTGGCTCAGGTACAGGTAGAGGGAGGAATTGCTCAGGGTATTGGACTTGCTCTTTATGAAGATATCCAATTTGATGAAAAAGGTAAAGTTAAACATGATACACTTATGCAGTATAAGATTCCTTCAAGAAAAGATTTAGGAAATATAAATGTTATATTCAGTTATTCAAATGAACCTACTGGTCCATTTGGAGCTAAATCTATTGGTGAAGTAGTTATAAATACAGCTTCTCCAGCTATTGCTGATGCTATCTATAACGCAACAAAAGCTAGAGTAAGAAGTCTTCCAATTACAAGTGAAAAACTATTTTGGGAAATTCAATCAAAATAATTAAAATTTTGCTGGTTTTTTCTTGAAAATATGCTATTATATATCTTACTTACTATTAAATAAGCAATCATAATTTGTCGGAGGAATTTTTATATGAAATTATTAAAAGAATATATAGAGAAGAATGGTAAAGCCATTGGAACGAATATTCTAAAAGTAGATAGTTTTTTAAACCATCAAATAGACCCTAACCTAATGATGGCTATGGGAGAAGAATTTAAAAGAAGATTTGAAGATCAGGGAGTTAATAAAATACTTACTATAGAGGCTTCTGGAATTGCAATAGGACTGGCTGCTGCTTATGCCTTTAATGTACCTCTTGTTTTTGCTAAGAAAAAAATTCCTTCTACTATGGGAGATTTCTATACAGCTAATGTATTTTCATTTACAAAAAATAAAGATTATACTATATGTGTAGCTAAAGAGTTTTTAAAACCTACTGACAGAGTTCTTATTGTAGATGACTTTCTAGCTATGGGAAATGCTGTATTAGGTCTTAAATCATTAGTTGAATCTGCTGGTGCTGAAGTTATTGGTGCTGGTATTGCAGTGGAAAAAGGTTTTCAGCAGGGTGAAAAACTATTAATCGATAACGGTGTTAAAGTTGAAGCTCTTGCAGTGGTTGATTCACTTGAAAATGGTGTCATTAAATTCAGATAATTTAATAAAAAAAAGTTTTTATTAAAAAAAGTATTGACATTTTCTTTTTATGAGAGTATTATAGGTTCATAATAAATTTTAGTTAAGAGGAGATAATTATGAAAGTCACTAGCGTTCTTAAAAACACATTACATCACCATCATCATAGATAAGCGTTTGTTTTTGTGAATTTTATTCATAGATGCAGACTCATGTTGTAGTTCAAAAACGAGTCTGTATCTATGGTGGAACTTAATGCTTTCTAATTTAGTTAAAGCCATCTGGATACTTATGTCAGATGGCTTTTTTATTTTAATCTTGATATTAATAATATGGAGGGAGATCTTTATGAAAAAATTATTTATGGCGGTTTTAGTTATCACGATATTGGCTTCTGTCAGCTTATTTGCAGCTGATGGTTCTTTAGAAAAAGTAAAAAAAGATGGATACTTTACAGTTGGACTGGATGCTACATTTGCTCCAATGGGATTCAGAGATGAAAATGAAGAAATAGTTGGATTTGATATCGATCTTGCTAAAGAAGTTGCTAAGAGAATGGGTGTTGAAGTTAAATTCAAACCTTGTGAATGGGATGGAATCATCTTTGATCTTAGAAGCAAAAACATTGATATGGTATGGAATGGAATGACAATCACAGAACAAAGAAGCAAGCAGGCAGCCTTCACTACTCCATATCTTGTAGATGGACAAATCATTTTCTCAAGAAAAGGTAATGAAATAAACAAAGTCAGCGAACTTGAAGGAAAAGTAGTAGGAGTTCAATTAGGAAGCTCTGGATCACAGGCAGTTGAAAGAAATGCCATTGCTCCAAAACTTAAAGAAATTAAAAAATATGCAACAAATGTAGAAGCACTTCTTGATCTTGAAGCTGGAAGAACAGATGCAGTAGTTATGGATGCTATCTCTGGAAAATACTACAATGCTAAGAAAAATACTTTAAGCTTCTCTGAAGAGTCTCTGTCTGATGAATACTTTGCAGTAGCTTTAAGAAAAGATGACAAAGCTTTGCTAGATGAAATTAACAGACTATTAGATGAAATGAAAAAAGATGGAACATTTGATCAAATTTCATTAAAATGGCTAGGAACAACTAAATAATAAGGAGAATAAACTTTATGGACGGAAATGTAATATTTATTTTAAAAGGTATGAAATTAACGGTTAACTTATATGTTGTCACAATGCTTTTCTCTCTTCCTCTAGGGATATTATTATCCCTAGGAAGAGTTTCAAAAAATACAACATTGAGCAATATGATTCAAGTATATACATGGGTATTTAGAGGGACACCTCTTTTACTTCAGCTTTTCTTTGTGTACTATGGTCTTCCAGTAGTTGGTATTACTTTAACACCTTTTGCTGCTGCTTCTCTTACATTTGTTATAAATTACACAGCTTATTTCTGTGAGATATTTAGAGGAAGCATCTTGGGAATCGATCCCGGACAATATGAAGCTGCAAAAGTACTTGGTATGAAGTACTGGCAGACTATGATCAGAATAATAATTCCACAGGCTCTTATTACAGCATTACCACCATTATCTAATGAAGCTATATCACTTATCAAAGATACTTCATTAGTTTCTGCTATTGGAATGGCTGAAATATTAAGAAATTCAAGAGAACTTGTTACTCGTGACTTTTCTATAACACCATTCTTTATATGTGCAGTGGTATATTTAGGGCTTTCTACAATAGTTGTTATATTCTTTAAAAGAATGGAAAAAAAGGTGATGATATAATATGATTATTAAAGTTAATGATTTATCTAAACAATATTTAGAAGGGGATGTGATACTTAAAGGTGTCAATCTCGATATAGAAAAAGGAGAAGTTGTTTCTATTATAGGGCCATCTGGAGGTGGAAAATCTACTCTTCTCAGATGCCTTATCGGTCTGGAGGAAATAGATTCTGGAAATATAGAAGTTCCTGATAAAAAGAAAATGGGAATGGTTTTTCAATCTTTTAATCTTTTCCCTCACAAGACAGCTATCCAAAATATAATGGAATCATTGATAGTAGTAGATAAAATGGACAAAAGCGAAGCAAAGAAAATAGCTTATGACCTTTTAGAAAAAGTTGGGCTTAAAGACAGAGCAGATTTCTATCCTAAAGCTCTTTCAGGAGGGCAGAAACAAAGAGTAGCTATTGCCAGAGCATTAGCTAGAAATCCAGAAGTTCTTCTTTTTGACGAGCCTACATCTGCTCTTGATCCTGATATGGTTAAATAAGTATTGAATGTTATTGAGCAGCAATATAACAATGGTAATTGTAAGCCATGAAATAGATTTTGTTAATCAAATTTCTGACAGAATTGTTGTAATGGAAAATGGTAATATAAAAAATATAATTGTTAATAAGAAAAAAAGACAGGTTTCCTAAGAAGGAGTCCTGTCCTTTTTTTAATACTTATTTTTTCCAGCTGTTATATAAATCAGCTATGATATCTTCTATTGGAGCTTTTATTATTTCTATATCAACAATCTCTGTATATTGAGAAAGCTTTTTAAAAATATCATTTATTTTAATTTTTTCCTTATCAAATTTATAGCTGTGTTTTCCATCTTCTGAACCTATAAATTCCATTTCATCTAAGGCTGGTGCTTCTCCAGTTGAAGTTATAATCAACCTTGAGGAATTATTCTGTACTTTTCTCAACTCTTCAAAATTTCCATCAAAAGCTATCTGTCCTTTAGAGAGTAATATTATTCTTTCAGCCATCTCTTCTAAATCATCCATGTCATGACTTGTTACAACTATTGTTGTCCCTTTCTCCCTATTTAATTTCTTTAGGAAGTTTATCATCTTTTTCTTAGCAAGAACATCAAGCCCTAATGTTGGTTCATCTAAAAATATTATCTGTGGGTTATGGAGAAGAAGCATTCCTAAATCAGCTCTCATACGCTGACCCAGACTAAGCTCTCTGGCAAATGTTTTTAGTATATCGGACAAATCCAGAAGTTCAGTTACCGTGGCAAGATTCTCATCAAAAATATCCTGTGGTATATTCCAAACTGATTTTTTCCATTCGTAACTTGTTATTACAGGGTGATCCCACCATAATTCTGTTCTCTGACCAAATAGCACCCCTATATTCTCCATAAGTTTTATTCTTTCTTTTCCGGGAGCCATTCCCAAGACGGAAATATTTCCACTTGATGGCTGTAAAATTCCTGAAAGTATCTTTATAGTTGTGCTTTTTCCAGCCCCGTTAGCTCCTGCATAAGCTAAAAATTCCCCTTTAGATACTTTAAAAGATAATCCATCCAAAGCTTTTATCTCTCTTTTTTCTGGTGAAAAAAGATTTTTTACTATATCCTTCATTTTTCCACTTCTCTGCCATTGTACATATATTTTACTCACATTATCTATGGCCAAAGCTGGAATATCTTGGTGACCCATATTTTGCATAATATCTCATCCCCTTCTTAAAAATCAATATGGCTAAAATAAGGAAAGCTGCTGCTGTTCCTACCATAAATATCATAATATCAAATTTTCCTAAAAGTATCCTGCTTGGAAACCACGCTATCATCCCAACTGGTATCAATGAACAGAAAAAAATCTGTATTGATTTGTTCATTCCTCCCAGTGGATAATTTTTTAATGATTCAAACATTCCTATTCCAACTGAAGCTATCTCTTCAGCTGCTGCTGGAGCATAAAATGCTGTACATGATAATATATATATTGTACATACCATTATAGTGCATGATGCTGCTAAGTTTATTAAAAGCATTACTATCCATATTCCAGAAAAATTTATTTCAGAGGAAGAAACTGAATAATATATCAGCCCTATTCCACATAGAAGCACTCCATTTCCCGATACTGGAGAAAATCCCTCTGCTGCTAACTGCATCCACACAGGAACTGGCTGTATCATCTTATGATCCATCTGCCCTCTCCCTATTGTTCTGCTTATCTGCCCTGCATTATTGCTTATAAAGAACAGTGCAAACACTCCTTCTACCAGCACAGAGTACCCTAGCATAAATATTATCTCTTTTTCAGTCATTCCTCCAATACCATCAAATTTCACTGCTAAAAGAAATACACCCACCACAACTGCCAGTGTAGATATCATATCTGAAAATATATACATTAGGCAGTATTTAGTATCTCTTAAAAACCATAACAAATCCATTTTTCCATATATTTTAAACATTCTTATTAAAGTTTTTATTTTATCCACCAAATGAAATCATCCTCTCTTCACTTTTTATAAAAATTTTTATTCCAGCTGTCCATAAGATAATATTCCAAAAGATTTGTATTCCTATTGTTTTTATAATTTCACTTTCCATCCCTGTATAGATTGTCAATGGAGCATTTCCAATAGAACCAAACGGAAGGAGGGCAAATACCTTTCCAAGTCCCCAAGGGAAGAATACAAAGGGAATAAGAGCTCCTGAGAGCAAAGAATATATACTTTCTCTAGCTCTGGTAGCAGCCCAGCAGCCATTCTTCAATCTTATTGCAAAAGAAGCAAATAATAAGTCTAAGGCAAATCCCAATGATACGCTTAGAAGGAGACTTATAAATGCCGATACTCCATTTATAAATGAAGCAGGAAGTGGATTTACCCCTAGCAATGGAGACAATATCCACAGAGGGAGTCCATAAAAGATAAATACTGGTATCCAGTACCTCCCAATTGTTTCAGCTGCAAGGCTTCCTATGACAGATACAGGTCTTGTATATCTTCCTATGATAGACCCTTCCCAGAGAGCAGAAGTAGCTGGAGTTACAATATCCAGTTGTGGTTTTAAAATTGAAGCCATGAGAGAATATGTCAGTATCTGCGACAATTCTACACCATCAAAACTCTTTCCATCTTTTACAAGAGACTTCCAGATCAGTGTGAGCATAATAAACTGCACAAATTTTATAAAATATTCTCCTCCTATTGTTAATATATTTCCATCAAATACCTGCTTTGCACTCATCATCATAGTTGCACCACAGGATTTTAAAAATTTATATTTCATAATTTTGATTCCTTTCTTGAAATTTGGACATAAAAAAACCGGGATACGACAAATGCGTTCCCGGATTTAGATACAATTTCAAAAAATCATCATAAAATTTCTATGATTTCTCTATCTTTTTCCTTGGTGAAAGCACACTATTTGCCGTAAACTGGACAGACTTATACACGTAAAGTGTCATTTTGCCATCTTGAGCTGTGACTTCACCAATATTTTTCCAGATTGAGCTATTTTTAAATGTTGAATTTGTCATGTGTTTCACCTCCTTAATTAAAATTTAACTTATATTATCATTAAAAAGTCTATATGTCAATACTTATATTTTATGAAAACATTATTGGCATAGCATTTATTAAAAATTTAACTATATTATAATCTTCTTTTACTGCATCAGAATTTATATCTAAATATTTTTCTACATTTTCAAGATACTCTTTTGCTACTTCTTTCTCATCTATTTCAGCATAATTCCATGCTAATTCCAAATCTGTCCATCCTTCATATCCACCTATTTCAGCTGCTTTTCTTATATGCTCCATAGCTTCAATATATTTCCCGCATTTTCTCAGTACTCTTCCAAGATTATATTCTATCCAGCTGTCATATGGATTAAGTTCAACTGCTTTCTTTAAGTTTTCTGCTGCTTCAGCATTTCTTCCTAACTTGGCAAGAGTCCACCCCATTTGTGAATAAATCCATTCATCATTTCTTCCCATTCCTATTACTTTCTCAAAATATTTCAATCCCTCTTCATATCTCTCCAAAGTTCCTAGATTCCATCCTATTTCTGAATAAAGCCAAGTATCATCTCTTCCTGCTTTTTCTGCTTTATCTAAATAAATCAAAGCTTCCTCTGCTCTGTCTAATCTTCCATAATTATATGCTATTTCTGAATATAACCAGTCATCTTCTCTTCCTAATTCCTGAGCTTTAAATAATCTGGCTATAGCTTCTTCACTTTTTTCTGTTCTTCCCAGACAAATAGCAAATTCACAATTCAGCCATATATCATCTCTTCCTAATTTTTCAGCTGTTTCAAGATATGGAACTGCCTCTTCATATTTTCCAACAACATCATACGACCAAGCTATTTCTGAATTTAGCCATATGTCATTTCTTCCTAATTCTTTTGCTTTTAGATAATATTCTATTCCTTCTTCCACTTTTTCATTTCTTGAAAGACTGTATCCTATTTCAGAATATATCCATGAATCATTTCTTCCCAGTTCAATAGCTTTTTGAAGATATTTTTCTCCTTCTTCAGTTCTTCCTACTGCATCAAGATTCCAACCAGTTTCTGAATATAGCCATATATCATTTCTTCCTAATTCCTCTGCTATTTTCAGATATTTCAAAGCTTCTTCATTTTTATTTAATTGTCCCATATTCCATGCTATTGTAGAATAAAGACGAATACTTTTATCTCCAGCCTCTTCTGCCTTTTTTAATTCAACCAATGCCTCTTCATTTTTTCCTAAATCTCCCAATGCCAATCCCAGTTCCAAATGAATCCATGCATCTTCTCTTCCTAACTCTCTAGCTTTATTTAAGTATTTAATAGCTTCTTCTGGTTTTGACATATTTCTTAAAGTCCATCCTATTTCAGACTCAAGCCATATATCATCTTCTGATATTTTTTTAGACTTATAAAGACTTTCCAGTTCCTCTTCAACTCCTAGATTCCACCCTAATTGATTGTAAAGCCATGAATCATTTCTTCCTAATTCTTCTGCCTTTTTAAAATATTCCACTGCTTCTTCATGTTTTTCCATTCTTGCCAGCTGCCATCCTATTTCAGAGTTCAACCAGCCATCATTTCTTCCCAGCTCTTCTGCCTTCCTTAAATATTCCATTCCCTCTTCATATCTCTTTAGTGCTCCAAGCGTTACTCCTATTTGCGATATAAGCCATACATTGTCCTCTTCTCCCACAAAAGCCTTCATGTAATATTCTAAGGCCTCTTCATCTCTGTCTAATTGAGTCAGGCACCATCCTATATGAGTAATTACCCAATAATCATCTCTTCCTAGTTCTTCTGCCTTTTTAAAATATTCCAAAGCATCTTCATAATTATCCAGCTTTTCATATATATCCCCAATTTCAGCAAGGGCAAAAGTATTTTCCGAATCTAATTCTACAGCTTTTTTTAAAGCATCCAATGCTTCTTCATTTTTCTCTATTCTTTGAAGATTCCATCCAAGTTCAAAATATGTCCATGCATAGTCAGGATCTAAATTCTTTGATTTTTCAAAATATTCAGCTGCTTTCTCGTAATTTTCCAAACCACCGTAAGCATACCCCATTCTATAGTTCCATAATGAATCTCCTTTCCCTTCATCTTCAACAGAAATAAGTATCTCTATAGCTTTTTCATAATTTCCTAAATTATTCTCTGCTCTTCCCCATTCAGATATAATTTCAAACTCTCTCTCTTCCTCTTTTGTTGCAAGAACTATATCTACAATTTCCTGATATTTCTCTTCATCATTAAGAAGTGCTATTTTCTCTTTTAATCCTTTATTCATCTAAATCCTCCTTGAATGAATTATATTTAGCATATTCTATTTTACCATAAACTATCCTTTATATACAATCAACTATACTTTTCATTATGTCAATTTTCAGGTGCAGATATATTTTTCATCTCTATTCCTTATTAAGTTCCTTAAATCCCTCTCCCAATACTTCTGATACATCAGTTATTGTAAGAAAAGCTTCTGGATCTATATCTCTTACTATTCTTTT
>OGMN01001565.1_pt1 | contig 16216 bp, 10 predicted proteins | sample 1573211 | NCBI WGS metagenome assembly OGMN01 (sample SAMEA2581876, study PRJEB24529) | metagenome | biome: Human gut stool | place: China | collected 2011
TCCTCCTGCGGCAGAATCCGCAGCCGCAGATACGGGCGCACCGCCCGGTTTCCGTGATACTCGATGATTTCTTTATCTAAAATATTGCCCGGGATATGGATAAACCGCGCCAGATCCTTAAAATAGGCAAAAATCATACCCGCATCTAAAAGCACATCCACCACCGACTGGCATAGGCGCCGCTGTTCCTCCGAAAGCTCCGGCAGCGTCGCATAATACTTTGTCAGCGCCAGCAGATAAATATCCGGGATCCGCTCCCGATCAGAGCTTCCCTGCACAGCACCCTCCAAAAATGCGAACACCTTGTCGTCCGTCGGACGGTTTTCCAGAAAATATTCCACGCTCTTGACCGTGAAATACGCGCGCACGATATTTTCCCCTGTTTTCTTGCGTGACGCATAAAGCTCGAACACCCGGTCTAACTTTGCTGTATTGCCGGTAAAGAGCATCTGCGCCACCAGCCGTTCCTCCAGATCGTACGTCTCCACCCGGAGCCGCAGCCCCTGCATCAGGACGCGGTACATCTGATCCACCGTACCGTTGAAATGTTCGCAGAGATAATCGAGAATCACACTGTCCGGCTTCTCGTGTTCAAAGACATACCAGGTCAGATAAAGCAGGTGGTCATCCCGGTCAAAGAGATTTTGAAGCAGCATTCTCCCGCAAAGCCGCAGCAGCAGATTGACCGGCAGACCTTCCAGACCATACCGGCACACCATCTCATACGCCTCGCTGAAATGCCCGCCTCGGATCAGGGTAACGCAGACGCCGTTTCTCTCATCCCGCGTCAGCTGGTCCTTGTCAAGGCTCAGAAGGTAGGAAACACTTCCATCCTTTTTCGCATCCTCAATCCCATCCGCCATCCTCTTATAATACCGCACGATCGCTGACAGCACCTTTGCCCTAAACAGCGGGTGCAGCTCCATCTTCTGATCCGCGTGCTCCAAAAGGATCGCATCGTCCCCGGTCAGCACCTCCTTGCGGCAGGCTTTTGCACACGCATTCATAAAGAGGAACGGATGCATCGGATTCATTTCAAAACAGGTCTGTAAAAGTTCCTCCATATCCGTAAATACCGGCTGGATGGCGCAATTTACCCGCGCATACCGCGTCTCATTTTCATCCTGGAATAGAACCAGATCGCGCTCCGAAAACAGCGGCACATACGCCGTGCCCTCGTTCAGCACATACGCGTCCTCCGTCATCTGCTCCTCATGGCGCACCACCACGTATTTCATCGCCGGTTCCCGGCATTCTACCCGGCAGGATTTCAAAATCCCCGGCAGGACACGCGCCATCTGCGTATCGATCAGTTCCGGATAGATCAATTTCCGGTACAGGACCGCCAGGGCACCGTCTATCCGTTCCTTGAAAAGCTGATCCACCGCAAACTCTTCCATCGCCCGCTCGTACATCCGGTAAATATCCGAATCCGGCGTTCCATATGTAAGAAGGTTCGCATAAAGCTTCGCCAGTGACCCCGCATCCAAATTTGCCGAATACGAAAAGTATAAAAATACCTCACGCGACATCAGGCGGTCATAATTCTCCGGCATCGCATATAAATAATATTCATACAGGCGCGTCAGACTCAAATCTGCCTCCAGCGCCCGGCTATACCATTCAAAACAGGCTGTCTCCCGGCAGTCTCCCCGGATCAGCATTGCACAGAGCGCCTCCAGAATCTCCGTCTCCGGATACAGCCCGTAAAGTTCCGTCAAAAGGCGTCTGTAAAACTCCCGGTACGAACGGGACGCACGCATCACCCGGACCGCCGCCAGTGCCAGCTCGCGGCTGATAATTTTCCGGCGTGCCCCATAGTACAGGGCATGAAGCTCAAAATTGCCCGCATTGTCTAAAAGGATCGGATCACTCTCCAGAAGTTTCAGTCCCGCCGCATAGAGGAATGGGCTGTGACAGCCATCCTTAAACTCCTGCTCCATGCTGATCAGCACCGTAACCGGATTTTTCTGCAGTTCCTCATCCAGACGCAGAAGCATCAGATAATAAAACAGGCTGCTGCCCGTCTCCTCCGACGCATACTGCTGCAGCAGGCGGATCAAAGTGTCCTTCTGCTCGGCATTGCCGGTCAGCGTCACGTACAGATAGCGGTACAGGCAGTTAAGCTTCCGGTCGCCCGATATTTTAAGCGCCGCTGAATCCTGCAGCTCCTTTAAAATCGTCTGCGCTTTCTCACGCCGATCAGTCAAAAGGTATAATTCCGCCTGCAAAAGCCGCAGTCCCGCGTCATAGTGCGTCATTTTCATCAGATCCAGCTCCCGCTGCATCTGGTGAACCGCCTCCGTGCCGCCGATCCCATTTTCATACGCCAGACGGGCAGTCAGATAATTTCCAAGCTCTTTCTGGAATGACATATGTGCCCGGTCGCATCCGCCCGCATCGGTAGCCGATGCCTCGATCGGGATCCGCACGGTTTCTCTGGCAGTGTGAATCAGGACGGCACCGAAATTCTTTCCGGCATGCAGCCGTTCCGCCAGAATCCGTACCGGAAGACGGAGCAGACCATCTTCAAAATCCGCCTGCGTCGCACTCTTCTTCGGCAGATGGAGGAACTCGCCGTCTGCCGTCACCTCCAGGTACACACTGCCCCAGTTATCCATCCGGATCTCGATCGTGTCCTCGGCATTCTCAGCCAGCTCGGCATATACGCGCGCCCTGCCCGGAATCGTCAGACCGACCGGCTTTTTCACGCCCAGTCCAACCAGAAATTCTTCCATAAAATTTGCACGGCTGCCGTGCCCCTTCAGGCCGTCATAGAGTGCCCGCACATGCAGATCCTGCATAAACGGCACTTCCACAAAATCCGGGTACTCCAAAAGCCGGAGCGCCGTCTCCATATCATTTTCCGCGACGTGCAGAAAATCTTCCGCCGTTTTCAGATCACCTAAAGTCTTCCCGGCGTCTGCCACCTCGACGTGAAACTCATACGGAATCTCCTCTTCCCCGCAGTTTGTCACCAGATAAAAAGAACCCGTGATCGTGTCGCCTGCCGTCAGGAACGAAGTGTCCACTTCATATACGATCCGGCACCGGAGTCCGCCAAACGAATTGTTATCCCCCGGAATCCGCACCCGCAGGTTCGAGGAATACACAAATCCCTTCACACTTAATCCATTTTCGCTCCCGATCCATAAATTTCTCTGCATCAGGGTATTCATCCGCAGCGTCTCGTCTATCTTTTCAGGCGACCAGGTCATCTTCGGCTGTTCCGAATCGATGATTCCCTTCGCCAGCCGGTTAATTCTCTCTTTCATTCCTATCACCTGCCGTTTCATTATCCTGTCCCAGTAACTGCTTTGTCTTCCCACAGTTCCGTCGGTTCGAAATCTCGTACCTTATATCATACCATATTTTGTCTGCATTTACATCAGGGAATTGGAGAATTTCGCTGATTGCCCATCCGGCATTTTTATAGAAACAAGCGCTATCCTGCCTGCCGGGCAAAAATTTGATAATTCCGCCCGGTATGTGGAATAGCGCCTGTTTCCAGTTTTCGATCGTTTTCTAATTTTTCTTAATTTCCTAATCCCAGTCGCCCACATACAGGCGTGTGCCAGTCTGCCAAGCTGTTGGTTCATAGATCGTCCAAATTGGATATGGATATGCTTTTCCTTGCAGAGAATCATCTATTGCGATCGTCTGATCAACGCCATTGGTGCCTGTTTTGGACGACAGGTCAGCGGCACCTGTCCTGGTAATACTGAAATAGCTGTCCTTTACAGAGTTGCTGTCTACATACGGTACGCCGATGATTGCTTCGCTTAACTTCGGCAGATACCAGCATTCTTCCGGAACCGAAAGACTGCCAGCTTCCAGCTGTGCGCCCTGCCACCAGGTATTGTTCAACTGACCAATATAGTGTCCAAGGAACATTGAGGTTCCAGCCGCTTTCACACTTCCTGTTGTGTAGCAGTTCGAAAGAACCAGTTTTGCAGAATCATATTTTCCAAATAAACCGCCTGCGATGGCATTATATGTATTCGTTCCACACGCATCCGCTGCACTGAAACTCTGTATTACCGAAATCGGACCATCCATCCACCCCACGAGGCCTCCGGCACACCAGCCGCCTGACACATTCTTTCTATCCGACAGCACTTCCGCACCACTTTCCGTATAACCGTAAGAACGGTTCCGTCCGCCGACATAACTGTTTTCAATGCTGAATTCTTTCCCGGCAGTTCCGCCATTCTGGTTGTTTTTCAGGTATCCATACAAACCTCCGGCGGTTCCAGTTGTATCCACATACCCAGAGAAGAAGCTGTTTTCCAACTTCATCTGACCAGAGCTCTCGGCAAAGCCGACCAGACCTCCGCTAGCATCGGTTCCCTGTATCCGTGCATTTTTTCCTGAAACATATACGTGATTCATCACTAAATCACTTACTTTTGCTTCCCCGATCAAGCCTCCGGTTTTTCCTCCGCTTATTTGCAGCGTCGGTGCATCTACAACTACATGGTCGAGTGTCAGACTGCCACTATTCGTGCTTCCAACCACCGCGCCTGTTGCCAACGTTCCAGAAATCCGGGATTTTTCTCCATATATATGGATATTTTTAATCGTTAGATAGCTGTCCGCCGAAGTGCCTGCCTGTGCCACCAGCCCTGCTGTATTCTGCCCCTGACAGGAAATGTCCGGATCCTTCAGATTCAAGTTTGATATCGTCAGATGATCCGTCTTCTGAAATAAAGCCGCACCATTCCAGGCAACAGGAGTTATCTTTAAGCCTGCAATCGTATAACATTCACCCAGTTTTGCTTTTTCTTTCTCATCCACCTCCGCATCATAAGAGATAATATCCGGGTTGTTAATCGGCCAGAAACTTCCACCTTCATACTTGGAATTTCCCGGACTGTAGATCGTCATCTCTCCGTATGCATCTTTCACCTCTTTGCAATACGCTTCCGTCTGCGAGGTAATCGAATCATCCTCCTGCCAGAGAATATTATCAGTCTGGATGACCCGTGTGATCTTTAAACCACCATAGCCTTCTCCGCAGAAATTCAGATTCTGCAAATGACGTCCATTGGCGACCTTAACCGTATAGGTATCCGTTCCATCATCATTGGGTTCAATTACATCGGCAAAGCAGCTGTTGAACTTATATGAGAGCTTTGTATTTTCTGTCGGTGGATAGCCATCCTCGCTCAATTTTACGATAACATTTTCTCCATTTATGTAACCTCCCGGCTGATAACCTCCCCAGGTACCCAGACTACAGAAATTTCCACCCTCACGTGATAAATCATCCAGATAGAAACGCAATTTCAACTTTTTCTCTTCCGTTATGCCTATTTCAAAACGATTTACCCTGTTTTCTGCAGCAAAGCTCGTCCAACTGCCATTTGCCTCATTTTCTGCACAGCTGGCAGCTTTCTCTTCCGTATCTACAAAGCAAAATTTTGATCCCGTTCTCAGAGTATTTTCCTGCAAATCACCAGTATTGACTTGGAGAACATACCACATCGTTTTACCGCTCAATTCGCCGGTAATCGAAAATATCAGATGTATTCTCTGATTTTCTTCAAGCGGAGACGGAGAGACATAATCGATATGCAGCCTGTTTCCAGTATGCAGCGCCTCTTCGTTCTCGCCCTTGTCCCAGTCCCCGACATGGTTATTCAGAAACCACGAAAATCCCTTTGAAGCGTCCTGCGCAGCAAGTTTTTCCGCTACTTTCTGGATCGTCGGCATGGGATAAATCGGTATTTCTGCTTTCTTTAATTCTGGATCATAGGGATATGTATTCTCGCTGTCTGCACCCGTTCCCTCAGCACCAAACAGTTCTGAAAGTTCTTCTGCGTATGCGAGCACATATTTCTCATTCACCTTACTGCACACATAACAGCCCGGATAAACTGATTTTTTGTTTGTTCCCGTACCGCTCGTCTCCGACGGCAGCCTTCCATCCGTTCTACTTGCATAATCATAGAACGCAACAAACGCAGGTGCTTTCATCGCCGGATTCTCTGTTTCATCCGCTGCCGTTCCGCTTCCATCCTCCGTTTCATCCGATTTTTCCTCAGCCGTCGGCGAATACACCGACGCCGACACATATGTATTCGCTATCTGACTGTCTGCCGGAAGCTGTGCGGCGAGACCTCCTGCGAATCCGCCGGTATATGCCGCTACATTATAACGTCCGGTAAGATTCTCAAAGGCTGCATTGGCATTTGCCCCATTCCCCGGTTTCTGGGATGTGTCAAACTTCTTGTTTGCTGTATGACCGCCGACATAACAGCTCTGAATCTGCACCGTGGGACCGCTTGCGGCGGCTGCAGTTGATGCTTTCTCAACAGTTCCGACCAGACCGCCGGCGTACATGCCTTCCACATAGAGTGCCGCTGCGCTGTCGGTCAGAGAAATTTCCCCCTTTGCCGTGCCGATCAGGCTGCCCGCCGTTCCCTTTAAAGCGCGGATCCGGTATTTGCTTTCTTCCTCCTGCTTCAGATCTGCCGCTTTTTCTGTGCTGCTTCCCAGCTTATCACGGAAATGATTCTCCGCCAGTGCATCCTGGACGGTCAGAGTGACGCCCTCAAATGTGCCCACCAACGCACCGGCAGAAGCGCCGGTCTGCTCTGCCTGTACCTGCGGATATTCAATCTGCACATTTTTAATTTTCACCGTTGCCAGATTCGTAGTTCCCCGGGAATCCGTTCCCGGCGTCACCGCACCAATCAAAGCGCCTGCACTCGCCTTCGTCCGGACCACCGGCTGGCAGATCAGCAGGTTTTTAACACTCATATCCTGTGTTACCGTTCCAAACAGTCCACCCGTCCCATCTACTGCTGTGATTGAACTCCCCGCCGTTTTTCCTACCTGCAGACCATCGATCCGGTATGTATTTCCCTGATAGTCCAGTGGATACGGCAGACTAAGCGGAAGATAGCTTCCCGCCTCCGTGATATATGCCTGTGCCGTCGGGTTCGTCCGATCTGCATTCGTTTGATCCGTCACCCGGTAGGCAATCGAGATGGTTTCCGCATTCTGATTCAAAAAATTCGAGCCAAATGCCGTATGTAGCTTCGCCACATGTCCGCAGTAACCGCTCTCGTCCGCAATATTTTCTCCCGCTTTCCAGGTCAGATCACTATTCTGCATCGCCGTAACCGTTTTGGATGTAGTCACCGCCCCAGTGTACAGCTGATCCGGATCCCAGCCTGAAACCCGCTCATCCAGATTTTCCAGATGGCGGAAGCTGCCAATCTCCGCGCTTCGGTCCGTACTGATCGATGCAAAGAGGCTGCTGCCGGATTCTATATTGCTCGTTTTAACCTGCGAAAGCGCTTCATTGTTGAAAACCTGCGCGTACACAAAGATATTTTCGCCCGGAATAAAGGAGGCAAAACCTCTTTCATCCTGCTGAAATATCATATCCGTCTGTGCCGGCTGGTTGAAATCCATAAATTTGAATCCTGTACTTGTGCCCGTGCCGGCTGGCGCCGCTATGTCATCCAGAATGACCTGATACGTTCCATCCGAATTGCCCGAAGCTCCGGACACCTTCGCCACACGCGCCGAGCGGCTGGTTTCCGGGGGATTGATCTCGATGTATCCGGTTGTACCGCTCTTTTCTCCCTTTACAAACAGACTCAGTGAATGTTCATTTTTATTCGGATCCTCGATTTTTGCATATAAAATATCATCATTCACCAGTTTCACTGTCGGCGCCTCGAATTCCTCCACCGGCAGTTCCGGGACTTCCAGATTTCCTGATGCGTAATATCCGATCGGCAGTTTCTGATCCTTATAATTGGAGTTAGCTCCCGTAAACCGCTCCCGTTTTCCGGCATCAGACGCCGCCGCCAGAAGTGCCTCGCTTCCGATATCCGTCTGCACAAACTGATAACGATCCGAATACCACACCTCGCGGACCAGTCCTGCCTCCGGATCATAGAAAATAAGATAGCTCCCGTCTCCACGGACGGTCTCATCAATCGATCCAAACGGAAGAAGGCGCTGCCGGATCTCCTCGGTCACATTCGCAGATGCCAGCGCCATCTCACCGCCAGACTCTTCTTGTTCCGATTCAGGCTGCCCTGCCTGTTTTTCCGGCACATAGAGAACCCCGTAGATATTTCCCTCTTTCTCCTCCGCCAGCACTGTATTATCTACCGAAATTCCCAGCTTTGCCTGCTTTTGATCGTCTGAAAATTCCCCCTGTGCCTCCATATGGAGCAGACGCGGAATCGTCCCACTGGAGACCTCCAGTGTCAGATGATTCTGCGCCGCCAGAAAGATCTCCTTCGCCGTCTGATCCATCTCCAGACGGCGGAGCTTTCTTTGGTAATGAATCACCGCAACAAAAGAAAGACTGGCAAGAATACCGACAATCGCAATCACCGTCAAAAATTCCGCCAGTGTAAACGCCGCCCTTCTCTTCTGTTTGTTCTGTCTCTTCTGCTCCATCTGTCCTCGTTCCTCTTTTTATTGTAACTGTTCAGTACCTTCACAGTCACGCGCAGACCTGCTGAACAGTTAGTTTTTATTTTATTTCTGATCCAGATTGACTGCACGCACGGTCAGGTTAATCGGCTTTACCACCGCTTTCCGGGAAGTTCCCATCGTATCTTTTTTCCGGTAGATCGCCAGATTTTGAACCGTAAAGCATGCTGTCTCCTCCGAATAGGTATAGCCGTCAAATGCCGTATAGTATTCATCCGAAATCGCCGCCTGCGTCAGCAAGGATATCTTATTATACGCATCATCGTAAGTATAATCCCCATACCATTTTTCAATGCCCGTGCCAGACCAGTCTGTCGCACTGAAGTGCAGCCACAGGTGGCTGTTTCCACTCCGCAAAAGAGGTGTTACCAATTCTCCTGTTGCGGAAGTCCCGGCAGAATTTTTCACTTCCAGCGCATTCGCAAATTCATCGGTCATCAGCTGCGCCGTGAGCGACAGCGCCTGCTCTGCATCTGCCTGTTCCTGCGTCCTCTGGTAAACATTTTTTACCATCATCACGCCGCCTCCAAGCACCGTGCCGATCATACCGAGAATCACAATCGCCGCCAGAAGCTCCGTCAGCGTCATACCGTTCTGTGACCGGAGTTTTTTCTGACATACTGAAAAGAGCTTCCGGTGACCCTTGGATGCCGTCTGTTTCTGCTGCCTGCAATGCCTATTTCTGCATCTGCGGCATTCACATCTCTCCTGTCCCATCTCTGTCTCCTCTATCGGTATCTGTAAAGCAGCTCTTGTAAGTTTACCTCTTCCTCTTCTGCATCCGAATCAGCCTGGCTCACATACAGCACGATGGGATACTGTCCCGTCCGGTAATTCGTCTGTGTGCCTGTCTGGTAGGCATTTGACGCCAGGCTTTTCTTCATGCCGCCGGTTCCAGATGCCTCCAGCTCCAGAACATATCTGCCCGACGCCTGTTTCGCTGTCCGGTTGTTCTCCAGCTGATTGCGGCTGTCATAATAGCTCGCCATCTGCTCTTCGCCCTGCCGCAGCATCCTGCCGGACGCCAGAAATGCACTCAGAAACATCGTCATTCCCAGTGCAATCACAAGAACCGATATCAGTACCTCTGTCAGTGTCTCTCCCGCATTGGCACGCAGCTTTCTTCCAGCTGCCCATTCCATTCTACTTATCATCCTGCAGCAGCTCCTTCTCTATTGTTCCGTTCTGCCAGCGGATCGTCGTGATGATGGTCGTCGTCGTGATCGTGTAGGAATCATCGTCATCCGAATCTCCGTCATCGCCCTTTACTTTGACCTCTACTGTGACCATCTCACTCTCGGAGCTATGTGCTGCTTCCAGCTCCAGCCGTTTCTCGCACCGCTCTTCCTTCTTGTCATCCGCCGTTACTGTATCTGAGATAACCGCCTTGATTTTATAATGATCCGTCATCCACAGGCGTACACTGGTCTTTAACGGACCAATCGTGTTCCCGCTCATTCCGGCTTTCTTCACTGACAGGGTAAAATCTTTGTACGCCATTTCTTCCTCCGATGCATTCTCCCCGTCTGCCAGCTTCCGATACTCATTATTTCTATAAATATCCACGATCAGTGAATCGAGAACCGCGCTATTCGCACTCTCTGGGCTTGACAAACCCGAATCCGTTCCATAGAACTTTTGCCACGTCGCCTCATTATCCGTGTTTTTCCGGCTGCCGACGTAGTAGCAGTAAAAATCATCCTCATCGTCTTCCTCGTCATCCCGGCTGTCATGCACGATCACTTCCTTGATCTTGACTATATTCTCCGTCTTCTGCAGCTCATCCCGCAGAAATGCCGCCGCCGAGTCCACCGCATACCTCTTCTGGTCCTCCCTCGGGAGGTGGCGGTTCTTTCCAGCCGACGCGGAAGCGGACGCCAGAATGATCGACGCGCCCACCCCGCAAAACACAAAAAACAGGAGCGCCGCCATCAAGCTGGCGCCATCCTGATTTTTCATACGCCTAAAAACCTGCCTCCAGATTTCCGGGCGTTTTTCACTGTTCTCTGCTTTTTTCATGCTTTATTCTCCCAGCGCCGCCTCTGCCGCTGTCTCAAGGTCCGAACGCTGCAGGTTCGACACATCCGCATTTGCCAGTCCCGACGGTGCCTGCGTCTCCTCCGGTTCCAGCTCCAGACCTTCCTCCGATTCCGCATCGTAGCGGGTCTCAAAATAGGTCAGCTGGAACGCCACCGCCACTGAGTGGATGCGGATATCCTCTAACTCTTCATTTTCCAGATCTTTATCATCCTGAATGCTCAGATCCTCGATCAGACAGCGGTACGGTCCTTCGACCACCTCATGAAGCATCGAAACAGCGTGATCAAACGAATCCGCCGTAAAAGAAATATTCATCGCGCGGCGGATCTCCATTCCGTCCACCTGCGGCTCTGAATACTGGAAAGTAAAATCATACGCATTCGCAAAAATACGGTTCAGCTCCTCCGTCTCCGTCTTGAAATGATTGTAGGCCGGAACCATCGGCGCATTCGATGTCTTGTTTTCCTCGATCTCTTCCTCCATCTGCCGGATCTGCATCGCTTTCATCTGCTCCAGCTGAATCTGGGCATCCAGCTCCGCCGTGTCCGCCGCCTCAATCCGCCTCTGCACCGGCAGGTAAAATCCGGCATAGTAGCCGCCCGCGATCAGGGCAAAGACTACAACCAGCAGCACTATTTTCTGTGTTTTTGTTAATACATATTTCCCTAACGAATTCATTTTTCTTTGCCCTCTTCTGGTTCGTTAAAAAATACAGCCATTGACACTCCCACCTGCTTCAAGGATGCCAGAGCTCTCTCTTCGCCATCTTTCTTCACTGTTTCCTCCAGCGAAGCGGTCACATAGCGCGCATTCGGATCCGCCTGTGCATCACGGACCAGCTGCGAAAAGAGTGTACCATTGGGAATGGTTCCTTCCAATGACATCTGATCCGAGGTGATCGAAACACTCGAAACTGCCGTCAGCGGGAAAATCTGTGATTTCAGGGAATCCAGCATCATCCGGCGGTCCGGAAGCTTACTCTCTTCCTCATTCAGATACCCATTTCCATAATGCGCGTACTCTGCCAGGACCTCACCGTACACCTCGTTGGATTTCTCCAATGTACGAAGCTCCTTCTCTGTCGCCGCATAAACCGCCTCTGCCCGGTCTGCCTCCTGCAGGGGAAGCATTACGCCAAATCTCGAAAATCCGTAGACAAAAACCATAAAAACGGCAAACGCGCCCAGCTCCGCCGCTATTTTCCCTTTTTTAGTCTGCTTCTGATACAGATTGATGCGCCGTTTTTTCGGATACTTCGGACCGCCAATCTGCATATTCGCGATTGATTTTAAATCAGCCACCGCTCTTCCTCCTTATGCAAGTAATACACCGTATGCCTGTGGGCTGTCGATCCACTCGTCTTCCTCATCCAAAGAGACCTCCGGCAGAAGCTCCGCCACACTCCGCACCGGCAGATCCAGCGTTTCTTTCAGCGCATCAATCAATTCCCCGTATCGTGCGCCTCCGCCGCAATAATAGAGGCTGTCGATCGTATTATTCACATTGTTGAAGCTATAAAAGTTCAAAACTCGCATGACCTGGACGGCGCGGGTCCGGTACTGCTCCTCCAGCACAGCCGCCATCTTTTCTTTGTCGGTCTCCTCGCGGTTTTCTTCCTCCACCTCAATTCCCAGTTCCTGCATCTTGTTCTTATCTCCCAAACGGATCTGCTCGATCTCCTCACAGCCCGGCTCCATGGTACGGGTAATATCATAGATCCCCTGGCGAAAGAAATGGATCCGCAATGCTTGGGTTCCCAGATCGAGAATCGCATAGTCTTTCACAGTTTCCGATTTTTCTGCCCCCTCTGCGTTCTCTTTTTCTTCCTTTTTATGAGGTTCTGCATTCAGCTTTGTCTCCAAAGCCTTCTTCTCATCCGCCATTCTCTCTTCTGTATATTCCAGAATCCATTCCAGTCCCAGCACGGCCGGAACCAGACCGACCAATTTCAAGTGTGCCATCTTGGCCAGTTTTTCAAATTGCTGCGACAGCTCTTTCGTACACGCCGCACCAATCAAATCCATTTTTTCCTGATCCGCATAGATCATCGCATAATCAAAGACGTACTTATCCATCTCGTTTCCGATATAATCATGGAACTCATATGGAAGATTCAGCCGGAGCTGTTCCTCCGTCATCAGCGGCAGCTCAAAGCGCCGCACATACGCGTCCTCCTGCCGGATGACAAACACGACGTTCCGGCAGCGGATCGCATACTCCTTCAACAAATCCTTTATTAAATCCGCATATTGACGCATATCGTTCCGGTCGATCCCCTCGACCCGCTCGCTGATAAATTCGCGAAGCTCGCCATTTTCCGCATATGCAATCTTGATACGGTAATGTCCAATCTCAATTCCTAAACAATTCCTCATCTCTGCACTCCCTTTAAAAGAGCCCTGTATACCATTGTGTCCATATATCTCCATACAGCAGCATACAAAAACATGCCGCCGCAATCGCCGGTCCAAACGGAATTTTCTCCCTCCGACCGATGACAGAACCTGCAATTCCCAGCACACAGCTGAGAATCAGGAAAAATAATACCTCCCAGGCGGAACGCATATACAGTCACGTCGCAAAAAAAAGTTTTACATCGCCGCCCCCCAAGCTTTCTTTTCCGGTCAGGCGGTCAAACAGCAGGGAAAGTGCCAGCATACTGACAGCCAGTCCGGCACCGGTCAGAACTCCCCGCAGCATCTGTCTTCCCGGTTCCGGTAAGCCCAGCGCCGTGCCGAAAAAGATCAGGATTCCGGCTATCTGAAGCCGGTCCGGTATGATCCACGCATGCAGATCTGTGAGTGTCAGACATAAAAGCACCATCCAGAGCAGAATTCCCCGCAGTGCCAGCACCGAGACATCGTACCGGTACATAATCAGGCAGCATGCAATTCCTGAAACAAGTTCCGTCCAGAATGCCTCCGCCGGGATCTTCGCTCCGCAATAACGGCACCTGCCCCGCAGGCACAGCCGTGAAAAAAGCGGTACCAAATCCAGTACTCCCAGCACATGACCGCAGGCATCACAGTGGGATCTCCCTTTCAAAACGGACGTTCCGTTTAACATCCGCCCTGCCAGACAGTCTGTAAAACTTCCGAGCGCACAGCCCAGAATAAAAGTAATCATCAAAATGTAAATTGTTAAAAATGTGGTTTGATGCAGCATCAATGGAATATCTCCTGTCCGTACCCATGTTCTGTCTGTTTGTAAATCCCCAATATTTTATATCTTCCAAGATATGTAAAACGCTATCTTTATCTTAAAACGCCCAATTTCATTTCTTTTATTTGGCGCCAAATCCCGGCTTTGGACCAAATGGATTCTGGCTGGTTCCCCCAACTTCATTTCCCTCATAGAAAGGAGCGGTCTGAAGCGGAGACGTATTCGCATATGGATTAGCCGCCGGATTTCCGATGTAAACCAGAATATCTGTACACGGTGTCTTGGCTTCCATCGCCGTCTTCCGGTATTCCTGCCCCAGGTCATTTACCTTCTTTGTTCCACTTCCCTGTGCGTACTCAATGTGCGCGTTCTCTCCCTCTGCCTGACAGACAATCTTTCCCTCTTTTACATTGTATCGGTAATAGCGGTATTGCTTCTGCGGCTGGTTCTCGTAGCGTTCCAAGCTTTCCTTGCTTCCATACAGCATTGCCACGGCCGCCGCCTTCGCCGCACGGACATTCGCCTGATTGGCTGCGATGACCGCTTTTTTCCGCTGTGCCGTAAAAATCGGAATACTGATCGCCGCCAGGATCCCTACGATCGCTATCACCACCAGCAGCTCTGCCAGTGTAAAACCGTGTTGGTTCTTTTTCATTTGCTCACCCACTTTTTATCAAAATGACCTGCTGACTTTGTTTTGATTCGTGCGTTGCAGGCCACGCTTATGTATCTGACAATGAATGGATTTTTCAATCCTGAAAAATTTATGATGTGAACATCACTTTCATTCTAAACCTTCATGCGCCTGGCAGTCAGGTGTACCACCACAAATGAAAGCTCTGGCAGGTGCATTTAGCAAAAATGGATGGGAAAACCCCATCCATTTTCTCCACGTATGTGGTTATTTACGAACACTAATTTTTTCCTTTTCCAACATACAGTGTAATAATCGCACCATTGATTTCATCTTTATCACTAGATGCTGTTCCATCTTTACTCGGCTTAATTGATACACTAAACAAATCGTACTTTTCTTTTCCATCAACATCATTAAGAGTTTTTTCTTCAGTAGCTTTTGGTGTTCCCTTTACTACAGTAGCCTGTCCTGTACTAATGTCATAATCATATTTAATTTCTGAAGCTGAATCTGCACTGTCTGTCAGATACTGAGCAACCGCTGCCGCCTTTGCTGCTCTCATATTTGCCTGATTCGTAGCCTTTCTAGCCTTGCTCAGCTGTGCCGTAAACACCGGAATCGAGATTGCAACCAGGATGCCCACGATTGCAACAACCACCAACAGCTCAGCCAGTGTGAAACCTTTTTTGTTCTCACGAACTTTCTTGATTAAGCCTTTCATAAAATCAATCTCCTTATTGTATAGTATTATATTAATGAACAGAGAATTATCTCTGCGCCATCCATCCTCTGCTGTATCACATTTCACATGTGTGCAGTCAATTACGCTTACATCAGATCGTACATCGTAAAGATAGGCAGATAAATCGACACTACGATGATACCCGCAAAAATCGCAAGCACCACCAGCATCGTCGGTTCCAGCAGTGCCAGAAGCCGCTGAATTCGATAATCCGCCTCGTTGGCATAATAATCGGCAACATTGTCCAGTGTCTCCTCGAGCTCACCGGTTTCTTCTCCGACGGAACACATATCGACCATCGTCGGCGGGAAATATTTCTTTCCCTGCAGACATTCCACCAGACTGCGTCCCCGCTCGATTCCTTCGCGCATGGAGCGGACATCCTCGCTCAGAAGTGCATTGTCCATGACCTTCGCCGTCGTGTCAACCGCCTGATTGATCGTGATACCCGCTGCCAGAAGCACCGACATTGTATTGGCAAACTGCGCTGCGCCGTTCATCTGGTTGATCGCGCCCACAAGTGGAAGGGATAACATGATCTTTGCTTTCTCAATCCGTCCCTGCGGCGTATTGCCGTAGACCTGCGAACCAATCTTCAAAAACGCCAGCACCGCCAGCATCAGCAGCCACCACTTCGCAAAGAAATGGGAAGTCGCGATCAGCATCCGCGTCATCAGCGGCAGCGTACCGCCCAGATCGGCAAATACATCTGCCAGTGTCGGGATAACCTTCGCCATGACGATAATCAGGACAACCACCGCAACCGCAACGACAAACAAAGGATAGGTCATCGCTCCCTTGATTTTCTCCGTCGTCTTGTAGGACTTTTCGTAAAACTTCTGAAGCCTGTCAAAGGATCGTTCCAGCGTACCAGACTGCTCGCCTGCCCGGATCGTCTCGATAAATGTGAGCGGAAAACGGTCGCTATACTTTTCCAGCGCCGACGCAACGGTACTTCCGGCAGCTACTTCCTCTGCCGCAGCCCCCATGATCTTCCGGATCCGCTTGTCCTCATTCTGATCTGCCAGCATACGCATCGCGCGTGCCACTGTCATGCCCGAATGAAGCGTGATCGCAAACTGTGAACACAGGATCGCCAGCTTCTTCGTCTTGATCCGCCTGCTTCCGATCTCCATCTCCAGGAGACTGCCGTCATCAGGTCTTTTCTT
>OGMN01001608.1_pt1 | contig 15891 bp, 10 predicted proteins | sample 1573211 | NCBI WGS metagenome assembly OGMN01 (sample SAMEA2581876, study PRJEB24529) | metagenome | biome: Human gut stool | place: China | collected 2011
TGCTGATGTTCGGTAACTTGGTGAAGGAAATCGGTAGCAATACTTCTCGCTTGTTTGATGCCGCATCTAACAGCATTATGAATGCGGCTACTATTTTCCTGGGTATTTCAGTTGGTGCAACCATGACTACCGATGCTTTCCTGAACTGGACGACTATCGGTATCGTAATAGGTGGTTTCTTAGCTTTTGCACTTTCAATCTCAGGTGGTATTTTCTTCGTAAAGATATTCAATCTGTTTACGAAAAAGAAAATTAATCCGTTGATTGGAGCAACCGGTCTTAGCGCTGTGCCAATGGCCAGTCGTGTAGCCAATGAAATTGCCTTGAAATATGACCCGAAGAACCACGTGTTGCAATATTGTATGGCAAGTAACATTTCGGGTGTAATCGGATCGGCTGTGGCAGCTGGTGTACTGATTTCATTTCTTGGATAAGTAAACGTGATTTAGCTTCTTTGGACAGGATTACAAAGAGATAACTGTCAATTTGCAGGATGGAAATCTCTTTGTAATCCTGTCTTGTTTTTGTAAGAATTTCTCAGGAGGTCTACCCGTTTGAAAACTTTTGAATGACTTAATTATACTGTATGAAAAAAACTATATTGTTTAACCTTAGTTTCGTTTTTCTGATGTTGTTAGTCTCTTGCCATAAAGAGATGGAAGTGACTTCTTTTGAAAATGTGACAGAAAGTGTAACCCTGCAGTCGGTAGTAGGGGACGAGGCTATTATTTTATTTACAAGTTTTGGCACATGGAATGTTACGACAGATGCGGTGTGGTTAAGTTTGTCTCCCTTATCGGGTGAAGCTGGGGAAGGACAAGTAAAAGTTACAGCTATTTTTGAGAACAATACAAATAAGTTACGAGAAGCAAAAGTAAAGTTAAGTTCGGGAGATGAAGTTTGCGAAATATCCGTTTTCCAAGAGATTGGTGATTATGTGCTTCCCGAAAAAGATGAGTATCTTGTGGATGTCGATGGAGGTATGTTTACTATCCGTTTCGAGACGAATGTAGAAGCGGAAAAACTGAAAGTATATACATCTTCGGAGCCAGGAAGCTGGTTGAGGCAAGAAAGCTCTTCTCGTTCAGCAACGACTGAAACACAAGAGGTGACATTGAATGCTGCTCCTAATAGGGGAGGAATGTCACGGTCGGCCTATTTACTTTTTATTAAAGAAGAAGATGGAGTGCAGAAAGAACTAGCTACGGTTAAAATATCTCAGCTAGGAGGACAAGTGCTTGAGTCAGTTGATTACTCAGAAGACGGTAAAATAGATACTTTGCAGCAGCATACTAAAGGGGATGGTATTCCAATTGTGTTGATGGGGGATGGTTTCGTGGACCAGGAATTGGCTAATGGAACTTATCGGAGCGTTATGGAAAAAACTATGGAGAATCTGTTTACTGAAGAACCCGTGAAATCTCTGAGAGAATATTTTGACGTGTATATGATTAATGCGGTATCTGAAAATAATGATTTTGGCATGGGATATAAGACAGCCTTCAGTTGTAAGCTGACAGGTGGAAATAGTACAACGATTACGGGTGATGATGCTTCTGTACAAGTGTATGTGGGAAAGGTATTAAAAGAAGAAAAAAGGAAAAACTGCTTGGCGGTAGTGGTGTTAAATACTTCTGCTTATGCGGGTACCACTTATTTCGGATATCAGGATGGAAATGGTAAGTTTATAGAGTTTTCCATTGCTTATTGTCCGGTCATTGAAAGTCTGGAGAGTGAATATTTCCGGCAAGTATTGGTACATGAAGCGATTGGACATGGTTTTGGAAAACTGGAAGATGAATATGTATATCCGGAAAAAGGAAGTGTTACTACATTGGAAATGCAGCGGATACGCATCATGCAAGCGAACGGATGGGCGCAGAATGTGGATTTTACCGCATCGGCGGATACTGTTCTTTGGGCTCCTTTTTTAACGGACTCTCATTATCAGAATGAGCATTTAGGTGTTTATGAAGGGGCTTGTACTTATTCTGAAGGAATTTATCGCCCATCCGAAGATAGTATGATGAACTCAAATACGTGTGCTTTTAATGCGCCTTCCCGTAAATCACTTTATGAAAAGGTGATGAAAATAGGAACGGCTGTAGAAGAGGTGACATACGAAGACTTTGTGGCATTTGATATAGCTCATCTTCCTGAAATGATGCCTATGGCAAATTATACACGTGTTACATCCGTTGGCTATCCATTTGCACGTCCGGTATGGGTAAGCGGGCAGCGTTTCCGTTAGTTTCTGCCTAGATATTCGTTGATGACGGCCAGAAAATCCTTTCCGTATTTCTCTTTTTTGAATTCTCCAATTCCGCTAATCTCACCAAATGCCTCAATGTTGCTGGGCTTCTTCAGGGCAAGCAGATGCAGGGTTTTGTCGGATAGTACAATGTAAGCTGGAATGGCCAGCTGGTCGGCCAGTTTTTTGCGGAGCTGACGAAGTGCTTCAAACAAGCCTTCATCTTCATCTTCAAATACGGTGGGGGTGAATAAAGGTACAGGAGAAGCTGTTTTGTTTTCTTTGGCATAGCCTTTCTTTCCATAGCCTTCTTCTCTTTTAATGACTACCAGTGGTGCGCGTTCTTTTCCGAACAATACTTTTCTTCCGGTTTCTGTAATTTTTAAATGATTGCTCTCGTTATAAGCGATTTCAAAATATCCTAAATTTAACATCTGGAGCAAGTAATCTTGCCAGTCTTTTCCAGGCACATCCCTGCCTGCTCCGTAGGTTTTCAGTTTGTCATATCCTTTTTCCATGATTTCCTGACTGGCATATCCTTTCAGGATGTCAATTAAAGTGCGGGTACCGATTTGTTGGTCGGCACGGGCAATGGCACTTAATGCTTTTTGCACAATGATGGTACCATCGAAGCGTTCAGGAGGGTTCTTGCATACATCGCAGTTTCCACAGTCATGATCCATGGTTTCTCCGAAATAGTTTAGAAGAATTCTCCGTCGGCAAATGTCGGATTCTGCGTATTGTTGCATGCGGTTCAACTTTTCCAGGTTGATTCCTTGCTGGTTACTTTCTGCCGCAAACCTTGATAACAGAATAATGTCGCCAAAAGAGTAAAAGAGAAGGGTTTCGCTAGGAAGTCCGTCGCGTCCTGCTCGGCCGATTTCCTGATAAAAATTTTCTATACTCTTAGGCAGGTTATAATGGATGACCCATCGGACATTAGACTTGTCAATTCCCATACCGAATGCAATGGTCGCGCAGATAATCTGCACACGATCATTAATGAAATCATCTTGTGTAATTTCCCGCTGTTCGTTTGACATTCCTGCATGATAAGCTGCGACATCGAATCCTTCCTTCTCAAGTAATTGAGCCACTTTTTCAGTTCCATTTCGGCTCATGCAATAGATAATTCCACTTTCATTACGGTGTCTGCGCAGGAATTTGACAATGGCTTTGATTTTTTCCTTCTGTTGATATCCTCTTTTTACTTCCAGACTTAAATTGGGACGGTCAAAAGAAGAAATAAAGATTTCAGGGTTGCGCATTTCCAGTTGCCGTATAATATCCTCTCGAGTAATCTTGTCGGCGGTTGCAGTCAGGGCTACTACTGGGACATTGGGAAAATATTGTCGTATAGCTTTCAGTTGTGTATATTCAGGACGGAAGTCATGTCCCCAATGAGAAATACAATGGGCTTCGTCAATGGCAAACAGGGATATATTGATGTCGCGTAACAGATAATTCATTTCCGACATCAGTCTTTCGGGAGATATATACAGTAGTTTTACCCTTCCTTGTAGGCATTCAAAGTAAAGCTGGGCGTTGGTGGCGTCGTCATTTGTGCTATTTAATGCACGAGCTACGATACCATTAGCCTGTAGAGATTCCACTTGGTCTTTCATGAGAGAAATTAATGGGGAAACGACAACGGTGGTTCCCTCCATCAAAAGAGCCGGTAGCTGATAACACATGGATTTTCCTCCTCCTGTCGGCATCAGTACTAATGCATCTTTCTTTTGAAGAATTGTAGAAATGATTTTTTCCTGTAGTGGACGAAAAGAAGTATACCCAAAATAAGATTTGAGTGTTTTCAGCATTTGTTCTCTCATGTTTTTAAATTTTGTGCACAAAGATATATAAAAAAATAAAAAGTTGCCGTTTTATCGTATTCTTGTGCGAATATAAGGTTTTTTGATAAAGTTTTCAGGGTTATTGTTGCGAAATCAAAAAACTTCTACGATTTTTGTATAATTATGTTCTAATGACGTTTAAAAATGAATTAAGATGAGTACATCAGAAAGTTTTAATTATATAGTGGAACAGTTTGCCGATTTGCAACTGTTGCGTTATCGTGTGGATGGTTTTGAAAAGTTATCTTTAAAACAGAAAAAGTTGATTTATTTCCTTTCACAGGCAGCATTGGAAGGAAGAGATATTCTTTTTGACCAAAACGGAAAGTATAATTTGCAGATTCGAAAATTGCTGGAAGCGGTTTATGTATCCTATTCAGGTGACCGTAATAGTTCGGATTTTCAGGGGCTGGAAGTTTATTTGAAGCGCGTTTGGTTCTCTAGTGGCATATATCATCATTATGCATGTGATAAGTTTGTGCCTGCTTTTTCACCGGAGTTTTTGCGTGAGTGCATAGCACAAGTAGATGTGGCTGGTCTTCCACTGAAGGATGGTGAATCAGTTCAGGATATGTGTGACAAATTGTTTCCTGTAATCTTTGATCCTAAAGTTATGCCCAAACGTGTGAATCAGGCAGATGGAGAGGACCTGGTGATAACTTCTGCAGCCAATTACTATGAAGGGGTAACTCAGGATGAGGCTGAGAAGTTTTACATGATTCAGAAATTGGCAAGTGGTCCACATCCTGTTATGTATGGAATGAACAGTCGTCTGGTGCAAAAGGACGGAGTCATACAAGAAGAAGTCTGGAAGGTGGATGGCATGTATGGAGAAGCGATTGAAAAGATTATTTATTGGCTGGAAAAAGCCAAGTCAGTGGCTGAAAATGAAGCTCAGTGTGAAGTAATCCGTTTGTTGATTGATTTTTACCGTACGGGTGATTTGAAAACATTTGACACTTACTCCATTGCCTGGTTGAAAGATACGGAGTCTAAAGTTGATTTTGTCAATGGCTTTATTGAAAGTTATGGTGACCCGTTAGGAATGAAAGCAAGTTGGGAATCAATTGTGAACTTTAAAGATGAAGAAGCTACTCACCGAACGGAAGTTATCAGTCAGCATGCGCAATGGTTTGAAGATCACTCTCCAGTATCTCTTGCATTTAAAAAGGGAGTAGTACGTGGCGTTTCAGCCAAAGTTATTACAGCTGCCATGTTAGGGGGAGATTTGTATCCGAGTTCGGCGATAGGAATTAATTTGCCCAATTCAAACTGGATTCGCAGTCTGCATGGGTCAAAATCTGTGACTATCGGGAATCTTACAGATGCTTACAATAAGGCTGCAAAAGGAAATGGTTTCCGTGAAGAATTTGTGTACAGCCAGGAAGAAAAAGATTTGCTGGAAAAATATGCTGACATTACGGGTGACCTTCATACGGACTTGCATGAGTGTGTAGGACATGGATCAGGAAAACTGCTTCCAGGAGTTGATCCGGATGCCTTGAAAGCGTATGGCTCTACGATAGAAGAGGCACGAGCAGATTTGTTTGGCTTGTATTATTTGCCTGATGAAAAGCTGGTGGAACTGGGATTAACTCCTGATGAGGAAGCTTACAAGGCTGAATATTATGCTTATATGATGAACGGACTTCTTACGCAGATGGTACGCATAGAACCGGGCTGTGATTTGGAAGAAGCTCACATGCGTAACCGCCAGTTGATTGCTCGCTGGGCTTTGGAAAATGGTAAATCAATGAATATTGTGGAACTGGTGAAGAAAGATGGAAAAACTTATGTGAAAATAAATGATTATCTTCAGCTTCGCGGACTTTTTGCCGTGTTGTTGAGTGAGATTCAACGTATAAAGAGTGAGGGAGACTATGAAGCTGCACGTGCTCTTGTCGAAAAGTATGCAGTGAAACTGGATGCAGAACTTCATGAGGAAATCTTGAGCCGTTACCGTTCACTCCATCTGGCTCCTTACAAGGGATTTGTCAATCCGGTATATTGTCTTCAATATGATACCGAGGGACGGATTGTGGATGTAAAACTTGATTATACAGAAGGCTATACAGAACAGATGCTTCGTTATGGTCGTGATTATTCTAATTTGACTATTTGATTATGGCAGAAATACAGGATACAATCAGGGAAATAAAGTCGAAATTCCGCTTGTTTATGAATGGAATGGTTTCCCAAAGTATGCGTGAAAAAGGTATTGATTATAAACTGAACTTTGGTATTGAATATCCCCGTATTAAAGAAATAGCGGCAGATTATCCGTGTAATCATGAGCTGGCACAGGCTTTGTGGAAAGAGAACATCCGCGAATGCAAGATTATGGCCGGATTACTTCAGCCTGTCGAGGGTTTTTGTCGGGAAATCGCTGAAATATGGATAGAAGACATGCGTTATCCTGAATTGGCAGAATATACGGTAATGAATTTGTTCCAACGTTTGCCATACGCTTCGGAAGTGGTTTTTCCATGGATAGCCGATGAACGGGAATATTTTCAATTGTGCGGATATCTGTTGATGACTCGTTTGCTAATGAAGGGATGGACGCTGAATGAAAGAGCAGAAGCTGAATTCCTGGATCAGGCTTTTACCGTACTGGAAGGAGGAACTGAAATGCGTCAAGTAGCGGCTAAGGCTATATGTAAGTTTGCTTTACAGTCGAAGGCAAATTCTCGTACCGTACTTCGTATGTTAGGGAATTTATTGAAATCTTCTAAGCCGGAAATCAAAATGGTGGCAGAAGAAATAAAAAATGAGATAGAATATGGCTTGTAATCTTTCTAAATTACTCAAAAAAATATAACTTTGACCGCTGAACGATTATTGGGATGGAAGAGAATATAAAAGATACAGTCAAACAAATCCTTACAGAGTATTTGCAGAAGAACGGGCATCGGAAGACGCCTGAACGGTATGCTATACTTGATACTATCTATTCCATTAAAGGACATTTTGATGTTGATGAGTTGTACAGCTATATGGCGGAGAAGGAAAAGTTCCGGGTCAGCCGGGCTACTCTGTACAATACTATTATTCTGCTTATCGATGCAGGACTGGTCATCAAGCATCAGTTTGGCAACACTTCCCAGTATGAACGATCATATAATAATGAAACCCACCATCACATGATTTGTACCTGTTGTGGAAAGGTGTCGGAGTTTGAAGACGACAGCTTAAAGCAGGCTATTGCACAGACAAAATTGAAGGGATTTTATGCTTCACATTATTCTCTTTATATTTATGGTTTGTGTAGTAAATGTATGGCGGCTAAGCGGAAAAAGAAGTAGTATAAGGAATATATAAAACATAAAGAATCATGAAAGTAGATGTTTTGTTAGGTTTACAGTGGGGCGACGAAGGAAAAGGTAAAGTAGTCGATGTGTTGACTCCCCGTTACGATGTGGTTGCTCGTTTTCAAGGAGGCCCGAATGCCGGACATACTCTTGAATTTGAAGGTCAGAAATATGTGCTTCGTTCTATCCCTTCTGGAATATTCCAGGGTGATAAAGTGAACATCATTGGTAATGGAGTGGTACTTGATCCTTCTTTGTTTAAGGCTGAGGCTGAAGCGTTGGAAGCAAGCGGACATCCGTTGAAAGAACGTTTGCACATCTCTAAGAAAGCTCATCTGATTCTTCCTACTCATCGTATTTTGGATGCAGCATACGAAGCAGCCAAGGGAGATTCGAAAGTAGGAACCACCGGAAAAGGTATTGGTCCGACTTATACGGACAAGGTGAGCCGTAATGGATTGCGTGTAGGCGATATTCTGCATAACTTTGAAGAAAAATATGCAGCTGCCAAAGCTCGTCATGAGGCTATTCTGAAGAGCCTTAATTATGAATATGACATTACTGAACTGGAAAAGCAATGGATGGAAGGTATCGAATATCTCCGTCAGTTCCATTTGGTAGACAGCGAGCATGAAATCAATCGTTTGCTGAATGAAGGTAAGTCAGTACTTTGCGAAGGTGCTCAGGGAACTATGCTTGATGTGGATTTCGGTTCTTATCCTTTTGTGACTTCATCTAACACTATTTGCGCGGGTGCTTGCACAGGATTGGGATTAGGCCCTAACAAGATTGGTGAAGTGTACGGTATTATGAAAGCATATTGCACACGTGTAGGTTCAGGTCCGTTCCCTACAGAACTTTTTGATGAAACAGGCAAGACTATTCGTGATTTAGGTCATGAGTATGGAGCGGTAACAGGACGTGAACGCCGTTGTGGATGGGTTGACTTGGTTGCTTTGCGTTATGCGATTATGGTTAATGGAGTAACTCAGTTGATTCTGATGAAGAGCGACGTGCTGGATGGATTTGATACAATCAAGGCTTGTGTTGCATATAAAGTAAACGGAGAAGAAATTGACTATTTCCCGTATGATATTACAGAAGGGGTGGAACCTGTATATGCTGAACTTCCAGGTTGGAAAACAGATATGACGAAGATGACGAGTGAAGATGAATTCCCGGAAGAATTCAATGCATATATTACATTCCTGGAAGAACAATTGGGTACTCCGATAAAGATTGTGTCTGTAGGTCCTGACCGTGCACAGACAATTGAACGTTATATCGACTAATTTTTTGTTGACATAATATTTTGAAAGCCGTCCCTTTGGGGCGGCTTTTTTTATTTTCATTCTGTTAAATTCTGATTTGACAATTCTTTCATGTTATCCTTATTGAATTAATCATTCTGTTTGTTCTTTGTGTATGTTGGTTTGTAAGTTATTTAAATTTATTTTTCGTATTTCTCTTACGGTTTGATTTTTATTCCTGATTAAATGTTTCATATTTCTTTGATATTATGAATTAAAAATGAATTGATATTCGATTATGCTATGTCTTTTTGATTTTTGATTCTGTTTTTCGGTGATATTTTGTTGTTTATTTGAAGAAATATATATCTTTTCGATGTTGTTAATAGGTTTTAATATGTATTTATGAAGTATTATCAACTGAATGAGATTATTTTTATGTTTAATCAAAGGAGGGATTTATGAAAAGAAAACTAACATTGATGCTGGCCCTGCTGTTTGTATGGACGGGTGTAGCATGGTCGCAAGGAGTAACTGTAAAAGGTGTGGTAACTTCCGAAGAAGATGGGTTGCCCATTGTTGGGGCTTCAGTATTGGTAAAGGGGACTACCCAGGGAACCATTACAGATGTGGATGGTAACTTTATGATTTCAGGGGTGAAAGCTGACAGTAAGACCTTGATTGTTTCATTTGTGGGAATGAAAAGCAAGGAGGTGGCGATAAAAAAAGGTGAACTTAAGATTGTAATGAAATCAGATGCAGAAGTTTTGGATGAGGTAATGGTTGTTGCATACGGAACAGTAAAAAAATCAGCTTTTACTGGTTCTGCTACAGTTGTGGATCAGGATAAAATAAAATCTCCTGCTGTATCTTTTGATAAATCTTTGGCTGGACAGGTTTCTGGTGTGCAGGTTATGTCGAATTCTGGGCAGCCTGGATCTGGAACTTCATTTCGTATTCGTGGATCTGGTTCATTGAAAGCATCAAACGAGCCTCTTTATGTGATAGATGGGGTTGCTACAACTTCTACTGAATACAGTTCTATTGCGGAAGAAAATGAATCTAGCTCGAATATTTTGTCTTCTATTAATCCTAATGATATTGAATCGATTACGGTCTTGAAAGATGCAGCAGCTGCAGCTTTGTATGGATCGCGTGCAGCTAATGGCGTAGTTGTAATTACTACAAAAAGTGGAAAAGAAGGGAAAGCTCGTGTTAATTTTAATGCACAATTTTCATGGTCTAAATTGGGTAAGGCGTATGATATGATGAGTTCTGCTGATATGTATAAAATGATTTATCAGGGATACCGTGCTAAGGGTGAAACTATGGAGGAAGCTAATGCGAGTGCGCAAGGAGCATTAACGCATAACCCTTATAATGTAGAAAATCCATTAGATGAAAATGGAAATGTAGTTGATGGTGCTAAATTGGTCGTGGATACAGATTGGCAGAAAGAGGTGTTTCGTACAGCTCCCTCACAAGATTATAATATGAATGTAAGTGGAAAGAATGATAAAACAAATTACTTCTTTTCAATAGGATATACAAAGCAAGGCGGTATAACTCCGGCGAGTGACTTTAAACGTTATTCAGCTAAAGCTAATATTAACACCAAAGTTAATAGATGGTTTAATGCTGGTTTAAATGTTACTTTTTCACATTCTATTCAAAATACGACGGTAGAGAGCTCTGCAGGTGCAAGTCCTTTGTATAATGCTTTATCTTTCCCCAATGCGGTACCGGTATATATTGTAGATAATGAAGGTAATCCGGTTCTTGATGACAATGGTAATAAGCAATATAATTTTACCAATCCCGTTTCGCGTGATTTTAATCCTTTAGCAATACCTTTAATGGATGTCAATCGGAGTAAATTTTATCGTTTGCTGGCATCTGGTTATGCTGAAATAACTTTCTTTAAAGGGTTCTTCTTTAAAACTGTTTTCTCTCCAGATTATGTATCAACAGATGAACACCGCTATTGGAATAAAGAACATGGGAATGGTCCAACTTATAATGGACGTTTGGATAAATATCATCATGTAGATTTGATGTATACATCTACTAATACATTTAATTATACAAACATATTTAAAGATGTTCATAGTTTAAATGTAATGGCAGGTATGGAGTATTGGCAAAGTACCTATGAAACATTATATGCTGGTGGTAGAGGCTTGCTTGGAGATATGCAGGAGTTGGCAGGAGCTTCAGGTTCTTTCTCTCCTTCTTCTGATACAACTAAAGAAACATTGATTTCATATTTTGGACGTGCTGAGTATGCATATAAGGATAAGTATAACTTTTCTGCAAGTCTTCGTGCTGATGGCTCTTCTATCTTTGGAGCTGATACTAAATGGGGAACATTCTGGAGTTTAGGAGCATCTTGGCGAATTAACCAAGAGGACTTCTTAAAGGATATTGAGTGGATTGATAACTTAAAACTTCGATTGAGTTATGGTACTTCAGGTAATAAAAGTGGATTGGCTCGCTATGCTTCTTTAGGCTTGTGGACAACTTCGGCTGATTATTTATATGGTTCCAATATCGGAGTTGGACATGATCAATTGGTAAATGCTTTATTGGGCTGGGAAAAGCAAGGAATGTTTAATGTGGGGGTTGATTTTAGTTTCTGGAATCGTTTTTATGGGTCTGTAGACTTCTTCAATAAAACGTCAGATGGTTTGTTGTATGATGTTCCATTGGCTTTGCAAAATGGATTAAGTTCAATTACAATGAATGCTGCAAAGACTTCCAATACAGGATTTGAGATCGTTTTGGGAGCTAATATATTAAGAGGGCCATTGGTTTGGAATATGGACTTGAATGCTTCATTCATTAAAGATAAAATTAAAGATTTGAATGGTGAAAATGATGTTCGTATGACGGATTATCAGAAAATATGGTCAGTTGGAGGTAGTCAATATGAGTTTTATATGCCTACTTGGGCAGGTGTGGACCCTGATAATGGTAGTCCTCTTTGGTATAAAGTCAATGACGATGGAACACGTACCACTACATCTGTTTATAGTGAAGCAACTTATGAGAGACAAGGACGATCAACTCCATTGGCTTATGGTGGTTTTATAAATACTTTTTCTTATAAGAATTTTGATTTGACGATTCAGCTAAATTATTCTTTGGGTGGTAAAATTTATGATAATATTTATGCCGGTATGATGCACGACGGGGCCACAACTGCTCAAAATATGCATGTGGATGCATTGGAAGCATGGACAACCCCAGGACAACATACTAATGTTCCTAAATATGCGGTTAATAATGCTACAAATTCAGCAAGTTTGTCATCTCGTTTCCTTTATGATGCGACAAATGTTAAGCTGAAAACAATTACTTTATCATATACTTTACCTAAGAATCTGGGAGTCTTTTCGAAGGTTATTTCAGGGGCAAAACTTTGGGTTTCTGCTGATAACCTGTGTACATGGTTCGCTGATAAAGGATATAAGGGATATGATGACATCGATATATATGGTGTGCAAGGATATAAAACTTATCCGTATTCATTCCCTACTCCACGGACATTTTCTATTGGTGCGAACTTGACTTTTTAAATTTAATCTAAACAGATATTGATATGAAGGCTAAATATTTATATGTTCTATTATTTTTATTTTCATTTTCATCTTGTTCGGATGATTTGCTTTACCCAGAACCATCCACTTCTTTAACAGATGAAAGTGTATTGGAAAGTGCAGAAAATGTTAAGGCTGTTTTGATGGGTGCATATTCTTGGACTGGACATTTTCATTATTTGACTATTGGGCAAATTTCACTTGATGTAATGGGAAATGATTTGAAAATTTCAAATGGTAATTACCACTACTCTACCTATAACTGGCTGATGTATTCGTATGCTTATCAGCAGTATCCTCGTGAGTTTGATGGATGGTGGAGCGCTTATTCTCCTTACATGTGGGAAAAGGCTTATAAGGCGATAGATGAATGTAATCAGATTATTGTTAATGCAGACAAGCTTCCTGAAGGTTGTGACGACCTGTTGGCACAAGCTTATGGAATTAGAGGGTGGAATTTCCTGAACTTGTATCATTTATATTGTGCTTCATATACTTCTGCAGGTCCTTCAGGGCAAGGCTTGTTTTTGCGTTTGACTCCAGCCGATGCAAGCGGAGATAATGCTCCAAGGTCTGATTTGGCTACATCGATGAAGCGTATTATTGATGATTTTACTTATGTATATAAAAATTCTACGGGAACAGATAGTTATTTTATAAATAAGCGTGCTGCAGCTTTGCTGTTGGCTAGAACTTATTTGGATATGGGAGAGTATGATAATGCAAGAATGTATGCAGAAGCTGTAGGTAGTCCGTTTGATGGTTCTGATTTAATGACTAAAGAAGAATATCAATCCGGTTTTAACACTATCAACTCGGAGTGGTTATGGGGATTTAATTTTACTTCGGAAACGACCAACATCTATGCTTCTATACCTTCTTTTTATCAGGTAGCAACGGCTAAAGATAAAGATTCAGGTTACGGAACACTTGGTTATGGTACTCAAGTTGACTATGATTATTTATTGAAAAACGGTGTGGATTATTTAGTAGGTTATGGAACTGTAAGAGCAGCCAAATCATTTGTAGATATATTTGAGAATAATGATTGTAGAAAATTGTTCCCATTTTATTTGGATAGCAAAGATGGTTATATCACTTCTAAATTTACCTCTAAGGTGTCATTGGGTATAGCTGACTATCCAATGTGTCGTTTAGCTGAAGCGTATTTAATAGAAGCGGAGTGTTTGTTAAAAGGCAGTCAACCAGATGTCGTAAAAGGTTTGCAGATATTAAACGCATTGCGTGTGAAGAGAGGGGAGTCCCAACTTACTTCTGCTCAGTTTACATCTGATGAAATATGGAAGGAACGTCGGCGTGAATTATATGGTGAAGGATTTGCTTTGTCTGATATTAAACGTTTGCAGAAACCTTTGGAGAGGGTTGGAGAAGAACATTGGAGTGATGTGATTAGTCTGCCGGCAAATAGCCCAAGAATGATGTTCCCGATTCCTGCTGATGAACTGGATTATAATAAGAGCGCCACATCAGATGATCAAAATGAATATTGGAGATAATTATGATTGGTTTTTTAAGGAATTATAAGTATATGAAAAATATAGCGGTAATAGTTTGTCTAGTATTAGGCTTGTGTGGGTGTGGAACGAAACAAGCCGATAATAGCTTAGTGCTTAATTTTGAAGGTCGTTCTATAGATATCGCGCCTTATTTTAAAGATTTTCCTTATTCTATATTTACAATTAGTAAGGATGGAAGTAAGCTGTTGTTTTTCAAAACGGGAGAAAAACAGACTCTTCAGTGGATGGACATTGCTAAGGGAGCAGATTTGTGTGAGGCTAAAGATGTAGTAGATGTAGATTTTGCTACAAGAAATGGATGGCATGCCCAATATAACGCAAATGATGGTATGGTTTATTGGATTGGCGATGAACATAATGAAGAAATCATAAATATTTATCGTACTGTGCCTGGGTCTAATCAGGTAGAGAAGCTAACAGATGTTCCCTATATATATGCGTGGGATTTTAATCCTGATGGAACTAAAATTGCTTATGTTTCCAGAATGGGACAAAATGAAAATCGGTTGGATGAATTGCATATTTTGGATTTGAAAACTTTGCAAGATAGTCTGTTGAGGACTGATGAAGCTGATTTTCGATATACTTGGGGAGATATTAGTTGGCAGCCTGAAGGTAAGGGGGTTATGTTGCTGGCTTTAAAAGACATGGATCGTACTTATACTAATGTCTTGTATATAGATTTGGCGACAAAGGCATCAAAAGTGTTGACTGATCCATCTAAAGAAGGAAGTCTTTCTGGTACGATGGTGTTGCCTGAATGGGTTTCATCAGATAAAGCTTTGTTTATTTCTGATCAGGATGGGTATAATAACTTATATTCATTTACTTTATCAACTGGAGAAGTAAAACAGCTTACTCATTATACCATGAATTTGGATAATGTTTGTTTACTTTCGCTGAAAGATAAAAAGATGGTTTTTGCTCTTCAAAGCAATCCTGTGCATACTAATATGATTTTGTTTGATCCGGAATCAGAAAAGGTTGTCTATACTCAAGAGTCATCATTGAATTTACAACTTGGAGGTGTTACGGGGAATACGGTTACCATGTTGGCGGGTGGAACTACTACTTTGTTCCAGGTCGTAAAAGCTGTTATGGATCCTTCTCAAATAAAAATGGAAACAGTAATGGATATTCCAGATGACTTGAAAGAAAAGTTAGTGCATTCTACAGTTGAAAGATTAGAAATACCAACTTTTGATGTGGACTCTTTAACAGGTAAGCAGCGTATTTTGCATGCTTATCTTTTCAAACCTAAAAATCCGTTGCCAGAAAATAAAAGTTTATTGATGGTCGAATCTTTTTATGGAGGTGAGAACCGGTATTCTTCCGAGTATCAGATACTTAATCAGGCTGGTATTTATGTGTTGAGTGCTTCTCCTCGTGGAAGTGCTGGCTTTGGTCGTGATTTTGCAGCTATGAATGACCATGATTTGGGAGGTAATGAAACATTGGATATGATTTACGTTTCTCGTTACGTGGCAGACAAACTAAGTATTCCATCTCAAAGAGTTGGAGTATTTGGCATGAGTCATGGAGGGTATGAAACAATGCGTCTGATGACTTTCCCCGGTGAGGTAAATGGATATAAGGCTAAGTTCCCATTTGGATTTGGAATAGAAACAGCAGGTTTTTGTGATATTATTTGGCAGCATCATCATTCTAACATTCCAGACTGGACTGCTCTTGAGGCCGGTGATCCAGTAAAGGATTCTTTAAAATTGGTAGACCGATCTCCAATAACACATGCTGATAAAATAACAGGTCCATTATTATTGATTCACGGTGATCATGATAATAGAGTAGATATTGGTGGTTCTCAGTTTATGGCTGATAAATTAAAAGAGTTGGGTAAGACTTATCGCTTTGTTAAGTTCCCAGGTTTGGGCCATGGAATTAAAGGTGTGGAAAACAATAGAAAATATTATTCTGAGTGCTTTGACTTTATCGAATCAGAAGTATTGAATAAATAATATATGTCTCTCTTTTAATTTGCATTTTGAAGGGGTTTCTCAGTGATGAGGGGCCTCTTTTTTTAGTACGCCCAGCATGGGCGTGCGCTATAGGGTGTAAGTCCCGAACGAGC
>OGMN01001614.1_pt1 | contig 15828 bp, 8 predicted proteins | sample 1573211 | NCBI WGS metagenome assembly OGMN01 (sample SAMEA2581876, study PRJEB24529) | metagenome | biome: Human gut stool | place: China | collected 2011
CCATACCGGCAATACCGGACATCGTCAATGCAGCCTGGAAAGAAGAAAGGATACCCAACGTGAAGAACAAGTTCAGCACCAAAGCACCATTGGCAACCATACCCGGAATGAATCCGTACATAGAGCACATGTAAACCATCAGCAGAATCAATGCTACGATGAATGACATGATACCGGCATTGATGGAAGCTTGTCCCAGTGAAGGACCTACGATATCTTCTTGTACGATGTGCGCAGGAGCTGGCATCTTACCTGATCTTAACACGTTTGCCAAGTCTTTTGCTTGTTCCGGAGTAAAGTGACCGGTAATTTGTGAGTTACCGCCAGTGATTTCATTGTTTACGTTCGGTGCGGAATAAACATAACCATCCAACACGATAGCGATGCTCTTGCCGATATTCTGTTTGGTGAGCTGAGCCCAGCGACGTGCACCGTCAGTGTTCATAGACATACTTACGGCAGGTTTACCGTAATGGTCGTATTCGTCTTTGGCGCTAACCACTACATCACCTTCCAGAGGCGCCTTGCCGTTACGTTCTGTGGAACGGATGGCATAAAGTTCGAAAGTCTGAGCCTTCGGATCGTATTCATAAGGAGACACGCCCCATTTCAAACGCAGGTCTTTCGGCATTTCGGCCTGAATTTCCGGCATAGAAAGGTATTTGTTGATTTCAGCAGTATCCTTATAGTTGGCATAAGCAACAACCGGACCTTGTCCACTGGGGTTGACTTGCAGTACTGCGAGCAGTGGGTGTTCTTTCTTTATTTGGGCAAAGTCGGCAGTTTGTGCCTTGTTCTCACCCTTTAAAGCGGCAGCAAGACTGTCGGCTGTGCTGGTAGCTTGGGCTACGGCAGGAGCTTCGGTAGCTGCGCTGTCTGCCTCTTCTGCCGGAGTTTCGCTTGCAACGATGGCACGCAACTTGGTGTCGGCAGCTTGCAGATAGGGAGTAACGTCTTTTGCTGTGTATGTTTCCCAGAATTCCAGATTGGCAGAACCTTGTAATAATTTTCTTACACGTTCAGGCTCTTTGATACCCGGAAGTTCTACCATGATACGGCCCATTTTGTCTTCCAGACTCTGGATATTGGGCTGAACTACACCGAAACGGTCGATACGGGTACGAAGTACATTGTAGGAGTTGTCAACAGCTGCCTTTACTTCTTCGCGCAATACTTTCTCAACTTCCGCGTCGGTAGATTTCTGAGTTACCTTGTCTTTTAATTGTTGGGTTGCGAACAGCTGTGACAGCGGAGCACCCGGAGCAAGCTTGTGATACTCTCTGACGAATAGGGTGATCACGTCATCCTGGCTTGTGGTAGCTTGCTTGGCGGCAGTGGCCAATGCTTGGTTGAATGCTTCGTCAGTCTTGTTGTCAGCCAATACTTTGATGACATCGGGTACGGAAACTTCAAGGATGACGTTCATACCACCCTTCAAGTCCAAACCTAAACTGATTTCCATCTCACGACATTGTTTCAGCGTCCAATTGCCGAAATACACTTTCTCATTAGCCAGAGAATCGAGGTAGTCCTGCTCTACTTTCACATCGCCTTTTGCAAACTCTTTGGCCTTACTTGTGTAATGGCGAGTTACAAAAGAGAAGGAGAGATAGAACACACACACCAGTGTGAGCAATATCGCAAAAACCCTTACAAATCCTTTGTTTTGCATGTTACTTTTAGTTTATTATGATTACTTTTTAATTAAATTCTGTTGCATACAAGGCTGCAAATATAGCTTTTTTTTCACAAATCTTACTTCATACCGCGATTTTTTAACATCGGGTCTAATTGAGGCTCAGTTCCTCTGAAGTTTTTATAGAGAGTCATCGGGTCTTCGCTGTCTCCTTTCTCCAGAACATTCTGGCGGAAGAGGTCGGCTGTCTGCTTGTCGAAGATACCGTGTTCCTTGAAAGCTTCGAAGGCATCGTTGTCCAGAACATTGGCCCAGAGATAGCTGTAGTAGCCTGCAGCATAACCGCCGATGATGTGGTTGAAGTATGTGGTACGGTAGCGGGGAGCTATTTCCGGAATCAGCCCCAGTTGGTCCATCGCTTCTTTTTCGTATGCAACGACATCAAGACCTTCGGTATCAGTCAGGTTATGCAGGTTCATGTCGAGGATGGCGGCGGCCAGCAATTCGGTAGTCATGAAACCCTGGTTGAATGTTTTCTGGTTCAGTATCTTTTCAATCAGGCTGTCGGGAATGACTTCGCCGGTCTTGTAATGCTTGGCATACATTTTCAACACTTCGGGTTCGGTAGCCCAATGCTCGTTGATTTGAGAGGGGAGTTCCACGAAGTCGCGTACGACATTGGTGCCTGAAGTACCTTTATACTGGCATTGGGTCAATAATCCGTGCAGGGCATGGCCGAATTCATGGAACAAAGTTTCCACTTCGTCGATGGTCAGCAGGGAAGGAGTGTCGCCTACGGGCTTGGTGAAGCTGCATACGTTGCATACCAATGGACGTATGCTGCCTTGTTGTTCGCGGTAATTGCTCATCCAGGCACCACCGCTTTTGCCGGGACGGGGAAAGTAATCTACATAGAAGATTCCTACTTGTGAGCCGTCTGCGGCTTTCACTTCAAACACTTCTACATCGGGATGATAGACGGGGATACCTTCGAGCTTTGTCAGCGTGATGCCATAGAGCTTATTGGCAACGGCAAAGGCGCCTTCACGTACGTTTTCCAGTTTGAAGTAGGGCTTAATCTCTTCTTCTTCGAGGTTATATTTCTCTTTACGGAGTTTTTCGGTGTAGTACCACCAATCCCATGCTTCCAGTTTCTCTCCTTTGCCTTCCTTGTCCATCAGCTTTTGCAGTTCGGCTGCTTCGGCTTTTGCTTTGGGGAGTGCATAACTCCACAAGTTGTTGAGGAAGTCCATCACGGCGGTGGAATTCTTTGCCATTGTATTGTCCAATACAAAGTTGGAGTAACAGTCGAAACCCAGCAGTTGCGCCTTTTCAAGTCTCAGGCGTACGATGTCGGTAATGATTTTCTTGTTGTCGTTCTTGTCATTGTTATTGCCACGGTTGATGTAGGCCTTGTACATCTGTTCGCGTAGCGGCCGGTTAGCAGAGTATTGAAGGAAAGGCAGGCGGCTTGCATTATGGAGGGTAAACAGCCATTTGCCTTCCTGTCCGGTGGCACGGGCTTCAGCCATGGCGCTTTCGCGGAACCATTGGGGAAGTCCGGCGAGGTCTTCCTCTTTTCCTACATAAAGCTTGAAGTCGTTGTTTTCGTTCAGGATGTTGTTGCTGAACGTGATTCCGAGTGTGGAAAGCTGCTTGTTGATCTCACGCAGACGGGCTTGTTTGTCGGCCGGAAGATTGGCGCCGGAACGGATAAATTTCTTATGGGTCTTTTCCAGCAGCCTTTGTTGTTCGCGGGTCAGGCCGAGAGCATCTTTCTGGCTGTAGACAGCATCCACTTTCTTGAAAAGCTCCTGGTTGAGGGAGATGTTGTCTTCGTGTTCGGCCAATGTCGGAGCCAGTTTCATGGAAAGGGCTGTCAGTTCATCGGTAGTTTCGGCCTCCGTCAGGTTGAAAAATACACCGCCTACACGGTTCAGGGTGGGAGAGCTGTTGTCGAGGGCAACAATGACATTTTCGAAAGTAGGGGCTTCCGTATTGTCAATGATGGCTTGGATATTGGCGTTCTGCTCTTCTATACCTTTCTGGAATGCGGGTTCATAGTGCTCCAACTTGATTTTATCGAATGGAGGCACGCCATTGGGTGTTTGAAACTCAGTAAGGAACGGATTGCTTTCCGTCTGGGTGGCACAGGAGTACATCATACAACTTGCTGCTAAAATTAGAATACATTTTTTGAACATTGTTTTCTAAGTATTAAATGTTTAAGTATTAATTTTCAATATCTCTTAGTGATATAGCACCATATCGGATAGTGGTCTGACTCTTTGATGGAGCGGTCTACTGTACAATTGTAGGCTCTCAGGTTCTTGCTTGTCAGTATGTTGTCTATCCGGAAATAGAATCTGTTTTGGTTGTAGGAGATGCCCAACCCTCGTCCTGATTGGGTGAATGCGTCGTCCAAATCCTGGGCGATGGTGCGGTGGGTATAGGAGATGGGGGTATCGTTGAAATCGCCGCATACAATAATGTAAGGATGCGGTGAAGCGGCTATTTCATGTGCAATAGTGTCAGCTTGCGGGGCACGGATGGCCGATGCTTCTGCCAGCTTGCGTATGAGCAGGCGTGCGCCGCTTTTCACTTTTTCCTTTTCGGGAGATTTCAGCATGTCTTCGTACACGACTTTATCGGCTTTGGTCAGCTTGTTGGACTCCAGATGATTGTTGATGAGGGTAACCGTGTCTTCCCCAATCTTGATTTCATAGAGTACCGAACCGTTGTATTCGCTGGGATAATCCAATATGCGTGACGAGAGAATCGGAAATTTAGAGTAACATGCCATCTTGTTGGTATGCCCCTTTCCGCTACCCACTGTGTTGATGCGGTGGTATGGATATGCCTTGAGTTCCCGCTCTACGTCTTTTTGCGAAAGATGCTTTGAGGATTGTACTGTGGAATATTCCTGCAGACAGAGGATATCGGCGCCACTTTCCTTCAAATAGGTCAATATCGGGTTTTTGCCATCTTGTTTGGCGGCACCGTCAAATCCCATAATGTTGTAGGAGAGCAGTTTGATACTTGTTTCCGGTAAGTGGTCTGTATGGAAGTTGATGGGCAGATAGGTGCGTATCTGCGAATAGCAGAGCAACATCCCTATTAGGGGCAGCAAAGCCGACCTATAGCGCTGGATGACCAGCCAAAAAATGAGGAAGCCGGCATTTATCATCAGGAACACGGGAAATGTCAGCCCCAGGCACGATTGCACCGGATGTGTGACCGGCTGGATGTGCGGACTATAGGCGGTGAACAGTAATAGGCCCGTAAATAAGGCATTGACCGCTAAAATCAGAAGAGCGACAAAATTACCGAGATGCTTCATTATAATAGTTGAAAATTGAAAGGTGAAAACTGAAAATAAGAGTGGCGGTTATATTCTCATTTCTCATTTTTCATTTTCCGTTTTCCATTGGTTTAACGTTTACTCGCGTCGAACAAGCTTTTCTTTTCCTCTGTAGTAAGGCTTTCGTATCCCGATTTCTTTAATTTGTCGAGAATGCGGTCTATCTCGTCGGATTGGGCTTTTTTCCGTGCGTTGTAATCATAATCTTTTTGTTTGCCAGTACCGTAGTGTACTTTCATTTTCGGCTTTCTGGGTTTGAAGCTGACGATGGAAACTAAGGTATCCAGACATTTGTTTATCCATGAGGTCAGGTCACTACCTTTGCTGAGGCTGGCGGCAAACCATACCCCTGCCAGCGCACCTCCTAAATGTGCGATGTGTCCACCGGCATTGCTGGAGGTGATGAACAGTAAATCGGTGCCTATAACGATGAGTGCCAGGTATTTCAGCCGGATGGTTCCGAACAGCAGTAGCCGTATCGGATAGTTGGGCTCGCGATAGGCGGTGGCGGCTACAATGGCAAGTACAGAGGCAGAAGCGCCCAGCATGAAAGAATAGTCTGTCATGGGACGGAAATACGGGAAAATGTTATAGGCGGCCATATAGAGCAGACCGCCGCAAATTCCTCCCAGAATGTATACACCCCGGAGATGCTTTGCAGAGAAGAAACTCAGGAACAGTGCACCGAACCAGTAAAGCCACAGCATATTGAAAAGAATGTGCATGAATCCTGCATGCATGAACATATATGTCAGTAGTGACCATGGTTGCAGGATGAAGCGTAGGACTGATGCCGGCAGTTCCAACCATTCGAATACGCCTGCTATGCTCCGGTTGAACAACTGGAACATGACTTCGGTTAGCGTAGTAAGTATGAATACCGCTACATTGATGTAAATCAGTTGGATATAAATGTTCCCTCTACGGAAAGTTTCTTTCAAATCAGTTATAATAGTAGCCATTTCCTCTGTTCTTTTTTCTCCAGTACATAATCAGGATAAAGCCGAATACCATACCACCCAGATGTGCGAAGTGAGCCACATTGTCTCCTGCACTGTTTGCAAATCCGGCATAAAGTTCAATCAAGGCATATCCGATAACAAAATATTTGGCCTTGATGGGAACCGGTAGCGGGAAGATGAACATTTGCTGGTTGGGGAACAACATGCCGAATGCCAGCAGAATGGCGTATACTGCTCCCGAAGCTCCCACGGTAGTCATCATATTGAGATATTCCTCCATCGGGATGATGGCCATGCCGGTATTTACGCTGTCATAGGCGGAAAGTACTGTCTCATAATGAATATACTGTACCACCTCCTGGATAATTCCGGCTCCTATACCGCACACCAGATAGTAGAACAGAAATCGTTTTGGCCCCCATACCTGCTCTAAAATACGTCCGAACATCCATACGGCAAACATGTTGAAAAATATGTGCGCGAATCCAGCGTGCATGAACATATATGTTATCAATTGTGCTGCATTGAAATCTTCGGCAAGAAAAAAATGCAATCCCAGATATTGGGCGAGGTCGATGCCGTAGCTTTGGGCGACGATGGTACCCAGAAACATCAGCACATTAATGATTAAAAGGTTTTTGGTTACAGTAGGTATAGTATTCATAATCTGTTGTTTCAATTCATTTTACAGTTCAAAAACAGTTGCCTGTTTTTGCTTTCTCCGGCAAAAATACGAATAAATTCTGTTCTATAACAGAAAAAGCAGATTCTATTCCTTCTTTTTCGTTGTTTTCCAATATTTTTTTAATGTTTTTATTTGATATTCAGAAATATTGCTCTATTTTTGTGGAGGTTTGTGATGAAAAGTAAAAATATCTTTTGTGTAACATATTAATTAATTTTAAGCATTATGAATAAGGCGGAACTTATTAGCGCTATGGCAGCGGAGTCTGGTTTGTCAAAGACTGATTCAAAGAAAGCATTGGATGCATTTATCGCATCAGTCACTAAGGCAATGAAGGCCGGTGATAAAGTATCATTGGTTGGCTTCGGTACGTTTGCTGTGTCAGAAAGAGCAGCACGTCTGGGCATTAATCCTTCTACCAAACAGAGCATTACGATTCCTGCAAAGAAAGTTGCTAAGTTTAAACCTGGTATGGAGTTGACTTTGGCCATCGGATAAAGACGGCTACGAATAAAGAATAGGAAAGGAGATGCAGGAGCACCTCCTTTTTTATTATCCCTACAAACGGAGTACTTAATTCGCCAAAATATAGTATCTTTGCACCCGGAAAATACTTTTAAATCATGAATATAGAAGATAAACTGGTAACGTCCGTAATCAATGGACTGAAAGCACTGTACGGACAGGATGTGCCTGCCGCACAGGTGCAACTGCAAAAAACCAAGAAAGAATTTGAGGGACACCTCACGCTGGTTGTATTCCCTTTCCTCCGTATGTCCAAGAAAGGACCGGAGCAGACGGCCCAGGAAATTGGTGAATACTTGCAGGCAAACGAGCCTTCGGTTGCAGCATTTAATGTCATCAAGGGCTTCCTGAACCTGACCATTGCCTCCTCTGCGTGGATAGAATTGTTGAATGGCATTCATGCGGACAAGCAGTACGGTATCGTGGCTGCTACTGACAACTCTCCATTGGTGATGATTGAGTATTCTTCTCCCAACACCAACAAACCGCTTCATTTGGGCCATGTACGCAATAATCTTTTGGGAAATGCGCTGGCTAATATAGTGGCTGCCAACGGTAATAAGGTAGTAAAGACAAATATTGTCAATGACCGTGGAATTCATATCTGCAAGTCCATGTTGGCATGGCAGAAGTACGGGAATGGTGAAACTCCCGAATCATCCGGCAAGAAGGGAGACCACTTGATTGGCGATTACTATGTTTCCTTCGACAAGCATTATAAAGCGGAAGTGAAAGAACTGATGGCCAAGTTCCAAAGCGAAGGCATGAATGAGGAAGAAGCCAAAGCCAAGGCGGAAGCTGAATCTCCTTTGATGAAGGAGGCTCGTGAAATGCTGGTAAAGTGGGAGGCCAATGACCCGGAAGTACGTGCGCTCTGGAAGAAGATGAACGACTGGGTGTATGCAGGTTTTGACGAGACTTACCGTATGATGGGTGTAACTTTTGATAAGATATATTACGAATCAAACACGTACCTCGAAGGTAAGGAGAAGGTAATGGAGGGCCTGGAGAAAGGCTTCTTCTACCGGAAAGAAGATGGCTCTGTATGGGCAGACCTCACGGGTGAGGGGTTGGACCACAAGCTGCTGTTGCGTGCGGACGGTACATCCGTCTACATGACGCAGGATATAGGTACTGCCAAACTCCGCTTTGCAGATTATCCCATCGACAAGATGATTTATGTGGTAGGCAACGAACAGAATTACCATTTCCAGGTATTGTCCATCCTGCTCGACAAACTGGGCTTCGAATGGGGTAAAGGGTTGGTGCACTTCTCTTACGGTATGGTGGAACTTCCCGAGGGCAAGATGAAGAGCCGCGAAGGTACAGTAGTTGATGCTGACGACTTGATGGCGGAGATGATTGATACAGCCAAGGAAACCAGCAATGAACTGGGTAAGCTGGATGGTCTGACAAAGGAAGAGGCAGACAATATCGCCCGTATCGTTGGTCTGGGTGCCTTAAAGTACTTCATCCTGAAAGTGGATGCCCGCAAGAACATGACATTCAATCCAAAAGAGTCCATCGACTTTAATGGTAATACGGGACCGTTCATCCAATATACTTATGCACGTATCCAGTCTGTTCTCCGCAAGGCAAAAGAGGCCGGTATCGAAATCCCTGCCCAGTTACCTGCCGGCATTGAACTGAGTGAGAAGGAAGAGGGACTGATACAGATGGTTGCCGACTTTGCCGCTATTGTGAAGCAGGCAGGTGAGGATTACAGTCCGTCCATCATTGCAAACTATACGTATGACCTTGTGAAGGAATATAACCAGTTCTACCATGACTTCAGCATTTTGCGTGAGGAGAACGAAGCAGTGAAGATATTCCGCCTTGCATTGTCCGAAAATGTAGCCAAGGTGGTACGCTTAGGTATGGGATTGCTGGGTATTGAGGTGCCGGATAGGATGTAAACATCGCACTATAAAAGAATAAGCCCGAAGATACTTCTTCGGGCTTATTCTTTTATAGTGCAATATTTATTCTTGTGGTATAAATAATAGAAGTTTAAATTATCGTCTCCTTTCTCCCATTTTATACGTGTAGACTAAGTCCTATTTTGTCTTGCTTGTTTTGGCAGTTGCCTTGGCGGTTGTTTTAGTCGTTTTCGTTGCTTTCACCGCCTTTGCAGTCCGCTTAGACTTGCCCGTATCCTTGTCGCTTTGCAGTTTCACAATTTCCAGACAAGCTTGAAGGTTCAGGTCTTGAGGGATGATGTCTTTAGGAATCTTGTAGTTGCTGCCTTTATAAGCGATGTAAGGGCCATAGCGTCCATTCAGGATTTCCAGTTCCGGTTCTTCCTCAAACTTCTTGATATGTTTTTGGGCTTCTGCTTCTTGTTTCTTTTGCAAAAGTTCAATAGCTTCTTCCAGCGTAACAGTCATCGGGTCCATTGTCTTGGGTAACGAGGCATACAAGCCGTTGTTCTGGATATAAGGTCCGAAACGTCCCGCACCTACGACTACATTCTTGCCTTCGTACTCTCCGAGAGTACGGGGAAGTTTGAACAGCTCCAGCGCTTCTTCCAGCGTAATGGTCTCGATGGACATTTCTTTTTTTACCTGAGCGAAACGGGGCTTTTCCTCATCTTCGGCAGTACCTATCTGTGCTACTGGGCCGAAACGTCCGATTTTTACAGACACTTGCTTTCCGCTGACGGGGTCTGTTCCCAGAATCCGTTCGCCTGCCTTGTGGGCGGTTTTCGCGGCAAGCGTGTTTTCTACTGAAGGATGGAATTTTTTATAGAATGTTTTCAGAATGGCGGTCCATTGCTTGTCACCTTCGGCTATTTCGTCGAATTGCTTTTCGACGCTCGCAGTGAAGTTGTAGTCAAGGATGTCCGGGAAGTACTCTATCAGGAAGTCATTGACCACAATACCGGTGTCTGTCGGTATCAGTTTTGACTTTTCAGCTCCGGTGATTTCTGTATGGTTGTTGTCCGTTATTTCATTACCCTGCAGGTTGAGCACATTGTAGGTGCGTTCTTCACCCGTTTTTTCTCCTTTTATCACGTATTCGCGTTGCTGGATGGTGGAAATGGTAGGAGCATAGGTAGACGGACGTCCGATACCCAGTTCCTCCAATTTGCGCACAAGGCTTGCTTCCGTGTAGCGGGGAGGGTGTTGGGTGAAACGTTCGGTAGCGGTGATACCTTCATGTTCGAGCTTCTGTCCTTTTTTCAGAGGGGGCAGTAGGCGTGCCTCATCTTCCTGGGTTTCTACGTCATCATCGTATGATTCGCGGTAGACACGGAGGAAGCCGTCGAATTTCACCACTTCGCCGGTTGCAGTGAAAGTCTCCGTCTCGTTGCTGATAGCAATGGTTACGGTTGTCTTTTCCACTTCGGCATCTGCCATCTGCGAGGCGATGGTACGTTTCCAGATGAGGTCGTACAGCTTTCTTTCCTGCGGGGTACCTTCTATCTTGGCATTCTCCATATAGGTGGGGCGGATAGCTTCGTGGGCTTCTTGCGCTCCTTTGGTCTTGGTGGCGAAGTGGCGGTTGTGTACGTAACGTTCGCCCATCAGGTTGGAGATGGTTTCACGGCTGGCGTTGACGGCAAGTTCGGAAAGGTTGACGGAGTCGGTACGCATGTAGGTTATCAATCCGGATTCGTACAGACGTTGCGCCACCATCATGGTCTGTGCCACGGTGAATCCCAGTTTGCGGGCAGCCTCCTGCTGCAAGGTAGAGGTGGTGAACGGGGCGGCGGGAGTTTTCTTCAGCGGACGGGTAGTGATGTCGCTGATGGTAAACGTAGCTGCTTTACAGCTCTCCAGCAATTTCCGAGCTTCTGCCTTTGTCTTGAGCCGGTGCGCCAGTTCGGCTTTCATTTCCACTGTTTTGCCGTCAGTGTCCGGAACGAGGAATACGGCGGTAACACGGTAGGATGCTTCGGTTTGGAATGCATGTATCTCGCGTTCGCGCTCTACAATGAGACGGACGGCTACGGACTGTACACGGCCTGCAGAAAGGGCAGGTTTCACTTTCTTCCACAATACCGGTGAAAGTTCAAAACCTACGATACGGTCCAGGATACGTCGGGCTTGCTGGGCATCGACCAGGTTGATGTCAATGTCACGGGGATTTTCTATCGCTTTCAGGATGGCACCTTTGGTGATTTCATGGAAGACGATACGTCTGGTGTGTTCCGGTTTCAGTTTCAGCACTTCGTACAAGTGCCATGCGATGGCTTCCCCTTCGCGGTCCTCATCGGAAGCCAGCCATACGGTTTCTGCCTGCTCGGCTTCTTCTTTCAGCTGGGTTACGAGTTTCTTTTTATCCGCCGGTATCTCGTAATGCGGTTTGAAGTCTTTGTCTACGTCAATACTGAATTCTTTTTTCTTCAAATCACGTATATGGCCGTAGCTGGAAAGGACTTTGAAATCTTTTCCAAGGAATTTCTCGATGGTTTTTGCTTTCGCCGGAGACTCGACTATGACAAGGTTTTTCTGCATAAATTTCTGTTTTTTAGTGACTCCCGCCACTGAATTCGCCCGCAAAAGTAGGAAAAAAAGATTCTTCCCACCTTATAATATAAGGAGAATTTAGCAAAAATGACCTTTTTTGTTCAAATTAGAGCTTCGGCTTGTGCTGCCTCTATTAAAAGAGGAAGCTTACTCCGCCTAAGAAACTGAGACCTTCTGAAGGGTATCCCCAGTAGTACTGGTAATCTTTGTTCAGCAAGTTGTTCACGCGCGCATACACGGAGATACCTTTGAAGAGTTCGTAGCTGCCGTTCAGATAGAGATTGCTGACGGGGTCCGCCTTGTTGCCCTCCACGCCTTGGCGTGAGATGTGCTGATAGCCGATGCCGACAAGCAGTGGGGAGATGGGGCGTACCTTGAGATTGAGATTGCCTTCTACGGCCGGTTTGAAACTTACTACGACATCAGAACCGTCTGAGTCCGTTGTCCAATGGCGATAGACGGCATTGGCGGCGAGATAGAAAACATCCTTGTAGTTGTAGCTCAGGTCGGCTCCGGCGTAGAGGTTCTTGGTGTCTTCTGTGAGGAAAACATTGCTTATCCCGTCGGACTTGACAGTCGGAGTGTCAATCAGGTCGTTTTTCAAATCTTGATACCCGCCGTATAGGTTGAACCACAATCCGCTGACCGGGCTTGCCTTGAAGCCGACGGCTGCGTTGAGCTGTTCGTAGGTATTGTCAAGCTGCTGGTTTGTAATGCCATAAGGCGTAATGGTTTCCAGACGGCGGAAATCGTTCTGTAGCCGTCCTCCCTTACCTTGTGCGTAGAGGATGTAGCTGTCCGAGAAGATGTATTGTATTTCTACGTCGGGAGCGGCGCGGAACTTCTTGCCGAAACCGAAAGCCAGGTCGACGTGTGCGCCGAGACGTATTTTCCAGTCGTCATTCTGAAAGAGATAGTATGGATTGAAGTCTACGTCGGTGTGATTCTCGAAACGTCCGTCGCTGTAGAATGTATTGTCCATGGCAAAAGCCATGCCGATGGTCTGCTCATCGGAGATGGAACCGGTGACATCGGCTTTGGTACGCACGATATTTTCTTTGATATTGCTCACCATGAGGTCGTGTTGGCGCTGGTAGACCAACAAATTGGTTTCGGCACGGAATTGGAGAGGCATATCGTCGCTCGTGGAACTTACCCCGAAATGTACATCACCCGAAACGAATTTCTGCTTGTTGCTGACGAAGTCGGGCAGGAAGTTGAAATTGCTTTGGTTGAACTTTCCGGCAATATTCAAATCGACTTTGCTGAAGGCATGTACATAATCCATGGCAGCATGGGTACGGTAGTAGAATGAATTCCACTTCCCGCCATTATCCGGCAAGTCCAGTTTGCCATCCATGCCATCCATTGTGAATGTCAGGTTGAGGCGGTCTTTGGGGGATAAAGAGAAGAGGTAGTTGGCGCGTACATCGAGGTTACCGTAGTTACCGTATCCCAAGCGTACATATCCGGGCAGCGCTTTCGCCTGCGTCTCTTTTCCGGTATAGGCTTGCATGATACCTGCGGGGATTTGGGTTGCCGGCATCAGGGTGGCGTCATATTCCACCGCCTTTTTGCTGACGGTAGGAGGTTCCACCCTGGGAAGCACGTTCACTTTGGAGGCATCCATGATGTCCGGATTATATTCTTGTTCCACGACTACCGTACGGTTCATGGTGGTGTCTTGGGGTTGTGTCTGGGCTTGTGCTCCCAAAGAGAGGGAGACAAGCATAGTTCCTGCGAGGATATATTGTATCTTTTTCATAATGTGCTATATTTCTTACTTCAATTTCTCCAGTCTTTCGTTAATCATGCTTGCTATATCGTCGTCGGCCTGGTAGTTCTGCTGCAGGCTCAATAGGTATTGGCGTGCATCGAGCTTCTTGTCCATGGCTACATATACATCAGACAGAAGGATGAAACTGCGTGCCAGCCAGTAGGCATGCGGTGTGCTTTGGTCGATGAAATTAAGGATTTCCTTTTCTGCAGAGGCATAATTACCGGCATTGTACCATTGTAATGCCACCAGATATTTGGCTTCGGCTCCATAAAGGGTACGGGTGTCTTTGGCCAGCAGCTGAAGGTCATCCATTGCCTTCTTGTCGGCTTTCTGGTTGAGGTATGCCTTGGCACGGTAGTACAACGCCTCGTTCCGGAGCTCCGGAGACAGCTTGGCTTCGGCAAGCAAGGCTGTGGCGGCGTTGATGACTTCCGCATCATCATGCATCAGTGCTCCACAGCGCAGTACACCGATAGCGCCAAGCTGGCGGCGCTCTGCCGTGGTGGCTTTGGCCTGCAATTTCTTGTAGTCGGCCAATGCCAGGTCATATTGCTGGCGGTTGAACAGAATTTCTCCATGCATCAGCAAAGCCTCTTCAGAATATGGGTTATCGGGGTATTCCAGCAGTTTTCCGGCATGTTCCAATACCGCCTCTTCATCTTTCTGCTCTTTGCCTATGACGCAGAGGTAGTAGTGTGCATTCAGGCTGAAAGCGCCTCCCGGATAACTTTGCAGATAACGGGTGAAGCTCTCTTTGGCAGGTGTGGCTTCGCCTTTCATATATACTTTTTCGGCAGCGATGTAAGTCAGCGAGTCTTGCTCACTGGGTTCGAAGCGGATTTCTCCCGGCATCTGGGCGGCAAGGGCGGCAAACTCGTCCACGCGGTTGGCATCTACGTAGATGGACTTCAAGTCGCGCATGGCAAGGCGGGCTTCCTCGCTTCCGGGATATTGGGTGACCACATGCTTGTAGGCTTCTATGGCACGGTCATAGTCATCGTTCTGGTAGTAAAGCAGACCGATTTCGGCGGCGGCTTTACGGCTGACGGGGCTTTCGGGGTATTTGGCAAGCAGCTCGCGGAAGGTGGCGATAGCCTGGCGGCTGTTGTTGCTCTGTACGTAGGAGCGTCCCTTCTCGTAGAGGGCATTGATGGCGTAGGGCGAGTTGGGATATTTGGCTGCAAGTCGGTCCAGCATGCTCACCTTTTCCGTATAGTTTTTCTGCATGCCATATACCAGTGCTAATTGATAGACGGCATAGTCTCCGGCGGGAGTGTTCAGGTTCTCGGCTTTGGCGTAGTATTGCTTGGCTTCCTCGAAACGGCGGACGTGCAGGTTACAGTCACCGATGCGGTTGTAGGCATCTGCCAATGCGGTCGGGTTTTCGCCTTTCTCCAGTTGGACAAAGTTGCGGAAACGGTTCTCTGCCGTCGAATAGTCTTTCTGGTGGAAAGCGATGTAGCCCAGGTTATAGTAGGCAAGGGCAAACATTTCCGTATCCCTCTGCCGGGTGAGTGACAGATATTCGTTGAAATTGCGGGCAGCTTCTCTCATCCGGTTCAGGCGGTAATAAGACTCGCCGAGCCAGTAGAGGGCGTCTGCCTTGGTCTGGAGGTTGTATTGCCCCAACGTGACGCTTTGGTTGAAGTAACCGATGGCTTGTTCGAACTGCGTGTTGGCAAAAGACTGGGTCCCGAGTTGGAACAGAATCTTTTGTTTGGCTTCCAGAATGGCTTTGCTGGGATGGGAGATACGGTCGATGGACTTGAGTGCGGCATCGTAGCTGCGTGTATTCATGTACACTTCCACCAGGTAGTTGCTGACTTTCTCGGCATAAGGAGAGTTCGGGAACTCGTTTAGGAATTTCTCAAAGACGGTCACCGATTCGCCGAAAGCGGAATAGGAGGTCTCGTGGATGCATAAGGCGTAGTTATAGGCGGCTTGTTCCTTGACTTTCATATCGGCGTTGGAGGCGGCAGCCTGCTCGAAGGCCATACGCGCTTTGGTCTTGTCTGCCAGTTGCAGATAAGACAGTCCCATGTGCAGGTATGCGTTCTGCGAAAGGGCGTCGTTTTCGGCAGTCACTCTGCCGAGGACGGAGGGGACTTGCGAATACACGCCGCATTGATAATAGGACATTCCCAGCATGTAAAGGGCATCCCTTCTATGAGCGGCAGATTCGGCATTGTGTTCTATATATTGTCCGAAGGACTTTACGGCTTCGTGATACTTCCCGAAATGGTATTCGGCTGTACCGAGGATACGGTTCAGCTCCGCCGTGTGGGTGTAGCTCAGACCGTCGGGATGGGCTGACAGTGCATTCTGCGCCACGATTTCCGCCTTGTCGTACTGCTTCTTCAACAGATAGATTTCGGTGATGTAATAGGGAACCAAGTCCTTGTATTTG